>ENA-ORTY01000299-ORTY01000299.1-human-gut-metagenome-genome-assembly--contig:-NODE-299-length-67999-cov-80.761303_pt1 | contig 67999 bp, 60 predicted proteins | sample MGYA00241917_ERZ509198 | MGnify/ENA primary metagenome ERZ509198 (study PRJEB26280, sample SAMEA2338857) | human gut metagenome | biome: human gut; feature: human-associated habitat; material: faeces...
GCAAAGGTACGAAACTTTATCTAGGCGCACAATACGGCTTTCACCGAATACTTACTTACTATCAGCCATCAATTTTGTTATGGTCTCATTTTTGAATACGAAATGCTTTGCAGTATCCTCAAACGTAGAATTCAGATAGTCATCTTTGGATTTATTTTCGAAACGCTTCATGATCCAACAGCGAAATTGCTTACCAGCTATCCAACTTATCATCCCCAGCACGTATGCTATAATGATACATACAGCCACGGATAATATCACCTGATTCTTATGAAACACAAAACCTTTAAACTCTGGAAACGCATATATCAAAAGCCCCAACATAGCCGTTCCAGAAATCAAGTACGACATATCAAAGATATTCAACGCACCAGTCACAGTATCAAATTGCTTTTGAATATTCATATATTAATCGCCAAATTAATTGTTTTAATTTTAGGTACAGAGTATATCACCAATACAGTGTCCCCACTATATTACAAATAGTTACACCTATCAGTTTTTTGAAAAAAAATATTTTGTATCGTTTGTAGGGTGCAGGATAGCTACACACACACCTTTGCCTCTTCTATTTTTCCACATCTGAAACATGGAAGCGTAGCCCTTTATACTGTCGTTTCAACTATCTTATAAAACAAGATTATGGCTACAGTATAGATACAGCATTATTGCCACTTATACCTATGTATTATTACCGCTTCTCAATACCTTTTCCAAAACCTCTTGTGAAATTTCATTTTGGCATCTGGCAATCTCTTGCTGAATTTCTTCAGCATGTTTCAAGTCACCTATATTCACGCAATACTGACGGAGTCTTTGCAGGGCAGCAATAGCATCCAAATTATTCACACATATCGCCAAAGCCACCAAATCTTTCTGTTGCTCATTATTGGCTGTCACTTTGAGCACCTTGAACATATAATCTAAAAATGTATACATAATTGTGCAGTTATATTGATTAATGAATCTGCTTACCCAAAGCTTTTATCCTCATGCGGTCCCATCCCGCAAAAACCTGGCGAGGGCTTTGATGCCCCGCCAACCTTAGAGCGAAGCGGTTCCGAGCACCGGAGGGCGGTTACATCCTCTCTCTTCGGGCAAGAGAGAGGCTTGGTGAGAGATGTGGCGTCCTCCTTGGAAGGAGGAACTAGGTGGTTCGAAGAATTTTACTTCCCCTAACTTTTCTAATAACAACAATCATCAGCATACCTATTCCATATCCTACCACACTACCTAACGTATTATGAAACAAATCATCGAATTCACACAAGCCTCGATTGAAAAACAGTTGTGAAAGTTCTATGCAGGCAGAGAAAGCAGCACCGAATAAGAATGATTTTAGCAATGCATTCTTAGTACAGATGAAACTTAGCAGGAACCCAAAAGGAATGCCTAGTGCAACATTGAGTAGATTCTCTTCTATCAATTCTTTCTGCCCATCAGCAATGGCCACATAACTCCAGAAAGGAGTAAGCTTATACATATATGTATCTCCCGGTGTTCTATAAATTACTGTCGAACCCAATATGAGAAACATATACTCAATAAGCAAAGTGGTCATTACACCGATTCTTGCTCCTTTGAGATTCTTAGCAAATGCAAATACCAAAACGATAATGCCGCTCATTACCAGAAATGACAACTGCACAACCATATTAGGTATGTCTTTTGAAACATCTGCCAAATGCTCAATAGAATACTCTACAGGATTACTCATTGCAAACATCATAATTAGAGATTAAGCACCTTCTCCTCCCCCTTCCCCCATGCGGTCCCAGCCCGCAAAACATGGCGCAGACCTTTGATGGTCCGCCAACCTTATAGCGCAGCGGTTCCGAGCACCGGAGGGCGGTTTCCCTCTTCTTCCCTGAGGGGAGAAGACCGAGATGAGAGGTGGAGCCTTCTTTAATGGTAAAGAAGGACGGGATGATTTTAGAACACACTTCTTACAGAAGAAACAGAGTTGCAGAAAACATCCCTTTCTCGGCAGAAAGTAATAAATGAGGCGATTAAATTATCGCCTCTTTAATACTTTCTACGATGTAACGAACATCATCATCCGTTACCATCGGACCAGCTGGCAAGCAGACACCCACCTTGAAGATGGCCTCACTTACGCCATTCACGTATGCAGGAGCATTCTGATATACTGGCTGCTTATGCATAGGCTTCCACACTGGTCTTGCCTCAATCTTCTTGCTCAACATGAAGATACGCAATGCCTCCACATTCTCATTCGGCTGGCAATCAGTGGTAGGAGAATCCACCATGTGAATTACACCAGCTGCACCACCTACGGCAGTCTTCACTACCTCTTTATACGCATTCTCCTGCCCTTGAATCTTCAACTTCGGATCAAGAGTCACAGTACAGAGCCAGTAGTTGGAATCATAGTCGGCATTAGGCGCCTCATGCAAGGTTACACCCTCAACATCCTTCAAGAGTTCCTTATACAACTCCTGCACATGCTTATGATGAGCGATGTGATCCTCCAATACAGTCATCTGACCGCGACCGATACCCGCACAAACATTACTCATACGATAGTTGTAACCGATGGCAGTATGCTGATAGTAAGGATAAGCATCACGAGCCTGGGTAGCATACCACATCACGTTGTTCTTACTCTCGGCATCCTGGCAAATCAAGGCACCACCACCAGAAGTAGTAATCATCTTGTTACCATTGAATGACAACACGCCAAACTTACCGAATGTACCCAGCACCTGACCTTTCCATCTGGAACCACAGCCCTCAGCAGCATCCTCCACTACAGGGATACCATACTTTTCTGAAATCGCCATAATCTTATCGCAATCATAAGGCATACCATAGAGAGCAACAGGAACTATCGCCTTAGGATACTTACCCGTCTTCTCCTTACGATCGATAATCGCCTTCTCCAGCAACTCCGGATCCATATTCCATGAATCAGGCTCAGAATCGATGAAAACAGGAGTAGCACCAAGATAAGTAATAGGATGAGAAGAAGCACAGAAAGTAAAACTCTGAACGCAAACCTCATCACCAGGACCTACACCACTAGCCAGCAAACCCAAATGAACGGCAGCAGTACCAGCACTCAGCGCCACCACCTCACGAGACAACTCAGAGCCATCGCTATTCTTAGAAACGAAAGCCTTGAGGTCATCCTCAAAACCATTCACGTTAGGACCCAGAGGCACCACCCAGTTGGTATCAAATGCCTCCTTCACGTATTTCTGTTCCTCACCAGTCTCGCTCATGTGAGCCAGACAAAGATAAATAGTCTTTCTTTCTTCCATTTGTATATTGTATTTAAAGTTTATTCATTAACAAATTCCCCTCACTATCCCCAAGCTTCTCCAATCTGCCCCATCAAGCAACCCATTATCTCCAGGCGGTCCCATCCCGCACAATATGGCGAAGACCTTTGATGGTCCGCCAACCTTATAGCGAAGCGGTTCTGAGCACCGGAGGGCGGTTACATCCTCTCGTCCCTGAGGGAAGAGAGGCTTGGAGAGAAAGGTGGAGCCTTCTTTAATGGTAAAGAAGGACGGGATGATTTTAGAACCCCTTCTTTAAGGGTAAGTAAGTACAGGTAAATTTTCGAAAAACTCCTTTTTCTAAAAAGAGCCAGAGAATTTCGAAAACAACCTTCTTTTCCCTTTAAGAATTCCTAGGAATCCAAAATATCCTAGGAATGCCCCCACACTATTATGCATTACATCATCTGTTTCACAAAGCCCTTTGCAAAAGGCAAATTGTGAAACCTCAATAATCCCCGATAAGCAGATTCCCGATAAGAGGATATTCTTGGTTTTAAAACCAAGTCCTCCAAGCAGCAATCCTATCGGCACGAAGAGTGCGATATTCAACAGCACTTCTATCAAGTCAGCAGGATAATCCACCCGATTCCAAATATCGAGATAGTTCCAAAATGGAATCAACTCAATATGTCGTTCCCCATGACTTGCTCTACAAATCACAGTAGAACAAAGCACCAGGAAGTAATATTCCGCAAGCAAAGCCTCAAGCACGAACCTCTTCGCTCTACTCCCTTTCATCACCAGCATTCCAATCACAACTGCAACAGAAAGCACAAGAAAGGAGATAAGCACATACTCCACAGGAATCCGAGGATTCAGCCATTCATAAATTTCATCCATGAAGAACTACACTTCCTCCCCAGCAAACTTCACTTTTCTACCAAGCACGGTAGCGAATATCATTTCGATATCCTTCCAGAAGGAGTAATGGCGATAGTAATAGCAGTTAAGGCGAACCTTATCAGGATATATCACCTTGTCATTATACTCAGTAGCTATTTCCTGCATAGGACGAGTATCACCCTCTGCCTGTTTCTTTGCCACATACTCAGAAATCATTTCATCCTCCAGGCGATACTTTAATGTCGCAGGACCAGTGATGCCAGGACGAAGCTTCAGTACATCCCTGTCATCACCCTCCAACTTATCAGCATAACCAGGGACATCAGGACGTGGTCCCACGAAACTCATGTTACCTATCAACACGTCCCAAAGTTCCGGCAACTCATCAATCTTATAATGGCGAAGCTTCGCACCAAATGGAGTAATTCTACTATCACCCGCTACCGATACCGATGAACCATTATGACTCACCACCATCGAGCGGAACTTATGACACTTGAACAACTTACCACCCTTTCCCACTCTCTTCTGAACAAAGAAAGCCGAACCTCCTGGCATCTTCTTATGAATAAGAAAAGCCACAAGCGGGAATAACCACCATATCAAAAGCAAACCGCAAAGGGATGCTACTATATCAAATAATCTCTTAAATATCATAGTTACTTTTTCACATAATGAATCTTCTTGAAGACACCACATACCAAGTTCATTCCTGTCCAGAACAAACTTGATATAGGATTCATCTTCATTGCCTCATGCCAGAGTTTATAATGCCACTTGATCATTGTCGCATAACCGTGAGTTGAAACACTACCTACTCTTCCTCTGCGATACTTTGCCAAGCATTCATCAAGGAGATAACAATCTTCCTTTTGGCACACCTTCAACCACATCGCATAGTCATTATTCTTCTTGATGTCTTCTATCTGAAGCAAGCCAACCTTTTCTCGGTTATACATCACCGTCAGACACCCAAGCCAACAGAAAGAATACATACCCAATCTCGTGACGTGTTTAGGACCAGTAATAAGAACCCCTGTTACACGAGATTTTTCGTCCATCTCTTCATAACGAGTATAAGAGAAAGCATAACCATTCTCCACCATAAACTTCAACTGGTGCTCTAATTTCTCTGGCATCCATAAATCATCACTATCAAGAAATGCAATCCATCTACCCTTAGCTCTGCGAAGAGCATTATTACGAGTAATAGCAGCACCACTATTCTTAGGATTGCACTCATATTTGATGCGACTATCCGTGTCCAGATATGGTCTAATTACCTCAAGTGTATTATCGGTAGAACAATCATCCTGTATCAGCAATTCCCAATTCTGGTAGGTCTGAGCCAGGATACTTCTTATTGTCTCACAGATAAAAGGAGCGCACGCCCATGTTGGAGTGATAATTGATACTAATCCAAAATTTTTCATTCTTTTATTTTTATTATCTTTGCATAGAAATTTAAAATCAGAGTATGAAACAAAAACGTTCTTTTGAAAATATGCGGTCCCATTCAAAACATCGTAGCTATTTATCCTATGGATAAAACAAAAGCATACAGCATTAAGCCACAGAGGACGCAATTTTTCACCATTATAAACCTCGATCCTTATTCAGCAAATTTTGCAGAACCCACAAAAAAGATTTTGACTAACAACGAACAGGCTATGATATTTTGAAATATGACATCAGCTTTATTTATTAACAAAATCACAAATCTTAGGAGGAGCAAATTCCATCCTTTTAGACAGAACATTTTCTTTTAATTCTCGTAAAAGATTTCTATTTCTTTCGAGCAATATTACTCTATTTATCATCTGTTCTTTACCATTCTTAAAGGAAACAATAAATCCACTCTTGCCATCATCAACAAATTCATGAGAATGCTTCCATTCTGTCACAATCACAGGGATACCTGATATATAAGCATCAACTACAGAACCAGGAAGACCTTCTGTATAGAAATGTGTTGGCAACAGCATAACATCATAATTGCTAAGAGTCTCATGAATTTCTGTAGGTTGTAAAGCGCCTCGATATTCAACAAATCCATACTTTGCCACATTACTCTCAAAATACTGTTTGTTTTCATTATCTTCAGGGCCAAAAAATGTTATTAAAAATTTTTCTTGCAAACCATTTTTCTTTATATATTCAGCCAAGTCAAATATCCAATCAATACCCTTTTGCTTCATAACACGAGCCATAAAAACAATTCTTAGTTTATCAGATTCAGAAGGCTTAGGATTATACTCAAAGAAACGGAAATTAGGGAACAAATCAACATTATTAAAACTATAATTCTCCTCCAATTCCTTCTTCAATCTTTTGGTTTCGACATGTATACCTTTTATACGACTAAGCATAAGACGATGAATTATGCGATGCGAAAGAAATTCTCTTAACCACCCTCCAACAACAAAATAATGTATTTTAAATCTAAATAACAACGACAAGATGAATATTACAGGAAAGAACACACTTAAGTTGTTTTGTGCAGGAAGATAAAATAATGTCTTACAACACATTACCTTCCAAAACATCTTAAAAATAAAGAACTTGTTCCTCTTCAATTCCTGCGTATCAAAATAATCAACAGTACAATCGTTCAGCTGTTCTTTAGCCAAACGATATACGTCTCGTGTCTTAACTGTTTGACCATCTAATTGGTTGGTCAAATAACCAAAATATCCTAACACTAAAATCTTCATCATTTCAATGCATTTAACAAATAATTAATCGATATTTCTTTTTGTACTGCTAATAATTTATAGACTTCTGCATAATTGATAGGATTGTTCCAACAATTTGACAAAGATAAATCTTTTACAGAATCAAACATTCGGTTCTCAAGATGCAGTATCTTCAGCAAACTGACAATACGAGATTCCTTACCATTATGATTAATAACAGCAGCAAATTCTCGTGTGTATATAATAGAAAAGGCTACACCATGAAAAGAGTCAGTTACTACAAAAGAAGCTCCAGCAATACGCCTAACCCACTGATTAACCGTTGGATTAAAATGATATTTATAACCTTTTTTAGGGAAATTATAATTCAATAACAGCGCAGGAGTATTCATTTTTTTAGATACAATTGGCATATTTTCCCAAAAATCTTGTGTCTTCTCAAGTTTGTAACAAACAATTTCTTTCCTTTGTTTAACCTTTCCTGTTATTTCTGGATAACTATCATTTAAGAAAGTAGGATCAACAACAATTGTCGGTTCTATATTAAATGTTTGCCTTAGAATATCGGCACCCTCCAACTCTCTAACAGAAACATTATAAAATTTATCCAAACATTTCTTTACTATAGATGTAGAAGCATATTTTCCTTCCTTCCATTTCGACAGTCCGAAACTAGAAGCATATGAAATCCGACGTACTTCATCAGATCCAAAATCCAAGAAGTAGGCAAGTGCCCTATCAGCACTAATATCTGGGTTCCAAACTTGATCACTACCAACTATATAACAATCACTCTTAGGTGGATTTTTTCGCAAATCTTCCATGCTTTTATAATGCTTTGTCATTGCTGGATAATATTGCGTCATTATTTTTTTTATTCTTCGAGGATAAATTATAGACTTTAGCAATCTTACAGGCAATGGACTACCTACTGATATTGTTTTAAGAGTAGGCTCTAAATGACGAATATCAACAACTTCAATTTTAAAACCATTCTCTTTAAGAAATCTACACAAAGCATATGTCTGCATTACAGCACCTACATTGGCTGAATAATGATATGTTACTAATGATATTGTATTCATAAATTATTATCTTTTAGTATTTTATAAATGTCTCGTTTTCTAACATTCTTATAATAATGATAAATAAGAATCCTTACGACCCTTTTTATCATTGTCCAAGGTCTTTTCCATGTTCCTTTATTAGCATATAATTCGAGTATTTTTTCAAAACTATAAGTAGCAAAAGCATTCTCTAACTTCTTTCTTTCTGAAGGTATATGGGCATGTCCACATACGGCTCTAGGATTTGTTAATAAAACCTCATTCCATCCTATCTGTTTTTTAGCAATATTTACAGCATCCAACGCCTCTACTCCTTTAATTGAGTGAGCTATTGTTACTGATAATCCTTTCTGCTTTTCCTCTTCTTCGAACATCTGCCCCCAATAATCTCCTATTGTGATATCAGATTTTCTGTGTCCTTTAGCAAACTTACAATCATAACAACTATATCTATTTGTAGCACCAGTTGTAAACCCGCATATAGGAAGTGGGCGTTCATTTTTGGGAACACTCTTTTTAATTCCTGATTTTGTTTTAACAGTCAATACATAACGTCTCTTGTTACGATAAGAAAGAATTGATTCTATATTGGTGTGTTCTACATACTTTGTTATAAGAAAAGAACTAGGGACTCCACCACAAATCAAATCAACAGTTAGTAAGTTATCAATATGCTTATCTTTCTTCAAAAACGATAATAAAGCAGCAACCTGACAACCAAGTCCAGAAAATAACACTTTTTTACCTTTTGCTAGTTGTGTTTTAACTTCACTAAAAATACCTTCTGTACTACTTTGAGTATACTTTGATCCTTGCAATAAAGACAAATCGTTAACATTGTCTATCAAACAATGTTTAGTTAAATATTGTTCCTGCATTGCCCCAACAACAACTCCTCCTTCTTCAAGAACATTTTTGGCCAAGGTGGAGAATATACCCCCAGAAGTTGAAGTCGCCCTAAGCTTATTATCTAATGACCATGAAACATTTACATCAGATTTAGTCAACTCATTTGAGCCATATTCAAAGCCACTGATTGATGGACAAACTTTCTCACACATATGGCACAGCACACATTTACTCTCATCAACTTCATAAGAATAATGACCTTCTGAGTTTATATATCCTTTAATTGCTCCTTGCCGACAAGCATCTACACATGCTAGACAACCAGTACATTCATATTTATTTGCTAATTTTGGTCTATTCATATTTCTCCCTTATAGTTGATTAAAATAATTCATATACTTTGCAGCAATTACCTCTATTGAAAAACGCTCTTTTACAAATTTAGACAATCCGTTACGTAAATGCGAATTCAATGAATTTCCACCCTTCAAAATCTTTATCATAACATTTTCTAAATCTTCAGGGCTTTCTTTCTTAAAGAAGAAACCTGTTTCTCCATCTATACCAAAAGGTAGAAACTGTGGTAAATCACTCAGGATAACAGGAAGATTATATCTATAAGCAACCATAATAGCTCCACTTTGAGCTATATCTTGGTAAGGCATTACGAAATAATCACATGAACCAAATAATTCAGCTATTGAATCATTCGGTATATATCCAATTGATGTCTCAAATAAATCCGGATATTTTATAATATGCTTATATTCATCCCAATTTTTACACCCACCAGCAATTTTTACCTTAAAATTATGATAGCCTTTATCATAAATAGCTTGAGCAGCTTTTATAAGAAGGTCTACACGTTTATATCCTAAGATTTTACCAAAAAACAGAAATACAATTTCTTTCTCATCAAATTGACGTTTTACTTTTACTTCTCCATAATCTTTTAAAGCCAAAGGAGCATTCAGAACGTTTTTATTAGGAAATTTTTTATATAAGATATTCTGCTGTGAATCAGAAAAAACTTGAATATTTTTGAAAATTTCCAAATGAAGCGAAGTAAATATCTTCGCATATAATTCATGATTTGCACCTTTAGGAGTCGATACATTATGACATGCGGCTACAGTCTTATTTAATGGTAGTAATAAAGGATATATTAAAGGCCCAAAAGGAGCGGCTTGTAAAGAAGTATAATATATATCAGGGTTATATTTCTTTGCATTTCTTAATACCTTACAATAAACCGACATTGTTCTCAAATCATAAAAACGATGTGGCAAATCTATATATTCAACAATTATATTCTCAGAAAATATTTTACTTTTTATAAAATCTATCAATTCTTGACCAGTCTTACCAAAAGACAATATTTGCCAAAATATTTCAACATCGTTCTGCAATTCTGCAATAATTGGCAAATCTACATCAACAAAATATGACGGGGAAATCCAAGATAATCTCTTCATAAATTTGTTTTTATTATGTTATTTATTTATTTTATATTCCTTATCTTGAATGGCCTGTTTGAGAGCATTTATAAAGCCACGTCCGAACTTGAGATCTGGCTCCATATAATTTCCTTCTCCCCATTCATTCCAAGATTTAACAAAGACTACTTTATTCTTCTTTTTATCTGTTGTAGAAAGTATTTCATAAGCATGTTTTCTGAACAATTCAGGAGTTGCATTATGAAGACATGTTCCCCCTCTTCCACTTCGTGGAGTATGATCCCAATTAGGCATCATTGTAGGAAACACATCCTCTCTAAAGTCACTAGAAAAAACGCTATGCTTAATTGCTAATCTGTAAGGAATAACAAAAGGTAACTTTAAAAGTCTCCTAACATAATTAAAGCATCTCATACCAAAACTAACATATTTTGTATATTGAAAATAATTATCCAATCTATGACAATGATTAACAGCGTCAAAACCTACTCGAATAATATCATCAATCTTTTCTATATCAAAAGTTTGACCTACGAAATAAAATTCAGGTAATCCATTTGCTTTTGCCAATTGATTCCAATGATTTTTAAAAGTACAAAAATCAAGAAAATCTAAAGGCTTGTAAATTACAAATAATAGTTTTCCGTTAATTTTAACATATCGTTTATCTTTAAATGCTTTTAACAATGAGTAGAAATGCTTTTCTTCATCATCATGCCCTAAGTATTTTTGTTCTGCTAATAATTTTTTCTGTGCAGTTCCATCTTTATTCCAAAACTTAGAATACCATGATTCATTAGCCCAACACAAACAGAACGGGAAATCAGGTTTGCCACTTTCCACCACTTCATTAAATGGTCTTTCCAACTCCTCAAAACCAGCTTCAAACCAATAGTGATAATAACAGAAACCTGTCACACCTGCTTCTTTAGCAAGCTCCACTTGTGCCTCCCTTACTTCTGGCAAGCGCAAATCGTAATAACCAAGTTCTGATGGCACTTTCGGTTGATAATGGCCAGGATAAAGTTTCTTTGCTTTACCCACATTTGTCCACTCTGTAAAACCCTTTCCCCACCATTCGTTATTACGTTTTGTTGGATGGTACTGGGGAAGATAATATGCAATAATTTGTTTATTAATGATTTCCATTTCTAAAATAATATTGAGATCTATAATTAGTATAATTATGATTTGTAGTATTCACCATTTCATAAGGTATATATCGCTCATACAATTTATGTCCAGGATACATATAATATTCTCCCATTTGGTCTCGTTGGTATATATAGAGAACACATAATGTAAACACACCTGTTATCAATAGTTTGGACATATGTATTTTCTTCCAATATATATATATAGCATCGGCTAACAAAATCCAATAAAATGGTTCGAAATAATTTCCAAATCTATAGAATGCATATGTAAACATTCCCAAACACCGAAGTATTATAAATGCCATTATAAATCCTACATATTTTGTTTTTTCCTTAAGGAAAAACATGCAAATAATAGGTATAACAAGATACGAAACAAATAAGAATAAATAATAAAATATATTTCTTGTATCATCTAATGATTGATTTATATATCTTGATAAATATTCAGGATCGCTTGCTGTAAATAGACTAACAATTTCAGTTAAACCACTTATCTGTGAAAATAATACTGGAACTATTATTGATAGTAAGGATATTACTATTATCTTTTTCTTACTATATTTTACCTTTACCAAAAAAGGAACAATGAGTAAGATTATTGCTGAAATATGAATTTCAAAAGCAACAAAGACTAACAATACAAAGTATTTCTTATATCCTTTGCTATAAAGCATAATAGCTATTAAACCTAAAACCACGGCTATTGCTTCACGCATTATCTCCATGTTGAATTCGAAATAATTCAATATGTAATAGCATAATAAAGCTATAAAAACATTAGTAGTATTACGCCTTATAAACCAAAATATGATGACATTTACAATTATTGCTGTAATTAATTGTACAAAGACAAAGTTTCCAAATATCGACTTTATTATACAGACATATGCATCCCATCCAAACTGATACCGTGAATTCAATCTATGAAATTCGGATAGTTTTGAAAGTTCAGGCATTACACTAAAATCATATACATAATTATGAGTGTCACTACCAACAAAAAATCTTAAACCTGCCAATAAAATAAAACTCACACATAGAAACATGTATGGCATATTCGCTTTATACACAAATTTACCCCTAAAGTCATAAATTTCGGAAAAGACAATAAGAGCCAATAGAATGATTAAATAAACCATATTAACACTGATTTAATAGATTTTTCAATACAGTTTGTGATTTTTCCCATGTAAAATGTTCCTTTACATAACGTTGCCCATTTGTTGCTAATCTTATGCGAAGTTCATCATCCTCAATGAGTCGTATAATATTCTCAGCAAGTTGATTAGGATCTTTTATAGGAGACAGCAATGCAGTTTTTTCATGCTTTGCCATTTCTTGATAACCAAGATTATCAGTACATGCTACAGCTTCCCCACACAGCATCGCTTCACCTACTGTTAATCCAAAGCCCTCTATTTTACTAGACCCAACATATATAGCTGCTTCATTATTAATCCTTAGATGTTTTTGAGAATTAGGTTGCTGAGAATACTCATACCATTCTGGCAGTCCTGGATTAGGGCATGCTCCAAAAGCAAGGACCTTAATTTGTGGATACTTTTGTTTCACTATATCTAAAGCTTTTAAAGCCGTTTTGCAATCTTTCCTTGCATGATGATGATACAATATAGATATTATATATTTATTTCGACTTTCTATAGGCATTGTTACCTTATATTCTTCAAAATCAAATCCATTGGGTACTAAAGTACACTTTTCTGATTCTTCTTTTTCTATTATATCTTTCAGCCAATTGGTTATAACAAACTTATTCATTTTGTAATGATATGTACTTCGTACTTGTTCGTCTGATATAAACCAATTCTCATAGTCTTGAATAAAATAGAATTTACGTGAAGCCTCTATAGGATAAGAATTGAGATAAGGTGCAGTTCTAACTTCTGTCGCTATGTATATATCAGATTTAGGAACATGACGGTAATTAAGAGAATAGGTTAGATAAAATTTTACTCTTTTATCTATAGGAAACCAACAACTACAATCATATCCAATTTTAAATTTCCTCAAGAAATATGCATATATGCATTGAATCTTGTAATACAAAGAACCTTTAAGCCAGTTTAAAGAAACCGGACAAACAATGTTTACTTTAAAACCACTTTGAGCAAGCCTGTTTGCATGCTCGAATATTATTTTATAACCACCACCTGGTGAAGAGCAGGGACCGAACAATAGAAATGTTATTTGTTTCATTTTGTTAAGTATGTTATATTTTCAATATTTATCTTAAATTAATGCGTTGCTTTCCCCCCATCAAAGAAGGGATATCTTCATCCTTTACAGAATAAGGATTATCACAATTTCTAAAATAATTAATGAGCATATCCTCATTGTCTTGATCATATACTCTAAAAATGCCATTAGTTATTACTTTAGCAGGCATTCCTGCAATTAAACAAGTATCACCTTCTTTAGAAAAATCCTTATTCACCAAACTATTACTACCAACAATACAATGGCTTGGAATTTTAGCACCACCTGTTATTGTAGTAGAATTACATATCCACGTTTCCTTGCCTATTGAAATAGGAGACATATTATTTGCAATTATCCCTTTATTAATATTGACAACGAAATGATGATTAGAATCCATTATTTGACTTCTATGAGCTATAGTACTTCCATCACCAATTGAAATATTAGTCCAACAATCAATATTACAAAAGTCAGTAATTTTAGTATTAGCCCCAAGATCCAATACAGCCCCTTTAGCAACAATTATTTTATTGCCACAACCTATCATTGTCTTGCCTCTAATTATCAATGTACCACAAAGATTAATTTGTGTGTTTAGAGTTTGAAGAGAAGGTGCAAAAATTTTCTGTTCATTAATTTTTACCATTCCCCTACTTATTGGACATTTAAAAACAACTTTTCCACATAAACTATTAAAAGCAGGTTTACCATAAACATAAAATGGTAGTTGTTTCGCTTGTCTATAGGGAAGAAGGCGAAAATTAAAATATAAAGTCCTAATCCAATTTATTCTATTAATACTTCTTCGCTCTATCTTTGAACATATCCTATTAATTAATGTCTGCATAACTTCTTTTTTATGGTTTCTAATAAAATAATTCTCTCAATGTGATTTAATCCTACAATAAAAACTAAAGATATAACAATTATAACTGATAAAAGACAACACCCTACAGATGCTATAAAACTATCAGGCATTGCTTCATTTACTAATACAGAAAGTAAAAGTGAGAATATCACGACCTTGAATACTGGAAATAATACAATTTGAGCATATTCCGATAATGGGAAATATGAACGATTACGAAATATTTGCATTGTTACCATAAAATATACAACTCGTATTATAACCAATATTTGAAATGCCAATAATGGAGAGCCATTTAATTTAAAAGCTATCCAAGTAGCAGGAAATGCTAATAAATAAATGAAACTTCCAATAGAAATATATTTTTTCAAGTCTCCAATGGCTTGCATACCTTGCCACATTGGGTCACAAAAGCTGCAATTTATGAGATTAAATATCAGTATCCATACCACGAATTTCCCAGTCCAATCTGGAACACTGCCTAACCAAAACAACAATATATTATCAATTCGAATCATTACTGGAAGACATATTAACCACAATAAGAAAAATGTAAACTTTCCACTATTAAATATAAGTTCTGTAAAACGTGATGTGTCGCCAGCTGCATAAGACTTAACTATTTGTGGCCTTACAGCAGTAAAGAATCCCATTGCAAAATTACTCACTGCTGTTTTTACCTGTACAGACAATCCTCTTGCAGCATTCACAGCTGGTCCAAAAAATATATTCAACAGCATATTCATACCTTGGTCGTTCAGAATAAAAACAACCGTACCTATAAAGTTCCAACTGATAAATTTTGACATACTTTTAAAACTGTAGGTATCCCAATAATATTTCAGTTTTGTTTCCTCATAATGTATTATAGTATAAATAGTAGGAATAAGTCTTGCAGAGATTGACATTAAAGCAATTAATACAGCATATGTTTTAAGTTTGTCGAAGGTTATAATGCTTACAATAAAGACTATTAATAGCTTCATTATAGCATCATAAATACCCATATAAGCATATACCTTCATGTTTTCACGGGCTATGAGAACGGACTCATATACCGATGAAACAAGAGAGACAAACAGGATTATTACAGTAGAATGTAGACACCAATAAGCTGCGTCAACTCGCTCTGGAGCTAAAATCATTTTATTTTCAATAAACCATGCTCCACCAATTTCGACAATTAAAATAGAAACAAATGCATATATCAAATAAATCAACATATTCATATTGAATACATGATTTGCCTCTTTTTTATCATTCTGTCCTATAGCTACATTCAAATAACGTTGTGTTGCATTTGACAACATTGATGACAAGAAACTAAATGATCCAGCAATGCCACCTATAACGTTATAAATACCATAATCATTTACTCCAAGTACAGACAATACAACTCTCGATGTATATAACGAGATTAACATTGTAAAGAATGTACGTATATAAAGATATAATGTATTCTTGACTATTTTCTTATTATTGTTTTCTGACATAAAAGATTAAATATAAATCAGATTGCCTATTTTTGCGAACCTTCTCTTCAAACACCCTCTGCGTTTATTGTTGTTATCTAGTATTCTCCATGTGGCGATGGGACATCTTTTACAACAACAGCATTTGCGCCAATAATAACATCATCACCTATTGTGACTTCTCCTATCACCTTAGCTTCTCTATGCTGATCTGTTACACATACAATAGTGCCAAACTCATCAGGGTACTTCCGAAACACCTTTACCAGTGGGCACATCTTAATGGCCTCTGGACGAGTGCCAAAAACTAACATTATTTTTTTCATATCTCTTTATTATTACAATATGAAAGGTAGGCTCCACATCATCAGCGAAAAGTAGCTTATGAAAATGCTTATGATGCTTCGCCTACCTTTGGAATATTTTATATCTAAATAATCACTAAACTTGAATTCTTTGCTTCTCTATTATTATAATTTAGAATTCTAAATTCTTCTTCAAAGTATCCTTACCTTCAGCGAGTATTGAAAGCAGATATTTACCATAGTCGTTCTTCAACATAAGCTGTGCATTCTCTTTTAATTGCTCTGCAGAAATCCATCCCTGACGATAGGCAATACCCTCCAGGCATGCCACCTTCAAGCCTTGGCGCTTCTCCAAGACTTCAATAAAGGTAGATGCCTCTGAAAGGGAATCATGAGTTCCGGTATCAAGCCAGGCGAATCCTCTTGCCATGGTCTGCACCTTCAACTTCTTATCCTTCAAGAACTCCTGGTTTACGGTGGTGATTTCCAATTCACCACGAGCAGAAGGCTTGATATGCTTGGCTACTTCCACTACCTTATTAGGATAGAAGTATAAGCCTACCACAGCATAGTTGCTCTTTGGATGATCAGGTTTCTCCTCAATGCTGAGGCAGTTGCCTTGTTCATCGAACTCTGCGACACCATATCGCTCTGGATCGCTGACACGATAACCGAAGACTGTTGCCTTGTTGTTCTGCTCTGCATCTACTACTGCCTGATGAAGCATCTGGTTCAATCCTGCACCATAGAAGATATTGTCGCCCAATACAAGGCAAGCAGAATCATTACCAATGAACTTCTCTCCGATAATGAAAGCTTGGGCTAAGCCATCTGGTGAAGGCTGCTCAGCATACTCGAACTTGACTCCGAACTGGCTTCCATCGCCTAAAAGGCGTTTGAAGCCTGGCAAGTCGAAAGGGGTTGAGATTATCAATATCTCACGGATACCTGCCAACATCAATACCGAGATAGGATAATATATCATCGGTTTATCAAAGATTGGAATCAGCTGCTTGCTGATGCCTTTGGTAATGGGGTACAAGCGTGTACCGCTACCACCAGCTAATACTATTCCCTTCATTTCCTTTAATGTTTAGTGAGTAGTGTTTATATTTATTTGTATAAATCCACATTGACATCAAAAGGACTATCAAAATCCTTCAACATCGAATGCTTTGTATCTTTCTCGGAGAGATTGGCATGTTCTGTTGGGATTTTCCAATCAATACCGAGAGATTCGTCCAAAATAGAGATACCACCATCTGCCTCTGGGTGATAGAAGTTATCACACTTGTATTGGAAGACGGCTGTTTCTGAGAGAACAGCAAAACCATGGGCAAAGCCCTTTGGGATGAAGAACTGGACATGATTGTCTTCTGTCAGTTCTACAGCCACATGCTTGCCATAGGTTGGTGAGCCTTTGCGAATATCTACTGCTACATCGAGGACTCTACCCTTTACACAGCGCACCAACTTGCTCTGGGTATATGGTGGACGCTGGAAGTGCAGGCCTCGCATCACGCCATAGCTGCTCATTGACTCATTGTCTTGGCAGAAGTGAACACTATGTTCCAGGATTGGGGCAACCTTCTCTTCAAACTCTCGCTCGTTGAAGCTCTCGAAGAAGTAGCCACGAGCGTCGCGGAAGAGGCGTGGCTCTACAATGAGTACGCCTTCAATATCAGTTTTGATTATATTCATTGGTTTTGTTTTAACTTTTGTTCTTAAAAATAAGAATTTCTAAAATCATCCCGTCCTTCTTTACCATTAAAGAAGGCTCCACCTTTCTCACCAAGCCTCTCTTTCCTCAGGAACGAGAGGATGTAACCGCCCTCCGGTGCTCAGAACCGCTACGCTATAAGGTTGGCGGACCAATCAAAGGTCTGCGCCAGATTGTGCGGGATGGGACCGCTAGGGGCAATTACTACTTGAAGTTTACTTTAAATCCAAGTAATCATTGCCATCAACCTCAATCTCGTCAATGTGGTTACCTATGACAACTTCAAATCTCTTAAACAGAGAGAAAATTTCATCTAAAGTAATGTCTTTCAATGGACAAAACTTTACATATTTATTCTCTATTTTATCCTTGCAAACAAAAACAATATTACCTTGCGGCTGTATTTGTTGACCAGAAATAAAAATAGAGCATCCATAACACTCATATCTATCACCATCGTATTGCTCATACGAACCAACTAAATAATTCTGCAAAGAAGACTGGTGAAAATCAGAAACATCTGCAGCAGCTGTTCCTTTTAAATCATCATACTGAACTGACGCTTTCATAAATAAATCTCCTATATTTTAAACTAATCTCTTCTGAATATATCTCTTGTATAAACCTTATCCTTCACATCATCCAAACAAGTATCATAGCGGTTGGCGATAATCGCATGGCTCTGCGTCTTGAATGCATCCATATCATTTACCACCTTGCTACCAAAGAAGGTTGTACCATCTTCTAGGGTTGGCTCATAGATAATGACCTCGGCGCCCTTTGCCTTAATACGCTTCATGATGCCCTGAATGGCAGACTGGCGGAAGTTATCGCTGTTTGACTTCATGGTCAAGCGATAGACACCAATCACACAGTTGTGCTCCTTGCTGGCATCATAGCTGTTGGCATCGGCATAGCTGTAATAGCCCGCCTTCTGGAGTACGGCATCAGCAATATAGTCCTTACGAGTACGGTTGCTTTCTACGATTGCCTCAATCAGGTTCTCTGGAACATCGGCATAGTTTGCCAGGAGCTGCTTGGTATCCTTTGGCAAGCAATAACCACCATAGCCGAAGCTTGGGTTGTTATAATGGGTGCCGATTCGTGGGTCAAGGCCTACGCCATCGATGATTGCCTTGGTATCGAGTCCCTTTACCTCTGCGTATGTATCCAACTCATTGAAGTAGCTTACTCGGAGTGCCAGATAGGTATTGGCGAAGAGTTTGACTGCCTCTGCTTCCTTCATGCCCATGAAGAGGGTATCGATGTTCTCCTTGATGGCGCCTTCCTGAAGCAGAGCGGCGAAGGTCTTGGCAGCTTCCTTCAACATCTCGACATTGGTTACTGACTTGATAGCCTCATTCTCCTCTGCAAACTCAGGACGCTCGATAATCTTTGGATAGCCTACGATGATACGGCTTGGGTAAAGGTTATCATAGAGTGCCTTGCTCTCTCGAAGAAACTCAGGAGAGAAGAGAAGATTGAACTTCTTTACGCCCTTCTTGGCATACTTCAAGTAGAGGTTGCGGGTGTAACCTACAGGGATGGTGCTCTTGATGACCATCACTGCATCTGGGTTTACCTCCAGAACCAGGTCGATGACTTCTTCTACATGGGTTGTATCGAAGTAGTTCTTCACTGGGTCGTAGTTGGTTGGTGCTGCAATCACTACGAAGTCTGCATCCTTATAGGCTGATTTGCCGTCAAGAGTTGCCACGAGGTTCAATGGCTTTTCTGCCAAATACTTTTCGATGTAATCATCCTGAATTGGAGAAATCTTATTGTTGAGTTTCTCCACCTTCTCTGGGATTACATCTACTGCTGTTACATGATGGTGCTGAGATAACAGGGTTGCTATACTCAGACCTACGTAGCCGGTGCCGGCTACTGCTACTTTTATATCTTTAAATTCATTCATCATGATATTGTGTTTTTATATTTTTTAGTTCTTAAAATTCAAGAAGAGTTTTCGAATCCCTCCGTCTCCCTTTAGCCAAAGGGAGAGTTTTCTAAAATCATCCCGTCCTTCTTTACCATTAAAGAAGGCTCCACCTTTCTCACCAAGCCTCTCTTTCCTCAGGGACGAGAGGATGTAACCGCCCTCCGGTGCTATTTATGCCCCACCTGTCCCTCCCCAGCGGGAGGGTCCTTACCCTATACCCAAGCCCTAAATCCCTACCATAGGGATTAGGGATGTAACCGCCCTCCGGTGCTCGGAACCGCTACGCTCTAAGGTTGGCGGACCATCAAAGGTCTACGCCATATTGTGCGGGATGGGACCGCCCGATTATAGTTCTTTATCGTAATTCGACCTTAACTGCTTAAAGATTTCCTCCAAATAATCAGACATACTACTCGCATTTAATCTTTTCCACTCTCGTAATGTCTTCTCTACAAAAATTCATTTCATAGAGAGGAATTCCCTTTAACTTCAAGTGTTTCTTTAAAAACGCCTTTAACTTATTGTCAACGCGATACCCCATATACACAGCTATTACTCGGAAGCCAGAAATTGTAAAGTAGTCGGAACGCTTATTATTCTGATAAAAGTCACGTTTATGCTTCGTGTAATATATTAAACGGGACTCATCCTCATATTTCCAGCAATCAGCTTTTGCTAACAAAGCATTATCTAATGTGATATAATCACACATAGTTTTTCTATCACGATAACGGATCTTACACCATTTTAACAAATGATTCTCATCATTGTATTTTTCAAGAGTTTTTCCGGGAACTTCGTATTCGATACATAGACCTTTATGCATATCTGCATAATGCGACCACATCAACAAACTACAATCAGATATATCAGACTCATGTACCATCCCCCCAATTTTGTTTGTATTAGGCGTAGCTAAACATGACATTCTTATATTTGATCTGATTATTTTTCCTACAGAATCATATAGTTTCTTATCTTGCTTACAAGATGTTTCACGTTTTTGAATATTAATCCATGTACGCAATATAGGATCCATAGGATCATTAAAGTTGACAGGATTCGAAAAGGTAAGCGAATCACTTAGAATATCCTTAATAATCGGATTTGCTTCAAATGATTCACATCCTTCTATTTCAGGTATAGACGTAAATCTAAATACCTTATTAGCCTTTACATCATCATTCAATTGTTGAAGTTCGTCATAAAGCAACTCTATAAGGTGTTCTTGCATACTTCTCGAATTCCCATCCATTCCACTCTCTACGGCAATTTCCAAATGAGGAGAAGGATTTTCAGATTCATTGATCTTAAAAATATCCTTTAAATTCTTCATTTCTCTTTCCTTTTTATAACTTACCATTATAATAGCTATATGAGTAATCTGATCTATTTAGAAACATCTGCATCAAAGAACTTACAATCGTTTCTTCTGCTTCTGTTACTTTTGGTCCTAACATTACTTGAATTTTATTCAAACAATCCTCTTTTATCGGAACATCTATATATGGGAGCTTAGGACTAATATTATTGTTAAAGATATAATTAATATCTACACTGTCATTATTTAAAGGAATCATTTGCAATAAGAAACGGCATTCTTGCTGGAAAGCCCAATCATTATTCTTATAAATGCCAATTTCTTTAAAATCTATGGCTTTTTGATTGACAAAGTCATGAAACACCCTTTTCTTTATAACACTAATATCATCAATGTATTGAATGTCCCGTAATAAGCCACAACTTAAGATTGGCATAGCCATCATACGGTATACTGACCGAAAATTATCATTAAAGAAACGAGGCGCTATATTTTTACCTTCAATGACAAACATATCAGAATCTAACTCAATACGAACGCCATGAGTAGAATCACCATACATATACCACTGAGGCAGATTCTCATTATCATTTTTCGTCCAACATGAAACATAACAATAGTGGGCAGGTGTTATACCATCCTCTTTGAAAGAATACTCATCAGGATCATCAACTCTGTCTAAACGAGAAAAACGAATCGTCTTATGCTTTAGAATCAAAGCCAAAGTCTCTATACTTGTATAATGATAAAGTTTCATCTCCTTTATTATTTAAACAGATTATTAGCGTCCAAGTAAGTATCCATCTCTACAACAATGTACTTTTGACATAGTTGATGCCAAAGCACTAAAGTTCCTTTCCACCCAAGAACTGACCTAAGGCGGACATCATTCGGAGTTGCTTGGCAGATGGGGCTTTGACGCCTTTGTTGGCCATATCCAAATAGAAGTTGAGACTGGTGGATAAGGCTTTGGTCAACTCTGATGGCATCAGCATGTGCCATTCCTGAGTTTCCTTATCCTCATAGGTTGCTACCAAGTATAGCTTCTGAAGCTTGTACTGGGTCTTGCGCATCTTGCGTACCACGTAGGTGTTGGCATCGCCTTTTACAAACTCATTTACCATCTGGAGTTCCTGCTTGTTCAAACGGCTCAAGATCTCTATTGGGTTATCCAACATCTCCTGGGCTATTCGCCTGGCTGTCTCATCTTTCTTCAAGTTGGGACTTACGTATAAGTCGAGCTTGTCACATGCTTTCAGCATATTGACTTTCGTTGTGCTATTGAGTAGCTGAACCAAGCGGATGCTATCAGCTGTGAAGTTCTTATTTGGAATTACAATCATAACATTATAATGTTTCTTGTCCCCATACAGCATCATCTTTATGATAGACGAGGGTGCGGGAGCTACCTAAAAAGAAGGTTGCTCCTGGCTTTATGGAGAAATAAGATTTCATGATTTTATATTTGGTTCCTCATTGCAGTATCGCTCTGCACTGGTCGTCGCTCGAATGAGGAATATTGTTTATTCTACTTTTGATAGGATTACCTTTGGGGAGGTACCCATCAGGGTTATGGCGGAAATCTTATGACCACCATTGGCATTTAAAGAATGACCACAGTGATAGAGGCTGTCATCTATACAAAGCAACTCTTGCTGTGTAGAAATCACCTTCGAAGAAGACCATCTCTGCAGGAGGGGTCGAAGTCCGAATAAAGAAATCAAGCTGCTGTTGCTGCTTAACTTGGACATCCTCAATATGGGTCATACGCTTGTCCATATTCTCCTGTAGGGCTATCAAGTGACGATTCACGGAATAACCTTGAAGAAGATATTGCTTTATAACTGCATTCGCCCACTGACGGAAACGGGTTCCTATCGGACTCTTTACTCTATAGCCTACAGAGATTATAACATCCAAATTATAGATTTTAGTACGATATCTTTTGCCGTCTGCGGCAGTATGTAAGGATTCCTTACATACTGATTTTTCGTCTAACTCTTTCTCCTTAAATATGTTACGAATATGCATAGTTATATTGTTACGAGTTGTACGAAACAACTCTGTCATCTGTGCTTGGGTAAGCCAAACCGTATCTTGATCCAGTTTCACCTCCAACCTAATGCTATCATCTGGTTGGTAAAGTACTATCTGAGAGTCATCAGTAGTTGCCTGTATTTTGTTATTGTCGTTTGCCATAATCATACATTTTTATTGCTAATATAGCGACAAAAGTACGATTTAATTTCGTAATCACCAAGGATTTAAGAGAAAAAATGCATTTATTAACCTATACTTGACTTATGGCTAAACATTACAACACACAAAATGATTCTGCTTCCTTATCTGCTTTTTTTTCTTCTATGTTCATAACGTAAGATCCTTATTAATTATTGTATTTTTTCGACTCCCCTGTCCCCCTCTTGCGAAGAGGGAGTCCTTACCCTATACCCAAGCCCTAAATCCCTACCATAGGGATTAGGGATGTAACCGCCCTCCGGTGCTCGGAACCGCTACGCTATAGGGTTGGCGGGGCATCAAAGCCCTGCGCCAGGTTGTGCGGGCTGGGACCGCATGGGGTTATGAGATGACCGCATGAATCAGCGTTTACGTCCTTTACCAAATTAGCGGCTACACCACCTTTATTGGTTTAAAATGTCCAACAACTCTGCAGGAGTATAAACGGGTAAAGAAGAATTTGAAAAATCCTTCTTGTTACGAGTTACAATACAATCTCCCTCAGCTCGCAAAGCTGTGGCATTCTGAGTTGCATCTTCATAATCCTTCCAATCAGAAGAGAGCATTTCAATTACCGTATTGCCTTGTAAGTCTAAAACATCTACAAAATTCGACAACGCCAGAAGAGCTTCTTTTACATCTTGATACTCATACTTACGAGCGACATACATGGCAGTAACATAAGACAAAGCTGACGTCATCAACTTTATGTCTCCTGTTATTCCAAGGGCAAATAGTTTATCGGCATCTTCTGAAAAGCCCTCCCGATTTGCAACGAAATCTATTAAGACATTCGTATCTATAAAAACTCTCATAATGCATATTTTTTTTCAACCAATGCATCTAAGCTATTTTCATCTGCCGGTATCGGTTTGCCACCTTTTGCCTTTAATGTCTTCACATAAGACAAAGCATCTCTAAATTCATCGGTTTCTAATAGTCTTTGCTTAGGTTGTACCTTTTGCAAAAACAGAGAAATCGCCTTTTCTATTGCTGCAGTTACACTAATATTATGCAATTTAGCATAACTTTCCGCCCCTTTATATATATTGCTATCAATTGCTATTGTATTCATAATAGTATCTCCTTTTTTGAGTGCAAATATAAGAGTTTTCTGTGAAACCACCAAATTTTTAGGGGAGATTTTGCTCTGTGGGACTATTTCTTCCTTCTGGCCTTGGCTTCTTTCATGGTAATGATTCTACCTGGATGTTCTGGGTCCCATACCGCAGCACCTCCATGCTTGAAATAGTCCCAAAGGATGATGAGGAGGGCTATGACAGAGAGAACTCCGAAAAGGATTAATATAAGTAATAACATCTTTTCTAATGTATAATTGTTAATGTATAATGTTTAATCGTGATCAAGCTCGCTGTACTTCGAGTGCTGACTCTTGTACTCTGGTACTATCTCCTTCATCTTCTTCACTATTGCCATGTCATCGTAGGTGAAGGAGAGCTGATAGAGATCTTCCTCGTTCTTGCGTGCCAACTCGTATGGATACTCACGAACCTTGGCTACCATAATCTTTGGATGATGGGTTGGAACGGTCGCCTCCTTGTCGTTCAGAACTTCCTCGAAGAGTTTTTCTCCATCTCGGAGTCCTACGTACTTGATGTCGATGCCATCTACTCCCGAAAGGGCTATCATGCGCTTTGCCAGGTCGGCGATGCGGACTGGCTTGCCCATATCGAAAACGAAGATCTCGCCTCCCTTACCCATGGTTCCAGCCTCCAATACCAACTTGCAGGCTTCAGGGATCAGCATGAAGAAACGGATGATGTCGGGATGGGTGACGGTGATCGGACCGCCCATCGCAATCTGCTTCTTGAAGATTGGTATAACGGAACCGTTACTTCCCAAGACATTGCCGAATCGTGTGGTAACAAACTGGGTAACACCCTTTACCTCGCCATCCACAATCGCCTTGTTCAATGCCTGGCAATAGATCTCACAGATTCGCTTGCTGCAGCCCATCACGTTGGTTGGGTTCACAGCCTTATCGGTAGAAATCATCACAAACTTCTTGGTGCCGTACTTCACAGCCATATCGGCTATCACGCGCGTACCATATATATTATTCTGCACTGCCTCTGATGGGTTGTCCTCCATCATCGGTACATGCTTATAGGCTGCGGCATGGAATACATAGTCTGGATGATACTCTGAGAAGATGCGCTCCATACGGGTGGCATTGGTGATACTGGTTACGATGGTTTCGCATGGGATATCAGCATAGTTCTTGTTCATGAAGAGGCGGACATCGTGCATTGGGGTCTCAGCCTCATCAACGAGAATCAGGCGCTGTGGCTTATAGATGGCAATCTGCTTCACCATCTCGGAACCGATACTGCCGGCTGCTCCCGTAATCAGAATGGTGCGACCGCTGAGGAGCTTTCCGATCGCATTCATATCCACATCGATTTTGTCTCGTGGAAGAAGGTCTTCGATATCTACCTCGTGCATCATCTGATGACGGAGGTTTGACTTGCCGTCCCAGCTCTGTGCCTTCGGCATCATCATAATCTTGATGCCTTCTGCGGTAAGCTTGTCAATCATATCCTGCTTCTCCAGGAACTTCTCTGTGACCAGCGGGCTTACGAAGAGGGTCTTGACATTCAGCTTATGCATGATACCTATTAATGCTTCATCGTATGAATAGACTTCGCAACCCAACAGGAATCGACCTTTTATATCTGTTTCTGACGTAGCAAACCCTTTCACTACATACTGCGATGGATGATCATTACGCATAGACTTTGCCAAGGAGATACCACCCTCTCTTACTCCGAGTATGAAAACCGGAGTCTTGGTTTCAGCTGAAAAACTGGAGTCGTACATATACTTCACGAGGATTCGCATCGTCCACATCTCTATCATGGAGATGAAGAGCATGACGACAATAGCCTCCGTGGTAAGCTCACAGCGGATACTGTCTGGCACCACCATGAGAAGAATGCTGTTCAGAATGAAACCGACAACGAGGGCTCCGGAAATGCGAAGCAGGTCAACGAATGACGAGTAGCGCATGATACCGGAATAGGTATGGAAGATTCGCATGCCGACTACGAAGAGTGGCAGGGAACAAATGAACGTGAGGAGATAGTTCCAGAAATGGGAAGCTATCAGCTCGCCTCCTTCTGCAATATAGGTCGCAATCATTCCAGCCACTACGATAGCGATGCTATCGAGTGCCATGATGCACCAATATGGCAGTGTAGCCTTAGAAAAATACCAATTCGTCAGTTTGTTTGCAAAAAGGGATACTTTGAGCTGATACAGCATCCCTGAGAATGGCTTCTTTTCTGAACCATTCAGATCTAGTTTATCACTCATAAAATAATATAAATTAATCTTTATTCTAAATATATTAATGGGTATATATCTACGTTTTCTTTTTTTAATGCAACAAGATCATTCTAGCACTCAATCTTCTTCAACGACTTCGAGTAAATTTCTACTTATCGTAAGCGTTGCACCACTGATGTACTTGATCTCGCTGCCGATAACGGCTTTCTTGCCATTATAGCTCTGTACGTATGCTTCCACACCTTTCATGCTACCAGATACCACTCGCACTTTGATACCTTTCTTTAAAGGAACAGGGGCAGCAGTGACAGGCTCTTCGTCATTCTCAACAAAATATCGATAGTTGGCAATAACCTGGTCGGGAATCTGGTATATTTTCCTTTGTCCAGGCATCGTCAGCATCTTATACACATCCGAACGGAAGCGGATTTTGTCAAGCTGTCTCTGAGAGACATTGCAAAAGATGAAGGTGGAAAGAAACAGCTTTTCTTTCACTCTTCGCTTATTGGAACGCTTGTCGAGATAAACTACTTTTACCTTGGGAATCCAGTAATCAAACCAAACATGATTGTAATTAAGATTGATTCGTATAGAATCAGCTATTCTCGTTTCACAATTCACTCTCACTACAGCCACATACCATCCTGCATCTGCCGGTTTTTCAAGCCCTTCATTAGGCATTTGGGGTGTCAATTTCTTAGCGCTTTCTTCACTTTTTGCCACGGCTTCGCCGTCGTCCCCTGCAATAGTGGACGTAACTTGTGATTGTATATTTGTCTCTTTCATCATGCGAATCAAGTTCGTTTTTTGATGTCGATCATCTGAATCTCTACATAAGAGACACAGATACTCACTGCAAAAATACGAATATTGTTGCAAACTAGCAAATTATGCGTGTTAAAAAATTAATATCATTCTACGAAAATCAACATTTTTTTAGAATTCTTATCATACGCAATTTCCTAAGTCGTTGATTGAAAGAATGTTTTCGTCATTTCTGTGTCTCTTATGTAAAGATTCAGAAAAATTGGTTCATTTTGGTTCATTTTGGTTCATTTTGCAAAAACCCTCTTTTTATTCATTTTTACGGCCTATAGGACAGCCAGAATTTTAGCATTGGCATCATCCACTTCTGAGCTTTTGATGGAGCGGAGATAGATCTGTGTGGTGGTTACGGAATGATGTCCCAATGCCTCGCTGATGACTGAGATAGAGATATGGTTGTCTCTTGCTGCCGTTGCCCAGGAATGGCGGGCGACATAGAGGGTGAGTTTGCCCTTGATACCGATCTTAGTCCCTAACTTCCTGAGGTGGTAGGAGATACGGGCTTCGGCATTTCGATATTGGCGTACCAGGGCTTTCTTTTTGTCAATAGTTTTATCCTGACTCTTATTCCCATCATCAACAAGGAAGGGGAAGAGATAAGGTGAGGAGGCGGTCTGCGCCTGATACTTTTCCAACAACTCCTGCATCTCCTTCTCCCATCGGATGGTGAGGCGCTGTCCGGTCTTGCTTCGGGTGTAATGAAGATAACCGTCCTTGAGGTCGGATTTGCGGAGGTGAGCCAGGTCAATGAATGAGATACCTCGCAGATAGAAACTCATCAGGAAGGTATCTCTTGCCATCTCTTCTTTGGGAGTGAGATCCTTGACCGACTCCAGACGCTTGATCTGGCTGACAGATTCTGTGGGTATGGCTCTCTTACGGGTTGGGGCAATACCGGTATAGGTATCCGAGAAGGGATACTGCTGTGGCGTCAGTCCCTTTGCCACGGCTTTATTGTAGGTAGCGCGGAGGATGCGGAGGTAGAAGGAACTGGTGTTTCTGCATACTTTCGCCGTATGATGGAGGTATGCTTCATACGATCGCATCACTTCTGCATCTATCTCACTGAGGGCGATGTCTTTGTTGTCCCGGTATCGCTTAAAGCTGTTGAGGGTTGCTCTGTAATGCAGCGAGGTGCGGTATTGCCCGTTTTTCTGCAACAGGGCAATAAGGAGGTTCATAAACTGGAATAAAGACTCTGATTTTTTCGTGTTTCTTGGCATAATACGTATATATTTTGTTGTTTACAAAAAAAGGGGACCGGCCACTGCCAGTCCCCAAGACGAGAGAGATATAAGTGTTGACTAAGTCAACAACGAGGCAAATCACTTTGCCTTATATCTTTATGTACCTAATAACATAAAATCTAAATTAATCATCCTGTGTCAAACCAGAATAACGAATACCAGAAACTTTATACTTGTTTCCCGGTTCGTCATCATTGAATGACACATAGAAAACGATGCTGTCGGCAGGAGTTCCATGAGGAGTCAGACCTTGTCCAGGCAAGACCTTACCACCCTCAACATTCACCTTACAGTCATAAAGAGAACCATCCTTATTATAAGCAGCATTAGCTGCCTCACCATTAGTTGTGAAACTGAGATTCTGAACATCAGATGTCATTCTCACCTTAAAGTTCCAGAAATTACCATTGTCACTAATCCACATCTGGTCGCTCACATTAGCTGCAGTATTGAATGTATTGACAAGGAACTTACCCATACCAAAAGGATCAAGAGCTGTCACATTATTATTAGCATCAACCGCATCCACAGTAACATACCACTCACCGGCGAGAGCCTGAGTAGCAGTACCACCGACTTCATCCTTCTCGCATGAAGCAAAAGTCATGCAGAGGATAGCCATACATAAATATATTAATTTCTTCATAACGATAATCTTCTAAAATTACTTATTCAAAACTACATGGAACTTCATGGATGATACATATTCTGCATCCCAGGTGTAAGATGAAGAAGCTGTGTCAAACTTACCAGAGAAGCCAACCAAGCTATCACCCCAACCACCAATAAGGCTATTGAGAAGTGTCATCGTACCATCTTCGGCAAACTTCACATCACCTTCCATATTGTAATTGCTGCCATATGCAGCTTTCTGAGAATACCAACCACCCAGCAAATCGCTTACATGATAAGTACCATCGCCATTGTTGATAATGATAACCTCGAAATTATCTCCAAATGCCTTATTACCGCTATAGTCACGATAACTGTTGGCAGCATCTGTATAGAAGACACCCTCCTTAGCATCCGCAGGATCGGTAACGATGACGGTTCGGGAAACCGAAGCACTGAATCCATCTGCATTGGTAGCAGAATAGGTCAATGTATAAATACCCGACTTGGAGGTATCCACCGTTCCTGTTACCTTCAGCTGAGAAGAAATATCCTCGCCATTCAGATCACCAGCACATCCAGGGTCTGTAAAGGCAGCACCCTTATCAGCGTACATGGTTGCATCACCCTTCAGAGTGAGCACTGGATAATATGTGATGCTTGTTACACCTGCAGAACTATCATCATCGCAACTGGTGAAGGAAACTGCCGATGTCAACAGCAAAAGCATGATATAAAATATATTCTTTTTCATTGCTATATTCATTTTATTAATGAAACACTGTTAGACTACTCACCCCAGAACACAGGCTTGGTATAGTCTGAATTGGTGAATGCAGGAGTGTTGCTATTACGAGAAGAAGAAGACTCTGCGTATGGGAAACGCTCCAGAAGCTTGTTGGCACCAACCTGACTGAACACATCGATAGGAGTATAGAGTGTACCCGCCTGATAACCGCTGTCGGTGAAGGAACCGTCATCACCCTTGGTATAGAAATCAGAACCCTTCTTGGTCGTATCAAAAGCAGGATAATCCAGGCGGCGAAGCTCACACCATGCCTCGAAAGTATTTACACCAGCCAGGGCAATCCACTTCTGAACACCGATGCTCTTCTTGTAATTCGCCATATCGAATGGGAACTGAGCGATGTGCTCAGCTGCACCCTCTACACCAGCAGATGCAAAAGATGCCTCAATTGCCTTGTTATAATGTGCCTTAGCATTAGCCTCGTCATTAGTACGTGCATAATACTCAGAGATGAAGAACTCGGTCTCAGCAACAGAAAGCAAACTGAGTGGAGAAGTTGCAGTCTCAATAGGACGGCACCACTTGGTAAGGCTTGTGGTACTTGGATAATTGGTACCGGAAACACCACCCACATATTTACCATCAGCATTCTTCTCGAAGAAAGCAGCCAGACGAGGATCGGTATAAACCACATCACCATTGGCATTCTTAATCTGCATAGAACCGATGATAGCCAAATTTGCACAGACATTTTCCTGAGTAGAACCCCATGCAGAAGAGAACTCCTCTGAATAGAATGGGTTCATGGAACCACTTTCTGTTCCCCAGCAGCTGGTGTAAGCAATATCCTTGGTTGGGAAATCATTCTCATCAATCAAAGCCTTTACCTTTGGCAATACAGAAGAATCCACATTAGCCTCACGCATCAGAAGCTTCAACTTCAAAGCCTTGGCAAACTGAATCCACTGCTCTGCACTGGCATCAGGGAAGAGGAAGTTGGTGCAAACAGTGTTAGAAGCACTTGCCTTAGACAAAGCATTGTCTATTTCGGCAATGAGACCATCATATACGGTTTTACCATCATCATACTTTGGTGAAAGATTATCTGCATCCAAAGCCTCTGTATATGGAGTCTCGCCGAAGCAATCTACCAATGTCTCAAAGGCGAAGGCACGCAGAGTAGTGGCAGCAAGATAGGTTCCCCATTCTCCAGATGCCTCTGATTTCTCCAAGATGGTCTTCAGGTTGACCAATGCACTCTGATAGAGCTGAGTATAAGTACCACTACAACGGGTAGCAGACTGCTGGAACTCAGAATAATCCACATAGTTAGAAGTACCATTCAACTGAGCGTAAACCTGAGAATGATATCCACCAGTGATACGCAAATAGTTACCGTATGCATTTGCAATCGCCATCTCAGCACCAGGCATAATCATGGAAGATGTGACATTTGCCTCAGATGGAGACTGTGGATTCTGGTTAATATCCAAATAGCTGTCGCAAGAGCTCATGCAGAGACCCAAAGCGAGAGCCGACATTACTATATATTTTTTCATATCGAATATCCTTTAAATTACTAATACCACAATGTGTTAGAATGTTACACTCAAGTTGGCACCGAAGGTGCGGCAAGATGGGTTTGAGTACATCTCACCAAACTGAGTGGCCAAATCACCATAACTACTCTGGCTGATAGTTGTAGTCTCTGGGTCAATGAAGGTATTGCTGCTAGCTGTCCAGGTGAAGACATTGTTGCAGAATACGGTCAAAGCTACATTGCTCAACGACAACTTGCGGGTCCAGAGACGTGGCAAATTCCAGGTAAGACTGATGTTACGCAACTTCACGTATGAACGGTCGAGCAAGTAAGCCTCTCCACCATTTCCATAACCATAAGTATCGTAATACTTCTGATAGCTACCATCTGTCTGATAGATAGGAGTAGTATTCTCAACGTATGTATCACCGCTCTTTACTACAGAGTTAGGGATGATGAATGGACGACGGTCGTTATAGGTAGTGATCGTACCATTACCAGTAAACTGCATCAGGTTCTTGGTACGTGAGAACATGTAACCACCCTTGCGGACATCCAAAGCTGCACTCAGGGTGAAGCCCTTGTAAGTCAAGGCAGTAGTTACACCACCCGTCCAGTCGCTATTCATGTTCTTACCGGTATCCTCTACCTGAGTACCGATAACAGGCTGACCATTTGCATCAACAATCACCTTGCCATCCTCTGTATATTGTGGAAGATAAGTATAGAACTCACCCATTGGCTTGCCTTCCTCAGCATACATATAGACTGCATCATTACCAGAAGAGTAATCATAAATAGAGACACGACCACCCTCAAGAGATGCAGGCATCTCAAGTACCTTGTTCCAGTTCTTTGAGAAGTTGAAGCCCAACTCCCACTTAAAATTCTTGGTCTGTACAGGAACTGTGGTGAGCAACAACTCAACACCACGGTTGCGGACAGAACCGAAGTTTGTTACCTGATAATAGTATCCTGTAGCAGGATCCACCGGCAAGGTAAAGATCTGGTCATCTGTTGTTCTGTTATAGAAAGAAGCATCGAGACCGATTCTACCCATAAAGAACTGCAAGTTCAAACCCACTTCAATCTCGGTAGTCATCTCAGGCTTCAAAGAGTTACTACCCTTTGTATTACCCAGGAGGAATGAGTTCTTACCGTTCATAGGGAACTTAGAGATACCTAAATCATAGTAACCTCTGATACTTGCCTGACTATAAGAGGCACCTGTGAGGTATGGATCAGCATCATTACCCGTCTTACCATAAGCCACACGAGCCTTACCGAAAGTCAAGACCTTGTTTTCAGGAATCACCTTAGTGAAAATCCAGCTCAAGGTGGCACCAGGATAGAAGAAGCTATTCTTGTCGATAGGCAATGTAGAAGACCAGTCGTTACGGGCTGTCAAGTCGAGATAGAGCATATCATTCCAACCCAAGGTTACATCACCGAAGGCACCTATCAGACGGCGTTTGGTCTGATATTCACTCAAAGTTTTCTTGGTTGCACCATTGCTCAACTGCCAGAAGCCAGTCTCGAAAGTCAAGTCATCGGTTTCACCTGTCATGTGAGTATAGCTACGCTCATTCATGTTCACACCGGCGATAACAGCCAAATCGAGCTTGTCATCGAAGAACTTCTTCTTATAGTTTGCCATGAAATCATGGTTAAACTCATAAGTTCTTCCATAACGTGACCAGACATAACCACTCTGGTTCATATTACTAGGCGCATAACCCTTGTCGTCAGTAATCAGCTTATCATCAAGAGCAATCTGAGGATAACCTGTCTTGGAATCATAATCAGTATAGTCGAAACCGAAGCGATAAGTCAGGGTCAAATCCTTGATAGGGTTAATATCGGCCTGAATCTTACCATTAATCTGCTTGGCATCGGTATGATTATAGTTATTCGCCAAAGCCCAGTATGGGTTGGTGATTCCATAAGGAGTAAAGTAAGCCTCAGGAGTATTGAATGGGCTGCTCAAATCCTTCTTGTCAAGCAAAGACACATCACGTGGCAACTCATAGAGACCATCTACTACAGATGTACCCTGATAAGTACCCACTGCATCGGTTGCACTACGGGCAAAGTTGAAAGAAGAAGACAGCTTGCACCAGTCGTTAGCCTGATAAGTATTGCGGAAAGCCAGGGTATTACGCTTATAAGTATCCTTGTCACCAGGCATGATACCATTATCGCCCGTATAAGAATAAGACAGATAATAAGTCATTTCACCCGACTTGGAAACACCGCTCAAGGAAACATTGTGATTCTGTGACCAGCCTTCCTCGAAGAAATCCTTCACGTTGTTCTTCAAAGCCTTATAAGGGTGAAGCAACTGCTGATGGTTCCACTCCGGACCATACACCTGGAGAGAGCCGTCGAACGCAGGACCCCATGAACCATTCTCGATGAATGTCTGGCGACTATTCCAACCCTGTCCGAAACTGTTCTGCATATCTGGCAAGCAGGAAACCATACGAGCCTGAACGCTACCACTATAATTGATAGTATAGTTGCGAGCCTGTCCCTTGGCACCTGTCTTGGTAGTAATCAAAATGACACCATTGGCAGCACGGCTACCATAAAGAGCGGTAGCAGCGGCACCCTTCAATACGGTCATGCTCGCAATATCTTCAGGCGAGATATTAGAAATACCACCAGTTGAGATATTCTTTCCCTGACCGGAAACCATATTATTCTGCAAAGGCACACCATCAACCACGTAAAGAGGCTGGTTGCTACCATTGATAGAACCATAACCACGAATTACCACGTTGCTGACAGAACCTGGGTCTGCGCTGGTAGCGTTCACCTGAACACCAGCCACCTTACCAGAAAGGGCATCAGCCACATTGGTAGTACGTGCACCTACAATTTCATCGCTTTTTACGGTTGTTGCAGCATAACCGAGGGTTTTCTCATTACGAGTAATACCCATCGCTGTAACAACAACTTCATCAAGATTCTTGGAATCGGAAACTAAAACAATCTTCATTTTAGCAGAAGCCTTCACTTTCTGGGTTTCCATACCAAGATAGGTGATTTCGAGAACAGCATCCTTACTTGCATTAGGCAGAGTAAAGTTACCATCCACATCTGTCACTGTACCAGTCTTTGTTCCTGCGATTTTAACAGATGCGCCAATCACTGGCTCACCGTCTTCCTGAGAAACAACTTTACCTGTAACAGTAGTCTGTGCGAGAGCCATTCCTGTTGAAAGAACAAGCCCCCCCATTAACATGGTTAGTCTTTTTGTCATAATTTCTCTCTCTTAAATTTAACAACTTACAAATATCGGGTGCAAAGATACATACTTTTTATAAAATAAACAAATTTTTAGCTAACAAAATGCTATTAAAAAGCTATTTTCTTATCCCTTTTGTATATTTTCTGTATATTTCCCAACTTTTAGACAGATTTTTATGACTAAAGACAACAAAATGTTAGTTTTCAGCAATTACACCATACTTGATGAGGGCATTTTTCACACCATCCTCATCCACATGAGTCGTAATGTAATCGGCTACCTGCTTCAATTCATCACCAGCATTGCCCATTGCTACACCTACACCTGCCTTCTTGATGATAGAGATGTCGTTGCCGCCATCGCCGAACGCCATGGTTTCTTCAATGTTCAAGCCAAGATAATCAGCCATTGCCTGGAGTCCCTTTCCCTTGTCGGCTCCATGCGCAGTAATATCAGTAAAGGCAGGGTGCCATCTGCCGGAAGTGCAGTTTTCGAGCGTAGGCATCAGGAGCGCTTCCTGCTCTACGGTGCAGAAAGGTGTGACCTGCAAGATCGCCTCATCACCCAAACGATTGAGATCGGTAACAAAAACGCTGCTATCCACTCCCAATCCCTTGCAGAAGATTTCATAAACCTCGTCGGTATAATGATGAATGGCAAAACGGCTCTCGCTTACCACGATGGCAGGATAGTTGTCTCTATCAGCAGCCTCGATGATTTTCTTCACGTCAGAAGGAAGGATGGCGTGCTGGCTCACCAATGTATCCTCCACAAAGCAGCGGGCACCATTGGCTGTGATGTAACCATCGATGAGATGCTCTATCTGACCGAGGTTATTAATGATCTGCTTGGGGCGTCCCGTAGAAATATACACCTCTACCCCATTCTTCTTAGCCTGCTCCAAAGCATCCACAGTACTCTGCGGAATCCTGTGGGTCTTGAAACTCACCAACGTGCCGTCGATGTCAAAAAACAATGCTTTTATCTTCTTATCCATAAATATATCTTGTTCCTTATTATTTAAACCCAATTCCTTATTATGTAAATACCATGCCATATTTACCCATTTCTCACGCGCGTACCTTTTATATAAAGATACAAATGATTCTTCTCGCTGAAAAAACGGGTGCAAATATACGAAAAAACAGATAATTAGCCAAAAATATGCAGTTTTTTTTAAATATCCTTGCCATTTTCGCTGAAAAAGCGTATATTTGCTGCGACTTTCATGCGCAAGAAAACGTCTTGCACCACGCATAGAAAGCAAACTTAAAAACTTAGTGATATGAAGAAGAAGACCTATGTCTGGCTGGCATCCCTCTTGCTGATGCTGGTAGCTACGCTTACTTCATGCGAAAAGTTTGCACTCGATGATTCGGGTACCAATTCACATGACGCAAACGCCAACGTAATCATCCATGCGTCCGTGGCAAAAAACAATTCTACGGGAACAAGAAGCGGAGAAGGAGATTTCGAAGATGAGGAGGAAGGAGATGAAGACGGATTGGATGAAGGAGATGAGGAAGTAGAGGGAAAGCCTCTAGAAGATTACTGCTCCCGGCTCTCCATCGCCATTTTTGATGGAGAGGAAAAGGTGAAGACCCTGAATCTGAAAGCAGAAGATGGCTACGAAGATATCGGGATTAATCTGGATGCGGGAAAATACCGAATGGTTGCCATCGGCCATAACGGAAACGGCAACTGTACGATCAGTTCCCCTGAGAAAGTGAAATTCTACAAGAACAAGATGACCGATACCTTCTTCTATTACGGCACTTTCAATGTGATAGATGGAGAAGATACGGATGATTACATCCTGCTGAATAGAGCCGTGGCACAGTTTAAGGTCCATATCACCGACGCCACCATCCCCGCCGAGGCGCACAGCATCAAGTTTTACTATACGGGAGGCAGCAGCACCCTTGACGCCGTAACGGGTTATGGATGCGTACAAAGCCGGCAGACCGAAAGCTTCAAGCTTCAGGAAGGCAAAAGGGATTATTCGGTCTATACCTTCCCTCGCGAAGAGAACAAGGGATTGAAAATGACCATCAACATCCTGGATGCAGATGCTCAGAGCATCAAGGAATATTCCAAGGAAGGCGTCCCAGTGAAACGCAACAACATCACCCTGACCAATATCAGCATCAAAGACCATACTATCTCCGACCCCGACCAGAAAGAAGATGGTGATTCCGGAAAAGGCAACCTGGGATTCACCGTAAATCCCGACTGGGAAGGAGAAATCGTTGTTGAATTTGAATAGAAGAATGTTCCATTTTTCCATAATGTAAGGTAATTTTCGATTCTTAAAGATTTGATAATAAAAAATCCTTTGTGGTTTGCGAATATTTCCATAAATTTGCACCGATATTATAATATTATAGTAAAGGAATGAAAAAAATATTAACTCTTATCATGCTGATGGGAGCAATGACTGCAACCGAGGCTCAAACGATGGTTCTGAACCTCGACAGTTGTCGTGCGATGGCGCTACGCAACAACAAGCAGATCAATGCCTCTAAGCTCAAGAAGGACGTGGCGACCAACCTGAAGAAATCGGCGCGCACGAAATATTTGCCAAAGGTAGATGCCATGGGCGGATATGAATGGTTCAGCAAGGAGATCTCTTTGCTCAATGACGGTCAGAAGTCAGCATTCAGCAATTTAGGTTCCAATATCGTTGGTGGAATCACCGGCAATGCTAACGACGTAATGGCCGATCTGGTAAGCAAGGGAATGCTCACCCCTGAACAGGCACAGAAAATCGGAGGATTGCTCAACGAGAAAGGAAGCGTTATCCAGCAGCAGGGCAATGCCATCGGACAGAGCGTGGTAGATGCTTTCCGCACCGACACCCGCAACATGTGGGCTGGTAGCGTGATGCTCCGCCAGCCTATCTATATGGGCGGCGCCATCCTGGCTGCCAACAAGATTGCAGACATCGGTGAGCAGATAGCCGACAATGATCTCGACATGCAGACCCAGAAGACCCTCTACAGCATAGACCAGGCTTACTGGCTTGCCGTTTCGCTGAAGCAGAAGTACAAGCTCGCCACCAGCTACAGAGACCTGGTGAAAAAACTCAACGACGATGTTCACAAGATGATTCAGCAGGGCGTAGCCACCAAGGCAGATGGCCTGAAGGTAGATGTAAAGGTGAACGAGGCGGAGATGAAGATTACACAGGCTGAAGACGGTCTGGTGCTCTCCAAGATGCTTCTCTGTCAGCTTTGCGGCATTCCGATGAACCAGGAAGTGACTCTTGCCGATGAAGACAAGGAGACGCTGGCTCTTTCGGGAACTCCTGTGGATACAGAGCAGCAGCGAGTAGCAGCTTCTGATTCTGCGATGAATACCCGTCCGGAATTGCGCATGCTCCAGAATACGGTCGATATTTCCAAGCAAGCCACCAATCTGGTTCGCGCCGTCTATCTGCCTCATGTGGCATTGACCGGCGGCTACACCATTTCGAATCCAAATGTGTTCAATGGTTTCCAGAAGAAGTTTACCGGCGTATGGAATATTGGTGTCATCGTGCAGGTTCCGGTATGGAACTGGTTCGACGGTGCCTATAAGGTGCGTGCATCCAAGGCTGCCACCAACATTGCCCAGATGAACCTCGACGATACCCGCGAGAAGATTCATCTCCAGATTACCCAGAGCCAGTTCAAGGTGAAGGAAGCTGAGAAGAAGCTCAACATGGCCATCAAGAACATTGACAGCGCCAACGAGAACCTGAGATGCGCCAACCTCGGATTCAAGGAAGGAGTGATGGAGGTAACTGATGTGATGGCAGCTCAGACTGCCTGGCAGCAGGCACAGAGCCAGAAGATCGATGCGGAAATCGACGTGAAGCTGACACAGGTAGGGCTTAACAAGGCGCTCGGTATTCTGCAGTAACAAAAGAAACATTTTTCAAAATTCAAATTCAGATAAAAACATGTCTAAGAAATCACAGCATAACAATATACTGCTTGCCGTCATCGGTTTTACGGCAGTTGTCATACTCGTGGGAATCATCGGCTTCTTCACGCTTGAGCAGAAGGACGACACTATCCAGGGCGAGGTAGAAGTATCAGAATACAGAGTATCCTGCAAGTTGCCAGGCCGCATCGTAGAACTGAGAGTCAAGGAGGGTGATTACGTTCACGTGGGCGACACCCTCGCCATCCTCGAAGTTCCAGAGATGAAATCGCAGGAGCAGATGCTCCAGGCAACCAATGCCGCAGCAGAAGCTATGAAGGATCTTACTGATGCCGGTGCACGCAAGGAACAGATTCAGGGTGCCTTCCAGCTGGTTCAGCAGGCAGAAGCTGCTGCAACCATTGCCAAGAAGACTTACGACCGCATGCAGAACCTCTATAATGACGGTGTGATCAGCGGTCAGAAGCGCGACGAAGCATTTGCTGCCTACAAGGCTACAGAGGCTCAGGTGGCAGCAGCCAAGAGCCAATATGAGATGGCGAAGAATGGTGCCCGCGAGCAGGAGAAGCGTATGGCAGCCAACAACACACAGGCTTCCAAGAGCGCTGTAGATGTAGTGAAGAATCTCCTGAAGGAGACCGTTCAGGTGGCCCAGTGCGAAGGCGAGGTCAGCAATGTCTATCCTAAGGTAGGCGAGCTGGTGGGTCTCGGTTCTCCTATCATGAGCATCTCTATCATGAGCGATATGTGGGGAACCTTCAATGTTCGCGAGGATCATCTTCAGGGATTGAACAAGGGCGATGAGTTCACTGCTTTCGTTCCTGCCTTCAACAAGGAAATCAAGATGAAGGTTTACTACCTGAAAGACCAGGGTTCCTATGCTATCTGGAAGGCAACCAAGGATAATGGCGACTACGACCGCAAGACTTTCGAGGTGAAGGCCCGTCCTATCACCAAGCTGGAGGGATTGCGCCCGGGAATGTCACTCATCATTAAATAGCTTTGAGATTTTCAATGTTCAAGAAATTATATCATATTGCCCGTAGAGAGTGCGGCATCATGCGGAAGAATCCCATCTATCTCTTCTGCATGGTCATCTTCCCCATCGTGGTGGTGATTTTCTTCACTACCCTGATGCAGGGAGGTGTGCCTACCGACATGCCTGTGGGCATCGTTGACCAGGACAATTCTCATACCTCCCGCCAGCTGGTGCATAAGCTCGACGCTTTCCAGACCACTAAGGTGGTGGCTCACTATGAAAACATAGCCGAGGCAAGACATGCTATCCAGAAGAACGAGATCTATGCCTTCCTGGTGATTCCTAACGGAACGGAGGCAGGACTGATGGCTTCCCGACAGCCGAAGATTTCCTTCTACTACAGCAGCGTTTCGCTGGCAGCAGGCTCCCTGCTCTTCCGGGATCTGAAGACCATTTCCACTCTGGGAGGCGCAGCTGCCGGAATGGCGAAGCTGTCGGCACTGGGAAAGACGAACGATGAAATCATGACCTTCCTGCAGCCCATCGCCGTGGATCTGCACATGATAGGCAACCCTTACGCCAACTACAACTATTATCTGTCGAGCGTGATGGTGCCGGGCCTCATCATGCTGTTCATCTTCCTGATCACCCCTTATTCCATCGGTACGGAACTGAAGTTCAACAGAGCCAGAGACTGGATGCGAATGGCGAACAACAATCCTTATCTCGCCATCGCGGGTAAGATGTTGCCTCAGACGCTCATCTTCCTGAGCATCTTCCTGCTCTTCGAGTTCTACATCTATTATGTATTGGGATTCCCGCATCCGGGAGGTGCAGCGCCCATCATACTGCTGGGCATTCTGAGCGTATTGTCCTGCCAGTGCTTCGGTATCTTTGCCTTCGGACTGATGCCTTCCCTGCGCATGTCGATGAGTATCTGTTCGCTTTGGGGTGTGGTGAGTTTCTCCATCTGCGGAGCCACCTATCCACTCTTCTCCATGGATTCGCCAATCCAGGCCATCGGACAGCTCTACCCTATGCGCCACTATTATATGATTTACCAGATGAACATCTTCAATGGTTTCCCGATGAGCGATGCTGTGCTCCACTGGGGCGCGATGGTACTCTTCTGTGCCCTGCCAATGCTCACCGTCTGGAACATCAAGAAGGCAATGTTAGTATATAAATACCTACCATAATGAAGAAAAGTAGTTTATTATATAAGATCATCAATGGAATCTGGGATATGTGCTACATCTGGAAGACGGAAATGCGCAATGTGTTCCGCGATGAGGGTGTGCTCATTTTCTGCATCCTGGTACCGCTGGGCTATCCGCTGCTCTACTCGTGGATTTACAACAACGAGGTGGTGAGAGAGGTGGATACGGCGATTGTTGACCTGAGCCACAGCCATACTTCCCGCGAGTTTATCCGCGATTACGATGCTTCTCCGGATGTCAAGGCCACCTATTACTGCAACAGTCTCGACGAGGCGAAGCAGCTGGTGCAAAGGCAGGCGGTGCACGGAATCGTCTATATTCCTGCCGATTTCGACACCAAGCTGAATCGTGGTGAACAGGCGCATGTGGGCGTATATTGCGATATGAGTCTGATGCTGACCTATAAGGCGATTTTCCAGACCGCACAGGGTGTGGCAAGCCAGATCAACTCGGGAATCCAGATTTCGAAGGGAGGAGGATTCACGGATCGGGATGATGAAATAACCGCCCATCCACTGGAATTCGATGAAGTTCCGATATTCAATACCACCGGGGGATATGGTAATGCGATTCTTCCGGGTGTACTGGTACTCATTCTGCAGCAAACCATGCTGCTGGGCATCGGAATGGCAGCAGGAACATCGAGAGAGCTGAACAGAAATCGCGAACTGATACCGGTAAGCGAGCATTATGGCGGCATTTTCCGAATTGTATTCGGCAAGGCGATGGTTTATTTCATGGTTTACGCCGTGATGGGAATGTACCTGACGCTGGTTGTTCCGAAACTTTTCGGCTTCGTAAGTATGGTAACCTGGACCACCATTCTGGGTTTCCTTCTGCCTTATATTCTGTCGTGTGTATTCTTCGGATTGATGCTATCATGCCTGGTAAGATACCGTGAGAACGTGATGCTTCTGGTGGTTTTCACCTCTGTGCCATTGCTCTTCATGACGGGTATTTCGTGGCCACAGAGCAATATTCCAGCCTTCTGGCAGGGATTTGCGTGGGTTTTCCCATCTACCTTCGGTATCAGAGGATTTCTGAGAATCAGCAGCATGGGAGCATCTCTTGCCGATATTCTGCCGGAGTTCAGAGCGCTCTGGATACAGACGGGCGTATATTTCCTCGCCACCTGCCTGGTTTTCAGACAGCAGTTGCGCTCAGCAAGACTCAAGGCGAATCTTACTGCCGAAGTTGCAGAAGAAGAGGATGAGGCAGAAGAGCTTCTGGAGGCTAAAAATCAATAGCTTCTGGAGGCTAAAGAATCAAGAGCTAGAATTCAAGAAGTAGGGGTTGACCATACAAAAAACAGCTGTTAACTGTTAACCTGTTAACCCCTGAGATAAAAATAAAGCTAGGACTGCTTGCGGACAATCCTAGCTTTTTTATTTTATAACCTTATCGAATAGGTTATTTATTAGTGTGTACTGACAATCTTGGTTGGAGCCTTCTCGGCATTTCTGCGGTTCACTACCGTCACGATACTCTGGGCGAGACTCAGGAAAGCCTGACCGGTAATAGAATCAACCTTGGTAGCAGCAGGCGCACCATCATCACCACCCTCGCAGATGCTCTGAACGATAGGAATCTGGGCAAGCAATGGCACATTCATCTCCTTGGCGAGATTCTTGCAACCCTCCTTACCGAAGATATAATACTTGTTCGCCGGCAACTCGGCAGGAGTAAAGTAAGCCATATTCTCGATAAGACCGAGGATAGGCACATTCACCTTATCATTCTGATACATGTCAATACCCTTTCTGGCATCGGCAAGCGCCACCTGCTGAGGAGTACTTACGATTACCGCACCCGTGATGGCGAGTGTCTGGAGCAGGGTAAGATGAATGTCACTGGTGCCAGGAGGAGTATCGAGGATGAAGTAATCCAACTCACCCCAGTCAGCATCGGCAATCAGCTGTTTCAGGGCAGAGCAAGCCATACCGCCACGCCACAAGGTAGCCGTAGTAGGACTTACGAAGAAACCGATACTCAGGAGCTTCACGCCATATTTCTCTACAGGTTCTATGAGATCTCTGCCATCCTTGTGAACAGAATAAGGACGTTCTTCCTCTACACCGAACATCTTAGGCATAGAAGGACCGAAAATATCTGTATCGAGCAAGCCCACCTTGTAACCCAACTTGGCAAGCGCAATGGCGAGATTGGCAGAAACCGTACTCTTACCTACTCCACCCTTACCAGAGCTTACAGCGATGACGTTCTTCACCTGAGGAAGCATTTTTCCTACTTCAGGACGAGGAGCCGACTTGAACTCAGTAACGATCTCCACCTCTACCTCCTTGGAGATATGATAATGGATGGCAGCCTCAGCCGCCTTCACCGTACTCTTCAGGAAGGGATCGGTATCTCTAGGGAAGAGCAGAACCACCTTCACCTTCATACCATTGATGCTAGGCGTATCTGCCAGCATCTCACTCTCTATAAGGTTCTTCTTGGTACCGGGATAGATGACGGTAGCAAGAGCCTCTTCAATTAATTTTGGATATAATGTCATAATTATTTTTTTGTATGGTGCAAAAGTAACAATAAATAATGTAATAAGCAAATAAAAACTAAATAATTTCAGTTATTAAACACTTTTATGTATCTTTGCAGATTGGAGAAGATGATGAAGCGACATCAGGAACTTCGGATTCCCCCTCCACCTTCAAGAACGACAAAACTGAATAAAAATGAATTATAAGAAAATCATAGTAGGTTTCGCCCTTTCTCTGGCTTGTCTTTCCGTACAGCAGGCAGGCGCTGAAACCTTCAGCAAGAGTAAAAAGAAAGAGAATGTGACTGCAGCTACCAGCATCAACTGGGCGGATGCTTCGGGCAAGGTAAGCTACTCTATCAACGCCACCACTTCGCCTGTAGTGAAGATTGCCCTCAGGATGTTTTCCAACGACATGAAGGCTGTAACCGGCAACGAGGCGAAGGAGAAACCCAGTGCCAACATCCAGATTTACCAGCTCAACCAGCTCACCAACAAGGAGTTTTCTGCCGTAGAAAAGCTCGGCGCTCCGCTCCACAAGTTCATCACAGCCAAGGATGCTTTCTATATCGGAACCCGAAAGGGCAAGATCATCGTGATAGGAAGCGACGCCCGAGGCACTGCCTACGCCATCATGGAGCTTTCGCGTATGGCTGGCGTTTCGCCTATGGCAGGATGGAACGACCTGAAGCCGCAGACACGTCAGAATCTCTCTACCCAGGTGGGAACGGAGAAGATAGAAATCCCGAGAATTGAATTCAGAGGTCTTGCCCTCAACGGAAGCAAGTGGATGAATCAGAAGAACTACAGTCAGCTGGCGCGACTGATGCTGCGACTGAGAGCCAACACCCTCTGGCAGGTGGACGGCAAGCACGAGGCTGCCTACAACAAGGCGGTGGTGGATAGCTTCGACATCTGCATTGCCGAAAACTACAAGGTGACGGAAATCACCGGCAAGAAACACAAGAAAAAGCATAAGAAGACCCTGGAGAACGTAAAGATGATCTGTGCCGGCAACCAGATGCAGCTGGAGACTATCTCCCCTGCCCTGGTGCTCGAGATGCTGAACAACAGGGATTATCTGGAAACCAAGTCGGAGCACCGGGAGAAATCCCATCGCTCGGAAATGCATAACGATGAAGACTGTGCATGGATTGCCAACGTAACCAATCCGAAGTTGGTTTCGCTGCAGCTTGCCATGATTTCAGATCTCGCCTGGAACAGCAAGGCGCTGCAGGGAGGCATCAGCAGCTACCTGCAGAACTGGCTCAGCAGTCTCTTCGGCAACGTGGCAGCCAAGAAAATCAAGCCTCTGATGGAGGAATACTATCGCCTGACCAGCATCCGACAGCCAGCCTTCATGGCAATGCCATACGGCGATACAGAGTTTCATTCGGGCGAGTTCGGCAATGAGCTGGAGCGCTATCTCTACGCCTACGACCTGTTGAAGACCAAGACTGCCAATCTGGAAAGAACCCTTCCTGCCGATCAGCGAGACGGATTCTTCGAAATCGTGAAATATCCTATCTTCTCTGCTGCCCTCATCGCCGAAAAGGAGCTGGAGGCACAGGAAGCCAGAGACATCGCCCGTCCGGGACTGTTCCCGAATGATGATGAAGCCAAGGCTTCGGCTGCCGTGAGCCTCAACGCCTTCAACACCCTGAAGCAGCTCAACGCCTACTATCTGAAGCTGGGCAAGGGCAAATGGAGCAGCATCATCGCTACAGATGGGGCAGAAATGCAGGCTCCGCAGTTGCCGGGCGCTCTACCTGCCAAGGATATCAAGCTTCTGATGCAGGATGCCTTCGACAGAAATCAAGATCTCCAGCCGCTGGTGACATTCACCAAGAACATCACCGCCAAGAATGCATACGACTGGACGAATGCCTTCCAGGCACCTGCTGCCAAGGGAGAGACAGCCGAGAAGATCCAGCTGAAGCCATTGCTGGGTCACAGCAACAACGCCGTGAAGCTGCCAAAGGGAGCCATTCTGAGATACAGATTCGTAAGCAGCAGCATAGGAGATGCGAGATTTACCCTCGCCACCATCCCGAGCTATCTGCCATACGAGAAGAACATGCGGGTAAGCGTGAGCATTGACGGTGCAGAACCGGTAATCTGCCAGATGAAGGAGGATTACAACTCCAAGGAATGGAAGATGAATCATTGGCGCGGACAGGCGCTCAAGAGCTTCTACGTAACCCTGCTCGACGGCTATCATACTGTAGAAATCAAGGCGCTGGATGACAATATCATCGTTGACCAGTGGGTGCTTGATTTCGATGTAGATAGAGAATACTACGTATTCCCGGTTACGAGATAAAGGGAAATACAAGGATAAAACAAGCGACACGAAAGTGACACGAAAACGACACGAAAGCGACATGAAAGTGACACAAAAGAGGCTTAATAGATGGCAAGCTGGAGGCTTCATAGATGACCGATCCTTGCCATCTATGAAGCCCGGAAAGTGTTAAAGAAACTAAGTGATAGTTTCTTATCCCCCAACTCTATGAGTTCTCTATCCAGAAGCATAGAGTTGGCTTAAAAAATGGGCAGGGTTAACAGGTTAACAGTTAACAGCCGAAAAATGCATGGTCTCCACCCCATATCTATAAAAAGAAGTATATATATATATATATATTATTATATAATAAGGTACGCGAGGGGGACTATCGAAAAATCGACTGTTAACTGTTAACCCTGTTAACCCCCACCAGCCGTAAGAGCCGAAGAAGCCTCCCGGCAAAGCAATGCCGAGAGGCTTCTTGTTTATGATATTATTTGAGATACTTCTCTACAAATTCCTCAGGAGTCAAGACTTCGGGTCTCTGCCCCAATACGTTCTTGTAATCTTTGATATTGATAGTCAATAAGACATCACAATCATTCTGCAAGGCACAGTGATACTGGAAGCTATCCTCTATGTCGGTAAAGCGCTCATCATTGACAGCTTCTTGAACTGTTTCTGCTGAACAATCTACAGTAGGAGCCAACTGCAAAAACGCTAAAAGCGTCTGTCTGACTCTCTCTGTCTGCTCAGGCCTATGAATACCATGCTCTTTAAAATAAAGAGTAACAAGATATGCATTTGTGTACATACCTCCAACAGAAGCCACAGCAGAAATAATTTCATCTTCTATAGCATCAAAAACATCACGTACCCATCTGAATTGCTTACGGCACGTGGTATATTCGATAAAAATATTAGTATCTAAAAAGACTTTCATCGTTGTCAAATTTGAAATTTTTCTTTTAGATACTCCTCTATTAATTCCTTATCCGACTTATCAGTCTTCATAATACCGCATAAAGCATCATGAGCATATTGCCTTCTTGCAACCTTTGCCTTAGGCTTAGCTTTAGCCACTAATTTCTTAGCATACTCTGTCAGCTCCTGCTTCAATGTATCCAACTGATAAGACTGAGGTACATCCAATGATATGTTGATAGTTGTCTGCATAATCTTTCCTTTCTTTTAAGAAGTTATATTTTCTGTGGGCAAAGATACGATATTTTTATGAAACTCCAAGGGAAAAACATAAAAAAAGCACTCCAAGGAGCGAAAACTCCTCAAAGTGCTCTGAACTTAATATTATCTCTTATTGGTTTTTACTCAATAACTACGGTTGTCCAACCGTGCTTGTCCTCTACAGTACCATACTGAATACCACGGAGGGTATCATACAGATGCTTAGAGACAGGACCTGGCTTCTCACCGAAGTTGTAGCGCTTGCCTGTATCCAGGTCATCAATGTAGCTGATAGGGCTGATAACGGCAGCAGTACCGCAAGCACCAGCCTCCTCGAATGTATCCAACTCATCCTCAGGAATCTGACGGCGCTCTACCTTCATACCGAGATCCTCAGCCAACTGCATCAAGCTCTTGTTGGTGATAGATGGGAGGATGGATGTACTCTTAGGAGTAACGTATGTATTGTTCTTGATACCGAAGAAGTTGGCAGCACCACACTCATCCATGTATTTCTTCTCCTTGGCGTCGAGATAGAACTCGCATGCATAACCCTTCTCGTGAGCGATATTGTTGGCTCTGAGGGAAGCAGCATAGTTACCACCTACCTTATAGATACCTGTTCCGAGAGGAGCAGAGCGGTCGAAATCACGGATGATGACGTATGGGTTGGTAGAGAATCCACCCTTGAAGTATGGACCCACTGGGGTTACGAAAATCAAGAAGCAATACTCCTTAGAAGGATGCACACCCACCTGAGGACTTGTACCGATGAGCAAAGGACGGATATAGAGCGTAGCACCACTCTCGTAGGTAGGAATCCACTCCTGGTTGAGGCGGACCACCTTCTTCACCATCTCCTCGAACAACTCTGTTGGCACCTCTGGCATCAGGATACCACGGCATGTGCTCTGCAGGCGGGCAGCATTCTCGTCCATACGGAACACGCGCACCTTGCCGTCTGGGCAACGATAAGCCTTCAGACCCTCGAAAGCCTCCTGACCATAGTGCAGACAGGTTGCAGCCATGTGCAATTTCAAATACTCATCAGAGCAAACTTCTATTTCGCCCCATTTGCCGTCGCGATAGTAACAGCGAACATTGTAGTCAGTCTGGCGATAGCCAAATGACAAATTAGACCAATCTAAGTCTTTCATAACATCTTATTTTTTAATGTTCTACTAATATTTTGAATGCAAAAGTACAAAATATTCTATTAATCTGCAACTATTTTGCGATAAATTTAGTAGAAACGTTATTATTTTACGTATTTCTGCCGTTTTGAGGCATTATTTTACCATTTTATGGGTACTTTTTCGTTCTTGCGCCGTTCCTTGAAGCGGATTGCAAATCCGAAATAGTTACCCATACGGCGGCGGATTGCAAATCCGCCGAAACAGGGGTGGCTGAAACAGAAGGAATCAATCCTCACTGAGGAGCTTTTTGATTTCCTCATCGGTCTTGGTGAGCTTGTCCTTGCAGAGCTTTACCAAGGTTTTGGCACGCTTCAACTGCTCGGAGAGCTGATCAATATCCAGTTCATCATTCTCCATTCTTTCTACAATCTGCTCAAGCTCTCTTACAGCTTGCTCGTATTTCATTTCTTCTTTTGCCATATTTTTATTGTTTTTGGAGTTAACAGAGTTAACAGTTAACAGTGGATATTTTAAAGCTTCTGCCCTTTCAGGGCGACAGGTTTGCATCCTTTATTACCCAGGGCGTTGCCCTGGGCTAGGAGCTTCTGCCCTTTCAGGGCGTATGGGAAATTCCTATTGCCTCAGGGCGTGTGGGGAATTATTTCACTTCCGATTTAATATTGCCTTCGGCGAATCTCGTTTCGATGATGTCGCCAGCCTTCAGCTGCGAGGCAGAACGGATGCTCTTGCCATCTTTCAGCGTGATGCTGTAGCCACGCTTCAGCAGCAGATCCGGATCCTGCGCCTGGATGCGCTGCTGGAGAAGCTGCAGTCGATGATTCTCATTGAGCATTTTTCTTTCCAGTACCGGCTGGATATTCTGCGAGAGAATCTCTAAACGGCGCTGGGCATTCGAAACCTTCGACTGCAGATTCGTCGTAATGCGAGTCATCAGACGGTCGAGATACGCCCCCTGCTTCGTCTTCACCAGCGAGAACTGTACGGGGATGGTGCTGCTCAATCTCTCGATCCTCATCTTCTCCACCTGCAACCGGTGCTTCACATTCTGCACGATGGTTTCCTGCGCATCCATCACCCGGGCATAGACCTCGGCGAGATGATTGATGAGGAAGGCGGCAGCGGCAGTCGGTGTCTTCACACGCTGGAAGGAAATCATATCGAGCACACTCTCATCCCTCTCGTGTCCGATACCCGTGATGATAGGCAACGGGAAGTTAGCCACATTCTCGGCAAGCGCCAGGGTGTCGAAACCGGAAAGGTCGCTGGTAGCACCACCGCCACGGATAATGACTACGCAGTCAAACTCCTCATATTCGGCATTGATGCTGTCCAGGGCAGCGATGATGCTCTGCTCCACTCCCTCGCCCTGCATCGTGGCAGGAAAGAGGCGGGTGGTGAACTGCAAGCCGTAATCATTATCGGCAAGCTGATTGCAGAAATCGCCATATCCGGCTGCCGTGGCACTCGAAATCACGGCGATGCGCTGGCAGAACATCGGGAGCACCAGCTCCTTCTGCAGCTCGAAGACGCCCTCAGCCTTCAGCGTATTGATGATTTCCAAGCGCTTGCGCGCCATATCACCCATCGTATAGTTGGGGTCGATGTCATCTACAATCCAAGAGAAACCATAGTTCTCATGGAACTGGGCGTGCACCTTGAGCAGCACCTTCATGCCGGTATGAATGCGCTGCCCCGTCACTCGCTCGAAATTCGGCTTGATGAGCATCCAGCGGTTGCGCCAGCAGTTGGCATGAGCCTTGGCTATCGGCGTATTGGAGCGTTCATCCTTCTGAATCAGTTCCAGATAGCAGTGGCCGCCATAGCCCTCGCGAGCCTCCGAGAGTTCAGCTTCCACCCAATAGCTGTCGGGTAAGGACATCGAAATGATTTCGCTGACTATCGAGTTTAATTCATATAGAGATAATCTTTTTACTTTGAACATTGAACTTGGAATTTTGAACTTTATGAATACTATTACTTGGTACTTAGCCCCCCTGGAACTTCCCTTATCATATAGCAGCAAAGCTAATCATAAAGTTCAAAGTTCCAAGATTACTTAATCGCTTTTCCCGTCTGATAAGCTTTCCAGAAATCCGGCACACCGTATCCGAAGACATTGTCGGGATGCTGCTGGTTATCGCCTGCCAGTTTTACGAGCTTGATGATCTGCTTGGCAGTCTTGCCAGGCAGCGCCTGCCAGAGGCAAGCCACCATACCCGCTACCAGCGGAGAGGAAAACGAAGTTCCATTATCATTGATGATGCTTCCCCTGCCCGTAATCACGCAGGTAGGACTTCCGAAGGCCATCACATCAGGCTTGATTCTGCCATCCGCCGTAGGTCCTACGGCACTGAAGGCAGCATTCATGCCATGTTCGTTGATGCTTCCCACCGTGAGGATATCCGTGGCATCGGCAGGGAAATTGATTTTCTTCCAGGAACCCATACCGTCGTTTCCGGCAGAGTTCACGCATACGATTCCCTTGTCGGCACACATCGATGCGGTTCGGGAGATGAGGGCGGTGTTGCCATCCTGCTCATAATAGTGATGATCCATCGAAGAATCATCGAAGCCATGATAGCCGAGCGAAGAATTGATGATGTCCACGCCACAGCTGTCAGCATATTCCGCTGCACTTGCCCAGTAATCCTCCTCAGCAAGGCTCTCGGTGCGTTCATCCTCGCATCTTATCAGCAGATACTGCGCCTCAGGAGCCACACCCACATAGAAGTCGGGCGCATTGGCAGCCATCGTAGAGAGCACCATCGTGCCATGTTCCATCTCTCCAAAGACATTCTTGGATTCAGGAACCACGAAATCCTTCACCCCCGCCAGCTTGATGTTGTGCAGGGCAGGAATCTTATCCACATTCATGAATCCGCCGTCGAATACGGCTATCATCATTCCCTTGCCTCTATAGCCATTTTCGTGAAGCCTTTTGCCGTTCAGCGACTTCAGCTGAGCATCTGCTGCGCCATACACTCCATTGCCGGAACTCCACTCGTTCAGTCCTTTGCGCACATTCGAGCGCATTCTCTGACTTACGGAATCGGGAGCCTGGAACACCTTCTTCCTCTTGGTGATGAATTTCAGGCCTTCCAGCTTGCGAAGCTCCTTGTCCTTATGGATGCGGATGAGCAGCGTATTGTTCCACTTGCTCTTCCCCACAATCTCGATGCCTGCCTCAGCCACCTGCTTTTCGTAAGCCGGAGCCACGGGAAGGTCGGTCAGATCTACGGGAATACCCTGGCGCTTACGTCGGTCGATGGAGCGCTGGGAGAGGAATTCCGAAGGGCGGTTCACCGAAAAGGGCGTATGGTCGAGGTCTTTATCCTTGAGATAAAGACGATACATCTGGCATTTTCCACCAGGGAAAGACACCATATCGGCCTCCAGAAAGCCAGTTACCTTGCCATCGCGAGCCAACAATGTCAAGGTGGACAGAATAAATGCATAAAGCATCAAATATCTTTTCATCATTTATCGGTAGTACGATTGTTATATTGTTACATTCTCGTCTGACTGCTGTTGCCCAATCAGATTGTTATTGTTTATACTAAGCTGCAAAAGTACAGTTTTTGTACGAGAATGCCAAAAGAAAAGGGAAGTTTTTATCAGGAAATGCAAGTTTTTCTTATATATATAATAAGGTATCAGATATTTTTTGTACTTTTGCAGACAAGTAGCCGCCACTGCTGCTTTCTGAAAGAAGCTGAGCGAGCGGCTATGAGGAAAAAACAGATATAAATGGAAAATAAACAAGCGACATTAGAATTAGGTACGAAGCCTGTGGGCAAGCTGCTGGTTCAGTATGCCCTGCCAGCGATGATTGCGATGACCGCCTCTTCGCTCTACAACATTGTTGACCGCGTATTCATCGGTCAGGGTGTGGGAGCCATGGCCATCTCGGGTCTCGCCATCACCTTCCCCTTCATGAACCTCACCACCGCTTTCGGAGCCGGTGTTGGCATAGGAGCGTCCACAGCCATCAGCGTGAAGTTGGGACAAAAGGATTATGCCACAGCGCAGAACATTCTGGGCAACACGATTTCTCTGAATCTCATCATCGGTATCGGACTGAGCATCATCAGTCTGCTCTTCCTCGACCCTATCCTGAGATTTTTCGGAGCCAGCGACCAGACACTCGTCTATGCCCATGAGTATATGGTCATCATCCTGCTGGGCAATGTGGTGAGCCACATGTATTTCGGCATGAACGCCCTGCTCCGAGCAGCGAGCAAGCCCAAGCAGGCGATGTACGCCACCATCTTCACGGTGGTGATGAACGTGATACTGGATGCCCTCTTCATCCTCGTCTTCAAATGGGGAATACAGGGTGCCGCCATCGCCACCATCCTATCGCAGCTGATGGCGCTGATGTGGCAGTTCAAGCTCTTCAGCAACAAGAGCGAGCTGCTCCACTTCAAGAAAGGAATCTACAAACTGAAGAGGAAACTCGTAGATAACATCCTCGCCATCGGCATTTCGCCGTTCCTGATGAACGTGTGCGCCTGCATCATCGTCATCTTCATCAACAACCAGCTGGTGCGTTTCGGAGGCGACCTTTCCGTGGGTGCCTACGGAATAGCCAACGGTATTGCGATGGTGTTCATCATGTTCGTGTTAGGTGTCAACCAGGGAATGCAGCCTATCGCCGGATACAACTACGGCGCACAGAAGCTGGACCGACTGATGCGTGTATTGAACCTGAGCATCATTGCTGCCACTGCCATCATGGTGACGGGATGGCTGATAGCGATGTTCCTGCCTTACTACTGCGCGAGAATGTTTACTACCGATAAGCAGCTGATAGACCTGGGCATCAAGGCTATCAGAGTGGTGATGTTCTGCTTCCCGATCATCGGTTTCCAGATGGTCATCACGAACTTCTTCCAGTGTATCGGAAAGGTGAAGATCAGCATCTTCCTCTCCCTGTCGAGACAGTTGCTCATCCTCCTGCCGCTCCTGGGGTTCCTGCCGATGATATGGGATATTGACGGCGTATGGTACAGTATGCCTATCTCCGATTTCTCAGCCGCAGTCATCGCCGCAATCGTGATGTCGTGGTACATGAACAAGTTGAAAAGACAACATAAAGAAAACATGAAAGTTAACAGTTAACAGTTAACAGCTAAAATTTTAAGCTTATGACCAAGATTATCATAAACGTAGGTCGCCAGATAGGTAGCGGCGGCCATATCATCGCCGAGAAGCTGGCGGAGGATTTCGGTTGCAAATGCTACGACCGGGAACTGCTCAACCTTGCCGCCAAGGAGAGCGGTTTTTCGGAGAAATTCTTCGAGCAGAACGATGAGCAGAAGGGATTCTTCAAGTCTCTCTTTCATACCCATCTGCCTTTCCTGAGCGATAACAATTTCTATCACAACGACTTCTCGCAGGAAGGTCTGTACAAGTTCCAGAGCGACGCCATCAGAAAGGCTGCCGATGAAGGCAACTGCGTGTTTGTGGGCAGAACCGCCGACTATGTGCTGCGTGATTACAAGAATGTGATCAATATTTTCATCACCGCCAACCTCGACGACCGCATCAAGGCAGTGTGCAAGCGAAAGGACATCGACAGAGCCTCCGCCCGCAAGTTTATCGAAAGCCATGAGGAGCAGCGCGCCTCTTACTACGATTACTATACCGGCAAGAAATGGGGACACAGCGAGAGCTACGACCTCTGCATCAACAGCAGCCATCTGGGAATCGAGGAGACAGAGAAATTTATCGCAGAATTTATCAGAAAGAAATTCGGACTTAGTGATTAATTATTAGTGATTAATTATTAGTGATTAATTTTAGGGACATAAAATATTAAACATCATATAAATGAAGAAGATTATGCTTTTGGGCTCAGGCGAACTGGGCAAGGAGTTTACCATCGCCGCAAAGCGAGCAGGACAGTATGTCATCGCTTGCGACAAGTATGACAATGCACCAGCCATGCAGGTAGCCGACGAGCGAGAAGTGTTCTCAATGCTCGATGGCGACGCATTGACCGCAGTGGTTGAGAAACATCACCCAGACATCATCGTGCCTGAGATTGAAGCTATCCGCACCGAGCGCCTCTTCGACTTCGAGAAGGAGGGCATTCAGATTGTACCTTCGGCACGTGCCGTGAACTACACCATGAACCGCCGTGCCATCCGCGACCTGGCTGCCAAGGAACTGGGTCTTCGCACAGCCAAGTATTTCTATGCAAAGACTTTCGAGGAGTTCAAGAACGCAGCCGACGAGATTGGTTTCCCATGCGTAGTAAAGCCACTGATGAGTTCCAGCGGTCATGGACAGAGCTATGTTCACAACGACGATGAGCTGGTGGAGGCTTACAAGGAGGCGATGGAGGAAGGCCGCGGCGACGTGAAGGAAGTGATCATCGAGGAATTCATCGACTTCGATTCAGAGTTCACTCTCCTCACCGTAACCCAGAAGGATGGTCCTACCCTCTTTTGCCCACCTATCGGACACGTACAGAAGGGCGGCGACTACCGTGAGAGCTGGCAGCCATTCCAGCTTCCAGAGGAGGCTTTGAAGAAGGCTGAACATATTGCCGGCGAAGTAACCAAGGCGCTGACCGGTGCTGGTCTCTGGGGCGTAGAGTTCTTCCTGAGCAAGCAGGGTGAGGTAATTTTCTCGGAGTTGAGTCCTCGTCCACACGATACAGGTATGGTTACCCTCGGTCACACTACCAACCTGAGCGAGTTTGAGCTCCACTTCCGTGCCGTGATGGGCTTGCCTATCGCCGGAATCCATCTGGAGCACATCGGCTGTTCTGCCGTCATCCTCTCTCCAGAGGAAAGCACAGAGCCATTGAACTACAACATGCTTGATGCCTTGAAGGAAGACCACACCCGCATCCGCATCTTCGGAAAGCCTGAGGCTCACGTAGGTCGCCGCATGGGTGTCGTTCTCTGCTACGGCGAGAAGGGCGATGACCTGAATGCGCTCCGCGACAAGGCAAAGCGCCTGGCAAAGACCGTCCTGGGCACCGACCCATATATGAAGAAATAAGATTCATGAAAGAAATAGGAAAAATCATCCGTTTCCAGAACACGCATCAATCCGAAGACTTCCAGGCTACGAATGTGGAGGATTTCAAGGATGTGCCCTTTCACATCAGGCGCACCTACTGGACTTACGATATTCCGGCAGGTGCTGCCCGCGGAGGTCACGCCCACAAGGAATGCCTGGAAGTAATCATCGCAGCCAGCGGTTCCTTCACGGTTACGTTGGATGATGGAAACCGGAAGCAATCCTATCTTCTCAACCGCCCCGACCAGGGACTACTCGTCAACACAGGCATCTGGCGAACGCTGGAAAACTTCTCAGCCGGTTCGGTCTGTCTGGTCCTGGCTTCGGAATTGTACGAAGAAGCTGATTATATCTATGATTACGACGAGTTTCTCAAATACGCAAGGCATCATGCTTGAAACTATCCAATACGCAAGACATTATGTTTGAAATCATCAAATACACTCCCGAATATCGCCAGCAATGGGATGCGTATGTGGCAAAAGCCCGAAACGCTACGTTTCTCTTTTACCGCAACTATATGGATTACCATTCCGATAGGTTCAAGGACTATTCTCTCCTATTCTTCAAGAAGGGGAAGCTCCATTCCATCCTGCCAGCCCATCAGGTAGGCAAGACCCTCTGCTCGCATTTCGGACTCACCTATGGCGGACTGATCATGAACATCCACGTCACGATTTCAGATGTCTGCCAACTCTTTGAGGAACTGAATGTCTATCTGCGTCTTCAGGGTTTCGAGAAGGTACAGTATCGTCCTATTCCCTGGATCTATCATCTCCATCCTTCCGAAGAAGATCTCTATGCCATCTTCTGGAAATGCAAGGCGTGTCTTTTGCTCCGCAATATCGGCACAACCATCTTCATGCAGCAGAAATTGCGCTGGCGCAAAGACCACCTGCGCCGTCTGAAGAAGGCTCATCAGAATGGGGTGACCGTAGTGAGAGATGCAAGTCTGTCGGAATTCTGGGAGGTATTGAATGAGAACCTGGAAAAGCGGTTTGGTGCCAAACCGGTACACACGCTTCAGGAAATGGAACTTCTGAAAAGCCGTTTTCCCGAGAATATCATCCAATATAATGCTTATCGCAACGGGCACATCATAGGAGGCCTCACCTTTTATATTACCCAGCAAGTGGTACATGGACAATACAGTTCTACCAACGATGAGGGAAAGGAATTCGGAGCCATGGAGGCTATCTACGAACAGATTATGTATCATGATTACCCCGATTATCCCTACCTGGATTTCGGCAGTTCTACGGAACAGCAGGGAGCCTGGATCAATGAGGGCCTCATCGCCCACAAGGAAGGTTACGGAGGAAGAGGCGTGGTTTACGACACCTATGAATGGACAGTATAAAGAGAAATCCCGAAGTTCACACGATAGTGAGCTTCGGGATTTCTGCCTTTTACAAAAGTACAACTGTCACACCACGGGCAGCTTGCGCACCCATTACCAGAGCCTGCTCAATATCGGCAGTTTTGGAAGGACCGCTGATGAAAGTACCGAAATTATACTTCGGATCAATCTCGATACGGGCATAAGCCTCGTGCATATTGTTAACTACCTTATCTTTCTGAAGGAAAATCACGAGATATTCGGAGATGAAAAGCACCGCCTTCTCCTTCATGGTCTGAGGAATCCAGACGCAGCCATTCTCGGCAACACCCACTTCACCACGTACAATACCCACATCGGTGCCATTCAGGTCGTTGGCCTCAGCCACGGTATCAGGATTCTTCTGTGCGATGGTAATCTCAGGCAGGTTGGAAGCAAAGACCTTCGCTTCCGGATAAGCCTTCTTCACCAGTTCATCCAGGCTCTCGCCTTCCTCAGCCTCTATCACGTGTCCACCCACAGACTCAGTCATCTCAATAAACTGCTTCAAGGTATCCTCATACTGGATTCCCTTGACATCTACGGCAGGCATATCGAATTGAACGTGCGTATTCTTACGCAACTTGTTCAGGAAATCTTCTTTATTCATTGAACTTTGAAATTTGAACTTTGAACTTTATGATTAGCCACTACTTCACCTTTCCTTCTTTCCAAAGCTGGTGGAAGCTCTTCTTTGCAAACTCAGGCATGGTGTGACCGATACCCCACGCATTCCAGTTGCTGAAGTGCGTGCAGCACTCAGGAATCAGATTGGCGAGTGGCGCAAACTTCAAGGCTGTGGTGTAGAGCGCAGGACGTTCGAAGAGATATTTCATACCATTCGACATTGCCTTCTTCACAGGATTTGCCTTGCCCAATTTCTCCAGACTCTGGCGCCATACGTAAATCTGCGAACCAGGACCTACCTTGGAAGGGCAGACATTGTCGCAAGACAAGCACAAGGTGCAGGCTGAAACATTGTCGCTGTACTTCTGAGGATTCTTCAGCATTCCCAGGTTCACACCGATAGGACCCGGAATGAAATAGGTGTAACTGTAACCGCCCGAACGGCGATAAACCGGACAGGTGTTCATGCAGGCTCCGCAGCGCATGCACTTCAAGGTCTGCCAGTGATCCTTGTCGGCGAGAATATCGCTTCTGCCATTATCTACCAAAACTACATGCATCTCAGCACCCGGACGAGCCTGGCGGAAATGAGAGGTAAAGGTAGTGGTAGGCTGACCGGTTCCGCAGCGGCAAAGCAGGCGCTGGAATACAGCCAGTGATTTATAATCAGGAACCAGCTTCTCGATACCCATCGCTACGATGTGGAGCTTAGGCATGGAAGTGGTCATATCGGCATTACCCTCGTTGGTGCAGACCACGCAATCGCCTGTGGCAGCCACGCCGAAGTTGCAGCCGGTCATACCTGCTCCGGCTTCCATAAACTGGTCGCGGAGATGATGGCGGGCGCAGCGGGTCAGATAAGTAGGATCGTAGTTACCGATTTCCTTGGAGATTCCCTTCTCCTCGAACATCTTTCCCACTTCCTCACGCTTCAGGTGAATGGCAGGCATCACAATATGGCTAGGCTTCTGGTGCAGGAGCTGGATGATGCGCTCGCCCAGATCGGTCTCCACCACGTCAATTCCGTGCTTCTCCAGATAAGGATTCATCTCGCACTCCTCGGTGAGCATCGACTTCGACTTCACCATCTTCTTCACGTTATGATCCTTCAGGATTCCGAGCACAATCTCGTTGAACTCCTGCGCATCCTTTGCCCAGTGCACCTTCACCCCACGGCTCTCCAGGTTCTTGGAAAACATATCGAGGTAATCGGCAAGATGGGTGATTGTGTGCATCTTGATTTCAGACGCATGCTCACGGAGGTCTTCCCACTCAGGAAGTTCCTGCGCCATCTTATCTCTCTTCTGACGAACAGACCAGAAGGTAGCGTCGTGCCAGGTGGTCTTCTCTACATTCTGCGTAAACTTCGCAGCTCTCTTGGAATGTTCTGTACTCATAGTCCTGCAGCTAAAATTTGAACAACATGGATAAACTTGATCGGCATCTTCTCCTTCTTGGCAATACCCGCCATGTGCATCAGACAGGAAGAATCCGGTCCGGTGACATATTCGGCACCCGTAGCCATGTGGCGCTTGATCTTATCCTCGCCCATTCGGGTAGAAACGGCAGGCTCCTCGATAGAGAACATACCACCGAATCCGCAGCACTCATCCTTGCGTTCCGGCTCGTGGATGGTAATGCCTTCCACCATATTCAACAGGTCGATAATCTTGTTGAATGGCTTGATGTGTCGCTCAGATGGAGACGACAAACCCAGTTCCCGCACACCATGGCAACTGTTGTGCACACTCACTACGTGTGGGAATTTGCCCGGCACATGATCCACCTTCAGCACATCGTGAAGGAACTCCACAACATCCATGATCTTCTTTGATGAAATACACTCGTGCTTACCCTCCAGAATCTTAGGGTAATACACCTTAACGTAAGCGGCACATGAAGCTGAAGGAGCTACGATGTAATCGTAATCCTTGAACAGCTCATCAAATGTCTCTATGACCTTCTCCGACTTATCCTGAAAACCCGCGTTAGCCATCGGCTGACCGCAGCAAGTCTGCTTTTCGGGATAACCGACATCCAGTCCGTAGTGCTTTAATAACTTGTATGTAGCCACACCCGCTTCAGGGTATAAAGCATCCACATAACAAGGGACGAATAATCCGACTTTCATTGTTGTTATCACTTTATCTTGTAAGCTATTGTTTTATTATTCTCGAAACATTCTACTACATTTCTGTAGGCGCTGCAAAAGTAACAAAAAAATAGCAAAAATGAGACAATCCCGAAAGGATTTTTAAATAATTGATGTTATTTAACTGTAAAGAATGGCAGAAAATTTGGATGATTCAGATATTTAACGTATCTTTGCTGCCCGAAATAGTGTATCTTCCTTAGTAATCTGACTAAGAAACTAAATAGATACTAAACAAGACATTTTCAGAAGAGACTTTTTATTATTAAGAATAAACTTATAGTTATATAAAGATGAAGAAACAGCTTAAGAAAGTCCTAGTCCTGGGTTCCGGTGCGTTGAAGATCGGCCAGGCAGGTGAGTTTGACTATTCCGGTTCGCAGGCTCTCAAGGCTTTGCGTGAGGAGGGTATTAGTTCTGTCCTCATTAATCCAAACGTTGCTACAATTCAGACGAGTGAAGGTATTGCTGACAAGGTTTATTTCTTGCCGGTGACACCTTTTTTTGTAACTGAAATCATCAAGAAGGAACGCCCAGACGGCATCATGCTGGCTTGGGGTGGACAGACGGGTTTGAACGTTGGTACAGAACTCTACCTCAGTGGTGTGCTCAAGGAGTATGGCGTGGATGTGTTGGGTACCTCTGTAGAGGCTATCATGAACACAGAAGACCGCGACCTCTTCGTAAAGGAGCTTAACAAGGTTGACCTCAAAGTTCCAGTAAGCCACGCTTGCGAGAACATGGAGGAGGCTGTTGCTGCTGCACGCAACATCGGCTACCCTATCATGATCCGTTCTGCCTATGCGCTGGGTGGTCTCGGTTCTGGTGTCTGCAAGACTGAAGAGGAGTTCAAGGAGATTGCTGAATCTGCCTTCACTTTTGCACCTCAGGTGCTCGTTGAGGAGAGCCTGAAGGGATGGAAGGAGATTGAGTTTGAGTGCATCCGTGATGCGAACGACCGTTGCTTCACCGTTGCCTCTATGGAAAACTTCGACCCACTGGGTATTCACACAGGTGAATCTATCGTGGTGGCTCCTACCTGTTCTCTTACCGACGAGCAGGTGAAGATGTTGCAGGACATCGCCGTGAAGTGCGTCCGTCACCTCAACATCGTGGGTGAGTGCAACATCCAGTATGCTTTCAATGCTGAGACCAACGACTACCGTATCATCGAGATCAATGCTCGCTTGAGCCGTTCTTCTGCTCTTGCTTCCAAGGCTACCGGTTATCCGCTCGCCTTCGTTGCAGCTAAGATTGCCCTCGGTTATACACTCGACCAGATTGGCGAGATGGGTACTCCTAACTCTGCTTATGTGGCTCCATCACTCGACTATATGATCTGTAAGATTCCTCGTTGGGATCTTACCAAGTTTGCCGGTGTAAGCCGCAAGATTGGTTCTTCCATGAAGTCTGTAGGCGAAATCATGTCTATCGGCCGCTCTTTCGAGGAGATGCTCCAGAAGGGTCTCCGTATGATTGGTCAGGGAATGCACGGTTTCGTAGGCAACGACCACACCAAGTTCGAAAACCTGGATGAGGAGCTTTCCAACCCTACCGACCTCCGTATCTTCGCCATCGCCCAGGCTTTGGAGGAAGGCTACACCATCGAGCGCATCGAGGAGTTGACCAAGATTGACCCTTGGTTCATCGAGCGCATGAAGAATATCGTAGATTACAAGCACAAGCTTTCTACATACAATACATTGGAGGAGATTCCAGCCGAGGTATTGCGCGAGGCTAAGGTATTGGGCTTCTCTGACTTCCAGATTGGCCGCTTCGTATTGAAGACCAAGGATACCAACATGGAGAAGGAGGTTCTCGCTGTTCGTGCCCTGCGCAAGAAGCTGAACATTCTGCCTGCCGTAAAGCGCATCCCTACTGTGGCTAGCGAGCATCCTGACCTTACCAACTATCTCTACATGACTTACGCTGTAGAGGGTTACGACATCAACTACTACAAGAACGAGAAGTCTGTCATCGTTCTCGGTTCTGGTGCTTACCGCATCGGTTCTTCTGTAGAGTTCGACTGGTGTTCTGTAAACGCCATCAATACAGCCCGCAAGTTGGGTTACAAGTCAATCATGATCAACTACAACCCAGAGACCGTATCTACCGACTACGATATGTGCGACCGTCTCTACTTCGATGAGCTTTCATTCGAGCGTGTACTCGATGTCATCGACCTGGAGTCACCACGTGGTGTGATTGTTTCTGTGGGTGGTCAGATTCCAAACAACCTGGCTATGAAGCTCCATCGCCAGTCTGTGCCAATTCTGGGTACCTCTCCTGTCAACATCGACCGCGCCGAGAACCGTGGTAAGTTCTCTGCCATGCTCGATAAGCTGGGCATCGACCAGCCTAAGTGGAGCGCCCTCACTTCTATGGAGGATGTTCAGAAGTTCATCGACGAGGTAGGCTATCCTGTTCTCGTTCGTCCATCCTACGTTCTTTCTGGTGCAGCCATGAACGTTTGCCACAACGATGACGAGTTGCGTCGCTTCCTGGAGGCAGCTTCTGAGGTTTCCAAGGAGTACCCAGTGGTTATCTCTCAGTTTATGACAGAGACCAACGAGATTGAGTTTGACGGTGTGGCTCAGAACGGTGAGATTGTAGAGTATGGTATTTCAGAGCACGTAGAGTATGCAGGTGTTCACTCTGGTGACGCAACCATGACCTTCCCTGCTCAGCAGATTTCCTTCGCTACAGCCCGTCAGATCAAGAAGATTTCACGTGCCATTGCCAAGGAGCTCAACATCTCTGGTCCTTTCAATATCCAGTATCTGGCTAAGGGTCGTGATGTAAAGGTAATCGAGTGTAACCTCCGTGCATCCCGTTCATTCCCATTCGTGAGCAAGGTATTGAAGCGCAACTTCATTGAGACGGCTACCCGCATCATGCTCGATGCTCCATATCAGAAGCCAGACAAATCTGCTTTCGATATCGACCGCATGGGTGTGAAGGCATCACAGTTCTCATTTGCCCGTTTGCAGAACGCCGACCCAGTTTTGGGTGTAGATATGAGTTCTACCGGTGAGGTAGGCTGTATGGGTGATACTTTCGAAGAGGCATTGCTTAACTCATTGATTGCCACCGGCTACAAGATTCCTTCAAAGGACAAGGGCATCATGCTTTCTAGCGGTGGTGCGAAGGAGAAGGCTTCTCTGCTCGACGCAGCCCAGGCGTTGGTGAAGAATGGTTACACCATCTATGCTACAGCCGGTACAGCGAAGTTCCTGAACGAGAACAACGTGAAGGCTACAGCCGTAGGATGGCCTGATGAGGACCACAAGGATATCCCTAACGTGATGCAGATGATTGCCGACCACAAGTTCGACCTCATCGTCAATATTCCTAAGAATCACACCAAGCGTGAGTTGACCAATGGTTACAGAATCCGTCGTGGCGCCATCGACCATAACATTCCTCTGTTCACCAATGCCCGTCTGGCTTCCGCCTTCATCGAGGCATTCTGCACAATGAGCCAGGATCAGCTTCAGATTAAGAGCTGGCAGGAATACGAGTAATCTCACGCAGATTTATACGAACACGCCCTGAAAGGGCAGAAGCTCCTAGCCCAGGGCAGCGCCCTGGGTTAGATAACAATCAGCAAGGTCGCCCTGAAAGGGCAAAAGCTTCTTGTATTCAAAGCTTTTGCTCTTTCAGGGCGACCTTTTTTGTGGAATATTTTATTCCCCGCCATGAGAAAAAGAAGCTGAAATGATGGCTATCTCATTATTTTATTGTACCTTTGCAAACAGAAATAAGAATAAAGAATGATAGTTTGTATAGCAGAGAAACCGAGCGTGGCTAAGGATATCGCCCGAATCATCGGGGCTACCACGGCACGCGACGGTTATATGGAAGGTAATGGTTACCAAGTAACATGGACTTTCGGCCACCTTTGTGAGCTGAAGGAACCTGATGATTATACTCCAATGTGGAAACATTGGAGCCTTTCGGCTTTGCCGATGATTCCACAGCGATTCGGCATCAAGCTCATCAACGATGAAGGCATCAAGAAGCAGTTTGCTACCATCGAGAAACTGATGCAGGCTGCCGACAGCATCATCAACTGCGGTGACGCCGGACAGGAAGGAGAGCTCATCCAGAGATGGGTGATGCAGAAGGCGCAGGCAAAATGCCCCGTCAAGAGACTGTGGATTTCATCCATGACCGATGAAGCCATCAAGCAGGGATTCCAGGAACTGAAAGACCAGGGGGAATATCAATCGCTCTATCTTGCCGGACTTTCCCGTGCCATCGGCGACTGGATTCTCGGCATGAACGCCACCCGACTTTACACATTGAAATATGGTCAGAACCGACAGGTGCTCAGCATCGGTAGAGTGCAGACCCCTACCCTTGCCCTCATCGTAAACCGCCAGAAGGAAATCGACAACTTCGTGTCGGAACCTTACTGGGTACTCGCCACCATCTATCGCGACACCCAGTTTACGGCTACCAGCGGCAAGTTTACCAGCAAGGAGGAAGGCGAGAAGGCTTTCAGCACCATCGCCGGCAAACCCTTCACCGTTACCGATGTAAGCAAGAAGAAGGGAAACGAGGCTCCCCCTCATCTCTACGACCTCACCTCGCTGCAGGTGGATTGCAACAAAAAGTTTGCTTACTCTGCCGATATTACGCTGAAGCTCATCCAGAGTCTCTACGAGAAGAAATATACCACTTATCCTCGTGTAGATACCCAGTTTCTCACAGACGATATCTATCCGAAATGTCCGCAGATTCTGAATGGTGTGAGCCAGGCAAAGATAGCGAGTCAGCAGAAATACCTGCCGCTCATCCAGCAGCTCGCAGCCACCGGCAAGAAGTTGCCTAAGAGCAAGAAGGTTTTCGATAACAGCAAGGTAACCGATCACCACGCCATCATCCCAACCGGTGTTCCGCCAACCGGACTCACCGATATGGAGGCGAATGTCTATGATCTCATCGCCAAGCGATTCATCAGCGTGTTCTATCCGGATTGTAAGTTCTCTACCACCACCGTATTGGGCGAGGTTATCAACGAGGACGGACCAAAACCGGAAAAGATAGAGTTCAAGGTGAGCGGTAAGGAGATTCTGGAACCGGGCTGGCGAGTAGTCTATGCCAAGGATGCGAAGAATGCAGATGACGACGATGCAGATAACGCCAACGGAAACGATGGCGGAAATGCAGGCGACGGAAACGGAAACGGTGCCAAGAAGGAAGTGGTAGAAGAAAGAACCCTCCCTTCTTTCGTGAAAGGCGAATCGGGAGATCATCAGCCTACCCTGACAGAGAAATGGACCACGCCACCGAAGTATTACACCGAGGCAACCCTGCTCCGTGCGATGGAGACAGCGGGTAAATTCGTGGAAGACGAGGAACTTCGTGCAGCCTTGAAGGAGAACGGAATCGGTCGTCCATCATCCCGTGCCGGCATCATCGAAACCCTCTTCAAGCGCCACTACATCCGCCGCCAGCGCAAGAATCTGATGGCAACCCCAACAGGTATCGAACTCATTGACACCATCCACGAGGAACTCCTGAAGAGCTGTGAGCTGACGGGTATCTGGGAAAAGAAGCTCCGAGACATCGAGCACAAGACCTACGATCCTGCCGAATTCATCAACGGCCTGAAAGAGCAGATCAACCAGATAGTCATCGATGTTCTATCGGATAACAGTAGCCGAAGAGTCACCATCATGACGGAGGAAGATCTCAAGAAAAAGCCGGAAAAGAAGAAAACGGCGGCAAAGAAAGCTGAAACAAAGAAGATGCCAGCCAAGAAAAAGGATGAAGCTACGACACAAAATGTAGGTTCGCAGAATGCAGCAGCACAACCGGTTTCTGCAACTCAGGCTCCAGCCGACCCAATGGTAGGCAAACCTTGTCCGCTCTGCGGCAAGGGCGTCATCATCAAGGGCAAGACCGCCTATGGATGCAGCAACTGGAAATCTGGCTGCCAATACCGCCAGCCATTCTCGCAGATGTAATTTTCCGGAAAAATATACAGACAATAAAGCCCTAATTATAATAATTGCGTAACCCTTTCGTTATTATCATAATTAGGGCTTTCTATTTCTAAATTATATGAAGCAGATTAGATATTACCAAATCATAACAGCCTTTTGCTGCCTCCTTCTGATAAGCTGCGGCATTGACAAGAACCTGAAGAAGGGAGAAAAGTTCCTTTCTTTAGGCGAATACTATGATGCTGCCGACCAATTCAAGCAAGCCTACACCAAGACACCTCCCAAGGAGCGTGAAAACCGGGGAAAGCTAGCCTTGAAGATGGCACGCTGCTACAACAAGATCAATGCTACCCCCAAGGCTGTGAATGCTTACCGCAATGCCATCCGCTATAACCAGGCTTCACTCGATGACCGTCTGGCTTACGCCCGTCTGCTCCTGAAAAACGGCGAATACAAGCAGGCAGAAAAGGAATTCAGAATCCTCGTGGATTCCATGCCCGACAATATCCTAGCCCAGAACGGATTGAAATCTGCCCAGATGGCTCCCGGCTGGAAAAAAGCCGGAAGCAGATATCAGGTAAAGAAGATGGATGTCTTCACCTCCCGGAGAGCCGATTATTCACCAATGCTTCAGGGCGATAAATACGAACAGATCTACTTCACTTCCACCCGCAACGACGCACAGGGAGATGAACTCAGCGGAATCACCGGCACCAAGGCTGGCGATATCTTCTATTCAGAAAAAGACGACAAGGGAAAATGGAGCAGACCGGAAGCCATCGCCACAGGTCTGAATACCGACTATGATGAGGGAGCCTGCTGCTTCACTCCCGATGGCAAGGAGATGTATCTCACCCAATGCGTCACCGATCCAGCCTCTCCCCGATTTGCCCAGATCGTCACCTCTTCCCGTTCGGATGCTGCCTGGGGAAAGGTTCAGAAACTGGAAATCACCCAGGATACCTTGAGCACCTACGCCCACCCTGCCATCAGTCCTGACGGCGAATGGCTCTATTTCGTTTCTGATATGCCGGGCGGAATGGGCGGTTACGATATCTGGCGTGTACGCATCACTCCTTCAGGCCTGGGAGGTGTGGAAAACCTCGGTGCCCCCATCAATACGCCGGGCAACGAGATGTTCCCTACCTTCCGCCCCAATGGCGACCTCTATTTCAGCAGTAACGGCCATATCGGAATGGGCGGTCTCGACATCTACATTGCCCGAATAGACGAAAAGACCCAGCAGTATAAGATAGAACATCCCGGCTATCCCCTCAATTCAGAAGCAGATGATTTCGGAATGACCTTCGAGGGACCGCACAACCGTGGCTTCTTCTCTTCCAACAGAAAGGATGGCCGCGGCTACGACCATATCTATTCTTTCAATAATCCGGAAATTGTCACCACGATGAAGGGATGGGTTTACGAAAAAGACGGCTACGAACTTCCTGCCGCACAGGTGATGGTAGTAGGCAACGATGGCACCTACAGGAAACTGCCGGTCAAGAGTGACGGTTCGTTTACGCTGCCTATCCATCCTGAGGTAGATTATCTGGTGATGGCTTCCTGCAAGGGATTCCTCAACCACAAGGAGGAGTTGCGGATAGATTCGGCAAAGGAGAGCAAGGAGTACGTGCTCCAGTTCCCGCTAGCTTCCATCTCAGCCCCAGTACTCATCGACAACATCTTCTATGATTTTGACAAAGCTACCCTGACGCCAGCCAGCACCCAGGCTCTGGATAAGCTCGTAGCCTTGCTGAAAGAGAATTCCCACGTAACCATCGAACTGAGTGCCCATTGCGATTACAAAGGCAACAGCGAGTACAACAAGCGATTGTCTCAGCGCCGCGCCCAGACAGTAGTGGATTACCTCATAGCTCACGGCATTGAAAAAGCTCGCCTTACTCCTGTGGGATATGGCAAGGAACGCCCGAAGACAATCCGCAGGAAGCTCACGGAGAAATATCCCTGGCTGAAGGAAGACGATGTGCTCACCCAGGATTTTATCCTCAAGCAGACCAGGGAGCATCAGGAGATATGCAACCAGCTGAACCGCCGCACCGAGTTCAAAGTGCTCCGCACCACCTACAAACTGTTTTGACAAGAAGGGCATAAACAGAAAAGAGGGTATGACATAAGTCACACCCTCTTTTCTGTTTATACCTCATCCCCATACGATGCATGGATAAGTTTCTCTCTAATATACTTATTTGATAATATCACTCCAATGATACCGCCTATGACACTTTAATAAATCCCATAATACTAACTTTAAAATTTTGCTTTTGCCAAATCACCATTACAGCGTCCCCACTATATTACAAGTAGTTACACCTTTCTATTTTTTGAAAAAAGTTATATTTTGTTCCTCATTGCAGTATCGCTCTGCACTTGTCGTCGCTCGAATGAGGAATATTCAGGATTGTGACAGCATCGGTCTATGGGATGACAGCAGGGATCAGCACTTACGTCCTTTACCAAATAATTCAGAATGCGAACCTAAACGAACTAATTCTATTGCGTTATTGTTCTTATCAAATCAAATCAAAACGCTTATAATCTTTCTTGAACTGCGAGGTCTTTCGAATTTCTTTCATAAAC
>ENA-ORTY01000317-ORTY01000317.1-human-gut-metagenome-genome-assembly--contig:-NODE-317-length-65431-cov-4.914816_pt1 | contig 65431 bp, 55 predicted proteins | sample MGYA00241917_ERZ509198 | MGnify/ENA primary metagenome ERZ509198 (study PRJEB26280, sample SAMEA2338857) | human gut metagenome | biome: human gut; feature: human-associated habitat; material: faeces...
CATCGGTCTTCACGGGCAGGATGCAGCCGGTTGCGCCTGCTGCTGCCACTTCATCACGCAGTGCCTCCAGCCGCTCTTCACGACGGGCTGCTGCCACGACCTTTGCGCCTTCCATTGCAAACTGCTTTGCAGTAGCGCGGCCGATACCGGAACTTGCACCTGTTACGATAGCCACTTTTCCTTCGAATCTCATGATACATATCCTCCTGTTTTATTATTTCTTATTTTTCAATTCCATTTTCTTCGTTCGTTGTGAACATATTAACATGATTTTCGCGTTTTTGTAGGACAAAAACGCAGTTTTTCCTTCATTTTGCTGAAGTTGTTCTTTATTTTGTTCATTTTTTTGTGCCTGTTATCTAACGTTAACAGAATAACAGGTTTCCACCCTTTTGTCCAATATCAAATTTTCATCTTGTCATAACATTTTCTTTTGACTATAATGTACATATAAAATGTATCAAGAATGCAAGAGGTGTACTCATGAGTATTCAAAGATTGCCTGTTTTTTTATCTGCTGCAGAGAATCTGAACTTTACCAAAGCAGCAGAGGAGCATTGTATTTCTCAAACTGCAGTCAGTCAGCAAATCAAGCTTTTGGAGCAGGAAGTGGGATTTCAGCTGTTCATTCGTGGCAAACGTGGTGTCCGCCTGACGCCGGCCGGACAAGTTTTTTACCGCCAGTGCAAACAGCTCATGTCCCAGTATCACACCGCCGTGACCCAGGGACAGAAGATTTCCATGGGCCAGGAAACAGATTTACGCATCGGCTATGCCGGTGCCTATGAGCTATGGACCATTGCCGACCGGCTGCGGCAATACACCTCCAAATTTCCGGAAGCGGAAATCCACATGGTGTTGGACAGCAACCAGAATCTAATCAATCTCCTCACTGCCGGGCAAATCGATGTGGCCGTGGTATCCGGGTTCGGACTGGAACTGGGCAGCTGGCTGGGGGTACAGACCACCCTTGTGGACCCCTGTGTACTGATGATCAGTTCCGATAACCCACTGTCCAAACAGCCCATTATCGACCCTAAAGATCTGCACGGGATGCCCCTTGTCATGAACCGGGCCCAGGATACAGAATCCTCCATCTCTCAAATCGCCAATATGTACGCCAGCCTGGGTCTGGCAGACAGCAAGCGGTTTGTGGTGGATGATTTTTACAGTCTGGCGCTGCTGGTGAGCATCGGTCTGGCTGTGAGCGTGATGCCGGAGAGTATGATTCACTGGGGCATCGAGGGGCTGAGTTTCCGTCCGCTCCAGGGGCTGCGCGCCAGCGCCAAAACCCTGCTGGTCTATCCGAAAAATACCATCAGCTCTGCGGTGTGCAGTCTTCTGGCCTTGCGCTGAACACCGATTTGTGCTATACTCCCCGAACATGCAAAAAAGGAGCATTTATCCATGAGAAAGCTGATCGGTACCAAAGAATTTTATCGAATGGCCCTGGCCATTGCCCTGCCGCTGATGATCCAAAACGGTATCACCAGTTTTGTGAACCTGTTGGACAATTTGATGGTCGGTCAGGTCGGCACAGAGGCCATGACCGGCGTGTCCATTGCCAACCAGCTGATGTTTGTTTTTCAGCTGACAGTATTCGGCGGTGTTTCCGGCGCCGGTATTTTTACAGCCCAATATTTCGGGAAAGGCGATCAGGAGGGCATTCGGTACACCTTCCGGTTCAAGGTGATCGTCACCACCGTGCTTGCTGTAATCGCCGCCTGGATTTTCTGGGTTTTCGGCCCCCGGCTGATCGAGTTGTTCCTGCACGAGGATCAGGCAGGAGACATTGCTCTGTGCCGTCAGCAGTCCCAGGCCTATCTGCGGGTGGCGGTGTTCACGGTCTTCCCCTTTGTGCTTACCCAGTGCTATAGTGATACCCTGCGCAACTGCGGGCAAACCGTTGCGCCCATGGCCGCCGGCGTCGTTGCCATCATTATCAATGTGACCTTCAACTATCTGCTCATCTTCGGCAAATTCGGTTTTCCGGAACTGGGCGTCCAAGGCGCCGCCATCGCCACACTGATGGCCCGTGTGGTGGAAGCCGCCATTCTGATTATCTGGACACGCCGGAAAGCACACCGCTATCCCTTCATTCTGGGTGCCTGGAGCAGTCTGCACATCCCTGCCCAGCTGACCAAGCGGATTGTGATCAAAGGGCTGCCCCTGCTGTTCAATGAGACCTTCTGGTCCATCGGCATGGCATTCATGGCCCAGTGTTATTCCACCCGCGGCCTGTCGGCTGTGGCCGCCTACCAAATCTGCCTGACTGTCTGGGAACTGTTCACCATCGTGGCCTTTGCCCTGGGCAACTCCGTGGGCATCATTGCCGGGCAGAAACTGGGCGCCGGAGAACTGGACAAAGCCCGGGATCATGCCTGGAAACTCATCGCTTTTGCAGTGGCTGTGGCCTGTGGGTTCGCGGTAATCCTGGCCGTCTGTGCCGACCAGTTCCCCAAACTGTATAACACTGCGCCGGAGGTGCGGACTTTGGCGGCTCAGCTGCTGCGGGTCATGGCGGTGTGTCTGCCCCTGGTCACCTTCACCCACTCCAGTTACTTCACCCTGCGCTGCGGCGGGCAGACCATGATTACGCTGCTGTTTGACAGCGTATTCACCTGGGTGGTGAATATTCCCCTGGCCTTCGTTCTGTCCCGCTATACCACACTGCCCATGCTCCCGCTGTACTGCCTGTGCCAGACTCCGGAACTGCTCAAATGTATTCTGGGTTTTGTCATGGTCAAAAGCGGAAAGTGGCTGAAGAACCTTACAATGGAATCCTTAGACTGAGTCTTTCCAAAAAGCAAAAAACGGTTGAGAAGTTTCAGAAACTTCTCAACCGTTTTCTTTTTCGGTGCTGTCAGCCGTTAAAACGCCCAGTTCCCTTCCCGGAAAATGGGAACCTGTTCGCCGTCGGCAGTTTCTCCGGTGATTTCCAAATCCTCGCAGCCAATCATGAAATCCACATGGATCACAGAATCGTTGACCCCCAGTGCCTCCCGCTCTGCTTTGGTGTACCGATCATACTCCCGCAGGCAGTTGTCAAATCCCATGCCCAACGCCAGATGACAGGCAGCATTCTCGTCAAACAGCGTATTATAGAAGATCAGCCCGGACTGATTGATGGGCGACCGGGTGGGCACGAAGGCACACTCGCCCAGATAGGCCGCCCCATCGTCCATAGCAATCATCCGCTCCAACAGTGCCTGATTTTTTTCCGCCTGCACTTCCACCACTTTTCCCTCATGGAACTTCAGAGAGAAATTCTCAATCAGCTGTCCCTGGAAGGACAGCGGTTTGGTAGAGTGGACAACGCCCTCAGCCTCGCCCCGTTTCGGGGTGGTAAATACCTCCTCCGAGGGGATGTTTGGCTGAAATTCCACGCCGCCCAGAGTCCGTTCACTGCCTGCCAGGAACTGTGCCTCCGGCATCAGTCCCACCCGCAGTTGGGTGCCGTTTCCGGCGCGATAGTGCAGAGCCCGCAAATTCTTCCCGTTGAGATAGTCGCAGCGGGTTTTCAAATCCTGATTGTGTGCCTGCCAGGCCGCCACAGGGTCTCCCATGGCCCGGGAAGTTTCCAGAATGGCGTTCCACAGCGCCTCCACTGCCGCCTCCCCCTGCAAGTTGGGAAACACTTTCTCCGCCCACGCCTTGCCGGGCACCGCTGCGATGCACCACTGGTGGCGGTTGTCAATGGCGTCCCGGTAAGGTTTGACCACCTTGGACCGCGCCGCCATGGCGTTGGAATATTTGGGTTGCGGGATTCCCTGCAGTGCGTCCGGGTCGGAGGACTCCAGATAAATCCGGCAGGGCAGGGTGTCCACCATGTGCTGCAGCTTGGCCTTTTCCCATTCCGTCACCGTTTCCAGTGTTTCCTGATCCTGATAGATCCCGTGCAGTTTCTGCACCGGATCGTAGCTCCATTCCACCCGCACTTTTTTTGCGCCGGCCTGATAGCAGGCCTCCACCACCTGTGCGACAAATTCCGGCTGATCCAGACCGGCATACAGCAGCACTTCCTGTCCCGGCTGTACATTTGCACCCACGCGTGCGATCAGTTCCGCATATCGTTTCAAGATTGTCTGATCCATCATTCCGCCTCATTTTCTGGTAGTTTTCCTGTCCTGTCGGACAGGGGACGGTTTCATTTAAGCACACGGCAAACGGAAAGTCAACGGAGGGAAACAGACACCTGCTTTCCCCCGCAGTCGATTCCCGTCACTGCCCCCGCTCTCCGTCATATCGGCGAGAGGCGGGATTTTTTATTCCAAATCCGTTCTGAGCGCCCTGGGGAGGAATTGACATTCCCCGCTGACCTGTATAGAATAAAACAGAACGGAGGCAGGCACATGAGACCCTTTGCACATTTCAAGACCATCACCAAGCATCGGCTTTTGGTGATGAAATACTGTTTCCGATCCGGCCTGTACTGGCAGGGCCTGATTCATGATCTGTCCAAATACAGTCCCACCGAGTTCTGGGTGGGCGCCCGATATTATCAGGGAGACCACAGTCCCAACGACGAAGAGCGCCGGGATAAGGGATACAGCTCCGCATGGCTGCACCATAAAGGGCGGAACAAGCACCATCTGGAGTACTGGCTGGACTATGCCCGGGTGGACGGCGAGGTGCGCCTGACCGGAATGCCCATGCCCGAAAAATATGTGGTGGAGATGTTCTGCGACCGCTATGCCGCAGCCCGGGTCTATCAGGGCGATCGGTTTCAGTTTGACCGCCCCTATGAATACTATATGCAGGGAAAAGATCACACCATGATTTATCCGGAATCCGGCGCACTGTTGGAAACCCTGCTGCGGATGCTCCGGGATGAAGGCGAGGACGCCGTATTTCACTATATCCGCACCCAGGTGCTGAAGAACAAGCGCTGACCCCACGATCCCATCTCAAATTTTCGCTCATTATTAAAAACAGCCCCGGCGCCTCCGTAAAAATGGAGGTGCCGGGGCATTCTGTTCTCTTCGTCTTTCAAAAAATGATAGTGCTCATGATGTTTCCCGGTTTCTCCGCCGGACAATCTGCACCGTGCGAATCACCAATCCCACAAAAAAGAGCCACATGCCGATTCCGACCAGCTGATTGATTCCCACGCCATTGGAATAATATCCCGGATGGAATACATACAGCAATCGAACGCCGGTATACAGAGGGGAAAGGAGCATTGCCGGAAGGAGCGTCCCCCAACCGATGACCAGTCCCGGATACTTCCGCACCGTCAGACAGATCAGACCGCAGACCAGGAAATATCCTCCAATCAGCAGCAGCCCGCCGCCAAACATCAGCGCCAGTACACCGCACAGCAGTCCCACGCCCAACAGAACGGCCCCCACTATTTTTCGTGGAGGAAATCCGGTCGGCTTTTCCCCTGCTTCCAAAGGCTCCGCCCCAGTTTCCGGCGGTTCTGTCTCCGGTTTTTCCTGCCGCACCAGTTCATCCAGTGTCACACCGAACAGATCGCTGAGCTGCACCAGTTTTTCCAATTCCGGAATACTGGCATCGGTCTCCCATTTGGACACGGATTGCCGGGACACCCCGATTTTCTCCGCCAGTTCCCCCTGGGACAGACCCGCTTTGCCACGCAGCTGATAGATTCTTTCTCCTAATGTCATATTCCTCACCTCACGTGTGTTTCTGCTTTCATCTTAGCAGAAAGGCCCACCCCTGTCGACCAAGCAGAGTTGGAAATTGGCGCAACCATCGGTTGCACCCTCCATTTTTCAGCCTTTTGCGGCACTTTTCGGATCTTCGACCCCGGTCAGCGCCACCACGGTTCCTGCCACTGACAGTGCCAGGAACAGCGCCAACGCCCAACGGATGCCCAGCAAATCGATCACCCGCCCGCCGGCCAGACTGGAGAAAATGGCGCCAATGGTGATCATCGTAGTGATAAACGCCTGGCCTTTCACGCTGTCCCCGGGGGCCATCACATCCTCGGAATACTGCACCGAGGCCGGAATAAACAGGCCGTAGCTGATCAGCTGCAGCAAGGTGGACACATACAGCCCTGCCAGATTTCTGGCCGCCAGTGCCAACGCCAATTTCACCGTAAACACCACCAGAGACAGCCGCAGCAATCGCACTCCCCGGAATTTCCGGGCCAGTCCTGCAAAGGCTGCCATCCCCGGGATCTCCAACAGCGCCGTCACTGCGCAGATTGTGCCCAGATCTCCGCTGCCGCCTCCGGCAGCCTGTACCAAATGGATCAGGAAGTTATTGACAAAGGTGTGTCCCGTAAAGATCAGCGCCACGCCGATGAGGAACCGGCCATACCGGGGATAGCGGCGGAAAAATGTGGTCAGTCCCTCTTTGGGAGACTCCTGGTCTGTCTCAGTCTGTGCAGAGGTCTCCCCTCTGCCCCGCTGCAAACGGAGCGCGCCCATCAGCAGCAAAAACAGGAGCAGGAGCACCACCGCCGTCCCGGGTACCACCCGCACCCCAAAGGTTTCCGCCAGTTTGCCCACCACCACGGAAATGGCGGCAAATCCCAACGACCCCACCGCCCGGCACAGACCGAAATTGATGTGGGCACCCCAACTGTCTAAATAAAAGCTGAAGGAATTCACCAGTGGCTGAATCCCCTGCACCCCCATGAGCAGCAGCACATAGGCCAGGGTCAGCGCCGCCCCTTTTTCTGAAAACAGCAGGATGCCCCCGGCCATCAGCAGCAGAAAGGCCAGTATCCCGCTCAGCAATCCCAACAGGGTCAGCCGTCGGGAGCGGTCGGCAATATCCGCCAGTACCGGCTGCAGCGGCAAAGCCAGCACATTGGCCGCCGCCAGAATCAGTCCCATCTGGGTACTGCTGTACCCCCGGTCCAGCAAAAACAGGCCTGTGAAGGAAAAGGCCACGCAATACAGCATCCAGTTGCAGCCGTTCATGGCCGCATACTCCGCCTGATACAAAGCGCCATTGTTTTTTCCCTTCATGAAGTTCCCTCCGTCCCGATGTCTTGAGAAATTCATTCTATCCAATCCCCGAAAAATTGTCAATCCGGGACAGTCCCCCTTTTCGCAGCCCCCCTTGCAAAAATTTCCACTGCCCTCTATAATCACATCATATCCAAACCCATGACAGAACACGGAAGGAAGTGGAACAGAAATGAATCCAATGGATGTGGTGTTTTTCACTGTGGAGATTCTGGGTACCGTGGCGTTTGCCATTTCCGGCGCAATGACCGCGATTGAGCGGAATCTGGATCTGTTCGGCGTCTTGTTTCTTGGAAGCGTCACCGCCATCGGCGGCGGCATCATTCGGGACATTCTCCTGGGTCACTTCCCGCCCCAGGCCTTTTCCAACTATATTTACCTCACCATTGCCGTAGTCACTTCGCTGCTGGTGTTTCTGGTCACCGCCTACACCCGCCGCCGGCAGATCACGCACCGCAAACGCTTTGATGCCGCCCTCAATTTTTTTGACGCGGCCGGGTTGGGAATCTTCTCCGTCATCGGCGTACAGAACACCATCAGCGCCGGGTTCGGTGATAATGGCTTTTTTTGCGTATTTTTGGGCATGACCACCGGAATCGGCGGCGGAATGCTCCGAGATATCATGAGCCGGGAGACCCCCGCTGTGCTCCGCAAACAGATCTATGCGCTGGCCTCTCTGGGCGGCAGCCTATGCTATTATCTTCTTCGTCAGTACAGCCGTCCCGGCGCCATCGCAGCGACAATCCTGCTGGTAATCACCGTGCGGCTGCTGGCAGCGCATTATCGGTGGAAATTGCCCAAGATCCCGCCCAGAGAAATTTCCCAATGAGGCCGCCTCGCACAAGCCTATCAAAACAAAACAGAGAGAAGCCTGTGGATTCTCTCTGTTTTTTACGATTGACACCCCCTTTTCTCCATGATACAATAACTTGAATACGAAAGGGAGGTTCCTCATGGAGTATCGTTTTCTGAACGCAAAAGTCTACACCAACGGAACGTTCAAGGACCAGTGTTTCCATTTTTCCGATGGTACCGGTGCTGGTGAAAGCGTTTTTTCCAAAGAATATGTTGTTTCCCCCGGTTTCTGCGATGTGCATGTGCATTTCAGACAGCCGGGATTTTCTTATAAAGAGACCATTGCCACAGGCTCCCGGTCGGCGGCGCGGGGAGGATACACCGATGTGTGTACCATGCCAAACCTCTCCCCTGTGCCGGACACACCGGACCATCTCCGGGAGCAGCTGGACATCATCCGGCAGGACGCCGTGATTGGCGTGCACCCCTACGGTGCCATCACCCTGGGGGAAAAAGGCCGGGAACTGGTGGACTTTTCCGCCCTGGCGCCCCAGGTCTGCGCCTTTTCCGATGACGGACGGGGCGTGCAGTCTGCGGACATGATGCGCCAGGCCATGCAGTCCGCCAAAGGTCTGGGCAAACTCATCGCCGCCCACTGTGAGGTCAATGAACTGGTTCGGGGCGGCGTCATCCACGATGGGGCATACGCCAAGGCCCACGGTCATAAGGGCATCTGCTCCGAAAGCGAATGGCAGCAGGTGGAGCGGGATATTGCCCTGGCAAAAGAAACCGGATGCGCTTACCATGTCTGCCACATTTCCACCAAGGAAAGCGTAGAGCTGATTCGCCGGGCAAAGGCCGAGGGCGTGAACATCACCTGTGAGACTGGCCCCCATTACCTGGTCTTTTGCGAGGAAGACCTGCAGGAGGACGGCCGATTCAAGATGAATCCTCCTCTGCGCAGCCGGGAAGATCAAAAGGCCCTTCTGGAGGGTATTCAGGATGGCACCATCGACATGATTGCCACTGACCACGCCCCCCACAGCGCCGAGGAAAAATCCAGAGGACTGGACGGCAGCGCCATGGGCGTTGTCGGACTGGAAACGGCCTTTGCCGCACTGTATACCCACCTGGTGCGCCCTGGCATCCTGCCTCTGGAGCGGCTGGTGGAGCTGTTTTCCTGCAATCCTCGGGCCCGGTTCGGCCTGCCCGCCGGTGAGGACTTCACCCTCTGGGACTTGCAGCAGGACTACACGGTAGATCCCACCGAATTTCTCACCATGGGAAAAGCCACACCCTTCACCGGTATGCAGCTGTATGGACGCTGCCTGATGACGGTGCATCACGGACAGATCGTATGGATGGATGAGGAGGCGCTGGCATGAAACAGGGATTTTTTGAGATCAAAGAAAACCGGCAGATTGCTCCGGGGGTGTTCCGTCTGACGCTAAACGGGGACACTTCCGGGATTTCCCGGGCCGGTCAGTTTGTGGATGTCCATGTGGACGGCCATTTTCTTCGCCGCCCCTTCTCCCTATGCGACTGGGATGACGAAAGCCTGACGGTGGTCTACCGCACCGTGGGCAACGGCACAAAAGACTTGTCCGCCGCCCCGGTCGGCGCCCGACTGGACCTGCTCACCGGACTGGGCAACGGATTTGACACCGCACTCTCCGGCCCCCGCCCTCTGCTCATTGCCGGCGGTTCCGGCGTGCCCATGATGCTGGCACTGGCAAAGCAGCTGCTGCGTGAAGGAAAAACCGTCACCGCCGTGTTGGGATACCGTACCAAACAGGACATCTTCCTGGCTGAGGAGATCGCCGCCCTGGGCGCACAGGTCCTCATCACCACGGAAGACGGCAGCGCCGGCACGAAAGGCCTGGTCACAGATGTCATGCACGATCTGGACTACACCTATTTTTATACCTGCGGCCCGGAGGCCATGTTCCGCGCCATCGACCAGACTGCCCGGACTTCCGGCCAGTTCAGTTTCGAGGCGCGGATGGGCTGCGGATACGGTGCCTGCATGGGCTGCACCATCCAAACCGCCAACGGCCCCCGGCGGGTCTGTAAAGACGGCCCGGTGTTCACCCGGGAAGAGATTCGGGAAACGGTACTGGGCGCCCATGGCACCGAAGAATCAGGGGGACAGTCATGAAGAATTTACAAACCACACTGTGCGGAATCACCCTGGACAACCCCGTGATCCCCGCCAGCGGCACCTTTGGCTACGGCCATGAGTTCGCCGAATATTACGATATCAACTGCCTGGGTACCATTTCCATCAAAGGCACCACCTCTCAGCCCCGTTTCGGCAATCCCACCCCCCGCATCGCTGAATGCACCGGCGGGATGCTCAATTCCGTGGGGTTGCAAAATCCGGGGGTGGAGGCTGTGATTCAAACGGAACTGCCCCAACTGGCCACGGTTTTTCGGAAACCGGTCATGGCCAATGTCTGCGGATTTTCTCTGGAAGAATATGTGGACTGTGCCCGGAAACTGGACGCCCAGGAGCAGGTGGGTTGGTTGGAGATCAACATTTCCTGCCCCAATGTCCACGGCGGCGGCATGAGTTTCGGCACCTGCCCGGACAGTGCCGGAGAGATTACCCGGGCCGTCAAGGCCGTGACCCGGAAACCAGTCATCATGAAACTGACCCCCAATGTGACGGACATCGTTTCCGTGGCAAAAGCCTGTGAACAGGCCGGGGCCGATGGTCTCTCCCTCATCAACACCATGATGGGCATGGCCATCGATCTGCGCACCCGCCGCCCAATCCTGGCCAACACCACCGGGGGGCTGTCTGGTCCGGCCGTCAAACCCGTTGCCCTGCGGATGGTCTGGCAGGTCTATCAGGCCGTGCAAATCCCCATCATCGGGATCGGCGGAGTGTCCAGCGCGGAAGATGTGCTGGAAATGATGCTGGCCGGGGCCACCGCCGTAGAAGTGGGTGCCGCCAATGTGGCTGACCCCTTCGCTTGTCAAAAAATCGTTTCCGCTCTGCCCGAGGCAATGGAGCGGTATGGAATTCAAACGCTCAAAGAAATTATAGGAGGCGCACACCATGGGTAAAGATGTGATCATTGCTTGCGATTTTGCGGATCAGGAGACCTGTCTGCAATTCTTGGATCGTTTCACGGAGGAAAAACCCTTTGTGAAAATCGGTATGGAGCTGTTTTATGCAGCCGGCCCGGACATTGTCCGGCAGCTGAAGGCCCGGGGCCACAAGATTTTCCTGGATCTGAAACTGCACGACATTCCCAACACCGTGAAAAAATCCATGGCCGTGCTCTCCGGTCTGGGGGCAGACATCGTCAACCTCCACGCCGCCGGCACCCGCGCCATGATGGAGGCCGCACTGGAGGGCCTGACCCGTCCCGACGGGACCCGTCCCCTGCTGATTGCCGTCACCCAGTTGACCAGTACCAGTGAGGAGCGGATGCGGGAAGAACTGCTGATTGACCGTTCTCTGGAAGAAGTCGTGTTGGAATATGCCAAAAACGCCCGGGCCGCCGGTCTGGACGGCGTGGTCTGCTCTCCCCTGGAGGCAGGCAAGGTCCATGAGGCCTGCGGCGCAGACTTCCTCACCGTCACCCCTGGCATCCGTTTTGCCGACGGAGAAAAGGGCGACCAGGTTCGCGTGACCACCCCGGCCGATGCCAGCACCCTCGGCTCAGATTACATCGTAGTCGGCCGTCCCATCACCGGGGCCGCCGATCCCGTGGCTGCATACCGCCGCTGCGTCAATGAATTTGTGGGTTAAATCATCGTATAGATATAGGAGGACATTGGAATGGAACTGCAAACTTTGATTGCGAAAGATCTTTTGAAAATTCAGGCCGTATTTTTCCGCCCGGATGAGCCTTTCACCTGGGCCAGCGGCATCAAAAGCCCCGTCTACTGCGACAACCGGCTGACTTTGACGGATGTGGCTGTGCGTACCGATGTGGAAAACGGGCTGGCAGAGCTGATCCGCACCCACTATCCCGACGCTGAAGTGCTCATGGGCACCTCCACCGCCGGTATTGCCCACGCCGCCATCACCGGACACCTTCTCGGCCTGCCCATGGGTTATGTCCGCGGCAGCGCCAAAGATCACGGCCGGAAAAACCAGATCGAAGGCCGTCTGGCCCCGGGTCAGAAAGTGGTTGTGGTAGAAGATCTGATCTCCACCGGCGGCAGCGTGCTGGAAGTGGTGAATGTGCTCCGGGAATTCGGCGCAGAGGTGCTTGGCGTGGTATCCATCTTCACCTACGGCATGAAAAAAGGTCTGAAACGCCTGGAAGAGGCTCAGGTGAAAAATGTGAGCCTGACCAACTTTGATGTGATCGCCCGCGTGGCTGCCCAGGAAGGCTACATTGCCGAGCAGGATGTGGCCCGGCTGCTGCAGTTCCGGGATAACCCGGATGATGAGAGCTGGATGGAGGCCCGGGCATGAGATCCCTCATTAACATTCTGGATCTGTCCCCTCAGGAACTGGACGAACTGATTGCCATTGCCAACGACATCATCGCCCATCCCGAAAAATATGCCGATGCCTGCCGGGGAAAGAAACTGGCCACCCTGTTTTTTGAGCCTTCCACCCGCACCCGCCTCAGTTTCGAGGCCGCTATGTACGAGTTGGGCGGCAATGTGCTGACTGTGGCCGGCGCCGACTCCTCTTCCGCCAAAAAGGGGGAGAGCATTGCCGACACCGCAAAGGTCGTTTCCTGCTATGCGGATATCATCGCCATGCGTCACCCCAAAGAGGGCGCGCCGCTGGTGGCCTCCATGAACGCCACCATCCCCGTCATCAACGCCGGGGACGGCGGCCACAACCACCCCACCCAGACCCTGGCCGACCTGCTGACCATCTCCCGGGAAAAAGGCCGTCTGGATCACCTGACCATCGGTCTGTGCGGCGACTTGAAGTTCGGCCGGACAGTCCACTCTCTCATTGAGGCCATGTCCCGCTATACCGGCATCCGCTTTGTGCTCATTTCCCCGGAGGAATTGAAACTGCCCGGCTATGTCCGGGAAGGGTTCCTGATGAAAAACGGCATTCCCTTTACCCAGACCACCGATTTGGAAGGCGCCATGCCGGAACTGGATGTGCTGTACATGACCCGTGTGCAGCGGGAGCGGTTCTTCAACGAAGAGGATTACCTGCGCCTGAAAGACAGTTATATCCTCACGCCGGAAAAGCTGCTCAACGCCAAACAGGATCTGATCATTCTCCATCCCCTGCCCCGGGTCAACGAGATCAGCGTTGCCATCGACCAGGACCCCCGGGCCTGTTACTTCAAGCAGGTGCTGTACGGCAAATATATGCGTATGGCCCTGATTCTGCGGCTGTTGGAGGTACTGTAAATGAAGATTGACTCTATCACAAACGGCATTGTCATCGACCACATCACCGCCGGCAAGGGCATGGAAATCTATCAGCTGCTCCACCTGGATGAACTGGATTGCTCCGTGGCCATCATCAAAAATGTGGTCAGTAAGAAAATGGGGAAAAAGGACATCATCAAAGTGGATGCGGACATTGATATCGACACCAATGTACTGGGGTATGTGGACCCCAATGTGACGGTGGACATCATCCGCAACGGCCATCTGGCAGAAAAACGCCGGGTGGGTCTGCCTACCAAGCTCACCAATGTGCTGTTCTGCAGAAACCCCCGCTGTATCACCACCACAGAACAGGAATTGCCCCATGTGTTCCTGCTCACCGACACAGAGCACCGGATCTATCGGTGTATGTACTGCGAAACGAAAGCAAAATAAATCCAAAACTGACCGCAATTTTTTGCGGTCAGTTTTTTCATATTCTCTTGACAATCCGGGAAAAATATGGTTATATAAAATAAACACATGAACAAGTGTTCAAATGATAATTTATTTGGAGGTGCTATTGAATGCAGGAACAAGAAAAAACGCCACACCTCTCCACTTCTGATTCTTCCGCACATGCCAGCTGCGATTGCGGTCATGAGCACGCGCATCATCACGACGAATGTGGATGCGGTCACGACCACGAACATCACCACGACGAATGTGGATGCGGTCACGACCACGAACATCATCACGACGAATGTGGATGCGGTCACGAGCACGAACATCACCACGATGAATGTGGATGCGGTCATGAGCACGAACATCACCACGATGAATGCGGATGTGGTCATGAGCACGAACATCATCACGACGAATGTGGGTGTGGTCACGACCATGAACATCACCACGACCACCATCATGATGCCGGAGAACCTTCTCCCATGCCTGTGACCAAAAGTGAACAGCGAATCTACATTTTGGAGGGACTGGACTGCCCCAACTGCGCGGCAAAAATCGAGCAGAAGATCCAATCCATGCCGGAAGTGGAATATGCCAATGTGGTATATGCCACCAAGCAGCTGCGGGTGGCCGCAGCCGGGCAAGATCAACTGCTGCCCGCCATGACCGCCCTGGTCCACTCCGTGGAGCCGGAGGTGGAAATCATCCCCTACCGCCGTCTCTCCCCGGGAGCTGCCGCCATTCAGGCCGCGCAGACAGATATGAAACGGGAAATGTTCCAGAACATCGCCCTGATCGTGTTGGGCGCCCTGCTCCTGATCGGCGGCACCGGATTGCACAATGCAGGAATCCTGTCAGAAAAGCTGTACCCTCTGGTGATGCTGGCCGGATACGCAGTCTGCGGCGGCGAGGTGCTCTGGCAGGCTTTTCAGAATCTCTGCCGCGGGCAGATCTTCGATGAGAATTTCCTAATGTCCATTGCCACCATCGGCGCTTTCTTCATCGGGGAATACCCGGAGGCACTGGGCGTCATGCTCTTTTACCGGGTCGGCGAACTGTTTGAGGACATTGCCACCCAGCGCAGCCGTACCCAGATCATGCAGGCCGTGGACCTGCGCCCCGAAGTGGTGCATCTGGTCACGGAGACCGGTACCAAAATCCTTCCGGCAGAAAATGCCCAGGTCGGCGATGTGGTACTGGTGCGCCCCGGGGATCGCATCCCTCTGGATGGCTCCGTTCTGGAAGGAAACAGTTTTCTGGACACCTCCGCCATCACCGGAGAGCCAGTCCCGGTGCGGGTCCAGCCGGGCAGCAGCGTCACCTCCGGCTGTGTCAATCAGAACGGCACCCTGAAAATCCGGGTGGAAAAACCTTTGGAGGAATCCATGGTCACCCGCATCCTGGATGCAGTGGAAAATGCCGCTGCCTCCAAACCCCAGATTGATAAGTTCATCACCCGGTTCTGCCGGTACTATACCCCTGTCGTATGTCTGCTGGCGCTGCTCACCGCCGTGATTCCCTCCCTCTTCACCGGGGATTGGAACTACTGGACTTACACCGCGCTGACCTTCCTGGTCATTTCCTGCCCCTGCGCCCTGGTGCTCAGCGTCCCGCTGGCCTTTTTCTGCGGCATCGGCAAGGGCTCCCGCTCCGGTATCCTGTTCAAGGGCGGTATCTCTCTGGAGGCACTCAACCGCGTTCGGGCCGTTGCCATGGATAAGACCGGCACCATCACCCAGGGCAGTTTCTCTGTCCAGTCCTGCCAGTGCCGGGATGGCATCACGGAACAGACCCTGCTGACCCTGGCCGCCGCCTGTGAGCGCAATTCCACCCACCCTATCGCCCGGAGCATCGTCAGCGCCGCGGAAGAACGGGGCCTGGAGCTGCCTCAGCCAAGCGCTGTGGAAGAAATTGCCGGAGCCGGGATTCGTGCCACCGTCGATGACGCTCAGCTGCTGTGCGGCAATCGGCGGCTGATGGAGCAGTTCGGCATCGATCTTTCCGCCGTGCCGGTGCAGCAGGGCACAGAAGTCCTGGTCGCCAAAGACGGCGCATATCTGGGCGTCATTTCCATTGACGACACCCTGAAAGACGATGCCCGGGAGGCTGTGGCAACCCTGGATGCCATGGGCGTGGCCTCCGCCATGCTCACCGGCGATGTCCCGGCCAGTGCAGACCGCATTGCCCAGGCCACCGGTATCCGGGAAGTCCATGCCAAATTGCTGCCTGAGCAGAAATTTGATGTACTCCGCGAGCTGCGCGGCAAATACGGTGAGGTCATGTTCGTAGGTGACGGCATCAACGATGCCCCCGTCCTGGCCGGCGCCGATGTGGGCGCAGCCATGGGAACCGGTGCCGATGCCGCCATTGAAGCTGCGGATGTGGTCTTTATGACCGGAGAAGTCTCCGCTATCCCCCGCTCCATTCGCATTGCCCGCTCGACCAACCGAATCGCCCGGCAGAATGTGGCCTTTGCGCTGATCATCAAATTTGCCATCATGGTTCTGGGACTGTTGGGTTATGCCAATATGTGGACAGCAGTGTTCGCCGACACCGGCGTTTCCGTCCTGTGCATTTTGAACTCCATGCGTATCCTCTATTCCCGGAAACACTGACCGCCCGCTCCACAGATGCCAGACTTTTTCCTTGCAAACCCAAGCCATGACTGATAAAATAGAGAGAACACACGAAAAGAGGCGATACCCATCGACGAAATGAACAAACGGGAGCAACCCTCTGAGGAAGTCCTGCAAAAATTAGCGGATTTTTACACTGTCTTTTCCGACTGCACCCGAGTGAAAGTCCTGTTTCAGCTGATGGACGGGGAGCTGTGCGTCAGCGACATTGCCGAGGCCGTAGGTATCACCCCCTCTGCCGCCTCCCATCAGCTCCGTTTTCTCAAGCAGATGTCTGTGGTCGGTAACCGCCGTTCCGGCAAGAGCATTTACTACCGCCTGATTGACGACCACATTCAGACCATCCTCAGAACCGGCTTGGATCATATTCTGGAACCGGAAGACCTATTGCACTCCTGAATATACGCCCCCCTTCCTGCACAGTTTTCCTGTGCAGGAAGTTTTCTTGAAAAGCGCGCGTATGTATGCTACATTGGTATCAGCACTTCACGCAGGAGGGATCGTATATGTTCGGCGATGATTGGGATTTTGATGATATTGCTCCGGAGGAATTCTATGACGAGGAAAATCGGGTCTGGAAGGATGCCAGCCTGTTTACCGACACCGATTCCGAGGGCTGCTATGTGGCAACGGCGGTATACGGTTCCTACGACTGTCCCCAGGTATGGGTACTCCGCCGATTCCGGGACTTTTCCCTGCGCCGTCACGCTCTGGGGCGGCTGTTTATCCGCGGGTATTACGCCGTGTCCCCAAAACTGGTGACCCGATTCGGTGATTCCTCCCGGCTGAGGGCAATTTGCCGAAAATGGCTCGACGCCTTTGTCCTCCGTCTGAAACAGGCGGGAGTATCTGACACTCCCTATCAGGACCCAGCGTACGCAAAAAACGGAGAGATGCAGTGATTTTCTGCATCTCTCCGTTTTCGTTTTCAATCTCAGTCTCGGGTGCGGTAGTCATCCATCAAGGTAGAAAACAGGGTCTTGGTGCTGGGGGGCGTATAGCTGATGGCATTGGCCCCGGCCTCCACCGTTTTCCGGATAGACTCTCCTGTAGGACCACCGGTACCAATGATGGGAATTTGGGGGAATTGTTTCCGGATTGCCCGAATCACATCCGGCGTCCGTTCGGCAGCGGAAACATTCAAAATCGTGGCCCCGGCCTCCAGACGGGAGGCAATATCGGTATGCTCATTGAGCACCGTTACCACAATGGGAATATCGATGGCACCGGCGATGTGCCGAATGTCCTCGTTGCTCATCGGCGCATTGACCACCACAGCCATAGCCCCCTGGGCCTCTGCATCCCAGGCCAACATGGTGGTACGCATCCCCTGGGTCGTCCCACCGCCAACGCCGCAGAATACCGGCAAAGAGGAATGCTGCAGCAGCGCCTCACTGATGCTCTGCTGCGGAGTGAAAGGATAGACCGCCAACACCGCATCTGCATCACAGTTTCGGATAATGGCAATATCCGTGGTAAATACAAGAGACTTCACCCGACGGCCGTTGATGACGATGCCGCTGGCTGCCAGGGCCTCTTTGGGAATGCTGAGGATATGATTGCGCAGCCGGCTGGTGAGGTGAGGCCGATCATTTTCCATCTTCGTATACATAGAAATGCTCTCCATTCTACATTTAAGTTCAGCTTATGATGTAGTGTATCAGAAAAATATGTCTAAATAAAGTAGATTTCGTAAGATTTTCCCCTCTTTCCGGTACATTTTTTCAAAAAACTTTACGTTTTGCCTTTTCATTTGTGATACAATAAGTAAAATTTCAGAAAACAGGGAGGTAACCGTTGATCAGTCGTTCTTTTTTGCTTGAAAAACTATGGGAATCCGTCCGTTCCGTCCTGCCTATCGCAGGGATTGTCGCGGCGGTATGCTTTCTCCTGGTTCCCGTCACACCGGATCTGATGCTCTCTTTCCTCATCGGCACAGCGCTGCTGATTCTGGGGATGAGCCTGTTTTCCGTCGGTTCAGAAAAATCCATGACGCTGATCGGTACTTACATCGGTTCCCGAATGACCCGTTCCAGAAAGCTGTGGCTGATCTTGTCCGTCAGTTTCCTGCTGGGGCTGTCCATCACCATCGCAGAACCGGACCTGCAAGTACTGGCCAACAATGTGCCCCATATTCAGACCGGCGTACTGCTCCTCACTGTGGGTGCCGGGGTGGGCATGTTCCTGATGTTTTGTATGCTGCGTATTCTGTTCGGCATTCAGCTGCGGTGGATGCTCCTGTTCTTTTACGGATTGGTATTCCTGCTGGCTGCCCTGTCCGACCGGGATTTTCTCAGCGTGGCCTTCGACTCCGGCGGCGTGACCACCGGCCCTATGACTGTCCCCTTCATCATGTCTATGGGCGTGGGCGTAGCCGCTATCCGCAGTGATAAAAACGCCGAGGCAGACAGTTTTGGTCTGGTGGCGCTGTGCTCCATCGGCCCCATTCTGGCGGTCATGCTCCTGGGGCTGATCTATCAGGACAGCAATTCCTCCGCCTATGCCGAAAGTCAGATCCGCACCTATCTGAACACGCTGGAGATCAGCGGCAGCTATCTCCACACCCTGCCCCACTATCTTCTGGAAACAGCCCTGGCACTGTCCCCCATTGCCGTATTTTTCCTGCTGTTTCAGGTGATTGCGCTGAAACTGCACAGAGTTCCATTTCTGCGCATTCTCATCGGTCTGGGATACACCTATGTGGGTCTGGTGCTGTTCCTCACGGGGGTGAATGTTGGATTTTCCCCGCTGGGCACCGTCCTGGGCCAGACCATGGCCGCCGGTTGGAGCAAGTTCCTTTTGGTCCCTCTGTCCATGCTCATGGGGTGGTTCATCATCCGGGCAGAACCGGCCGTCCACACCCTGACCCATCAGGTGGAAGAAGTCAGCGCCGGCGCCATTTCCAGCCGTTCCATGGGTCTGAGTCTTTCAATCGCCATTGCAGTTGCCAACGGTCTGGCCATGGTACGGGTTCTGACCGGATGGGATATCCTCTGTTTCCTGGTGCCCGGATACATTCTCGCCCTGGCACTGTCCTTCTTCGTGCCGCCGATGTTCACAGCCATTGCCTTCGACTCCGGCGGCGTGGCCTCCGGCCCCATGACTGCCACCTTCATGCTGCCCTTCGCCATGGGTGCATGCCAGGCCCTGGGGGGAAATATCCTCACGGATGCGTTTGGTCTGGTAGCCATGGTGGCCATGACGCCGCTGATCACCATTCAGATCATGGGCGCAATCTATGTGGTAAAAATGCGGAACATGCCAAAAGTCGTGCCCGAAACGCTGCCCGCAGACGACCATATCATCGAACTTTGGGAGGTGGCATAACATGGAACTGAATTTTGTGATGACCATTTTAGACCGAGCGCGGATGGATAACATGACTTCCCTGCTCTGTCACCAGAAGATTCCCCTGATTCTGACCTTCTTAGGCCGGGGCACCGCCACCCGGGAGGCCCTGACCCTATATGGTCTGGAGGCCACGGAAAAAGCAGTCGTCTGTGCCGTGGCCAACGGGGAACAGACCCGGCAGATTCTCAAAAGTGCCAAACGCAAGCTATTCATTGACATCCCCGGCAACGGCATCATGCTGGCCTTGCCCATCAAAAGCGTAGGAGGAGGACGCACCTTGGCATATCTGACAAACAACAGCGCACCGGACAACACTGTACCGGAGCTGCGCTTTGATTATGAACTGATCGTAACTGTGCTCAACGAGGGGTATACCGACCCCGTCATGAATGCAGCACGCTCTGCCGGTGCCGCCGGCGGAACGGTGCTCCACGCAAAAGGCACCGGCGCCAACCGGGCAGAAAAATTCTTCGGCGTGTCTTTGGCAGACGAAAAGGAACTGATTCTCATCGTGTCCAAAGCCGCGGAAAAAGCAGGGATTATGCAGGCCATTGCCAACCGCTGCGGCCCCAACACCCCCGCCGGTGCCATTGCATTCTCTCTGCCCATTTCCGCTGTGGCCGGTCTGCGTGTGTTGGAAGACTGATTCCACACGATCATCCCCCACAAAAAAATCCCCGCAGGAATCCGTTTGGAATATCCTGCGAGGATCATACTTTCTTCAATCCTTTGCCGGCGGCGGAGAGCTCCTCAATCGCCGAATAATTTGACCGCCCTGTTCTTTCAGCCAGGCAGTTGCCTCTTTGTACGCCGGCATTACCCGTTCCACCTGCGCCCAAAACGCCGGAGAATGGTTCAGTTCCAGTCGGTGACACAGTTCATGCACCACCACATAATCCCGCACCTGCTCGGGACAGAGCATCAGCAGACAGTTGAAATTCAGGTTGCCTTTGGCCGAGCAAGATCCCCATCGGCTCTTTTGCGCCCGGATGGTGATCTTCCCCACCGTCACGCCCACGATCGGCGCATACCGCGCCACCCGCCGGGGCAAATCTTCCCTGGCCGCCTGTGCCAGCGCCCCCAGTTCCTCCGGGGTCAGCGGCGGCTCTTCCCGCCCTTTGCGCGCCCGGGCTTTTCCCAGGTGATATTCGATCCAGCCCCGTTTCTCCTCCAAAAAACGCTGCACTTCCCGGTCTGTCATTCTCTCCGGCACACGGGCAATTACCCGGAGATCCTCCCGAATCTGAAGGGACAGGGTACGCCGGGGAGAACGAATGACCTCCACTTCAATCGGCTCCACAACATCACACATCCTATTAAGTCTCCGTCAGACGCCGACGATCCATCAGGGTCTCCTTCTTTCCGTGGATGCGTCCCAATCCATACATCACCGCCGCAGCGCACAACAGGTTCACCCAACCGAACGTATCCGCACCAAGCCCGCTTATCACTCCGATTCCCAGATTCACCGCCCCCACCGCCGTCAACACCTTTCCGCACCGATCCAGATGGCTGATCCTGGAATCCAGATCTGAGAAAATCTCAAAGGCGCCTTCCTCTGTTTTCTTGCGGAAAAAGAGCCATTGCCCTATCCGGCCGATATACTCCGCACCGGTTTCCTCCATAAAGCGCAGGTATTCCGCCTCCGGTGGGTGCATTTCCATCCGAACGGTATACGCGCCCGGAACATCGGCCCGGAACCGATAGGTGCAAAATCCTACGCCAACCAATGTCCACCCTTCCATGGCCATGGCATTCAGCCACTGCTCCTCCTTCTCGTAATCCCAGACCCAAAACCATTTCCGCACAGTCTTTTCTCTCATCAAAATTCCCCCTTCAGGATCTTTTCCCCGTTTTCCACCAGCTGCTGCAGCCGTTCCAGTTCCCCTTTCAGCACCGCAATCCCCCGCTCTGTCAGCTGATATTCCTTTCTCCTGCTCTCCCCAGTGGCGGCCAGCGGCCGAATCCACCCCTTTTCGCACAGGGAATTCAGCGCACCGTACAGTGTTCCCGCTGCCAGACGCACCCGCCCGCCGGACATCCGCTCTGTCTCCTGCATAATTCCATATCCATGCCGGGGGGTATGCAGGGACAGGAGAATATAATATGTCGATTCCGTCAACACCAAATGTTCCATCATTCGCCTCCAACTATATCGCTTAGCGATATATCTAACGCAATTATAACGGACACCGATATAATTGTCAAGAAAAAACGCTCCCAACCTTTTGGTTTTGGGAGCGTTTTTCGCAATCTCTTATTTTTGTTGCTGTGCAGATGCTGCCAGGGCTTTGCCCATGTCATAGGCCGCCTGAAGATCTTTGGGGAACTGCTCTGCCCGATGCGCAGCTTTCGCCGGTTCGGGGAACATGGAGGATTCGTATTTGTCGTAATCATCAAACTGATAGGTGTCGTATACCCACAGTTTTCTGGGTCTGGTCCGGAAGGTGATGGAAATGCTGCTCTCCCGCATCATCTGATTGTTGGCGATGCCGTACTTCTCTGCACTGGCCTTGTCCATATTCATGTTGTAAATCAATCCAACAGGAATCGACTTGGGGAATACGGTGGGGATCTTGTTGCTGTAAATGGAATTGGAATACAGTTCCCGCTCCCAGAACGCCGCCACTGCCGCAGAAATATCCGTGTAATACATCGGCGTAGCCACAATCAGGCCGTCCGCCTCCCGGATTTTTTCCAGCACCGGTGTCAAGTCGTCCTGCTGTGCGCAGACGCCGTGTACCCCGTCTTTCCGTTTGCAGGAATAGCAACTCACACAGCCGCGGAAATTCAAATCATACAAATCAATCCGTTCTGTTTCCGCGCCCTGTTCCCGCGCGCCTTTCAGCGCCTCGTCCAGCAGCGTCGCCGTGTTCCAGGTCTTACGGGGACTGCCGTTGATTCCGATAAATTTCATAAATTTTTCCTCCCTTGTATAATTTGTCGGTTTTTTCACATATTTTTTGTTTCATTATATCACCGCCCAATTCCGCCGTCAAAAGATTTTTCTCACCGTCTCACGCCAAATTCGCACACATTTTTTCAAAAACTGCAATTCAAAGAAACAAAAAATATCATTTCACCCGAATTATCTGAAATTTATCCGTTTATTTTGATGAGTTCTATAAAAATCTGCAAGTTTTTATTTTCAATATTGCAAAATAAACGAAAGAGGCGTATACTTATCCAAGTTGCACAGTTGTGCATACAGGGAAAATTTCTGACGGGAACAGGAGGACCTTCCCATGAGCAAACCTTTTAAGAAAGTATTGGTAGCAAACCGCGGCGAGATTGCCATGCGCATTTTCCGTGCATGTCACGATTTGGGCCTGCAGTCCATCGCTATTTATTCCAACGAGGATATGTACAGCGCCTTCCGGACCGCGGCGGACGAATCCTATCTGATTGGGGAAAATGAAAGCCCTCTGGGTGCCTACCTGGATATTCCCCGAATCATTCAACTTGCCAAACTGCACGGAGCCGATGCCATTCACCCCGGTTATGGTTTTCTGAGCGAAAACGGCGATTTTGCCCGTGCCTGTGAAGAGGCCGGCATTCAGTTCATCGGCCCCTCTTCCGAGATTCTGGACATGATGGGCGACAAATTGGCGGCAAAGCAGATTGCACTGGCCTGCGGTGTCCCCACCACCCCCGGCACCACGGAACCGCTGAAAAGCCGGGAAGAGGCACAGCGTCTGGCCGTGGAATTCGGATTCCCCGTCATTCTGAAAGCTGCCGCCGGCGGCGGCGGGCGGGGTATGCGCCGCTGCGACACCGTAGAGGAAGTAGGGGTCAACTTCGATCTGGTACAGTCCGAGGCACGCAAAGCCTTCGGAAACGATGACATTTTCATGGAGAAGTACCTGGTGAATCCCAAACACATCGAGGTGCAGGTCTTGGGCGACCAATATGGCAATGTGGTGCATCTGTATGAACGGGACTGCTCTCTCCAGCGGCGGTATCAGAAAGTCGTAGAGTTCACCCCCGCCTTCTCGGTAGACCGGAAAGTACGACAGGAACTGTATGCAGATGCCGTAAAAATCGCCAAACATGTGGGATATGAAAATGCCGGCACACTGGAATTTCTGGTGGACCAGAACGGCGATCACTACTTTATCGAAATGAACCCCCGCATCCAGGTGGAGCACACCGTGACGGAAATGGTCACCGGTATCGACCTGGTCCGCACTCAGATTCTCATTGCAGAAGGCTGTCCCCTCAGCGCTCCGGAGATCGGTATTCCCGATCAGGCCAGCGTTCACCAGAGCGGCTACGCACTTCAGTGCCGCGTGACCACGGAAGATCCCGCCAATAACTTTGCCCCGGACACCGGAAAAATTACCGCATACCGCTCTGCCGGCGGTTTCGGCGTCCGTCTGGACGGCGGAAACGCTTACACCGGCGCAGTCATTTCCCCCTACTACGATTCCCTGCTGGTGAAAATCACCTGTTGGGACAACACCTTTGAAGGGGTCTGCCGGAAAGCCGCCCGCGCCATCAACGAAGTGCGGGTACGCGGCGTGAAAACCAATATCGCTTTCATTTCCAATATTCTGAAAAACCCCACTTTCATCGCCGGAAAGTGCCATACCAAGTTTATCGATGAGACCCCGGAATTGTTCCAACTGGACGAAAGCCAGGATCGGGCCACCAAAATGCTCAAGTATATCGGCAACATCGTGGTCAAAGAGCGGGACGGCGAGCACAAATATTACGAAACGCCCCGGTTCCCGCCCGTCACCGGCAACCGCCCGGACGGTCTGAAACAGATGCTGGATAAAGAAGGCCCTGAGGCTGTCAGCAAATGGGTCCTGGGCCAGAAAAAACTGCTCATCACCGACACCACCACCCGCGATGCCCACCAGTCCCTGCTGTCCACCCGTGTCCGCACCCGAGACATTGTCAAAGGCATGGAGGGTACCAGTGAGATTCTGGCCGACGCCTTCTCTCTGGAGTGCTGGGGCGGCGCCACCTTCGATGTGGCCTACCGTTTCCTTCACGAGTCCCCCTGGGAGCGACTGGATCTGATCCGGGAAAAAGCCCCCAACCTGCTGCTGCAGATGCTCCTGCGGGGCGCCAATGCCGTGGGATATACCAACTATCCCGATAATGTGATTCGGGAGTTCGTCAAAGAGGCCGCCCGCTCCGGCGTGGACGTGTTCCGGGTGTTTGACTCCCTGAACTGGATTCCCGGCATGGAAGTGGCCATGGACGAAGTGCTGAACCAGGGCAAGATTTGCCAGGCCACCATCTGCTACACCGGCGATATTCTGGACCCCAAACGGGACCGGTACACCCTGGACTATTATGTCAAGATGGCCAAAGAGTTGGAGCGCCGGGGCGCACACATGCTGTGCATCAAGGATATGGCCGGCCTGCTGAAACCCTATGCCGCCAAAAAGCTGGTCTACGAACTGAAACAGGAAATCGGCATCCCCGTCCAGCTCCACACCCACAATACCTCCGGCAGCCAGGTGGCCACCCTGCTGATGGCCGCAGAGGCCGGCGTGGATGTGGTGGACTGCGCCATCAGCTCCATGTCCTCCCTGACCAGCCAGCCTTCTCTCAATGCCGTGGTCACCGCCCTGCAGGGCACTGAGCGGGATACCGGACTGGACCCCGACCGTCTCCAGTACCTCACCGATTACTGGGAAGATGTGCGGAAACGGTACGACAGCTTTGAGGCAGGCATCAAATGCCCGGCTACGGACATTTACCGCTACGAAATCCCCGGCGGTCAGTATACCAACCTGAAACCCCAGGTAGAGTCTCTGGGTCTTGGCCCCCGGTTCCAGGAAGTCAAGGAAAATTACCGTGTGGTCAACCAGATGCTTGGCGACATTGTGAAAGTCACTCCCTCCAGTAAAATGGTGGGCGATATGGCCATCTTTATGACCCAGAACGACCTGACCCCGGAAAATATCGTGGAAAAAGGCGAGTCTCTGGCTTTCCCGGACAGTGCTGTCAGCTATTTTTCCGGTATGATGGGACAGCCGGCCTTCGGGTTCCCCGAAGATCTGCAGAAAGTGGTGCTGAAAGGAAAACAGCCCATCACCTGCCGTCCCGGCGAACTGCTGCCTCCTGTAGACTTTGAAGAAAAGAAAAAGGAACTCCAGGCCCTGACGCCCAACCCCACCTGGCGGGATGTGCTCAGCTACTGCCTGTATCCCAAAGTCATGGAGGACTACATTAAAAACCAGAAAGAATACGGTTACATCATGCGTCTGGGCAGCCATGTGTTCTTCCACGGCTTGGCTGTGGGCGAGACCAACAAGGTAAACATTGCCGACGGCAAAACGCTGGTCATCAAATATCTCGGACTTGGCGAAGTGGACGAAGAGGGTATGCGTACCGTCTGCTTTGAGCTCAACGGCGTACGCCGGGATGTAAAAGTCCCCGACGAGGCCGCCCAGAAGGACATCATCAAAGTCCCCATGGCAGACCCGGAAGACAAGAGTCAGGTAGGCGCCTCTATCCCCGGTGCGGTGAGCAAAATTGCCGTGAAACCCGGTGACACCGTGACCCTGAACCAGACTTTGGCCGTGATTGAGGCCATGAAGATGGAAACTGCCATCACCGCCCGGATGGACGGCGTGGTGGACACCGTGGAAATCAAGGAAGGCGACACCGTGAAAGGCGGCCAGCTGCTGATTACCCTCAAATAACCCTGTTCCCCCTCACTGTCATAGAAAAGAACTCCCCGCCCGGCATCTGCCGGACGGGGAGTTCTCTTATTTTACAGATTCAATTTTTACAGATTCAATCTCAATCGAACCGAAACACATTCAGACCGATTTCCGGGTCAAAGCGGCGCTCCACTGTGCCGTCCACCACCTGAATCACCAGTTCGCAGGTGGCGCTGATTACCGCCCGGTTCAGATGTCCGCCGAACACTTCTCCCCGCTCATTGCCTGCGCTCATGTGCAGGTGGGCATAGTATTCTCCGTCCATGGTGGTAATGGTTCCGGTCAGGGATACGATCTCAAAATATCCGGTAAAGGAATTGGAATCGTACTGTTTCCGATCCGGTTTGAACACTCCCACTGTGAAGTCATCCACCGCGCCCAGTCCCCGGACACTGGCCAACTTGATATTTTCCGCCAGAGCCAGTTCTTTCAGCTGCTCCTGAATCTCCTCACCCCGATCCAGTCGGGCAAAAACGGTATTCCCAAAACGCCGATATTCCATAGGTAAACCCCTCCTGCTTTTCTTTTTCCCTGATTATACCACATCCCCGTCCCGGTGGGAACGGTTTAATCGCCAAAATCCATATTGGCATACACCCGTTCCATCCGCTCGTTGGGGAAGTGTTCATCAAAGAAGGTGTCCACCGCCGACACTGCCGGCTCTCCCGCCCGGCGCTCGGACCAGCGATCCACCGCCAAAAGGGACATGATGCCATTGAATGTCATAAAAATGGCCAGTGCCACAGTCAGGATTTTTCCACCCCGATTGGGCAGTTTCAAAATCAGAGCCGCCACCCGGGGATAGAGATTTTTCATCCACAAAACGCCCAGAAATCCCCAGAACACGGAATACAGCAGACAGATTCGTCCGTTCAGGTTGAAGGGCATATTGCTGTAATCCCAGGACACGGAGCCGAACAGCATCTCCTGTCCCCAGGAGCAAGCATATTCCACCACGCTGCCCACAATCATGCCGCCGATGAAGGAAAACCAGCTGCTGCGGTTCCGGAACCGATACAGGCAGAGGGTCAGCGTCAGAGCGCCCACACCATACAGCAGATTGAACGGCCCATACACCAGGCCCGACCGACTCTCCAGGTATCCGTGACGAAGCAGACACCAGATCAGCTCCACCACCACACCGGCAAAACTGCCCAAGACCACCAGCAAGATCATCTTATAGAGGTTGACGCCCAGAGCAAAGTGCCCGCTTTTCTGCTCCTCCAGATCGATCACCGAGTTGGCAGGCGCATGATGGAAAATCCGCCGTTTCCGGCCGCTCTCCCGCCCCTCTTTCAGGCGCGTTTCCAATTCGTCCGCCTCAGCTGCCGCCATTTGATAGGTTTCCCGCAGCAAAGTCGAAGCCTCTTTCAGGTCATCGATCTCTGCCTGCACCTCCCGGTAAAGCTGTTCCTGCTCCTCCGGCGACAACTGATTCTGCTCCGCCAGCTGTACAAATGTCTCGTTTTTGTGGGTCTTTCTTGCCTCACGGACCGTTTTTTCCAGTTCCTGGCTGGCCTGGGTGACCAGGCCTTGTTGTTTCACAGTACTGTTAATTGTACTCCCTCCTTCATATTGCGGCGGATCTTTTCCGCCAGTTTCTGCCATGTTTCCTGTTCTTCCATCGTCAATCCGTTGTATCGAATCTGCTCATATTCTATCTGCGCCCGTTCCAAATCCTCTAAAATCGGTTCCGCCTCCGGAGAAAATTCGATATGCAGCCGCCTGTCTCCGGGATCGGCAGCGCGCTCCGTATCCATCCAGATCAGTCCCCGATTCACCAGCTTTTTCAGGGTCTGATTCAGCTCCCGGCGAGGCAAATTGGAAAAGTCCTCCAATTCCCGCTGTGTACTGATATTGTTTTCCTGAATCATACACAGCAGCAATCCTGCCTCCCGCAGGGTCAGTCCATGTTTCATCGCTGCCAGTTCCACGCACTGCTCCATCAATTTTCGTTCCAGATAGCCATCCTGGACAGGCCCATCTTTTTCCGAAAGCAACTCCGCCTCCACCGTAACCCGCTCATTGCCCAACCTTCGGGCGCCGGCCATCATCGGCGGAGGTACCTGTCCGTCCTGCGCTGCATCGAACAGAAATCGGTAAACCTTCCCACGGCACTTTTCATATGTCTCCTCATCCAATACGCTCTTATAAAACTGATGATAGTACTCAAAGAGAAACAGTTTCATTTTCACCGTTTTGGAAATGCTCAAGCTCTGGCTCGCCAGAGATCCTCTGGTTCTAACATAGTAGTAAATAGGGATTTGCAGTGCATAAAACCGCTCGGCATGGGCAATGTACTCCAGATTGAACAGAAAATCCTCGCACCAGGTCAGGTCCGTATTCATCCGCAGGTGGTATTGCTCCACAATATCGCGGCGATATAGTTTGTTCCACAGCACACCGTAATAAAAATCAGCAGGATTTTCCATCATATAGGCGGCATATTCCTGCCTTGTCAGCACAGCGCTGTCTTGAATATCCCCTTTTTGCGCCACTCTGTTTCCGATCACCCTGTAAAAATCCCCGATCACCAAGTCGCACCGATTCTCCTGCGCAGCGCTCACCAACCGTTTCGTGGCATCCGGAGCCAGCCAGTCATCGCTGTCTGCAAATTGGAGATACTCTCCCTGCGCATATTGCAGTCCCAGATTTCTGGCCGCAGAAACGCCCTGATTCTGCTGGTGGAACACCCGCACCCGATCGTCCTGCCGGGCATAGGCATCGCACAGAGCCGCAGAGCCGTCTGTACTTCCATCATCCACCAAAAGCAGTTCCAGATCCTTAAATTCCTGGTGCAGTATACTGTCCACGCATCGGCCGAGCGTTTCTGCCGCCCGATATACCGGCACGATGATGCTTACTGTAGGCCCCACAGTGTTTCCTCCTTGCTTTTTCACAGGATCCGCGGCAGGTTTCCTGCCGGTTAATTTTTTTGATGTTTATTATAAAAGATGTTCAATTGCGCCACATTCCCGGCACTGGTATACTAAAGACACAAAGAATTCTTTGCTCATTTTGATTTCGAACAAAGGAGACGATCTTATGCCGATCCATACCACGATCCAGACCCGACGCAAAGCACTGGGCTTGACCCAGGAACAGGTGGCCGCATACCTGGGCGTCACCACACCGGCGGTAAACAAATGGGAAAGAGGCGTTACCTGCCCGGATATTTCCCTGTTGGCGCCTTTGGCACGGCTGCTGAAAACCGACCTGAACGATCTTCTGGATTTTCAGAAAGAACTGACGCCTCAGGAGATCAGTCTGTTTTGCAGCCAGATCCAGGAGACCTGCCTGTCACAGGGATTTGCCGCCGGATTTGCCCTGGCGCAGGAACGGGTCCGGGAATTTTCCGGCAGTGAAACCCTGCTATACAATCTGATTCTCCTGCTCCCCAGTCTGATGGCCACAGCCGATCTGGGAGAGGAGGAACATCAGCTCTACGACAGAACCGTCGCAGCCTGGTCTCAGCGGCTGGCAGGCAGCGAAGAACCGGCCATCCGCAACGGTGTGCACTTCATGCTGGCCAGCCGGGCGCTGAATGACGGAGATCTGGACGCCGCTCAAATGTATCTGGACCGGATGCCCAATCGGAACGACACCCCGGACAAGCGTCCGCTCCAGGCTTCCCTTTACCGGCGGCAGGGCGAAACCGGACAGGCCGTGGCACTGTTGGAACGCACCCTCCTTGCCGGGCTCCAGGACCTGCAAATGGTACTCTATCAGCTCATCGACGCCCAACTGGAACTGGGCGATGCCGAGGCCGCTGCCTACACGGCTCAGCGCACTGCCGGACTGGCAGACCTGTTTGATCTGAACCGATACAGCGCCGCCGTGGCGCTGTTCCAGATTGCCGTGGCACAGCAGGACACGGCTCAAACCGTTTCCCTGCTGCGTACCATGCTGGAGGCGCTGTCCGGCACATGGGACTTCAGTTCCTCTCCCCTGTACAAAAAAGTGGAGCATACCGGCGCCGAAACTTCCGCGGCCCGGCTCCTCCAGCCCCTGCTCCAGGGATTGCAGCAGGACCCGGCCTATGCCTATCTGCAGAACGACCCGGACTTCCGGTCACTGCTGCAAGAATTTGCATCCAACTCCACAGCCCCTTAAATTTGGGGAAAGAAAGCGCGGCTGACGATCAGTCGCGCTTTCTGTTTTCTACCGGGTCAATCGGCCAGCAGGCCCTTGTTGACCAGGAATTCTTTGGCCACTTCGTCCACCGTGCGGCCTACCACATCCACTTGATAGGTCATTTCCGCCATCTCTTCCGTGGAAATCTGATCGGCCAGCAGATTCAGGATCTCCTCCAGTTCCGGAGCCTGCTCTGCAAAGCGCTGGAAGGTATCCTCACGCACCAGGAACGCCCCGTTGTACTCGGGGAAGAATCCCTGGTCGTCCTCCAGGATCTTCAGTCCGGCTTTCCGGTTCAGACCGTCTGTGGCATACACCACGGTCACATCAAAGCGCCCGTTTTCAATGGCCGAGTATTTCAGTCCCTGGTCCACCGGGATGGCATCCTTGAACTGCAGTCCGTAGAACTTCACAAACGGCTCATACTTCATGCTGCCCTCCAGGGTGAAGAATCCCTGTTCGGCGCCGAAAGTCAGTTCCGGAGCCAGAGGGATCAGGTCGCTGATGGTTTCCAGTCCGTATTTCTCCGCCAGTTCCTGGGAAACTGCCAATGCATAGGTATTGTCAAAGCCCAGCTTTTCCAGCAGACGGATGTCATGCTGTTCCTTCGCCTGCTGATTGACATAGTCGTACAGTGTCATTCCCTCCGGCACATCCGTAGGGTCCTGTCCCAGGAAGGTGGTCAGCAGGGTGCCATCGTAAGAAATCATCAAGTCGCAGGTGTGCCCGTCCCCGATGAGGGACTTGAAGTTGTTCACCTGGGTCATCTGGTCCTGGATAGTCACCGGCACCTCCGTCCGATCCTCCACCAGGAATTTGACCATGTGGTGCATCAGCTGCGTCTCAGAATAGTCCCCATCATAGAGCATCAGGCCCTCGGCAGAGCGGATATTGAAGGGCACCAGTGCCAAAAATGCCGCCAGGATTGCCGCCACAGGCACCAGCATCTTCCGAGAGGCACCTTTTTCCTGCTCCATCATTTTCTCAAACCGGCCCATAATCACATCCAGCGCCATAGCGATCACCATCAAAGCTGCCGTCGCTTTCAGCAGCATGGACATATCGGACACACGAATGGCCTGCGTGATCACGCTGCCCAGACCGCCGCCGCCCACAAAAGCGGCAAACACCGCCGTGCCAATGGCATTGACGACTGCAATGCGGATACCGGTGAACACCGTGGGGAACGCCAGCGGCAATTCCACCCGGAAAATCCGGTAGGCGGCGCTCATGCCCATGCCTGTGGCCGCCTCTTTGATGCCCGGGTCCACCTGCTGGAATCCCAGACAGGTATTCCGCACGATAGGCAGCAGGGAGTACAGGGTAATGCCCGTGACAACCGTTGCCTTGCCCGGCCCCAGCACCACCATAATGACGCCCAACAGCGCCAGAGAGGGGATGGTCTGCAGCAGATCCACCACCCGCAGGATCACGCCCCGCAATTTTGGGGACACATAGGCCAAAATGCCCAGCGGCAGGCCGATGGCAATGGACAGGATCGCCGCGGCCAACACCAGAAACAGGTGCTCCAAAACCAGAGATACCGTCATTTGTCCGCCTCCTTTTCCATGCCGCGAGGCGTCACTTTCTTTTGCAGCAGATCGATCACACCGCCAAAGGCCACTGCCAGGATAGCCGCCGGAACAGCGCCCAGCAGAATCAGCGTGTTGTTATTGGACTCCACGCCCTGGTAGACAAAGTTGCCCAGGCCGCCCAGACCAATCATGGCTGCCAGCACCGCCCAGGAGACGGTGTAGATCGCCGCCATCCGCAGTCCGGCGATGATGGTCGGCATGGCCAGCGGCAGTTCCACCTGCACCAAAGTCTGAATGGGGGACATTCCGCAGCCCTCTGCCGCACTCCGGTACTTCTCTTCCACAGACAAAATCCCCACATATGTATTCTTCAGCACCGGGAACATGGCGTACACGCTCAGTGCTACGATCACTGTGGCATAATTCATGCCCCACAAAATCGACAGCACGCCGATAAACACCAGACCGGGGATTGTCTGGAACACGGACAGCACTGGCAGGATCACACCGGACCACTGCGGCACCCGGGACAGCAAGATTCCTAAAAGCAGTCCCAATGCAAACCCGATGGTCACAGAGATCAGCACATACAGCGTGTGCTGTCCAATGGCCTGGAGTAGCATCCCGCCGTAAGTTTCCATCAGTTCTCTCATTTGCCGTCCCCCCACAGGTTTTCGGCAACGGCCCGGGCCACACTGGTTTTGGTCACAATTCCGGCCACCGTGTCGTCCTCGTTCAGAACCACCACATAGGCGTCATTGGAGTCCAGCAAATAGTCGATGGAGTCTTTGGCCTCATCCCCCACCCGCACGGTGCGTGCGGTGGGACGAATCAGCGGTTCAATGCTCTTCAGGCCCCGGCCCCAGTGCCGGATGTCACCCAGGGAGACAATGCCCATATAGCGGTTGTTTTCATCGGTCACCAACAGCGTATCCACACTGTTGCGGGCCATTTTTTCTGCACACTCCAGTACGCCCCGTTTTTTGTTCACAGTAAAAACAGTGGGACGCATAAAGCTTTCCACTCTGGTGGGCGCCGGATTTTCCGGAGAGTGTTTGCCCAGGAAATCCCGCACCATATCATTGGCCGGGTGTTCCAGCAGTTCTTCCGGGGAGCCCATCTGCACAACTTCGCCGCCCTCCATGAACATGATGATATCCGCCAGTTTCAGCGCCTCATCCATGTCATGGCTGACAAATACAATCGTCTTTCCCAGACTCTGCTGGATGCGTTTCACCTCATCCTGCAACTCCACACGGGTGATGGGGTCCAGCGCGCTGAACGGCTCGTCCATCAGCACAATCGGGGGAGAGGCTGCCAGCGCCCGCAGCACACCGATTCGCTGCTGCTGTCCGCCGGACAATTCTGAGGGATATCTGTCGGCAAAGGCCTCCATGTGCACCATTTTCAGCAGATCGTCCACAATTTTGGCGCACTTTTCCTTGTCATACTTCAGCAAACGCGGCACCACCGTGATATTCTGCGCCACGGTCATATTGGGGAACAACCCGATCTGCTGGATCACATAGCCGATATGCCGGCGCAGATCCGTTTTCTCGATAGTCCGCACATCTTTTCCGTCGATGGACACCGTGCCGGTGTCCGGCTCCAACAGGCGGTTGATCATTTTCATCGTTGTCGTTTTCCCGCAGCCGGAAGGCCCGATCAGCACCACAAACACTCCGTCCGGGATCGTGAAATTCAAATCCTTTAATATCTGTTTCCCGTTATACGCCTTGGAAACGTGGTCAAATTGGATCATGTCCTCTCTCCTTTTCCTTGTGCGCCGCAATACAGAATCCTGTCCCCCCAGATATAGGCGCACGCATCGTAACACGCAGTAGATTCTATTATAATACTACTTTCCGTCCCCCATAATATGTATAAATCGTTAAGTATTGAAATTTTATTAAAATTTCATTGCAAAACTTTCCAAAATTTCTGTCAATAGCAGTGAAAAAACGGTGAAAAAACAGACAAAGGCAGAACGGAAACGATTCTGCCCCTGTCTGTTGTCCTGCATTGTAAATGTAAACGCCGAGAATCGGATCTGGAAAACGGTTCCCTTTTGAAATAACTTTTACAAAGGAATCCCTCCGCCGATTACCAAATCGCCCCCATGGAAATCGTTCTGCAGAACTGCACACAAGATAAGCCGCCCCCGTCTGCCGTTTGGCAGCCGGGGGCGGCTTGTTTCTCCTGTTTTTCTGTTTATCCCTGCCAAAGGCGCCGCAGCCAAGGTAGCTGGACAGTCATGGCAGTTCCCTCTGTCACGCCATCCATCAGGAGTTCCTGTTCCATCAGTCCAGAGGCGGAATCTCCACCTGCTTATTGTAGCAATATTCCGGTGTGGGGAAGGAACCGTCCAGGGTCTCCGCGTGGAACGCATTCAGCCCCTCGACCATAGCCTGACGGATATGGGCAAAGTGCTTGACAAATTTGGGTTTGAAATCCCCGTACATATCCAGAAGATCGTGTGTCAGCAGCACCTGGCAGTCCACATCCGGGCCGGCGCCGATGCCCAGAATGGGCACATGGACCGCCTCCGTCACCGCCTTAGCCACGCAGCTCGGCACACATTCCAGCACAATGGAGAACACGCCGGCCTCTTCCAGTGCCAGTGCGTCCTGAATGATTTTTTTCGCCCCCTCCGGGGTGCCGCCCTGAACCTTGAAACCGCCCACGGAAGTGGCGGACTGGGGGGTCAGGCCGATATGTCCCATCACCGGGATGCCTACCTCCACCATTCGGCGGATAGTGGGCGCCATGACTGCGCCGCCCTCCAGTTTCACACAGTCGCAGTGGGTTTCCATCAGCAGGCGGCTGGCGCTGCGGATGGCCTGTTCCGGACTTTCCTGGTAAGAGCCAAAGGGCATATCGCCCACCACAAAGGTGTTGGGAGCGCCCTTGACCACCGGGCGAATGTGATGAACCATGTCGTCCAGTGTCACGCCCACGGTGGTGTCATACCCCAGCATGACCATGCCCAGAGAATCTCCCACCAGAATGACTTCCACATCACTGTCGTTGACAATGGAGGCCGTAGTGTAATCATAGGCTGTGACATAGGCAAACTTCCGGCCCTCTTCCTTGTACTTCCGGAAATCCGGCACGGTCATTTTTTTCTTTTCCATGATATTCGCTCCTTTATTTTCCGATTTCAGCCATCCGATGCCGGTTCCCGTTCCGGTCGGACGCGATTGTGTCGCCATTATACACCCACGGCGCGCTCACCGCAACCGGATACGAAGAAATGCCTGGTCTGTTTTTATCCGCCGAATTTCTCGCCCACAACGGCTTTCTGCGCCTCGGTCAATTCCCATTCGAAAGTGACTTCTACAATCCGGTCAGCATAACAGAGCAGATAATGCTCGGATGCCTCCCATTCCGGGTCATACAGCCGGTAGACCTCTTCGGCGTTCCAGGGCTGCGCCGGTTCCGCGCGATACTCCCGGCCCTCATTCCAGGGTTTCTCGGTTTTCTCCGTCAGCAACTGTTTCATGCACAGCGCATACAGGGGCGCAAACCGCACCTCCACCACATCGTAATCCAGCCGCGGCAATTCTCTATAGTCCGCGGCATCAAACCGGGGCCACTGTGTCATGTGGTACTCCCCCAACAGGAATGTCCGCTCTCCGTTGCGCATCGTGCTGTACAGCGCAGGGTCTACTTCTGTCAAATCCTCCAGTTTCAGCGGAATTTCATCCTGCGCTGCCACAAAGATATTCCCCTGATACTCATAGGTCTCCTCCTCCGATTCGGCAAAAGCCCCGTGACGGGAGGCATACAGGATTCCGCTGGTGCACAATCCCGTGCATGCAAATACCGCCAGGAAACTGGCCAGGATTGTCACCGTGCGGTTGACGCCTCTGGAGGCCTTGCACCGTTTCAGGAACTTGTGTACCTCACGGACGACCAGAATCGGGAGCCACACGCTCAAAACGCTTGTGATCAGAATCCATCTCTCAAATCTTCCGCCCCAACGATAGTCGATAAACCACAACGCACTGCCAATCAGCAGCAGAGCCAGCAGAACATTCTGGACCTTCCCCGTGCTGATGGGTTTCGTGAATTCCCTATGCTTCGCCGCCTTTTTCGCTTTGGCATACCAGTAGAAATAGCAGATCAGCTCCACGGCGCAGACCGTCAGCAGAATAAGGTTGGCAAAGACAATCAGAAGGCTCGACGGACTGGACAGCGTGCCGATGGCGTTTTCCCAAAAATTCCAGCACCACAGCCCCAAATTCATGATTGCCACCAACAGCAGCAACCCGTAACTGATGAGGAAACTCCCTTTTGCCGACCGGTGGATGGCCTGCACTTCCAGAGTAGGCTCCGTTTCGATGGGCGTGGGACAGGACTGTTCGTTGTAATAAATCTGCAGTTTCCCGGAAACACAGGCCAGTTTCCACCCCGTATATTCGCAGAACTCCTGAAAGGTCCGCTGCTCTTCCGTGGGTTCCGGGTCAAACTCCGAGGCCTTTGGGAAATAAGTCACCGCAAAGTGCAGCTGCTGAGGCGGAATCGCCCGGTAGACCCAACCAAGATTGCCGATCTCCACGATCATCCACCCATTTTCTGCCATCTTTTCCAGACGGGCAGTGATGCCGTCCCGATCATAAAACGAAAATCTTTCAAAACAACGCTTTTTCTCTTTCATGGGCGCTCCTCCTCTCCAAAAACCGCCCGGTAATCTGCCAGCTGGGCCGCAAGCCGCTCCCGCTCCCGCGCCAGCATCTGTCTGCCCTGTTCCGTCAAAATGTAGCTGCGCCGCCGGCCTGCCACCCCGGCCTCCCGAATCAGTCCCGCCTCCAGAAACTGCTCTAGCAGGGTGTACAGCGTGCCGGACCCGATATGGACACGCCCGCCCGTCATGTTCGGAACTCTATCCAGAATCTCCATGCCGCAGCACTCTTCTTTCAGACACAGCAGGGTGTAAAACATTTGCTCTGTCAGGGTTTGAAATCTTGCTCTTGCCATGGGATACGCTCCTATTCTCGATTATCGAGTTTCTCTGGTTTCATTATATTCTCGATAATCGAGAATATCAAGAAAAAACATCCGTTCTCCATAAAAAAACAACCCCCGCAGCCCAAAGGCCGCAGGGGGTTGTTTTCATAAGGAAGGAATGGACAGAGATTTAAGCGTCCGTATTCTTTTTCCGCACCAGCAGAACTGCCAGGATCACCACGACCACACCCAGGGCGATGGCGCCGTACATCCACACATTGGTGGTGCTTGCTGCAGGAGCATCCTCAGTAGCGGGAGAATTCTCTGCCTCGGGCTGTGCGCCTACAGACAGTGCGCTGATGGTGCTGCCTTCCGGACCGCGGTGAATTTCATAGGTTGCCCGTGCATCCGTGGGAACCTCTTCCACAGACAGCGTGGTCCACACGGTGCTGTCGTAAGGCTGGATGGCCAGGCTCCGGCGAGCGCTGTCATAGCACACCACATACTGGGTGTAGCAGGGAGATGCGCCCTGCACTTCTCCGTTTTCATCCACATGATCGTAGTAGTAGGCACCCTTGCCATTGTCGTTCAGAGCGCGCACACCATTGATGATGTAGTTGCCCTGCACCAGCATATCTTTATTGCTGATCTTGTTTCCGCCATCGGCCAGGTATCTCAGAACGGACAGATGGACAAAACGGTCGCGAGAGGCATAAGATGCAGGCAGCACCTGATCGGCAGAGGCCTCGCCCTTGCTGACCACATTTTCCATTTCCAGTTCGGTAATGCCCTGGCTCCGCAGCTCAGGGGAGTTTGCCACATACTGATTCAGCAGCTCCAGCTGCTCGGGGTAAGTGGGAGAGTTGGTCATAACGCCGTTGGACTCATAAACGCTGAAACGACCGGGACGCTCGGGGTCGTCTGCCTCCAGAACGATGCAGTTGCCCTCAGCATCCACGAAGGACAGGTGCAGTGTGGCAGCATAGTCAGAACCCAGCACGCCTTCCACATACGCAGCATTGACATAAGTCTCCTCTGCCAGAGCGCGCACTTCTTCCACATTTGCACACTGTGCCAGGAACCAGGTCACAGCCTCCATGGCAGCCAGAGGACGGCCGTCTTCCGGGATCTCCTCCACGGGGATCTGAGTGCCTTCGTCAAAATGCAGCAGACCGCAGATCAGACCGGCATCGTTCACACCGTCCAGCATTGCCAGAGAATTGGAGAAGGACATACCCACGACGGTGTGGTCAGGAACCACTTCGCCCAGAGTGAAGTCAATGGGCACACCGGCGGGGTAAGAAACCAGGTAAGAAGACTCAATGTAAGAGCCGTTTTCACCAAAAACATTGTAGCTGTCGTCCATATCGCAGGTACGGAACCAGTAAGGATCTCCCTCGCTGCTCTCCAGTTCCACGCTGGAGCAGGCAGCAACAGAAGGTGCCTGGATTACCAGCAGAGCAACCAACAGCAGAGACAGCGCAGAGGACAGAATGCGAGAACTCATTTTTTTCATCAAGTTGACCTCCATGATAACACATCTTTGCAGTCAGGCAAGGAGAACAATGGCCGTTGCCCCCATCTTTGCCTGTCGAACAGAGTCCGGATCTTTTCGTTGCCAACAGTATAAACCGTGCAGTAGGTGTTCAGTCAAGAGGAAAGTTTAAAAAAAGACAATTTTGTTGTAATCCATCTGAAACTCTGTTATTCTAAAGAAAAACGGAGACAGGAGGTGTCCCTGACGAAGCGAAACTGCTATACCTCCGGCCAGTTTGCCCAAATTCACGGGCTCAACAAACGGACACTGCAATACTATGCAAAGATTGGACTGTTCACTCCCGCCTATGTGGGTGAAAATGGCTATCATTACTACACCAGTGTACAGTCGGTGCAGCTGGAATGGATTTTAGCCCTGCGGGAAATGGGGTTTTCCATTGAAGAAATTCAGCGCTATAATACCGCCACCAGTCAAGATGAGCAGGAGAACTTCGTTCAGCTGCTCAGAGACAAACAGATACACATTGCCGAGACGATTGAAAAATTGAGCAGCGTGCAGTTGTTTCTGCAAAAGAAACTGGATAAGATGGAACTGGGTTCCAGTGTCTATCACGGAAAAATCGAACTGGTCCCCATGAAAGAGCGCCGCATCCTGCTGTCCCAGTCACTGCGCGGAAAATCAGCCGGTGAGGCCGTAAAGATCGCCACAGACTTTTCCCAGCGGCTGAAGGAAACCTTCGGTCTGTATGACAACTTCGGCAGCCGGGTGGACACTGCCCAAATTCTGGCAGGAAACTACACGGATACGGACGCGTTCTTTGCCTACGGCAGAAACCACCTCGATGTCTATGATGTGGTGGAACCGGCAGGCATCGGACTGCGGGGATATTGCGTCGGTGCCTGGGACAAAATCGGAGATGTCTATCTAAACATGATTCAGTTTGCAAGCAGCCACGGACTGCGCCTGACCGGATACTCCTATGAAGAAGGCCTCAACGAGCTGTTTCTGCAAAAAGAGAACGACTATATCACCATGATTTCCGTTGCCTGCGCCCCTCTGGAGGCGCCCGCCCCATAAAAAACACAGTGAGCCACCTGCCTGAGGCAGGTGGCTCACTGCTGTTTGCTCTATTTGAGGAAGTACTGTCTTGATTCTTACAGCAGCGGGGCAACAGCCTTTGCCACAAACCCCAGCAGCCGGCGTTTCAACGGTTCTTTCCGAATCATCTCCACCGTCATCTCCCGGCATTTTGCCTGGGTCTGGGCAAAATCCTCCACGATTTGAGGAATGCAGTCCGTCCCCCACAGATAGGTGGCACATTCGAAATGGTGATACAAGCTCCGGTAATCCAGATTGATGGTGCCCACCACTGCCTCCCGATCATCACAAACAAAGACCTTGGCGTGGACAAATCCAGGGACATATTCATGGATCTTCACACCGGATTCCATCAAAGACCGGTAGTGCGTCAGCGCCAGGGAGAAGGGGATATACTTGTCCGGGATTCCCGGGAGAATGATGCGCACATCCACGCCGCGCTCGGCAGCATACTTGATGGCATTTTCCAGTTCGCCGTCCAGAATCAGGTATGGCGTCATAATATACGCATACTTCTGCGCCCGGTTCAGCATATCCATATAGACCTGCTCGCCTACCTTATCCCGATCCAGCGGGCAGTCGCCATAGGGCATGACAAAGCCGTTTTCCTGCTGCGGCAGAACCGACACATTCAGGAACGGCGCAAATTCCGTTTCCTTTTCATCCAAATACCACATATGCAGGAACATCCGGGTGAAACTCTGGACAGCCTCGCCCTGAACCATCACCGCAGTATCTTTCCAATGCCCGTACTTCTCGTAAGTGTTGATGTACTCGTCCGCCAGATTGACGCCGCCGTTAAAGGCCACCTGCCCGTCGATCACCAGAATTTTCCGGTGGTCGCGGTAGTTATAGTGAGTGGACACAAAGGGCTTGATCGGCGCGAACATTTTGCAGCGGATGCCCAGCTTTTCCAGACGTTTCGGATAGTCGTGGGGCAGCGTAGACAGCTCGCAGGTGCCGTCGTAGAGCATCCGGACATCCACGCCTTCTTTCGCCTTGCGCGCCAGAATCTCCAGGATTTTCCCCCACATCTCCCCCTCATTGACAATGAAATACTCCAGGAAAATGAATTTCTCCGCCTTTTCCAGTTGAATCAGCATTTCCCGGAATTTGTCCTCTCCCAAGGGAAAATAGGTCACATTCGACCGCTCATATACCGGGTAGCACCCACTGCGGCGCACATAGCGGGCAAGGGCAGCCGCGCCGGGGTCTGCCTGCTGAAATGCCTGTTCCGTTTCCGAAGGCTGCTGCAGCGCTGCCTCGGTTTCCTGGTTCAGCTGCTCATAGCGGTCCCGCAGAGTGCGGTGTCCCACATCCCCCTGGGTATAGAGGAACAGCAGCGCACCAAACACCGGCAGGAGCATCACCACTACCAGCCAGGAAATCTTCGCCGTGGGGTCCATGGGTCTGTTCAGCAGATACAGCACCATAAACACCGTAAAGATCACGACGCCGCCATAAATATGGGGCAGGAATGCTTCAAACCAGTGGAAAATACTGAACAGGAACAGAACCTGCACAGCCAGCAAAACAAGAATCAACCCGGAACGGCTGAAAATCATCCGGAAAATTCCCTGTTTTCCCTTTTCCAAAAGGTGCAATCCGGTTTCTTTTGCTTCTTCGCTCATAAAATACTCCTTTCCCTTGGAGAGCGGTCATGCTGAATCCGCATCCCTTTCAGCACGACCTGATTTTGTATTTGCCCCATTATAGCACGGATCTTCTCCGTTTGAAATCACCCATTTGAAACTTCATTCGCGGCTGATGGCACACCCCCACAGCAAAAGACCTGCCGCAAACCGAATGGTTTGCGGCAGGTCCTTTTCATTCTTCCGGTTTTACTTCACATTCTCGCAAAACCGCATCAGGATCGATGCGACCTGCCCACGGGTTGCACTGCCCTTGGGGGTCAGCGTCGTGGCACTGGTACCGGTGACCAGTCCCTCCCCATTGGCCCAGCTCATGGCATCCTGTGCCCACTCGCCCACTTGAGCAGCATCTGTATATCCGCTCAAGTCCGCCCTGGCTGTGGTGTCATAGCCCCGATACTGGGCATACCGGTACAGAATGGCCGCCATCTGCTCCCGGGTAATGGTATCATTGGGGCCAAACAGTTCATCGCTGTATCCGGACACAATGCCGTTCTTCCGCGCCCAATAGACCGCCGCAGCATAGTAGGCACTGGCATCCACATCCTGGAAAGGATATCCCCAGTTCTCATTTTCCATGGCGGGAGAGCCCTCCAGGCGGTACAAAATCGATACGATCATTCCTCGGGTGGTGGTCAGATCCGGTGAGAACATCGTGGCGCCTGTGCCGCTCATCAAGCCGTGCTCATAAACATACTGCACCGCATCGTGGTACCAGGTATCCTGGGGGACATCTGCAAAAGGTGTCTTCCCGGGGGTAGTGACAGGCGCATCGATTCCCGGCGCGCCGTTATTCTGAATTTTAAGGACATAGGTGCTTTTCAGTTCCCCATCTGTGACTGTCACAGTGATGGTATTCACCCGTCCGGTTACAAGGGATACGGTTTTGCTCAGCGCATTGGTTCCCGTCTGCTCATCGGCAACCGACTGCACCACATCCTGTGCCACTGCGATCTTCGCCGTGGCCGACTTGGCGCTGGCCATGACCGTCGTGACCTCCAAATCATCTGTGACCGCAACGGCCTCATAGGTTCCGGTATCTTCCTTGTACACAAAACTGTTCAGATCGATTCCGCCAATGTTGGAGAAGTTCAAACTGACCAATTCACTGCTGGGAACATTCAAAATCAAATCGGAGTAGGTGACCTGCACCGATGCCCCCTGCCGTCCGGCAAATGTAAAGGTCTTGGTCACTTTCTGCTCACCCTCGAGCGTCAGCAGTCCGTTCTCCCCTTCTTTGCCGGTGTAGCTCTGCTGCTGCCCCAGCACTTTGCCATCCGCATCCAGGAGGGTGACGATAATGTTTCCGGTGGCAGTCTGCGCATAGCGGGTGTTCTGCACGGTGACCGAAACCGTGGTGTTTTTTCCATCACTGGACAGGGTGCTGGTGATGACGGCATCCCTGCCGGTACGCACCGCCAGATTCTCCGCGGTAACATTGCTGTAGTTATTACTGGTCACCGGTTCCGGCATGGAACTCATCTGAGCAGAGTTTTCTTCCTCCGGCTGCAAAATCTCCGCCTTGATAAAGATGGGCACGCCGTTGGCCGGAAGTTCCGTCTGTGTCGTTTCAGCATTTTCATTGACCGCTTTCAAATAGTCTGCGATCCGGAAAGTTTTCTGGGTGCTGTATCCACCATTGTCGATCATACCCAGATCGGCTGCCTCGGTGATTTCAACAGATTCCATACCGGGCATCTTCTGCTCGCAGGTGACATCCGTGTAAAAACTCAGGCGCACAGTCCGGTCGGAATCTTTCAATGCCGCAGCCGAACGGTTATTGAGCTTGATCTGGATTACACGGTTGCCGTCCACTTCCTCCACAATCTTTGCATTGGTGATCTCCAAATCCGGACGATCCAGATAGAGCGTGCCAGTGACCTGGGTCTGCTTTGCAGCTTTCCCCGATGCACCGATCTGATCATCAAATGTGGCCTGAACGGTATAGTTCGGATCAACGACTTTGTCCTTCGGCACCTGATAATCACCGTAAAGCTGAATGGTATCTCCCGGGAGCAGATTTAGATTCTCATAGGCAGTCTGTGTACCACCAACATCAATGGACAACCGTTTGATGGCATGGATGCCCCGGTTTTCGATGGTGAAGAGAATCTGGGTCTTGCTGCCCAGCTTGACGGTTTCATAGTCAGCCAATACGGCAGGCACTTCCATCTTGTCCGTATAGGTTTCGGTGGCCGTATACATGGCGCTGGTGCGCTCGGGCACAGTAACCTGCGCCTGAGTGCCCTCCGGGTCTGCCAGGGTCACGATTCGGGTCTCGGTGGCGCCGCCTTCCCCGTAAGTCGTGCCCAGAATGACCGCCTTGACCTCATTGCTTTGTGCGTCGCTCACATAGGCGTCAAAGTGGTCAATCAGGGTGCTGTCCTTCATCTCTGCCACATCCACAGCGCCGGTGAAGCGAATCATCTCATCGTTCTGGCCGTAGGTGTAGAACTTGATGCCCTTGAGCACATCCCGCTCCGTTTTCAGCTCAGACATATCGACAGCGGCAGTTGCAGCCCCGCCATCTCCTTCAACAGCCCGCAGCGTTCCATCAGCCCGCTCCACCCAGAGGATAGACAGGTCATTGATGGTTGCGGCGTTCTTGGTAAAGCGGAAATTGGGGGTGATCGCCACATCATATCCGTCTGCCACCTGGCTGATGGAGTCGGGCAGTCCCTGCATGGGATTGCCGCTGGCATCGAAATCGATCAGGCGAATGTCGGAGAGTTTGTCCTGTGTGGATTCTTTCTCACCGCCATCCAATACAGCCGCACCATCCTGTGCAACCGCCTGCTCCGTATACCAGCCGAGGACAAAGCGTTCGGCCTTCTCTCCGGGGAAGGTCACCGATGCCAGTTGGGGATTTTCGTCCAGATAGCCGTCGTTGGTGGCCCGCACGGTGCGGACGACCTCACCGCTTTCCAGATCGACCACCGCATAGATGATCTCCCGGTCTTCAATGGTCTCATCGTTTCCGTCGATGTCCAGCGTATAGGCCACGGCGGCAGCGCTGCCATCCGACAAAATGTCCGCTGTCAGACCCTTCACCGAACCGGAGGTACCGTTATACAGGGTAACAGGCTGCTCACTCCAGCCAGTTCCATCCCAGATTTTGAACACGATGGTGTCCTTCTGGTCAAAGCTGACCAGATTTTCCGCACTGCTGGACGCTACAGAGCGCCAGGCCACAAGGGCCTTGTCGCCGCTGGCCGCTACCACGGGAGCCAAATCGGGGGCAGAATTTTCGCTCAGACGGGTACTGGACCAATTATTCCCGTTATACACAGCGGCGTATACTTCGGTGCCGTTGGTCATCATCATCTGGTCCTCGTGAGTCAGGACTGCACCGTCGTCCTTGTGGATGTCCACCATCTGGCGAGTCCATGCGCTGACCGCAAACTGCTCTGTTCCGGACAGAACCGCCTGGCTGTCGCCGAATCCAGTGTCAGTGCCAGTATCCGGAATACATTTGCCTTGCTGATATACGCCGTTCTTTCCGATAGCGTAGGCCACATGGGTCTGCTGTACATCTGCACTGTTCTGATCGCTGAGGTAAACCAGAACTTTTCCGTCATCCGAAACTACCGGGTTGGCATAGGGGTAGGTGCTGCTTTCCAGATTGGCAAGGCCGTTCTGCTTGTCCAATGCAAACAGGGAGAAGTTCTCGCCCCATTGACGGGAGAAGTCCTCGTCCTTCAGGTAACTCCGATCTTCCAATGTGGGCGCCAGGTTGAGGGAAAGCATCTGCTGCCCGCCCACATTCTGCACCGACATTCCGCCGTTTTTCAGCAGGGAGTCGATCATGCCCTGGTGGACATCCTTATTTGCAGCCCAGTTGTTCTGAATCGTCTCCCAATCTCCTGTTGTCTTATCCCACAGATTGAAATTATAGGAATACAAAATCTGCTCATAGCTGATAAACAGGACTTTCACCAAAAATTCCAGACCGATCTGTCCGTCGACGGCGAAGTGCTGACCGTTCAATACTGACCGCTTTCCTCCATCTGCCATATTCTGCACGCTGCCGTCGGCTTTCATATAAGGCCGATTGAGCCACTGGAACTGCATATCCATGTTAATCTGCCCGTATAAGCCCAGCTTAAAGGCAATCACGGAGTAGTCAAAGCCTACGCCGGCAAAGAAACGCAGATAGAGATAAATACGCAGCTGCGTGAGGAAATCGTTGCCCAGACCGTTGGTATTTGAGGCGGCATCATAGTATTCCACAGACAGCGTATCCATAGATACTTCCGCAGTGCCGCCCACCGTGAGGGTGGAAGTAAAAGGCACAATGCCCACCACGGTGTTCCAGTTGTAGCTATAAGACAGACCGCCGCCGGCATTGAATCCACCGGAGAGAATCTGCATTTTCCAAACCTTGGCGCTCTCATCGTAGTACACCAAAGCCTCTGCATAGCCGCCTACATCGAAATTGATGTTCCGCACAGACTTTCCGCGCATGACCTTGTTGAAGTCCTCGAACAGATAATCCTTGAGTTTTTTGGTTCCCGTCAGGGTCATCAATTCGCTCAGACCGGGCGTATAGTCCAAGTCGCTCTTTCCGCTGGTGTCTGCCCCGGCATACACGCCGGTGACCTGATCCTTGTCGGACATATTGCCCAGATTGGCCTCCATCAGTCCTAGGAACTTGGTGGGGTCATTGGTGGGAGCAATGCGGAGGGAGAACATCTTCCCCTGGGGCGCCGTATAGGAGTCGCTGGCCACCAGATTGAGGGCGATATTGACAAACTCGTCGCCAAAACTTTTCTTGGTGTCCTTCGCGGTCGTGCCCATCATGTTTCCGATCTCTTTGATCTGGCTCACCAGCTCCTCCGCTTCTTCCGGTTTCGTCACTCCGATCATATTGCACAGGCGGAAGGGGAGCGTCTCCTGCCGGGTCACGGTCTTGCCATCCCGGTAATACTCCAGGAGCAAGCCAGAACTCTCCCCGGCAGACAGCACACCCTCCAAGCTGTCCTTGTTCAGCTTTACAGTGTAGGTAGTGACCACACAATTCAAGAAGGGGTATGTCTGATTGCTGCTGGTAAATTCGCCGGAATCGGCAGACACCGGGGTGCGTTTTCCCTCCAGATAGAGTTTGAGGCTGTTGGCGGGCGTTTCAGGGCGCGCCTCCCCCCACCACATGACTTCCGTGGTCAGGCTGACCTCGGGAAAGCTGTTGCCGGGCCCAATCTGATCGGTGCTGTCCAGTACCGAAACAGTCCCTCCATAATTGGAGTAACTCACGGACTGGTTCACCACAAAGGGGTGCTTATCCGTTTCTGGATTTTTCCGGAACGAAACCACTGCCTCGCCATTGCTGACAAAAGCGTCCTCATTGGCAACGGCATTGATGGTGTAGACAAGAGGGTAATACTTGCTGTCGTCCGTCTCGATTTGGAACACATATTCCACCTTGTCCCCACGGGTCACACCGCCGCTGCTCAGTCCCCACTGACTCTGGTCCATGAGCACAGTCAGTTTGCCGTCGCTGCCCAAAGTGACGGAGGTATCCGGATTGCCCGGCGTGCTGACTGCTTGACCATCCAGACTAAACAGTGCCGTTTCCTTGTACTCGCCGTTGACATACACGCCGCCCCGGAAAGTGATTTTTCCGGCATAAGGGGTGCCGTCCGGATTTTTCAGGTAGAGGTAGGCGTAAGCCGCCCGGCGCAGCTGGAGATTGTTGCAGGGGTAGCGCTCCAGTCTGGTCCAATCCCCCTCGCCGGTTTTCAGCTGGTTGAGGTAGAATGTACCCGTATACTGAATGCCGTCCTTTTCTGCCTGGCAGTAGACATCACTGGCAATGCCATACTCGGCATAGTATGCCGCGGCACCGGTTTCGTCCGAAGTCAGCGTGACCGGCTTTTTGGCAGTTTTCGACGCATCGGTATACTCTTCAAAGGTCAGCGTGGTCTGGGTCTGGGGATAACACTGGAAGAGATACAGCTTGTCTTTCAGCGTTTCCACCTGGACATTCAGGCTGTCTTTCATGCCGGTGAGTTTGTGGGTGGCGGTCACCGTTGTGCTGCCGTCAGACAGTCCGGACAGGCCAAAATCAGTGGTGGGCCGATACGAAGTATAGGAGAAATTCTCAATGTTATCATACAGGGTTCCCTGCTGATAATTCACCGTCGCCACCTTGTTGTCCGCCGACTTCCACATAATCTGGTCGGCGACTTCGCTCCATGCATACTCACCGTAGTTGGCGGAAATGATATTTTTCAGATAGATATCCCGCTTGAGCGCCAGAATCTGCTCCTGCTTCATGTCCGCAATCCTGCTTACATTGGACATCGTTACACTGCTCTGGTCGTTTCCGTCCACCATAATCTTCAGGGCGTCCGCGTCATAGACATACAGCAGGAAGGAGTCGTAACTCCAAGTGCTGTCCTTGCCGTTTTTCGCCTGGAGGGTCACGGTATACACCTGCCGGTAACTGGACGGGTCGCTCTGATTGGCATGAACCGCCAGATTATCCAGCGTAACCTTGCCGCTGGCAGCGCCGTTGACCAATTCCAGTTTGTCCACTTTCGCAACCTCTTGACCGCCTTTTGTGATCTGGAATTTGAACAGTTCACTCACATCTTCGCCGCTGGCACGGTCCAGATTTCTCACATTCCAGCCGATGTCCACGCTGCCGACAGTGTCCAGAATATAGTAGTTTTCCAGTTTGTTCAGAGAGACCTGGGCGGGTTTGGACTCCAAACAAATGGTCGCCGTCGCCGTATAATCCTTCTCGCCATAGCGGGCAGACACGGTCACCGTAAAGGTGTTGCTCCCGCTGTCGTAATCATATCCCAAAAACTTTCCGGGAATGGTGACACTGGAAACCGGCTTTTTGGCCGTACCAGAAACGGTCAAGCAGGTGCCCTCTTTCTCACCGTTCAAGTCAACGGGTTCGCTGCCCCGTTTTAGTTCCACCGTGAATTCGGTGGGCGTTTCCCCATTTTTGTCGCACAGGTTACTGGACCAGTAGACCGTCACATCCTGGCCGTCCCCTCCGTTGAGCGCATTGTTGGGGATAACGAGGAAGGGCGTCAGTCCGGCGGCAAAGTTCAGCTCCGAGTAGGTCTTTTCCTTGACCTGATAGGTCGCCTTTACGGTCACCGCCTTCCCCTCCACGCCGCCGTTCCGGGCGGTGAGGGTGATCTCGGTCGTGCCGCTGCCAACAGGGGTTATGTTGCCGTCCTTGTCGATGACTGCCACCGCAGGGTTGCTGGATTTCCAGACGAAATCAGCACTCTCAGCCTCCGGGGTTCCGTCCACGGCGGTCTTGTTCTTGTCGTCAAATGTAAAGTTTCCATTCAACTCGAACGATGCCCGGATGCTCGGCATATCGCTCTGGACATAGATCACGGGATTTTCGGGGTTCTCAAAGGGATAATCCTTCTCCGTCCCCTTCTCCTTGATGGCGATGGACGCAGAGAGCGCCTGTTCATCAATAAATGTCACCGGGTTTTGGGTCACAGCATCGGAACATTTTCCCATCATCCATTTGCCGCGCCAATAGAGTTCGGCAATGCGAGTCCGCCCCTGTGTGCCAAAATTCTGCTCCAGCGGGATATCCACAGACAGCACCTGTCCCGTGATGGTATCTCCCACAGGGATGGGGTATCGCTTTTCGTCGCCGTCTGCCGCAACGGACAGAACAGCCGGGTCGATATAGCTCTTCCCGTCCACCTGTATGGTCGAACTGGTAAGCCACGAAGTCAATATTTTGTCATTAGAGATTTGGATACCCACTTTCAGCACAGGGTTGAGGGGATCGCTCTCATCCAGTGTTGCACTCACGCTCTCAATGGCTTTCTCCGGGTCGGGAGTTTCCAGCTTGACGCCCGAAAGCTGTATGGTGGTGTTATCTGTGACGATATTCTTTTCGGTTGTCACCGGGGCAGCGTAGGTACCCTCCCGCGCGTGTCCGCCTTCTTTTCTATAATTCCAAGCCGTGATGCTGCTGATGGACAGACTCCCGCTATCCAACTCCTTCACCGTATAGGGGAAGGTCAGGATATTGCTGCCGCCTGCACTGTATGTCTGATCATCCCCCAAAAAGCGGACTTCAGCATCCACCATACTGGAAAACTTGACCGTCACCGGCACAATCTCGCCGGGTTTGTAGGTTCCTTCCGGGGCAGAAATACTGAGAATTTCAGGCGAGGTCGTATCATTGAAACGTAAATAAAATGTACTTAGATACATAGGGCGCGTTTCTTTGATCTCCCAACTGCTCCCTTTCCACGTGTATACAGTTTTAAAATCTTTTTCAATTTGCAAAGTAACAGGCTTTTTTGGATCAATCCCCTGGATAGACATCCGTGTCATTATGAGTTCGCCTTCCGGTGGGCAATTAAAGTAGAGAGTATCCTGCGTGGATGCCGAAGTCAGATCGCCCGGTCCTCCCTGGAGCTTTTTCAGCACCGTACCATCTTGCTTGAGTTGCACATCACGCAAGCGGTAGACAGAAATATCACCTTGATACATCTGCATCCAGCGCTCCATGCCGCCTGAGGTCGTGTTGACAGGAACCTGCTCTTGGAATGTGTAGTCAATTCGATCTTGATAGATCAATTCCACCTGATCGTAAATGCCCCATTGAAACCCCTGTTTCTGTTCCTCCGTAAAGTTAACGGTCTGCATATCCCCCTTAGAATCAAGCATAAATTTTATATCAAAGGATTGGGGGTAGTATGTGTTTCCGAGGAACCGGATTTCATAGGTTTTGGCGTCCCGTTTCTTGCCGCCGTCCAGAATTCTGGCATTCTGCACATTATATACCTTGAGATATGCCAGCAAGTCCGCCTTAGAGCGCACGGGGTCGTTCCCCTCCGTGCTGTTCTCTGCCGGCTGAACCGTGATGGTCGTCATCGGGTTCTCTGCCGTCAAGGTCACGGTGCCATCCGTTTTCCCGGTGACTTTCTGGGAGCCGGAAAGCGCCTGCCAATCAAACGTGACCGGCCCTCTCATATGCGCCGGGTCGCTAACTTGAAATGTAAATGTATTCTGATTCTGTGTGACCTCTAACGCAACATTGTGCGCATCCATAGGATTCGACAGCCCGTTTGCCGCCGGCTCAATCTGGAGTCCCTGACTGTTGATCTGCCCCATCAGACTGTCCAGATTGTCTTTCTGCTCCTGCGTCCACTGGTGGCCGGTGAAGTAGGTCTCCCGCAGATAGGCGATGTAGTCCTCGATCTCCAAAATCACCGCCAAATCTGCCAGAGAGACGGGCGTACCGTCCACCTCCACGATCTGCTTGCCGTCATAGCTGCCATTCAGCAGGGCGCGCAGTTCGGCAAGGGTCATCTCCTTGCCGTCCATGGTGATGGCCCAGTGCTCCACGGCGCTGCCGTCCTCCTCCAGCAGATGATAGTCCTGGAGCAGATCGTAATACCGCTCCGCCTCTTCTTTGCTGCCGCAAATCTCCCGCAGCTGGGACAAAATCTCCCGGTTATAGGCCGGCTGATTGTCCAACAGGGAGGCAAATACTGCCGTGGGCAGCAGCGAAACGGTCATGACCACTGCGAGCATCATCGCAATCAGCCGTTTGCAAACCTGTTTTTTCATGCCTTTCTCCTCCTCAATCATTTCTTTCCGGAGCAGCGCAAAATGGCCTCCCCGATTTCTCTGACGAACCGGGAGGCAAGCTGCTTTCGCTCCGAAAATCCACATGACTTTGCATTTATTATACCGCACTCTTTCCGCCTGCGCGGTACAGTTCACGCTTAAAATCTGCTTTCTGCGAAATGGAGCAGACCCTTTGCTTGCGTCGATATGGATTTACTGCTATGATAGAGAGCGAAATTCCATGGAAAGGATGTGTTTTGCTTGCAGGTCGCACTGTGCGATGATGAGGAGTCCCAGTTGGATATACTGGAGGGATTTCTTCGGGCATACGAAGTTTCCCACGGTCTGAATCTCACCATTCGGCGCTTTCTCAGCGGCGAGGCACTTCTGTCTGCCACCACCCCCTTTTCCATCGTTTTCATGGACATTTATCTGGACGGACTTCTGGGCACTGAGGCCATCCGGCAGCTGGGCGGCAATGCCCAGGTGGTTTTTGTCACCACCAGCCGGGACCACGCCGTGGAGGCGTTCGGACTGGGCGCTGCCCACTATCTGCTCAAACCGCTGGAGCAGGCCGCCGTCTGGGAGGCCATGGACCGCTGTCTTTCCCGCATCGGGCAGCACACCGACCCCGTCCTGTATATCCAGACCAGCCAGGGCGCGGTGCCCATTGCGACCTCGAAAATCACCTATATCGAAGTGTTTGACAAGCTCTGCATCGTCCACACCGCCGAACGGCAGTTTCAGACCTATACCCCGCTCAACACCCTCTTTGACCAACTGGATCGCCATCGGTTTCTCCGTCCCCAGCGCAGTTTCGTGGTGAATATGGAATATATCGGCTCGTTCCTCTCCGGCAAGCTGATCTTAAAGGACGGAACAGAAATCTCCCTTTCCCGAAACAACCGTGCCGAACTGAAAGCCCAATATCAGTGCTTTTTATTTGACCTGACAAGGAGTGGTACATCGTGATCTTTTTCCGTCTGTTCTGCGATTTTCTCCTGCAAGTGATCCCCTTTTCAGTGCTCGCCTTTTTCCCCTATTCCCAGCAGCTGCGGTTCTCCAGGAACCGGTCTGCCGCGCTGACTTTGCCGCTGTTTCTTGCACTCGGCACACTGTTCGCCGGCTGCGGCTGCGGTCTGCAGCGCATGCTCCCACCGAATCACACCCTGTTCCAGTCCATCAATGTAGTCTTTCTCCTGTGTCTGCTCCCCTGTCTTGCCTGGTACTTGTATCTGACATTGGGAATCTGGCAGAAAAAGCTGTTTGTCTTTTCCTTTGCCCTCACCGGCGGACTGGTGATTTCTTCCATCAACAACGCCATCTGCACCATTACCACCTCGGCGGTACTCTATGACGGCCTGCCCTATCAGCTCCCGGAGCTTGCCATTTTAGCAGTCCTGACCGCTCTGCTGCTGCCGCTGTTTCTGTTCATTTTGGCCCGGTATTACCGCCCGGTGGAGGCCGGTCTGACCCCAAAGGAATGTACCTACCTGGCCGGATTGCCCCTGTTTCTGTTCCTGCTGCTGACGGTGGGATTATCTTTCATCGAGTTTGACTATCTCTATAATCCCATGTCCCTGTTCCTGTTTTTCACCCTGTTCATTCTGGTGCTGGTCATCTACCTCATTTTCTTCAAAATGATGTACCTGTCCTATGAAAAACTCCACTCCCAACACGATGCCGACCAGGCCCGCCATCTCCTGTCCATTCAAGAGGAGCAGTATCGCCACATCTGCACCAACATCGAAAACAGCCGCAGAATGAACCACGATCTCCGGCATCATCTGGTCACATTGCAGGCATTTTTGCAGAGCGGACGCACCCAGGATGCCTGCGACTATCTGGAACAGTATCTGAACTCCACGCAGCAGCCCGATCTGACGCAGCTTTGCCATAACCCCGTGGTCAATATGGTCGTGGGATATTACCAGTCTCTCGCCCTCCGGAACGATATCCAGTTCCATGTCCGTATCCAGATTCCGGAAGAGTTGTCCGTTTCGGATATCGACCTGTCTGTGATTCTGGGCAATCTGTTGGAAAATGCCATTGATGCCGCAAGCCACGGAACTGCAGAAGAGCGGTTCATTCGGTTTCACATGCTCTGCTCCGGAAAGATGCTTGCCATCACCGTGGACAACGGTTTTTCCGGAGATGTGCAGAAAGCGGAAGGACGATACCTTTCCAGTAAGCCCAACCACAGCGGTCTGGGTCTGCAAAACATCGAAATGATCGCCAATAAATATGATGGCGGCGTGGAATTCACGCACGATCCCCATGTGTTCCATTCCTCTGTCATGCTGGCTCTTTGAGGCTCTATCCCCCAAAGTCCCCCGCCCCCGCCTGACAGGCGGGGGCGGGGGGCTCTTTTCTGTATTGCCGCACCTCTAACCGCCCTTTAATCCCCCCTCAAAAAAAGGTTGTACACCCCCAAAAAGTGCGCTATAATGAACACGCCGTACAGGTAACGGCACTCAAATTTCAGGAAAACGAGGTGAGATCATGGACAGTAGCAGTCGTCGAAGTACAGACATGATATTCCGACAATTCCCGTATGCAGAATGCATCACGCTGTCTGTGGTCTGATGTCTCTGCATCCATAAGAGCGAATACCATTGTCTGTTCCAACACAGTGCTACACGGGCAAACGCGCGTGCAGCAGATCCTGTTTGCCATGGACAATGGGTTTTTTTATGCCCTTTTCCCGCAAAACATGATTTCTGCATCCGCTTTTGCCGACCACTGACCGGTAAAGGAGGACAATGAAATGGCAAAAACTTCAGTATTCGTCAACACCCCTGCAGGATACAGCCTGGAGATTGCGGAGTTGCTCCGCAGCAATCTGACGCCCCGGGGGCTGCAGGAAAAATTGGCATCCTATCACGAAAACGATATTGCAGCCGCTCTGGAGCTGCTGACCCCTACAGAACGGGCAAAATTATACCAAATTCTGGATGGGGAGACCCTGGCAGATGTTCTGGAATATTCCGACCACATGGCCGACTATGTGCGGGAACTGAGCGTCCGCAAAAAAGTGGATGTTTTCTCCCGGATGGAGCCTGCGGACATTGTGGAGGTATTGCGTCAGCTGGACAAGGAGGAACGGGAAACCCTGGTGGATCTGCTGGAACCTGCAGTCCGTTCCGATGTGAAACTGCTTAGTTCCTTTGAGGAAGAGGAGATCGGCAGCATCATGTCCACCAATTATATCGCCGTCTCCGACCACGCCACTGTCAAGCAGGCCATGTCGGAACTGGTTCGGCAGGCAGCAGAGAACGACAACATCAGCACCATTTATGTCGTTGACGGCAACGAGACCTTTTATGGCGCCATCGACCTGAAGGATCTGATCATTGCCCGGGAGGGAACCGATCTGAAAGAGATCATGACCTGTTCCTATCCCTATGTCTACGCCCATGCCGCCATCGAGGACTGCATCCCCCAGCTGCGGGATTACTCGGAGGACTCCGTCCCCGTGCTGGACAGCGACAACCGGCTCATCGGTGTGATTACGGCGCAGGATCTTGTGGAAGTTCTGGAAGAGGAACTGAACGAGGACTATGCCAAACTGGCAGGTCTGTCCGCCGCAGAAGATCTGGAAGAACCTGTTCCCCTCAGTGTAAAAAAACGGCTGCCCTGGCTGTTCGTTCTGCTGGCAATGGGTCTGGGCGTGTCCGCCACCGTGGGACTGTTTGAGTCCATCGTGGCGCAGCTGCCGGTGATCATGTGCTTTCAGTCCCTGATTCTGGACATGGCCGGCAATGTGGGTACCCAATCCCTGGCCGTGGCCATCCGGGTCCTCATGGACAAACAGGTTTCCGGAAAGCAGCGCCTGGCGCTTATTCTGAAAGAATCCCGGGTAGGTCTGGTCAACGGCCTGATTTTGGGCGGATTGTCCTTCCTGGTCATCGGCGGATACCTGGTTTTGACAGGGAACGCCCCGACCTTTGCCTTCGCTGTTTCCGGATGTCTGGGCGCGGCAATGGTGCTGGCCATGCTCATTTCGTCCCTGTCCGGAACGATTATCCCAATCTTTTTCCAGAAAATCGGCGTGGACCCCGCCGTTGCGTCCGGTCCGCTGATTACAACGATCAATGATCTGGTTGCCGTCATCTCTTACTACGGATTGTCCTGGCTGATCTTGATCAATCTCCTGCATCTTCCTTAATACAACAAACTCCGCCGGTATGGTCGTTTCCATACCGGCGGAGTTTGCATTGTCTCCCGTCTCACTTTCGCGAAATCTTCCCAGTCTATTCTTGAAAGAGATCCGTTTGTACTTTATACCGGGTGTGTAAGGTAGTAGCCGTCCCCCCGCCCTTAGCGCGACAAAAACGATTTGTATTCGGTGCAAAATGTCCAATAAATCATCTATATGCGTAATTTTTTTGTGCAATAGGCATTTACTTTTGTGGAGATATCAAGTATAATGAAGTTGCCAGAATAAGAAAACCAAAACGCAAAAAATATCCGATTGTGGCGATATAATCTGTATTGAAAGAGGTGAGTCAAATGCAGAAATATAACTTGACTTGGAAGATGGCCAAGAAAGAACCACGATGACTTACGAAAAGGAGAAAATGGTATGTTCAAAAAACTGGGTTGTTTAATGCTCACGTTCGTATGCCTGTTGCCGTGTACCACAGCCTTTGCCGGATGTACTGCGGCTGAGGTAGATGCCACTCCGTTAGTATGTGAGGATTCCAATTGTTATTTTTCGGTTGTTCGTGATGATGATCTGAATACAATAACCATCGAAAAGTATTCCCTTACAACTGATGAAAAGATATGTACTGCAGTGGCCGATTTGGATAGCGGTATTGTAACAGTTACATCTTACAAGGCAGATGGAACAGAAGATGTGGAGATTATGGAAAGCGAAGTACTCCCCACTCCCGATATAGAAGTGCAAACAGTTTCCGGAAGCAAAACCACAAGATCAAAATACGCCTATAATTATAAAAGTTCAACATCTTGTTATGTCGCGTGCCCGGCTTTTGCCGGTAATGCGGATGCAATTTATTCTTTTACAACCTTTGAGCATGCCGGAAATGTTGATCATTTAGATGCGTTTCGTGGTGCGGTAAACCAGATTTATGCGGACGAAAAAAGTCTGGAGACATATATTGCGTCAAGTACTGTGACAACTCTTATCAATACAGCATTGGCAATAGCAGATAATCCGATGGACTTTGGTGCGGTTTTGAAGGAAGCAGTAGCTCAACTCGATGTTGTCGCTGAGGCTCAAATAGCAGCATATCAGATAGGGGTTTCACAGGATCGAGCACAGGTTTTGTATAACCGACTTCAAAATGATTATGCTGAATTACTCAGCGTAGGAGACGCAAAAATCTAACTCCCAAAGGCAATTCGCAAAACGAAACGGAACACCTATGGAGATGTACCACACGGGAGTTCGTGTTGGCGAACTCCCGCTCTGACACCGGGGCATATCACCGTGGCCAGCGTCAGCGACACCGTCGCAGACGCTGGCCACTCACTGTTTATGGGAAAGACACCGATTTCAAATGCGGCGAAGTCAACTTCCGCAATAGAAATTCCGCCTTTCATGTTAAATCTTTCTCAATTTTTTCTTGAAAGAAAGCCATTTGTATTTTATACTGAACATATAGAGTATGATTAACTCCTATTAGGAAAACACACTGTCAAAAGGGTTTTTGCTTTTGGCGGGGGTCAGCCCGCCTCGGCGGTGTCAGTGGTGTTGATTTCAATGTACTCGGCAATCCGGCGGAACTCGTCCGCAAACTTGAAATGAACGCTGATATTGCCGTTTTCGTAAATCTTGATGTGGTCTACCAAGTCCGTGAGGATTTCACGGGTGAGCGTTTCGATGCTTTGATACTTTGCAAATGCTACCAGTGCGGGGTGTTCCTTGTCAACGCCATTCAAGAGCTCCGCCCGTTCCGCGTTCAGCCGGGCCAGCACATCCGCAAGCTCGGCGGCCTGCCGTTCATAATCGGCTTTCATATCCCGGTATTCCTGCTGGGTGATTTCCCCGTCTTTCCAATCTTGATACAGTGACTGCTTGTAGCGGGTTATCCGGGTCAATTCCTTTTCCTTTGCGGCTATCTGGTCGTTAAGGCGGTGGGATTGACTTTTTTTCAGCGGGGCCGAGTTGATACGGGCAATCAACGCCGAGTAGGAAACGGCGGTGTTCACTTGATACTGGATAGCGAACAGGACGGCGGCCTCCAAACGGTTGTGTTTGATAGAGTGCATGGTGCAGGCCGTCCGGGAGCGGTTCTTGTAAGTGGAGCAGGCGTAATAGATATTTTTCCCGCTCTGGCTGCGGGTGATGGATTTCCCGCAGTCCGCACATTTCAGAAAACCGCTGAACAGGTGAACCTCGCGCCCTTTGGGGGAAGTCCGGGTATCGCGTACCAGCAGGGCCTGCACCTTGTCAAAGGTTTCGTGGGAGATAATCGCCTCGTGGGTATCGGGGACGCGCACCCATTCTTCCTCCGGCACAGCCTCAATCTGGTGTACCTTGTAGCTTTTCACCCGGCGGCGGCCCTGTACCAAATCCCCGGTATAAATGGGGTTGGTGAGGATTTCATGTATCATGCGGGCTCACCACATGGGGTCATCCGCCACAGCCGAGGAAACGGGCAGACCCTTTTTCCGGCGGTAGGCCGTGGGGCTGGGTATGCCGTGTTCGTTGAGGTACAGCGCGATGGCCCTTTTAGACGAGCCTTGCAGGAGCATGGAATACACGCGCTTGACGGTTTCTGCGGCCTCGGTATCGACCAGAAGTTGATGCTTGTTTGCCGGGTCTTTGATATAGCCGTAGGGGGCGAAAGAGCCGATATACTGGCCGTTGCGCCGCTTGTAATCGAAAACCTGCCGGATTTTCTTTGAGGTCTGGTAGCAATAGTTATCGTTCATCACGTTAGTTATCGGAACGATAATGTTTGAAACGCTGTCGGGGTTTAGGTAGCTGTCCACATTCTCCGCAAGGGAGATAAAGCGGACGCCCATCTGCACAAACAGGTTATCAATCAGACTCCCCGCGTCACTGTAATTCCGGGCGAACCGGGAAAGGTCTTTCACAATCACGCAGTTGATTTTCCCGCTCATCACATCGGCCAAAAGCCGCTGGAAGTTTTCGCGGTTGGCATCCGTCCCGGTGTGCCCATCGTCCACATATTCAACCGCGCTTTCAAATTCGTCCATGTGCCGCTGGTAGAAGTCCCCCAGCAGGTCACGCTGGTTTTTCACGCTGTTGCTGTCATCCTTGCCCTTTTTCAAATCCTCTTTGGAAAGGCGGATGTACTCGCCCAAACGCCAGCGCCGGATTGTATATGTAGGGGTAAAAGCCTGCTGATACCCTCTGTTTTTTGCTCGTGCCATTGTTCCTCCTTCCCTATCACATTACACTTATATTATAACTCTGCCCGGGGGTATCAACAAGGATGTCGATGCCTCGGGACATTTTGTCTCGAAGTGGGGAGGGGCCGCAACAGCAGTCACAGCCCGCTCTTTTGCCGGATAAGAAAGGCCGCCAGCGCATCCTGGAGGGAGGGGCCGCCCTCGGCAAACTCGATTTTCACGCCCACGCCGCCCACGCTAAAGCAGTACGGATTGACGGCCCGTTTCACAAACCGGGCCAGCCGCTCCTCCCGGGGGAGGGTGCGGTCAAAGGCCATACCGCTCACGTCAGCCAGCGCATCCGCGCTCACCGCGCCGATGTCCACGCTTTTCATTTGTTCCAGCTCTTGTGCGGTCAGTTTCACGGCAAAACCTCCTTTTGCGTTTTGGGTTGGTGGGGAAACGCGAAAGGACAGCACTCCGAAAAGTGCTGCCCTTTGGCCTGTCCCTACCTTGGGACAAATTGTCTCGAACTTAATAGGGGCTGTCCAGAAAATGCGCCTCGGCCTCTTCCAGCCCCCGACAGTCGAACACTTCATAGAGCTCGGCCACCACGCGCCGGATGTCCCCGGCAGAAAAGCCGCAGTTTTCCATCGCATAGATGGCATAGCCCCGGCACACGTTGTTGCTCCACGGCTGGGCCAGCAGAGCAGCCAGAGCGGGGTCGTATTCCATAAGTCCGCCTCCTAATGTAAAAATGGGGAGCGCCGGGCCCGTATGTTTGGCCCGTCAAAAGACAGCGAGTAGCGGCCCGGCGTTCCCCTGTTTTGTGCGGCGGCCCCGAGCGGCAAGCGGCCAGCTTGTCCTTCGCGGATCGTGGCCGTGGGGCTGGCAAGCTCCCCACTCGCGGCGGTGGTGTTGGTCGCTCGTCCTCCCGTGGGAGAAGTCACAGCGCACCCGCCGCCCGGCTCCCCGCGTTCACTCGGGGCCGCCCGCTATGCAGTTGTGGAGAAGAAAAAACTTCCTCTCATATACCACCAGAAAAGCGGAGCAAATGGAGGGGCGGTCAGGAATTTTTTTGCAAATATTTTTTCATGCTTTTTAGACCTCCCAGAACGGACTCACGGACGGAGCTCTTATCCACGCCCTCGGCCTGAGCAATCTCCCGGTAGGTCATGCCGAGGATAAAGTGAGCGTCCACCCGGCGGCCCTGGATCTCCGGCAGGCAGTTCAGCGCGTTCCAGAGGCGACAGAACCGCTCCTTGAGCTCCAGCACCTCGTCCGGGGTGAGCTCATGCAGGCAGGCGGAATACTCGATGCCATCATCCGCGTCCAAGGAATAGTACGCCTTGTTGTAGCGGGCCCGCTCGGTATAGGCCGCCTCGGAGCGGACGCTGGCCCGGAGCGCCTCGGCCACATCATCGGAAACCTCAATATATTCGTCCTGGGTGTACCAGTAGTAAAAGTCGCGCAAGTTGATAATCGTCATGGTATGTACCTCCATATCGTTTTTGTGGTCGGGTTGCGGGAAACGATATGGAGGGCGGCGGGGAGCGGCACCCGGGGGAGCCGCCCCGCACCTTGGGACAGCTTGTCCCAAAGCTGGGCAAACAAAAAACGCCTGCGCGGAAAAATACCACGCAAGCGCATAAAGTGAGACGATTATCTAAATTACAACAAATTTCGCATTGTATAACAGAATATACTTGTCTTGGGCTTGGGCTTTTTTTGGCAAGTTAGGGGGACGGACAAAGCAGAGAGACACGACATTACCTCCTAAAAAGCAGTTGTCGTACCTTTCAATAAAAAAGCCGATAACCGCATTTTCAATCTGCGTGTTATCGGCTCTGCGTCTGTGCGTCTGGCTCTGTGATAACTAAAATCTTAAATTTTTCTACACTAATTAAGGTTTCTTGTTTGCATTTAGGACAAAACAAGGGGAAATTTTTCAGTTCAGTATCTAACCGCAACTTGATACGAGTTTTACTGTTACAGACTGGACATAGCAGCCACTCGAAGCTATCCATATAATTCATTTCAAATTTCTCTGAGCATCCAAACTCTTTGAGCCGTGATAACAGAACCAATCGCAATTATCATAGCCAATAGTAAGAACGAAAACTGTATTCCACTCATTGCCACTGTGTAAACATCAAAGAATTTTAATGGAGTTAAACAGTACAACATTGGAACTTCAAGATATTCGGCGGTGATACTGATACCATAAAAAAGCAATAATATTCCCGCGCCTATCCGAACAGCCCCTTTATAGGTTCTCGTCAGGCTGGAGGCCAAAAGCGTGATTGCAAACAAAGTCAACCCTGTCAAAAACAGGCCCAATGTGGTGGTAAAAACAGCTTCTCTTTGCTCTAAACCGCCCAGCGGCAAAATGGCGGTAAAATAATTACATAACCCGCTGAATACCGCAAGTGCAAACAAATTACATATACAGGCAACGGCTTTGGCACAGACAACTTTGCTACGGCTCACTGGTTTTGTAAATAGATATTCTGCCGTTCCCTGCGCCTGTTCTTTCGCTATACACGAAACACCGAGATAGACCGCATAGCTGTTGGTCAGCATCGTGGCCCAATAATACATACAGCCATACCAGCCCAAAGCAGAGGTCAGATCACCGCTCACGCCAAACATAGCTTTCAGAATTTTTGGGAAATCCGATATGAGCCCTGTCAGCTCATTGAGGCTGTCCTTTAGTGACAAATACTCAAAGTAAGCGAAGCCGCATAAAATCAAGACGATCCCCATCCATATCAGCAGTATCTTTCTTGTTAAACGCAGTTCGTTTTTCACTAACGCTTTCATTTACTTCCTCCTTTACACAGCCATCGCAATATCCCGCTTCAAGATTTTCCAGTATGCCAGCAGCGCAAACACAAACATCAGAAACAGATACCAGATCATATAGTCCCACGAATAAGACCCGGAATGATGGATCTCCGCCGGACTGAAAAAGGAAAACGGCGATAAAAAGCCAATAGCCCGGATACCGACAGTCCTTGAAAAAGAGGTGATGCAGTATTCCACAAACACGACCAGTCCAGATGTCAGAAGCGGAGAGCGGTTATTGGGCCGGAATACTCCCACCATTGTCCCCATCAATGCAAAAAAGAGAGTGAGAAGGACAAGGGAGCCTGCCACCAGAAAAAATTCCCCTGTTGGAAATCCGGGGCGAAACAGCGTCATCGTAAAAAAGGAGGCCATCACATAAAAAATTCCTGTTACACATACCCCGGCAAGGGTGCACAATAGTTTCCCTTTGTATATCGCCTGCCGTCCACAAGGTTTGGTATACAAATATTCTGCTGTGTTTTCCGTGCACTCCTTGGTATGTAAGGACAGGCCCAGGTGCATCCCGAAGATGCCGCCGGCAATCATGAAGAACCCTGTGAGAAAGGAATACATCCCCATAGGCTTTGTAAGAAGCTCCAGGGAAATGCCAACGGTTTCAAAAAATCCTCCCTGTGCAAATCCTGTCGGCAGCGTCCCCGCTGTTTCCACCATGCCATAGTAAACCGGCGTCATGGAAAAAATACATAGCGCAAGAGCAACGGCCCAAATCAGAATATATTTTTGTGACCGTTTCCATTCAAATCGAAAAATCTGCATGACGAGCCTCCTATTCGTAGTAGTGGAGGAATATTTCTTCCAATGATGGTTCCTCGATTAAAATGTCCTCCAGCTCCAACCGATGGAGCTGGTTCATAATTGTCATAACGGTTCCACTAAACATGAAGGATACAGAAGTTTTGCTCTTATCCCACTCCAAATTAGCCGTACCGGGAATAGAAAATAAATCCTCTGGAATGGCGTTTTTTGCTGTCAACGAGATTTTCTTGTAGCCGTTTCCCCGCAGTTCCTTCATGGATTGAACGCCGACCAGCTTCCCCTCCCGCAGAATGGCTACACGGTCACAAAGCCTCTGTACCTCGCTCAGAACATGGGACGACAGGAAAATCGTCGTACCGCGTTCATTTTCTTCTTTTAACAGGTCATAAAAGGTCTGCTGGATCAGCGGGTCAAGACCGCTGGTGGGCTCGTCCATGATAAGTAACTTTGGGGAGGGTAGCAAAGCCGAAACGATGCCGACTTTCTTTTTGTTGCCCAAAGACAGGTCGCCGATCCTCCTGGACAAATCCAAATTCAGCCGTTCCGCCAATGCTTCCATCCTGTTATGACCGGCCACTCCATAGAGTTCCGCCGTATAAAGAAGCATCTCTTTGACTTTCATGCTGTTGTAGTAACAGTTTTCGCTGGGGAGATACCCCACATCCTTTGCGATCTCAGATGCCTGCCGCCCACAGTCCAGTCCAAAGACAGAAGCGGTTCCTCCGGTGGGCTTCAACAGTCCCATCAAGGTACGGATGGTGGTGGACTTTCCCGCCCCGTTAGGGCCGATAAAGCCGAAAATCTCACCGCGCTCGACCGTAAAGCTGATTTCCTCAATTCCACGGTGCTTTCCATAGCTTTTGGTGAGCTTGTTTAGGGCAATCACAGGTTCACTCATAGCAGATATTCCTCCTTGTAAAAGTTGTGCTTCAACATATTTAGGATTTCTCGAAACTCTTTCATCATGCCGTCATAATCCACTCCGTTTTCCAACTGAACGGACATACCCTTTGCAAGCAGCATAAGCATCTGAAACACTAATTCTGCATCCTCCGGGTGTCTGAATTTTTTATAATCCTGCTCATGCAGAACGAGCGATGCAATGTATTTTTCGTTTGTTTCCGAAAATATGGCACCTTTCAATTCCGGCATTGGTTCTGCGGCCACGCTTGCAATAAACGATGCAATATGCGGGTGCTTTTTCAAGTTTTCCACTTTCATAACGCTGGCTTCCCATACACGGTCAAAGAAATCTGTGGTTTCCTCCAATGCGCTCGTGTTATATGCTTGTTTCATTTGGGCAGCGCAGTAATCAAATAAATATTGGTAGAGTGCCTGTTTATTCCCAAAATACTGAAAGATAGACGCCTTTGAGATACCTGCCGCTACCGCAATATCATTGATTGATGCTTTTTCATATCCATGTTTTGCGAAACAGGCCAGAGCCGCATTGCGTATGGTATCCTGCTTTTTGATTGATAGAGCAAGAAATTTTTCCATCGTATTACCCCTCTCTGAATAACCGTTTCGGTTATCATTGAACAGTATAGCATAAATAACCGAAACGGTCAATAGTGCTTTGCTTTATTTTTAGGGGAGCGCACAAACGGCAAGCAATTCGGGTGTGGCCACACTCCGAAATTTTCACAGGCCGCAGGCCCGTGAAAATGCTTGTTGGGGAGCTCCCCAAACCCGCTGGACTTCGGGACAAATTGTCCCAAAGTCCCGGCGCAAGCGCCTGTTGGATGCGGCCCGGGCTAACGCTCCTGGGCCTTATTTTCCCGCCCGTCCGTATGGCCGAGCAGATAATCAATGTTTGCCTTGACCGCCACGGCCTGCCGCATATCCGCCTGGGCTTTGCGGTACTCGGCATAGAGGGCCTTTTTCTTTTCGGAGAGCTCCCGGCGCTCCTTTTTCAGCGCGTCCATTTTCGGGAGCTTCGCCCCGCCTAAAAGATCATTCATGGCAGCTTTCGCCGCCCGGTATGCGGCCAGCTCCGCTTCATGCTGGGCCAAATATTTTTTGCTGTACTGGGCCGCCTTATAGCCATCGAACACGGGCCGGGTTTTTGCAAAATCCACCGTAGCGCCCATGAGTTGTACTGTATGGGAGAGGGCCGACTCGGTTTCCCGGAGCTCTCCGGCCAGGGCGTGAAAGCGATCCACTGCCGCCTCAGTGCTGGCCGCCAGTTCCTCATAGTCTGTGAGCTTGTGCTCCTGGAGATATTGGAGCGCGGCGGCCATCTGTTTCAAGTTGTAGACCTTCGCCCACCGCGCATAGGCCGGGCCTTTGCCCTGTGCCATACGCTCCCTAATATCAATAATCAGATTGACACGCCGGGACGGAGCCGGGCTGTCCTTCGGGAGCTCCGGGATGGGACGCTCCCCGGCAATCACCGCCTGAATATCATCGGGATCAAAGCCGGGGCCCAGGACAGAAGCCCGCAGGCGGGTGTACTTATCCTGCCCAGGAGCCAGAAATGAGATCACGCCGCCCCGCCCATGCTTCACCGCAAAGCCGGACTCCTCCATAAGCCGCAGAAAGGCCGCAAAGTCGGCAGGCTTTTTTCCCAGAGTCTCCACGATGGCCAGCCGCACCCGCTGTTGTGCGGTGGGTGGCTTTTCCCCGATCCACTGGCCATAATGGAGAAAGCGGCCCTTGCTGTGCTGTTTCGGATTTTGGATAACAGACAGCTCGTGCTCAATGCACACCCGGTCAGAGAGCCGCCGCAGAGCAAAGGATGAACCGATGAAGTTATGAAACTTCCGGGAGCAGTCCTGGGCCGTGGAATTAAAATAAATATGGTTATGCGGATGCCCCTTGTCAATATGGGTACAGACGAAAAACTGGTACTTGCCTTTTGTCCAGCGCATGGCTGTTTCATAGCCGATTTTGTTTGCCTCCTCCGGCGTGACCTCGCCGGGCGGGAACGCCTGCCGGATCTGAAAGAACAGGGCCCCGCGCTCCACGGCCCGGCCCGTTTCCGCCTGGTACTGGCTTTTCGTCAGAAGAAACTCAGCGGAGGCCGATGACGGATCGCAGAGGTAGGCAGACACAGCCCCTATCTTTTTCGGATTGAGCCCGTAGGCAAACCGATCCTCCATCGTCTGGACAGCCGTTTTTCCAGCCGCTACCTTGTAGGGCCGGATATAAGTTGTAGCGATAGCCGCGCCTCCTTTCTGAAAAAATACGGCGGCTGGAGCACAGCCGCCGCAAAGGACTTCAGGACAAATTGTCCCAAAGCGTTATCCCGCAATAAAGGTCTTTAACAAGTAGGTAAGATCATCCAGCTTGCAGACCAGCCACTCGGCTGCGGCGGGCAGCCCAAAAGGGGAAAGCAGAAAAGCAAGCACCAGCCCGGTGATCCCCCATTGTGGATTGCTCTGAATGAACAGCTCGAACAGGCCGCACACCGCAAGGACAAGGGACAGGATGCCAAGCACCCAGGACGCGAGGGAAACGCTGAAATTGAGGACTGCGACAATCAGCGTAAGAGCCAGAACAGCAGGAGCCGCGATGATTTTCAGAATGATCCGCATAGTTTGATACCTCCTTATTTTTGTTGACGGTTTACCCTTATATAATCATTATACCTCTGTCCTGGAGGGACAACAAGGATGCCTCCGGCTTTCAGCACCTCGGGACAAAGTGTCCCGAAGTAGTGAAAGCCGGGGAACGGCAAAACCGCTCCCCGGCAGGACTAACGCTCCACAATAGCAGACAGCTTTTTCAAAAGATCGGACAATGGCCCCCACAGCTTTTCATAGTCCCGTTGCAGAGCTTTAATTTCCTCGGGATAGATCCCGCCGTAGGTGTTGGCCTGGATTGCCACTTGATTGAGATTGTTT
>ENA-ORTY01000335-ORTY01000335.1-human-gut-metagenome-genome-assembly--contig:-NODE-335-length-63956-cov-5.289933_pt1 | contig 63956 bp, 96 predicted proteins | sample MGYA00241917_ERZ509198 | MGnify/ENA primary metagenome ERZ509198 (study PRJEB26280, sample SAMEA2338857) | human gut metagenome | biome: human gut; feature: human-associated habitat; material: faeces...
CTTGCTTCTCCTAGACTTGAGCCTGCTCCCGTACTATCTGATACTACTCTTATTGTGCCTACCTTTACACTTGGCGTTGAAGCTGCTGGCTTTTTTACTGTTATTGTATAATCTTTTCCTTCTAACTTTTTTGTTATTGTTATTGTTCCATCTCCGTTATCTGTTACTTCGTCTATTCTTCCTTCTGTTACTTTTTCTTGCAAGAAACTTTCCAATGTCTCATCATTTGATGCTAATTGATATTCTAATACCAATCTGTTCATCTCTTCTTCCGCACTTGCTCGTTTTGTTGCTTCTGCCGCCTCTTTTGCCTTTTTTATTATTCCATCATCACCTAATACGGTATTGATACTTACTCCGGCTAGAATTAACAAAACCACTATTGTTATAACTAGTGCCACTAGTGTTATTCCTTTCATTTCTTTCGTTTTCATAAAATTTACTCCCTCCTAAGTAATCCTTAAGTAATGAACTTAAGGACTAATAGATAACACGCAAACAGTTGTAAATACTTTAGTTGTTTAATTGTTACATAAAAATTACAGATAACTTTCAAAACTGTATCATTTTGATTTTTTTCCTTTAGTCTATTGCTACAATTATTTTTTAATGATATTATTACATAGATTAATTCAACTTAAGTTCATTACTTAAGGATATTTTTTTCTTTGTTTATGAAAAATCAAGTATTAATCAATGTACATTACTAAATAAATTGCACCACATTCTTATTATACTTCATAATATAGAACGTGGTGCTTTTTATTTTATTCTTTTTTCTTGCCTGTAGATTTTTTATTAGTTTCCTTTGTAGTAGTTTTTGCTGTTTTTTTCTTAGTTGCTATTTTCTTAACAGTTGTTCTTTTAGTTGCTGTTTTTGTTGTTTTTCTTGCTCTCTTAGTAGTTGTACTGCCTTCTTCTTTTACTTCTTCTGGAGTCCAAACCTCTCCTTTTTTAGGCTTGTTCCAAGATATATAATTACAGCTCTTTGGATTATTTTCACATATGTAGTAGTTTCTTCTTCTTTTTGTTTTTCTAACTTGAACTTTGCCACCACATACTGGGCATGGTTCATCTATAGTTACAACGAATGGTTTTACATTTTTGCACTCTGGGTAACCAGGGCATGCTAAAAACTTACCGAATCTTCCCATTTTTACTACCATCATTCTTCCACATTTATCACACTGTACATCTGAAACTTCATCTTCTAGTTTTACATGTTCTAGCTCTTTATCAACTTTTTCAAGCTCATTTTCAAATGGTGGATAGAAATCACGCAATATTTGTTTCCATTCTTCTTTTCCAGATGCAACTTCATCAAATTCATTTTCTACCTTAGCAGTAAATTCAACATCTACTATATCTCCAAAGTTTTCTGTTAATAATTTGTTTACAACCTCTCCGAGTTCTGTTGGAACTAATTGTTTCTTCTCTTTTTCTATATATCTTCTTTCCAATATTGTTGTAATTGTTGGAGAATATGTACTTGGTCTTCCTATTCCCTTAGCTTCTAGCTCTTTTACCAAACTTGCTTCTGTATATCTTGCTGGTGGCTCTGTAAAGCTTTGTTTTGAATTCAATTTTTTCTTTTTAACTTCTTGATTTACCTCTAATGCTGGAATTGATGTTGAATCTTCTTCCTCTTGTCCATTGTCGTTTCCTTCTACATATAGAGTCATAAAACCTTTAATTTTTAAGTTTTGACCACTTGCCTTGAATACATAATCGTTTACTTTAATATCAACATTTATTGTATCATATACTGCAGCTGACATTTGGCTTGCTAAAAATCTGTTGTATATCAGTCTATATAATTTGTATTGGTCTGTTGTAAGTGAATCTTTTATGCTTTCTGGCGTTATATAAATATATGTTGGGCGTATACCTTCATGGGCATCTTGTGCCTCACTGCTCTTTTTGTAATACCTATTTTCGTAATACTCACTTCCATAGGTTTTGCTTATTTGCTCTTTTGCGGCGGCTCTTGCCTCTTCAGAAATTCTTGTAGAGTCTGTTCTCATGTAAGTAATTAGTCCAACACTACCTTTTTCAGGAATTTTCACACCTTCATATAATCCTTGTGCAACAGACATAGTCTTTTTTAGTGTAAACCCTAACTTTCTTGAAGCCTCTTGTTGCATAGTGCTTGTCGTAAATGGTGGAGCTGGAGTTCTTTTCTTTTCTCCCCTTTTCACATCTGTTACAATGTATTTTCCGTCTTTTATGTTTTCTAGGATTTCATCAACTTCTTCTTTTTTGTGTAATTCTATTTTCTTGCTTCCCTTGCCATACAATCTAGCCTCAAATTCCTTATTAGACTTTTCATCTAATAATATAGCATAAATGTTCCAATATTCCTCTGGTACAAAGTTTCTTATCTCATTTTCTCTATCTACAATTAGCTTTACTGCAACAGATTGAACTCTTCCTGCAGATAGCCCTGGTTTTACCTTTTTCCATAATAATGGGCTTATTTTATAACCCACAATTCTATCAAGCACACGTCTTGCCTGTTGTGCATTTGTTAAATTCATATCTATTTTTCTTGGTTTCTTTATAGATTGTTGCACAGTTTCCTTTGTAATTTCATTAAAAGTAACTCTACATACACTATCTTCTGGAATTTCCAAAATATGAGCCAAATGCCAAGCAATAGCTTCTCCTTCACGGTCAGGGTCGGTTGCAAGATACACAGTTTTTGCACTTTTGGCATCTTTTTTCAAAGATTTTATTAAATCTCCCTTTCCCCTAATATTTATGTACTCTGGCTCAAAATCATTTTCAATATTAACTCCAAGCTTAGATTTTGGTAAATCCCTTATATGCCCCATAGATGCAACTACTTTCGTATTTCCACCTAAGAATTTTTTTATAGTATTAGCCTTTGCAGGCGACTCAACAATAATTAATTTATCTGCCATTAACTTTTTCGTATAATCAATCTTATAAAAAATCTATAAACCTTGATTAACCCTTTCTTCAAATTTAATTTCATCAATATATTGTAGCGTAATTTTATTTAATTTTCAAGTTTTTGAAGCGTTAATTTTCAATAGATTTCAAATCTTTTCACATATCCGCGATTTTTTCAAGTGCATTTAAACACATATCCGTAATTTTTGTAAGTTATTTTTAACACATATACGCATTTTTTACTTTGTCATACTAAAAATTAATTCTGGACATTTCTTAAAATCTGATATTATATCTCCTGTTGCAACTGGTGTTACTTGGTAATTTACGAGTATTTTTAATAAATTATCTATTAAATTTTCATTATTTGATAAGTTGCTTTCTATTATCTTTTCTGTTATAACATCTTTCTTTCCATCATTTTCTTCTTTTACTAATGCAATTCCAAATTTTTTCTCATCTTCTTTTACTTCTGAGGCGGTCAGCTTGTAATATTTTACCTTTATTTTTTGTTTTCTTTCTGCTTCATTAAAATTTTCCACATTAATATTAGCTTCTCCAAATAGTTTTTTCATATTAAATCACAACCTTTCCTAGAGGAAAATTTAGAATTGTAAAATTAATTATTTTGATAAACGAAAATATTTGATAACTTTTCTATTATCAATTAGTAGTACATATGCTATTAAAATTTTGAAATTTTTTACAATTACTTATCCCCTTTAAAAAAATATAATACCACCAGATTATTCTGGTGGCAAGTTATTTCGTGTTTCATGTTTCGACACAATTCGACAAATCTCCTTGTATATGTTTTCCTCTACATCAGCTCTTGCAACTTTTTTTGCCGATTCTCCCATTATTTTTAAGGTTTCCGTGTCTTTCACAATATTATTTATCGTGTTATTTAATTTTGTAAAATTTAATTCTTTATCTAATATAATTTTTGCAGCACCAACTTTTTCCAATACTTTTGCATTGTATTCTTGATGGTTTTCTGTTGCAAATGGATATGGGATAAATATTGCAGGTTTTCCTATCGTAGCAATCTCTGTAATAGTCATTGCTCCGCTTCTGCACACAACTAAATCTGACATTTCCATAACCTCTTGCATACTATATATGTATGGTAATATTTTTGTATTCTCTATATTATCAATATCTATATTCTTAATTCTTAGTTTTTCTTTTACCTCATCATAGTTTCCTGGTCCAACTGCCCAAACTATTTGGTACTTTTCATTAAGCCTATTTTCTATTATTCCGAGTATTGCATTATTTATGCTTTGAGCCCCTTGACTTCCACCAAAAAATAATACTACAGGCAAATCTTGTTTCAATTTCATTTCCTGTTTCAAGTTATATTTTTGCTCATCACTTAATCTATTTGAATTTACTTTCGTTGGTGTCCCAGTAACAACTATTTTTCTTGCATTTGAAATTCTTTCTTTTGCTTCTTCGAAGCCTAGCAATATTTCATCTGCTTTTTTAGCCATTACCTTTACAGCTACTCCTGGAAAAGCATTGCTTTCATGCAATATTATTGGAATTTTTAACTGGCTTGCTGCCATACAAACAGAAACACATATATATCCGCCTGTACCAATGACTATGTCAGGCTTAAACTCCTTTAATATCTTTTTAGCTTGGCCAACAGCCTTTATGGTTTTGCATAATCTTTTAATATTATCTAAATTGATTTTTCTATTAATTCCATATGCTTCAACTGTTTTTAGCTCATAGCCTGCTCTTGGTACTAAATCTTTTTCTAATCCTCTACCAGTTCCTATGAAAATTATTTTTGATTGTGGCTCTTTCTCCATTATTTTATTGGCAATAGCTATTCCTGGGTTTATATGTCCTCCAGTTCCAGCCGCAGCAATTACTACTCTCATTTCTTACACCTTTCTTTATTCGATTTATTTAGTTTGGAAAAAATTGAATTTGGGCAAATACAATGATTTTCAAAGGCAAAGGTTCATACTTTGTGTATGTAACAGCGTTCGAAAAGAAATTTGACGTAGCCAAAATTGTAATTATTTTTCAAGCTCTAAACCTTTGAACCTGCCCTTGACACATTAAGCAAAATTCCCACTCCAGCCAGTAGTACCAACAGTGCGGTTCCTCCGGTAACTGAAAAAAGGAAGTGCCATACCTGTTGTTGGTATAGATGCTGTAACAACTGCGATATTGATTATTGCTTGTGTTGCTACAAGTGTTGTAACTCCTATTGCAAGCAAACTTCCAAACATATCTGGTGCCTTCATAGAAATTACGATTCCTCTCCATACAAAAATTGCAAATAATAATATAATTGTAACGCAACCTACAAAACCCAATTCTTCTGCAACTATTGCAAATATAAAGTCATTTTGTGGTTCTGGTATGTACAAATATTTTTGTTTACTGTTTCCTAGTCCTACTCCAAACAATCCTCCAGAACCAATCGCATACAAACTTTGTACCATTTGGTAACCCGTTCCCGTTGCATCAGACCAAGGATCAAAGAATGTCATAATTCTATCCATTCTAAACGAGTCACTAGCATCACCTTTTAATAACTCTCTTATTATTACTAAGGCTACTCCCGCGACTCCTGCCAGACCAGCAAACATAAAATGCAACAGCCTGCATCCAGCCATTAACATCATTACACAGGTTACAATACCTACAACCAAAGATACACTTAAATGGTTTTGAACAAAGTACAATATTGCAATTGGAGGAATTAAAAATGCCATAGGCAATACAAATCCTTTTCCAAATTGCTTTAAATCGTTTTTGTGGTCTGATAAATATCCTGCATAAAATATTATTAAACCTATTTTTGTAAATTCTGATGGTTGGAACTGCCCTATTCCCTTTATTTCAATCCATCTTTTTGCACCATTAACACTTTTTCCAAGTTTCGGTACTAAAACTAAAAGTAAAATTGCAACAGATATTACATATATAACCTTATAATATTTTCTTAAAAATCTATAATCAGATTTTGAAAAGAATAACATTAATCCTATTCCAGCCAAAGCAAATTCAAATTGTTTTAAAAAATAAGTATAGCTTTTTCCCGTTGACGAAAGAGCAGATGGTGCGCTTGCCGAAAGAACCATAACAACACCCAAAGATAGCAGTATTAATACGGTTATAAATAAAATGTAATCCATTTTATTATTCATAAATTTTGAAAATCTTTTAACTTTCTTTTTTTCTCTTTGCATTTGTTCGTCCTTTCAATTTTATATTGCGGCTAGACCAATCATGCATGCTATTAATGTTATTATGCTAAATACTGAAACAATAGCATTTTCGTTCCAGCCACATAATTCAAAATGATGATGTAATGGTGCCATCTTAAATACTCTTTTTCCAGTTCTTTTATAGTGTGCAACTTGTATTATGTCTGATAAAGTTTCTAATACTGGAATTATTGCAATTATTAATAATAAAATTGGTAATTTCAAATAAATAGCCATTACAGAAACCGCTCCGCCTAAGAATAGTGAGCCAGTATCACCCATGAATACTTTTGCTGGGTGTAAGTTGAATAGCAAGAATGCTAAGCATATTCCTATCAAGCTAACTCCCATTATAACAATTTCTTTAACTCCAAAAATTATTCCTATAACAGTTAAACATGTTAATATAATTGTTGTGACAGATGTACTTAATCCATCTATTCCATCTGTTAAGTTAATTGCATTTGTAGTTCCAAGCATAACAAATATGGTAAATGGTATGTATAGCCAAATTGGCAATGTAATTGACGTTTTCGCAAATGGAATTATTAAATCTGTTCCAATATGCATTACATTTGTTAAATATACCGTGAATATTGTTGCTATTATCAACAGTCCAAACATTTTATATTTTGGTTTTAGTCCTTCTGTGTTTTTTAAAATTAACTTTTTAAAATCATCTACAAAGCCTACCAATCCAAACCCAACTGTTACTAATATTAGTGGTATTAAATTTTTAGCCATTGTCTGTTCAGATGCATCTACGGATTTTGAATATTTAAAAAATACTATTGCTCCTATTATTATTATGGCTAAAATCATTACAATTCCGCCCATTGTAGGAGTTCCCTGTTTTTTTAGATGAGACTTTGGACCATCGTCTCTTTCTTGTTGCCCTATTTTTCTTCTACGTAATATTGGTATTACTATTAGAGATATTACAAATGCTATAGCAAATGCCAACATTAATATCTTTATTTGGTATGCCATTTTATATTTCTCCTTTGATTATTTGATTTACTATTATTCTTTCATCAAATGGATGTTTTACTCCATTTATCTCTTGATATGGCTCGTGTCCTTTTCCTGCAAGCACAATTATATCTTTCTTGCTAGCCATATTTATTGCATATTTAATAGCCTCTATTCTATCTACTATACATACATATTTTCCTTTAGTCTTTTTTATTCCTGTTTCTATTTCATCTACTATTGTTTGAGGGTCTTCTGTTCTTGGGTTATCTGATGTAATTATTGTAAAATCTGCAATTTTTCCTGATATTTCACCCATTATAGGTCTTTTTGTTGTATCTCTGTCTCCTCCACAACCAAATACAGAAATTACTCTTCCTCTAGTATATGATTTTACGGCATTTAGTATATTTTCTAGGCTTTCTGGAGAATGTGCATAATCTATCATAATTGTTAAATCTTTGCTGTTATTTACAAGTTCAGATCTTCCTGGTACTCTTACTTCTAATAAAGCATCTTTTATATTTTCTGCAGAACAGCCTAATTTTGTTGCAACACAAATTGCAGCTAAGCTGTTATACACGCTGAATCTTCCAGGAATTCCAACTTTTACTCTTTCATTTTTATCTCCAATTTTAACCTTGAAATCTACATACGAATTTGTAATTGTAATATCTTTTGCAAGTAAATTACATGCATTGTCGATTCCATATGTTGTTATCTCACAATCTGGTACTAAACTTGGTACCTTGCAAACTTGTAAATCATCGACATTTACAAACCCACATTTGCACATCTTAAATAACTTTAATTTAGACTCGAAATAATCTTGCATATTTGGGTGTTCTTTTGGACTAATGTGATCCTCTGAAAAGTTTGTAAATACTGCAATGTCAAATTGGCATCCTGCAACTCTGTTTAGTTTCAAGCTTTGTGAAGAAACTTCCATTACAATTGCTTGGCAACCATCTTCAACCATTTGTGCAAAATATTGTTGTAGTTCTATACTTTCTGGAGTTGTTCTATCACTATCAAGCAACTTCTTATCTCCACTATAAACAGCTATGGTTCCAACTAGTCCAGTCTTAATTCCTTGCTTTTGTAGAATCTCTTTAATCATAAATGTTGTAGTAGTCTTGCCCTTTGTTCCAGTAACTCCAATTAGCTTAACTTTTTTTGATGGATTATCGTAAAAATTACATGCACAAATTGCCATCGCATATCTTGCATCTGGCACAACAATAAGAGTTACATCTTCTGGTATATTTAAGCTCCTAATGTCTGTTGTTTCTTCAACAAGAATAGTCTTTGCACCTTTCTCTATTGCACTATTTATATACTGTGTTCCATCTGTTGTGAAGCCTTTAATTGCAAAAAACATACTTCCTTCAACAACTTTTCTGGAATCTTTTTCTATTGTTGTAACCTCTCTATCAATTTCACCTTTAGCTTTAATTCCGTCTATTCCGACTAAAATTTTCTTTAAATTCATAATTACCATTCCTCTCCGAATTTATTGGATTAATATTTATATTGTCATTCTTCAACTTTACTTTTAACATTATATAATTAAAAAACGCATTTGTATAGGGTTATAGTCATTTTTTCTAAAAAATTTATAGTACATTATATTCGTTAACGTAGAAAATTAGTAAAAAGATTAATTTAATATTTAAAGTTATCATTAAATTTAATTTCCAGATTTTTAATAGAAATACTCTTGTGTAGTTTCATTCAATATTGTTTACGCACTTAGTTTGCAAATTTACATAAAATATGCTATACTGTAAATGTACGTTATTTACAAAATGATAGTTTGCAATGAGGATTAATTTTTCCTATTGTTGCTATCACACAAAAAGTGAGGATTTTTCAATGCGAACATTTGAAACGCAATTGGCTCTGAACAACATCAGCGTTCCCGTTCTTTTGCAAGAGCAGAATCGATTCTTAAAAAAGTTGAATGCCGCAAAAGCAGCATATTTCATGGTTACCAAAGCAATGTCTGCTCGGGAAAGGCAGTGGGATGAATATCGAAAAACTTTAACTGCTAACTGGGAATGCGAATTCCCTGAATTAGCAAAGGTTGAAACCGAACCGTATTTTTCATTTACAAATTTAGATGAGGCAGTTAATGTTTTCGAAGCAGACGTCAAAAAAATTCTGGACTTTTCCAGTCTCTACTTGCTTTATGCTAACATTAACGTTAAGGCTCACACAAAATGGTTACGGCAAATAGTTGCAGAAGCCCCTGAAAACTGTGACCTTATTGTTATTCGGAGTAACTATACTCCTAGTGTCGATGCGGTTCGTAACTTTAACCTTCAGGTATCTGCACATCAGCCTACTGTTATCGAGGCCTATGGCTATTGCCCTGTTTGGATTGCTTTTCGACCTGGCGAAAAAATTCGTACTCAAAACTGGTGCATGGTAAAATCCAATAGCACCGTAGAGTATATAGTTGCAAACGACTGATACTCTGTGAGTCCTCATAAAGTTCCATACACTCTGCATAAGAGAGTATGGGATTTTTTATTTTTTGTAAATTTTTGTATTGATTTTTACCAAATTTGGTAATATACTAATAAGTGGCTTAATTTAGAAAACACTTCTATTTTCTGAAAATTAGGCAAGAAAGGAATTGATTTATTATGATAAAAATAGCATTTTTTGATACTGAGGATTACGATAAGAAATTATTTGATGAGTATAACAAAACATACAATTATCAAATTACTTATTTCAAGTCAAGATTAAACGCAGAAACAGCACCACTTGCAAAAGGATATGATGTTGTTTGTATTTTCGTAAATGATAAGGCAGATAAAGAAACCTTAGATATTTTAAATGAATCTGGAGTTAAATTATTAGCTCTAAGATGTGCTGGATTCAACAATGTAGATTTAAAACATCTTGGTAACATTAGAGCCGTACGTGTTCCACAATACTCTCCATATGCCGTTGCAGAGCATGCCACTGCCCTATTACTAAATATCAACAGAAAAATATACAAATCTTATCAAAGAGTAAAAAAATACAACTTTGCACTAGAAGGACTTGTTGGCTTTGATTTACATGGTAAAACAGTCGGAGTTGTTGGAACTGGGAAAATCGGAAAAGTATTTATCCAAATAATGAAAGGATTTGGAACAAAGGTTATTGCATATGATTTATTCAAAGATGAAAAAGCAGCTGAAGAATTAGGATTCGAATACGTTAGCTTTGATGAATTATGTGAAAAATCTGATATAATATCACTTCACTGCCCTCTTACACCTGAAACAGAGCATATAATCAACAAAAAATCTTTGGACAAGATGAAAGAAGGAGTTATAATAATTAACTGCAGTAGAGGTGGATTAATTAACACAGATGACTTAATAGCTGAATTATCAACTGGAAAAATTGGCGGTGTAGGATTAGATGTATACGAACATGAAGAAGATTACTTCTTAATGGATATGTCTAGTTCATATAAGAGAGATAAAAACTTATCACTATTAATCTCTATGCCAAACGTTATAATAACTGCACACCAAGCATTTTTCACATCTGAAGCATTAAACAAAATTGCAAGTGATACATGCCAAAATATTAAAGATATTTTTGAAACAGGAACTTGTCAAAACGAATTAAAAGGTGAATAAATTTTGACCAATGGATGGTTCCTTTTGTGGTCGAAAATAAATTTAAAAAACATTGCAAGAAAACAATTTTTAATTTTGAAGAATAAGGTCAAACTCGCCTTTCGAGGAGCCATTCAGCGACGGCCAAGAGTGCCTACCGAAATTTTATTGTTTCTTGCAAGTTACAATAATAATCGCTCAAAAAAGGTCGTCCCTATTGGGCGATTATTATTGTACCACTTTTTGTTTTTATTCCCGCTTTTGGTAATTGGTCAGTTATTGTTTCTTTTTCTTCACTTTTCTTAAATTCTAATTGTAGTCCAACATCTTCTAATGCCTTTTTTGCTTCTTTTTCTGTCATTCCAATTATGTTTGGAACTTCCACTTCTTGTTTTTCTTCTTCTTGTTCATTATCTTTTTTTATTTCTAGATATGGCAGTACCTCTCCTAGTACTTGTGAGCCTATTGGTGCAGCAACTCCTCCGCCTTGATGTCCGCCTTCCCCAGTTGGATTGTACAAGGTTATTAATATGCACACTTCTGGATCTGATATAGGAGCCGTTCCGATGAATGATGTTACGTATTTTCCTGTATTTACACCATCTTCTGATGTTCCTGTTTTTCCGCCTATACTGTATCCTTTTACTTGAGCATTTTTCCCGGTTCCTTCTGCAACAACGCTTTCCATCATACTAAGCATTTTTTTAGACGTTTCCTCTGATATTACTCTGTCTTTTTTCTCTACTTCTACGTTTGTTACTTCTCCTGTTTCGCTGTCTATTATTTGTTTTACAACTCTTGGTTTTATATATGTTCCTCCATTTGCTATTGTAGAAACCATTGTTATCATTTGTATTGGTGTAACCTCAAATCTTTGACCAAATGCTATTGTTCCAAGCTCAACTGGTCCAACTTTTTTCTCTGCCAAGAATATTCCTGTTGCTTCTCCCGGCAAGTCTATTCCAGTTTTGCTTAAGAATCCATACTTTCTTAGATATTCATAATATTTAGCAACTCCTATTTTTTCTCCTAACCCTATAAAGACAGGGTTACACGAGTTCATAAGTGCTTGCCTTAAACTCTCAGGTCCATGTGGCCTATAATACCTCCAGCATTTCATCTTAGTTCCAGCCACATCAATATAGCCAACACAACAAAACTCGCCTTCTTTATCCGTTGTTTGAACTATGCCTTCTTGTAGTGCAGTTGATGCAGTTACTAGTTTAAATGTTGACCCCGGCTCATATGTATCCGAAATCGCCTTATTTCTCCACATTGCCTGAAGAGCATTTGAACGTTCAGTTGCAGTCATAGAACTCCAATTAGCTTTTTGTTCTTCATTATTTATAGTATACGGATCATTCAAATTAAAATCTGGGTAACTTGCAATTGCAAGAATATCTCCATTTTTAGGGTTCATTACACATATGTTGCCACCATCTGTACACACATTATCTATACAAGCTTCTTTCAAATATTTTTCTGCAATTCCTTGAATCGTTGCATCAATAGTAAGTACTAAATCATTTCCGTCTTTCGCAGGCTCATAATTCTCAGATACATCGCTAATATCTAGCCCTTTGGCATCTGTCATCTTTAAAATCTTGCCATTTTCTCCATTTAAAACATCATCATATCTGGCCTCTATCCCCGCTAGCCCTTGATTGTCACTACCACAAAATCCTATTATTTGCGAAGCTAAATTATTAAAAGGATAAAATCTTTTAGTATCTTCATCAATATTAATTCCAGATGTAATATTCTCATTCTTCATCCATACACGAAGCTCATTACTTTTATCTTTATCAACTTTTTTTGCAATCGTCTCTATCGCAGTTTTCTTATTTACCTTTTTTAAAACCTTTTCATAATCTAATTCAAACAATTCGGCAAATTTTCTAGCAACTTTCTCCTTATTTTCTTTAGATATGTTTACAGGATTTATAGTAATTGTTTCAACACTGCTACTAGTTGCTAGTACTGTCTTACCAGTTGCATCATAAATAGTTCCTCTCTTCGGATTAATTTTTCTATCCAACGTTTGTTGTAAATATGCCATTTGCTGCAAACTATCTCCATTATGAAATTGAATCCATGCAACCCTTATTATTAAAGCCAGAAAAACGGAAGTAACAATTAAAAGAGCTATTCTAATTCTCTTCTTTCTAGAAATTTCACCAGTCTTTTCTAGTTGATATTTCTTCATCTTAGATGCTCTTTTTAACCTTTTCTCTGCTTTATTCTTATTTTTATTTTTTCTATGTAATAAATTTTTATTTAATTTCTCATCTCTACTACTATTCTGTTCTTGTTTTTTTAATTTCTTAATATTCAAAAAATCCCTTAACATACAAATCACCTAATTATATGTATTCGAATTTACATTGAATATGACCTAACAAAAAAGATAATACCTATTTTCTCAAATAAATATTATCTACTTAATAATCTGTGTTAATTTTTTTATTAATTTTTCGAACCAAGAAGAATTGTCATTTAATATTACTTCTTCTGATGCAGGTTCTACGTAGTCTTTTTTCTGTAAGTCTAGATAAATTTTGTTGCTATTATCTAGTTTTTGCATTCCCAATTTATCTTGTGCAGCCTTTTCGATAGAACTTAAATTTAGGCTATTTTCTATGCTTACTTTTAATTGTTCGTTTTCTTTTTGCACCGCACTTACTTTTGATTTTATGTTTTCTTTTGAATTGTATTCTTCGTTGATTAGTGAATATCTATAACTTATGGTAAATAGCATAACAAAAGCAAGACCAATATAAACTACTGGTTTATAATTGTACTTATTCTTTTGCTGTTTGCTAGGTTTCTTTGTGTTTTGTGGCTTTACATTTGTTTTTTTCTTAGCTTTTTTTGTTGGTACATATTCAGGCTGTAATTTTTTTGGGCTAGTCTCATACTGATACCCATAGCCTCCATAGTTTGCCATAAGTTATTCCCCACCTCTTTTCTTCTTTAGGTTTATTTTTTCTCGTGTCTTTCAAATATTCTGAGCTTAGCGCTCTTTGACCTCGAGTTTTCTTCTTTTTCTTGCTCTGTTGCCTCTATTGGCTTTTTGTTAATTATTTTTCCATAAGATTTATAATTACAAACGCAATATGGCAATTCTTTTGGACATATACAATGTCCTTGAGCTTCTATATACGCATTTTTAACTGCTCTATCTTCTAATGAATGAAATGTTATAATGCATAGTCTTCCATTTTCTTTTAAACATTCAATAGAATTTAAAACAGTATCATACAATGGTTTTATTTCATTATTTACTTCTATTCTAATTGCTTGAAATGTTCTTTTCGCAGGGTGTCCGTCTTTTTGTTTAGATTTTGGTATAGATTCTTCTATTATTTTTACAAGCTCATCTGTTGTTTCTATAACTTTTTCAGCTCTATATTTACAAATATTTCTTGCAATATTTCTAGAAAATTTTTCTTCTCCATACTCAAAAATAATATTGGCAAGTTTTTCTTCGTCATAATTATTAACAACATCTTTTGCTGTTAATGACTGCGTTTGATCCATTCTCATATCTAGTTCATTGCTTCCTAAATAACTGAATCCTCTATTACGCTCGTCTAATTGGTATGACGAAACTCCCAAATCCAACAAAATTCCATCAACTTTGTCTATATTCAATTCTTCTAAGATTTCTTTTATTTCATCATGATTACCATGAACATATTTTACATTTGAAAATTCTTTTAAATTTTCTTTTGCAGCTTTTAAAGCTTCCTCATCACGGTCAATGCCAATTAACATTCCCTTTTTAGACAACCTTTTAACAATTTCTTTGCTGTGTCCGGCTCCTCCAAGAGTTCCATCAACATATATTCCGTCTGGATTTATATTAAGTCCTTCAATACATTCATTTAGCATTACTGGGGTATGTTTAAATTCCAAGTTTTTATCCTCTACTTTTTAAAATTTTATATAGCACAATCAGTTGGTATTATTCATACCAACTGGCAAGTGCTATCTTATTATCCTTTTCATTAGTATTTTGGACTTCATTTGTTCACTCCATCATTCGTAATTTTAATTATCTTTAGTGGTAATTTATAGCCATCTTTAGTTTCTACTAAATTTAGCTTTGGTAATTTAAAATATTTAATCTTTTGAATTGGATTTCATCTTGTGTTTTCTTTTGGTGTAGGTTAGTTTTCTTTAGTTGGATACATTTTTTAGTTGAAAATATTTTTTCTTTTGTTCACATTTGGCTTTAGTATTTTAATGTTTTATCATTTGTTTATAATTTTCTCTTTTGTTTAAGACTATATAAACTTATAAAAGTTATATACCTAAATCTTCCATGTTTTGTTCTATTTCTTCAATAGAAAGATTTTCTTCACTATTATGTTCTTCCCATTTTGCCTTGTCCCAAATTTCTATTCTGGTACCAGCTCCGATTATTGTTACATCCTTATCCAATTTTGCAACTTCACGGAGCTTTCCTGCTATTAAAAATCTTCCTTGTTTGTCTAATTCACATTCTGTTGCCCCTGATAAAAAGAATCTTACAAAGTTTCTAGCATTTTTGTTGGTGATTGGTAGTGCTTTTAATTTATCTTCGAATTTTTCCCATTCAGACATAGAAAATCCAAACAAACAACCATCTAAACCTGTTGTTAGTATAAATTTTTCTCCCATGTCCTCTCTTAACTTGGCTGGCATTATTAATCTGCCCTTCGCGTCAAGAGAATGTTCGTATTCTCCAATTAACACTTTTATTCACCTCGCTAACACATTTTCACCACTTCATACCACTTTCTACCACTTCAATTAAATTGTAATACAAGAAATTTAAAAAATCAATACTTTTTTCAAAAATTTTTTCAAAATTTTGTTAATTTAGCATTTATTAATTTTAATTTCTTTTTCTGATAATACTTTTTGTGCCACAGATATAAAATTACATTCCGTATCTGTTAAATATATTTCTGTTTTTCCTGTTTTAGAACCACTCAATAAATTTTCTCCTAAAAGATTTTGAAGCTGATTTGCAATTACAGTTCCAGTGTTTATAACTTCGGCATCTGTTCTCAATTCATTCTTAAATAGCTCTGCAAATAACGGATAGTGCGTGCACCCAAGTACTAAAGCATCTACATCATGTAAATTTTTCATATACTCATGTACAGTCAATTTTGCTATTTCGTTATCAATCCATCCCTCTTCTGCCATAGGTGCTAACAACGGGCACGGATTGCTCAAAATTTCTAAATTATTATTGTAATTCAAAATAGATTTTTCCCAAACATTGCTCCTAATCGTTCCCGCTGTTGCAACAACACCAACTTTATGAATATTCTTATTCTTCGATATGTATTTTGCTGTTGGCTCTATAATTCCAATAATCGGAATATCATATAATTCCTTTACAGCATCTAAAGCCTGACTCGTGGCCGTACCACAAGCTATAACTACTGCTTTCACATTTTTTGAAATTAGAAAATCTATTCCACTCTTAGTTAAATTTATAATACTTTCTTTAGATTTACTTCCATACGGAAAACTCTTTGTATCTCCCAGATACACAATATTTTCATTTAAAAATTTCTTTCGTATTTCTTTATAAACTGTTAGTCCTCCTACTCCAGAGTCAAACATTCCGATCGGTCTATTATCCATATTTATCTTATTCCTTCCATATTCAAATCAAATTGGAAAATAATTAAATTTTGGCAAGGAAATTTGACATAGTCAAAATTGTAATTATTCTTCAACCTTAACAGATTATATGGCAAAACCATAACTAATGCAACAGTAACAAAAATATTACCATTACATAATATATATAAAGCAATAATTGCTAATTAAATGAAAGGAAGAATAAATTATGGAGTATGATAAGAATATTTGCCCAGTTGTTAATGTTGACGGAGTAATAGAAAGAGGAAAACAATATGACCTTGATATAACTTTGCCAGATGTTAACGAAAAAATATACCAATTTTATAGCAAATGTTTAACAATATCTACTCTTGCCGTATTATATACCTTTACAAATGTTTTTTTGAATATTTTGACTATTATTTTTTCATACCATTTTAAATCTTTATTTATTAAATTTCCTATATATTTTTCCATGTTATTTTCTCCTTTAAATTGGAGAAACGCGTTTCTTTTTTATGATTAAATTATATTATAAAATTCGACAAAGTCATTTTGAGTCACTCAAATACTAATTTGCTCATAAACCAAATATGAGGAAGCTATAATGCTCCCTCAATTATTTTGTCTATGTATTTATCTATTTGCATACTCTGCTCTATTATATCTTCATATCGGCTATTGTTCTTTATCTTTAGTTCAAGCTTTTTTACTTCTTCCATAAGCTTGTCCTCCTTTTTAATATAATAACAAATTTTATGTAAAAATTCTGTCGAAACTTGTAAATAAATTTATAATTTTTTCAGTTTGTATTGCATAAATCCTTTTTATTTGATATATTATAGAAAATTATCAATCACCTCATACATGTGTGTGTATTAATCAGCGGTTATCTGCTGATTGTAAGGCAGTGGTCTTTCTAACCGCTGATATACTGCACACACATTGGCAGTTAAAAATTTACAAAAACGGAGGTGAATCCATTGAAGCAAAACGAAATAGCAACAAGATATTTAGGACTTTCTTTAATTTTTTTAATTGTAGGTGTAGTTTTATGTTTTTTAGCCAATCTAGGATATAGTTCATACATAAAGCTTCAATCTGCAGACAAAAAAATTGAAGTTCACGCACAGAACTTCAATAGCATTGATAATTGATGTAAGGGGCTTCGGCTCCTTGTTTTATTTTATATCATTTGTATATTTTATATACTTAATTTCATAAGTTGTCAATACAGAATGTATATTTTTAATTTACTTTTAAATATTTTGTAATACTTCTGTAATATTATATTACTACAATTTCGAATTTTTGTCAATCTTTCGTTTTATATGCTGATACTACATTTTGTATAATTTTACAATCTATCGGGACAAAGTCGACTTACGACATTGCGTTTTAAGACGTTTTTATTTTTTAAGCATATACTTTATGCCTCAAAAATAGCTATTTCAGGCATAAAAAAAGGGTAGGATTGCTCCTACCGAAAAATCTATTTGAATAACTTATTAAATGTATTTTTTCCTACTATTCCATCTACAGATAATCCATTTCTTTTTTGAAATTCTCTTACTGCGTTTTCTGTTGCATTTCCGAATATTCCGTCTGCGTCTATATCGAAAGAATGACAAATAAGCATAGCTTGAATTAAATATGTGATATTTCCTTCTGCTCCTTTTCGAACATTTATACAAGCATTGTACGTGTTAGCTCCAAATATTCCATCAACCGCTAAGCCTCTTCCATATTGTTTGTTTAATTCTGTTTGTAAACCTTTTACAAGAGCCTTTCTTGTTTCATTTCCATAGATATTATCTACTGCAATATTTAATCCGTATCTTTCATTCAAAATACTTTGGATTCTTGCGACGTTGCCTTCTGAAATGTCTTCTTGTGGTTGAGATATAATTTCATTACTTGTCTCAGAATTTGTAATTTCATTGAATGGAAATTTGTCTCCTGGGCAACTTGTAGCGCATACATCTCTATGTCTTTGTACGGTTGATATTCCATACTTATTCTTTAGATATGCGACTAGTTCCTTTCCAGCTTCTTTTTGAGTTTCTGGCATATCTTCTTCCATATAATTTCCTTCAAAGCAAATTCCTAATGAATTATAATTTGAACCGTACGCATGCGCTCCCACTTTATCTTCTGGGCGAAGTCTGTATATTGAACCATCTTTTCTTACTAAGAAGTGATAGCCAGCGCCAGCCCAGCCATTGTTTAAGTGCCATCTATGTATGTCCTCAGCAGAGCAGTTCTTAGCATCAGCATGATGTAGAATTATTCTGTCTGTTGATTTTCTTGTGCTCATGTCTTTGAATTGTAAGTTAGTTTCAATTATTTCCATAACTATTTATCCTCCTTGTTAATTAGATTCTTAAACATTTCGTATAGACCTGTAGAAGCTAGTCCACTAAACATTCCGGTTAGTATTACTTCTGCATTTATACCGTTTAAGTTCATTAATACATTAATTACTAAACCTAATATTAGCATGATTAACGGTATGTACTTATTTGGTATAAAATCAAGACTATTCTTTATAACATAGCCTACACATAAGCATATTCCTACAACTACTACACTAAAATATTGTGTTAATACTGATATATCCATAATTACATTTTCCTCCTATTATTTAATAATTAAAGCTATAACAGCACCAATAATAGCACCCACAATGGATAAGATTATTTTGTCTCTTATAGCTTTTTTAACTTCTTTATAGTCTTTTGCTGGCTCATTCTCTATGTTGCCAACTCTTGTGTCCAATTTATTTACATCTTCTCTCATTAACTTAACTTCTGTCGCAATTTCTTTGATAGAATATGTAAGTTCGTGAATATCTTCAAGTTTGTTATTTATGTCTTTAAATTTGTCATCATGTTCGTCTAATCTTTTTGTATTAGACTTGCTTCTGTCCTCAACCTCTTGAAGCTTGATTATATCTGACTTTTCCATAAATTATTCCTCCGATTTATCTTCTGTGCTTGCTGTTGTCTCTTCTGTTATGTTGTCAGTTTCATCTGTATTCTCTGTTAAGCTCTCTGAGTTATCTGCGTTCTCTACATTATCTTCATCAGTAGTTTTTTCATATTGTTTATCTATTGCCTCGCTTATTTCCTTCAAGTCATCTTCTTTTAATATGCCCTTATCAAAATAAGCACTTGCACCTAGAATAACCTTATAATCTTCCATTTTACCAACTGCCTTTAAGTAGCCAGCCTTTATAAATTCTCTTAAAAATTCCATACATGTCCCCTCCTTTTATTTATATCTCTATTTCTGCATTTAACATCGCTGTTTGAACTTCATCTAACATACTATCTTTATCAACTACATATTCTACTTCAAAATTAGTTTCTAAATTTGTTATTAACTTAAATATGTTTGTTCCTTGCCATAATTCTATTGGTTCTATGCTAGGTAATTTAATTACTTCTGAAGTAGTTAATTGATAATATACTTCTACGTCATGTTCTAATAACCATTGTTTTAATTCATTAACATTCGTTACTAATGTTTTATTTATTCTTAATGCAATTTGTCTATTATTTGCTGCACATAATCCTTGTTCGTCTACCGTATTTATATTCTGTATATTAGAATATTTAAAATAATTAGATAAGGTAAAATTACTATTCGCATATATTATCTCATTTGTATAAAAACAATTAGAATTACTTAATTCTTTGTCTTGATACCAAACAATAATATCCTTTAAGTTTATTTTCCCAACCTTTTTTTCAATCTCAACTTCGCCATTTCTATTTACTTTTAATATGTCTTTTATGTCTCCTACTTTGGCTAATGTATTGCCATTTAAGTTGATTTCAATTACTTTTGGTTTGTGGTATGGTTCGTAAGTCATGTCTTCATTGTCTATTGTTATTATTAAATCTTCATAAGAAATTTCTGAATTATCTGTACCATACAACCAAACAGCCAAATATTTTTTATCATCTGTGATTTTTGGTATTACAAACGAACTAACTGTATCCGATTTAGTGTTTTCTTTCATTATAGTTCGTGAGGTTCCATTTAAAGAAGCTAAACCAATAGCAATACTACCACCATCATTAAATTTAGATTTTGCTCTTACTATTTTTTCATCTAAATTTTCTAAATTATCAAATACCCATAATCCAAATCCACTCTTTTTTTCTATTTTGATTCCATTGCTTAAACTTGTAGTATTTAGATTTGAATTTGAATAAGAATACGCTTTAAAATTATCAAACTTATTTTTTCCACTCTGTTCAAACCCAATACTATTTATAGTTTCAATCTCTTGTGGATATTCTGGGTTTGGCGATGGGGTACCACCTGTGTATGGTTCGTAAGTCATGTCTTCATTGTCTATTGTTATTATTACATTTGTATAATCCACATAATCACCAGTAGCTCCCGTTCCTCCAGCATTAGCATAAAACCATATTGCCAAATATTTTTGTTTCCCAATTAATTCTGGTACAACAAATGAGATTTCTTGTCCAGTAGAAGAAGAGCTTACTTTAGTTTTTCTATTTCCTGCTTTGTCGTCACACAATCCTATTTTATACTCACCAATTAATGCTGAATTAGATTTATATGTTGCCTTCATGCGGACTGTTTTTCCCACGAAATTTGATAAATCCATTATTGAATATACGGTAAAGATTGTGTCAGAAGTTGTTGTAGGGGATGAAGCAGATAATCTTACACCTGTAGAAATAGTTTTAGCCAAATTTCCATAATACGCATAATCTTTTAATGTATTATCAAATAAATTCTTTCCTTGTGTTGTCTCTTGATAATTATTTCCCTTTGATTTTAAGCTTACAATTGGCAGCTCTACTGCATTATTGCATATTCCATTTGTTGCAATTTTAGTTGGTTGATTATCTATATACTTTTTTATCATTGCTGGATAATCTCTAAATACGTTATAAGGTGTCTCTAATGCATTTTTTATTTGAGTTTTTGTTTCATTCAAATAACTTAACTTTTCTGCTGTTGTTCCCATTAGATTACCTCCCCATTTATAAAGTCTAGTACAGTATCTATATCACCAATTTTTTCGTTTATTGTTGCTATACCCTCTGCATTTTTCTCTATATTTTCATTCTGTGTTGTTTGTTCTTCTTGTATTGCTGTTATAGTTTCATTTGTTGTGCTATCGACTTTTTCTAAACTTTCTAGTTTTTTGTTTGTAGTTCCAGCATTTTCATCTAGCTTGTCCCAGTTTTCATTTAATGTTTTTTCAATATCAAAATTATTTGTATTTGTCGTTGGATTATCCTACTTAAATAATTTTAAATTAGTTGTTTCGCTCATTTTTAACCTCCTATGCTGTTCTTTTCCACATATAGCAAGTTATGTATGGTTGCAATAACGACAGTGATGTAGAACCTGCAGACTTTGTTGTTTGTTGTCCTGATGCAGAAATTGTATGAGTGTGTCCTGCACCTCCACCTTTACTCTTTGCAAAATTTTCCACGTTTCTTAAAGTTTTACTCCAAGCAGTAGCTACAGACAACGCATTAGCCTCCACTGATTGTGCAGAACCTCCGCTAGTCTGCCAAATATCATGTGTATGTGCGGGTATTTGATTTACTGTTAGTACTGTACTTCCAGTGTTTCCTCCGTGATTATGACTTGCTATTGTGTGAGTATGTGAGATATTTGCAGTTTTTGAACCTCCAGCCTTTTCGACTGTTTTAAAGTCGTTGTCTGATGCATCGACTCCAACAGGTACTCTTCCACTTCCCCATAACACCCATGTTCCAAATCCTAAATATGTGGCTGGATTAATATTTGTTGTTTCCATTCTTATATGTCCAACCGGATTTTCTGCTTTTTTGACTTCTAAAATTGCATCATTTATAGCCATTTTTATATTATTTTGAAAAGTATCAAACATTTCTTTATTTAATTTCGTTTTACCATTTTGAAAGTCAATTTCAATCATTTTTTTCTCCTTTCAGCGTTTCTATTTCTTTCTTTAATTCTTCTATCTGTGCTTGTTGTTCTTTTACAATTGGATATAACACCGATGTCATTGAATAGTTATCAACTCCATCATTGTCTTCACTTGTTATCTTACTTGAATAATTAAAATTATCACCAATTACAAATCCAATGTGCTTTTTCTTGATATCATCTTGACTCTTTAAATTATACTTGTATATATCTGTATTATTTAAAATATCTATTGCTTCTTCTAATGTTAATTTTTCAAAGTTTTTCTTTTGACTTTCTAGTGATGTATTAACAAAAGATTCAGCATATACATTTCCATGAACAAGCAATTTCTTAAAGATTGAAACAAGAAATCCCCAATTTGCATTGCCGATTTGAACTCTTCCCTGCGTATTTGCTGCATAAGTTCCATTGTCGCCAGTTGATACATTGTACCAAGTATAAATTGGTTGAGTTACCCCATCATCATCATTCTTTCCTAACCCTAAGAAGTATGCATCTTTATCTATTGCAATTAGCAATCCTCTTCTAGATGAATCTGTCTCAATACCATCAGTTCCTATTTTCCCAACATGCACATTATTAAAATAATAATCTGTCCCGTTTTTATCAATTTGCATTAATATATTCCCTTTACTGTCTTTTGACCTCAGATAATTATTTTCTCCAATATCTATATTCCCTGAAAATATTCCATTTTTAGCTTTCATATTTCCATCAGTATCAACTAAGAAATTCCCGTTTGCTGAAACAGTTCCGTTGATATTGATTTTCTTGGCATCTATTGATACCGACTCAGCACTTTGATTAATTTTTGAAATAATTTCATCGTTTCCAACCTTCTTTCCAACCACAGAAGTTATATTATCCGTTGTTTGTTTGATATTAGAATATTGTTTTGTTACATTTTCTTTTGTTTCATAAGTTTTACTTACTGAACTCGTAATCTCGCCAGCTTTTAAACTTATAGCACTATTCATTTCTGTTGTTGTGCTGTAATCTTCTAGCTTTTTATTTACTGATAAATCTACTGATTCCTTAGTTTGTTTAATCTCGCTATTCATTTCTACTTTTGTAGCAAAAGTATCTGAATATGTACTCTTTATCACGTATTTAGCTTTTATTCTTGCTGTATAGTTGTTTATTGTAATTGTATTAGTTCCTTCTTTTAGAGGTATTTCAAGCTTCCCTAAGTCTTCTACACTTTCCTTTGCTTTAGTTGAGCCACTCTTGTTTACTCTTCTAATAACTTTAGCTTGTCCATTTTCTAGAACAACCTCATCACATACTTCGCTATTTTGTCTTAATGCCTCTGTTATTCCTAATGAATATATCTTTATATTGTTATCTTTATCAGTTACACTTATAAGGTCATCTCCCTCTAAATGTAAATTGTCATCTAATGTTAATTTATCATCTAGCAATAAATAATTAAATACTGTATTGTTTCCATATATGTGTAATTCTAGCAGGTTAGCCTCTATACAATTCTCTAATGTTACAGTCTTTATTCCTTCTGCTGTTCGAGTTAAGTCTTCAATATCTGATACCTTTTGAGATATGCTATCAACTGTTTGTTCTATCTTTGTTACTTTTTTAGAAGTTTCATCTACTTCACTTATAACGGATTCAAGTTTTTTATTTACTTTATCCATAATGATGTATGCTTTATTTATTTTCTGGTCTGTTTTGTCTGCTTTTGTATAATCAGTCTTTGTTTCTGTTGGCATTTCGGTATAAATTGTTTCTTCTAGCCCCTGTGTTATTTTTATTTCATCATTGAATAGAACACAATCATATAACTTGCCATGTACATTAGCTGTATATCTATCACATAAGTCTAAGAAGCATATTCCTCTACTGTCGAAGTTGTTTGTGCAATAAGTTAAACCGTTTAATTTTTCTAAAATAGCTGGTAAATAATCACTTCTATCATTGTAATTCATTATCTGATTATCTATTATTTTCAGCTCACACAATCCATTATTTTCAATGCTTTCTTCATCTTGTAAATATATGTTGTCACTTTCCCCACTTCTGCTTAAAACAATTGAATTTATTGGTCCATACAAATTATCAAACGTAACGTTTGTATCTTTGAAATAATCTTCATTAAGTTCTATTGCACTCTTCTTTGGAATATATCTTATTTCTAGCTCATCATTTGAATTTATGCATATTGTAGAAGCTGTTACTTGTGCTAATTCATCTAAAACATCTCTGAATGTATAATCGTAACCTGTATAATAATCAGCAGTTAATTCTTTGTCACAGTTTGCAAAATTATCGTTGTAACTTGCAAATGTTAATCCTATGTAATCGCATAATTTCTTTATGTAGTCCTTTACTTTAATTGGAAATGTAATTTTCATATCTTCATAATCTTTCATTGAAGATAACATTTTGTCATAGCAAGTATGGCTATAACTCATTGTATCTGCATTGTATTCAGCATCTTTTGATACAATATAGTTACCTAAATCAATGTATTCAAATCCTTTTAAGCCACTTGATAATAAGTTTACTGGTATTTCATTAAGTCTATTCACTTTCATTGCGTGTACTTCTGCAACAGTTAAGCTTAAATCAACTTGTACACCGAATTTAACATTTATAACTGTATCTTTCGGTATTGCTACACTTGACTCAATATCTAATTGTTTCATAACAGATTTAAGTATATTTCCTTCAAAGTGTGGTGTTACAGAAAAAAGAGTATCACTGTCCAGGAAATACTCTTTACCGTTTATTGTATATGTAATTATTGTGTCCAGCATTCTTCCATAAGAAGTAATTTCTTTTATAAATTTTTCACTTACGTTCTTCATTACTTTCTCCTATCTACCGCAATAAACGATAAATCAAATGATTGGCCCTTTTTTATGCTTTTATAAACTATCTCCCAATCGCCCGAGTATGTTTCTATTGATATTTCTTTATGCTTGTTTGGATCTATATACCTGATATTCTGTCTAGCATTATCAAAATGTGGTGCTAAGTATGTTAGTTCATCTTCATTTAAGCTTCTAAAACTCATTACAAATTTAGGAAATATTCCAATCAATGTTCCGCATTTGCTTACCACTTAACGCTCTTCCAGTATCACTGCTCCACAGTTTCGGATATGAATACTTTACTTGTGTTAGATATTTTCCCATTGAAATGCCGTCCATATATAAACTGTCTTTATCTAAAAACATTTTTTCCTCCTAACTAAAAAAGCCTATCAATCGATAGACTCTTATCTATTTGTTGCAAATGCTAGTTCTTCACTTCTTTTCGCCATTTGACGTTGTATTAATCTTCCGTCTAAATAAACATTTGTTGAACCAGACGAACTGATTTTTCCAGCTAATTTATCTGCTAATATATCAATCCATTCTGTATTATTTTCGAGTGGCATTACAGCCTCTTTTCCAGCCTCTCCAAGAATAGCTTGAGTAGGTCGTGATATTATTCCACCTTTTGCCAATAGTGGTATTTGTGGAATACTAAATCCTAAACTTTTTCCACCTATTCCTGGTACCCAATCTGGAACATCAAATTTTATTTTATTTGCCCCTCTTATAAGTGAATTTATGCCTCTTATAATTAAGTTTAATGGAGCTTTTGCTATAGCCCACAAAGAGTCAAATATTCCCTTAAATATCTGTTTGAAACCTTCAAGTGCAGTTTTCATATCCCCCGTAAATATTCCTTTGAATACTTTTCCTACACCTTCAAATATCTCTTTAACACCTTTAAATACACTCTTAGCCGTTTCTTCCATGTTTTCAAACGGAGCTTTCAACATTCCACCTATTGTTGTAGTTATTCCATCTAATACACTGACTAAATTCCAAAATATAGCCACTATAATATCAATTACGCCTTTTATAAAATTCCAAACTGGCAATAATACATTATTCCATATCCATTGACCAACAGTACTCAATACGCCTTTTATCGTATCCCAATTTTGTATAATTAAGCCTACAACAACAGCAATTGCAGCAGCAATAATTAATGGCCAACCACCGAATATCAAGGCTAAACCTGCAAGTATTACTCCTATATCAGTTAAAATCTTTCCAAAATTTTGCCAGCTAGGATTTTCTATTTGTGCTTTAACATCTTTTATTAGTGATATGATTCCCATTATAAGTACACTAATTCCTAATCCTTGTATACCCGTAAGACCAAACTTGATTGCAATTATTCCTGCTAATATGCTTGCTAAAATCCCTAGCATTATGTCCTTATTATCTATTATCCATTGTAACCACTGAGGAACTTCTCCTTGCATTTTACTCAAATCAACACTAGGCGTAGCTCCACTCGACGATTTATTATCTTGAATTACATTCATTTCATCAAATCCCGCTAGACTTTTTTGTATTTCCTTTGCTGATTTTGCTGTTCCACTTGCACTTTTTCTCATTTTTTGAAAGTTTTGTACACTCGAATTTGAGAATAGATTAAGTCCGAACCAAGCTGTAGTTATTGCATTTACATAGCTCAAAACTGTGAATAATATTTTTACAAGGCCTTGTATTGCTGGTGCTATTATATTTGCTATACAGTATCCCATATATTCAAAATCAGCTGATACTTGTGGGTTATACTGTTTTACTAAATTTACAGCTCTGGTAACCATATTCCATGCAGTTCGAACTCCTACAACTGCCATAGCCATTTTACCAATCTGCCCTATTGTAGATGTTAATTTACTTTTTACATTGTCTATTCCTTTTTCCATATTTTTAGTATTAATTTGGTCAATTTTAGCTTTATACTCTTGTATTTTCAAGTTATTTTCTTGCTGTTTTTGTTTTACTCTGTCTAACTTAGAATACACTCTTCCTATTCCATTTGATTGTCTATCAATCTCCTGATTGGCTTCTGCAAGAGCCATTTGTAATTGAGCCATTTCTGCCGGATTTGATACCGTTAATTTTCCACCATTCATTGTTTGCAATTCAGAAATTTTAGTCTTGTACTCATCAGCTTTAGCCAGTAACTCTTCATATTTATTTACCTGATCCTGTAATACCTTTTCTTCTTTTCTATTCGACATATTTTTGTTTTCTAATACTTTTATCTTGTCCTCTAAAGCAATTATGTCTTTATCTATTCCACTGTTGTCTAATTTTGTTTTTATTTTTAAATATCCATCAGCCATTGTTATTCCTTCCTAAGTTGTCTCTCAAATAGCTCATCTAATCTTCTTTCTTCGTCAGTCTTTATTTTTTCTTTTTTCAAGGCAACTTGTTCTTTTTGCTTTATCCATTTGGCTTTTTCCTTTTCATCTTTTATGTTTGATATATCAAATGTTCTAACAAATCTAACTCTACTTAGTACACACTTGTCGCTTAGACCACATAACAAATTATAAAATTCCCACCAATGCATATAAGTTTTAGGTCCAATTTTCTTACCATAATCATAAAAAAAAGAAGTCCTAATGTATTCCCAGTCTTGCTCGAAATCCATATCAACTTCATTGTCATCATTATTGGTTTGTTCTTTATTGCATCTAAGATATTTAAGTCCAATTTTTATCAAATCTTCCCAATCATTTGAAGCATTTAGTCCTTTTTCTCCAAATAGCAAATATATTATTGCTAGAGCTCTTTCTTCATCTTGAATATTACTTTCAGCAATTTTATTGCATCTTAGTGCAACTCTAAAATCAGTGTTAATTTTATACTTATTTGTCCCAACTTTTGCAAAGTGAGGATAGTTATTCATTAGTCAACACATCGCTTTCCTCTTCAATCCTATATTTGTCTTTTATTCTCTTTGTCATATTTGTTACAGTTAGTTTCATTTTATCCATATAAGGCTCTAAGGCTTCGCTTAAATCGTCAAACATCTCCCAATATGGAGTTCTTCCATTTAAGAATTTCTTTGTTCCACCTTTTCCTAAAAACAAATCCATAGCCTCCTCAGCCTTTTGGTAAAACTCACGAATAGCTTTTGCCTTTTCTTCTTCATTTGCGCTTAAATAACCTTTGCCTTTATGATCTTGTCTCTTATTTATGATTATCATCTTTCCTCTTAAATCAGTTCTCGCGTTGTTAATTAATGTAACACATTTATTATATCTAAGAGGTAGCCCAACATCAGCCAAATCAAATTCTAAGCACACTTCTTTGCCATTTGAATCCTTTACGATATTCCCTTCACTATCTATAATTCCTAGTTTAAAAATATCTTTATTTTCTTTTAACTTTATACGTTCCATTTTTCCTCCTAATTATTGCAGACTAAAATCCACGCAATAAAAAAGCACCAGCTTATATACTGATGCCTCTTGATTATATAACTTCATTTCTAATATTTTGCTTTTTAGCATTTTCCCATTTTGTTGTAAGTCTCATCATTTCTTCTTTTGAATGTTGTACATATTTTAAAACAGCAGTTTGCTCTTTATCCATTATGTACATTTCTCCAAAATTAAAAACGTTTTCCCTTGCAGTAATATTGACAATCCTATATAGTGGAACTATTTTCTGTTTTTTGTTAAACACACCTGTTTCAACAATTAACTTTTCATCATTGTAATAGTATTTACAATTTTTTAGAATAAAATAGTAGCATAATGGAACTATTAACGATATAAACATTGTTGGTACGCTAAAAAGAATACTTAGAATTAACCAAAATATTAGCCAAAATTTACTGACTGTTATGTAATAATAATTATCTTCCATTATACTCTCCTTTATTTTAAGCCTATTTGGCTCTTTGCGCTAACTTCGCCATTCATAAATGATATAGTTGCATTAGATATACCATTAGATGCATACCAGTAGTATATTTTCATTGTTTGAGAACCATAAGAACTTTCTGTTGATAATGTTCCTTCTTCTCCCATAATATCTACTACTTCTTGATATGTCATTCCAGTTTCAATCTTGTTGAACTTTTCTAGCGTTGCTTTTTCTTGTTTTTGTACAGTAGTATTTGTAGATGCTGGTGTTGTGCTGTTGTTATTAGTTCCATTCGATGCTGCTACTGCTACACATATTAACGCAATTAATAATATAGCCGTTATACCTCTATGTTTCACAAAAAAATTTCTTTGGTCCTTTCCACATTTAGGACATGTTTTAGCATCTTTGCTAATCTCAGTTCCACATTCTTTACAAATTTTTAGTGCCATTTTTCTTCCTCCTCTTATTACCAATTATAATCAAAGTATAGCACATCGCTCTTGTCGAATGTTGTCGAAGTCTGTCGATTAGAATTAATTTTCAGGAGAAAATGTTGGAACTCCTTTATTAAATGTAACTGTTCCAAATGTTGGGTCTCCACTATAATCAATATTATACTTAATCTTAGCTGTTTCTCCACCATTTGAACTTATTTCTATAGCAACATCCCACATTCTTGCTCTGTATGTAGGAGTAGATTCTTCGTTTGTTACACTATATTTATCTACTTCTAGTAAATGTGTTTGTGCCTCTGTTCCGGTAAGCATTCTATATCTTATATTATCTATAAATTCAAATACTTCATCGCCTTTATATGCAGTTTGTTCTACGCCAGAACTTGGTCCATAAGAGTCTATTGCAGTTCTTTTTGTTCTTTCTATAATCCATTTTTCTTCTGTCTTTTCTGCATTATAGTCAGTTGATTTGTCTGTAATTCCTACTCCTATTATTTTCCATGATGGTGTTTCTCCTGATGGATTTATATCTAAGAAGTCTTGCCATTCATCTCTATTTATTTTCCTTAAATCCGACATTTTTAATTTTCCTCCTCATCAAATTCGCTATAATTTAAGTAACATTGTATTCTATAAATAGCTTCATTTGCATTTGTAGCAAATATATAGCCATTCGTCGTTGCTCCAATTTCATATATTCCCTTAATATCTGGATATATATGTTTCTTATTATTAATCTCTAACCATTTTTTAAAATCTTCATAAAATTTAGAATTATCTATATTGTTTTGGACATCTTCGTTCCAACGCATTTTACTATCAAAAGTAAATAAGAATTGCTTTTCTGCACCAACTCTAAACTTAGTTAAAATTGGGTTATATCCTGCATTTTCATTAACTGAATATGTTTCAACTTTATCAGCTAAATATTCTACATTAAGTTCTGCAAATTGTTTTAAATGCGGGCACTTGGCAATATATTCTCTTATTTTATCTATTTTGGCTTCATCATTCATTTGTCTATCTCCTTTTGTCCTGCATTTAGAATATCATCAAAATGGTCTGCTAACATACGTTCTACGAAATGGTCTCCTCTTAAAGGTCCACTATGATAATTTAATCTTTCATTGCTTTGGACTTTTTTTATTCCTAGTCTGCTCCAGTATCTACCGCTTACAGGATCGTGAAAAGCTCCTATTTTGTATTTAGGATCAATATATTTAGTGCCTTCGTACTGATAATGTGCATATGGTGTATTTATATTAATTTCTCCACTTCCAACTTTTGTTGAGTTATACATACTCGTTATCATCTGGTTACTGTCCATTGGCATATACTTATCTAAATATCCCATGAAAGCACTATCTATAACTTTCTGTGTTCTTCCACCATCAAGTCCGTATTTATCAATAATCTGTTGTTTTTGAATACTGTCAAATGCAATTATATAGTCCATTATATTAACCTCCTGTTACTGCAAAATGCCACATATCTTCACTACCATAATCTCTAATAGCAATATTAGTGATTTTCATTACTTCTTGATGTCGTTCTAATAATTCAGGAATACTTGAAAAATCTTCTATTTTACCTTTCACTAAGTAATCTCCTTTTTGAAGCGTCCAGCCAACGTCCTTAGCTGTAAGAAGTAGAACTGGTAATGAATTTATTTCTCCTACAGAAGCAGAATTAACTTCTTCAACGGTTAATTTATTGATTTCATTATTAAAATCCTCTGGTGTTTGATAACCTTCTTCTCTCATCAATATTCTCGCAGTCAAACTATCTTCTTTCATTAAAAGTACACCATTCATTGATATTCCATTGCTTGAACTCCAAAATCCTTTTACATAGCTTACTTTATATTCAGCCTTTTTAGTTCTTTTATTAAGGCATCTATTTAATATTGTTATATCTTTATCAAACATATCTTCCATATTAAACACCTCTGTATAATAAGCCTGTATGCAATAGGTATAATCTAATCTCTTCTAGTATCTTATTTTTTTGGTTAGAAATTTCTTTTTCTAAATCAGCTATATTCGTAGTGTTAGCAAAAGTTCTATGCAAATCTGCTACTTGTTCACTTGCAAGTATCCTATCTGTTTTTTCACTGCTTGCCAATTTAGATTTACTTGTTTCAATTTTTTCAATTTTAAATAAAATATCAGCAACAGAGCAAGTTGCCATTTGTACTTCTTCTTTGTAGTTTGTTATATCTCTATCAAAGATGTTTTTACGTACTTCTGCACTTGCTCTTATTACCATTCTATTAAAATCGGATTCGGGCATGTTGCCCTTATATGTATCTCTATAAAAACCATAATCGGTATAATTTATCATGCCCTCACTCCTCTTATTTTACTTTAATATTTCTAAATACTCCAGCTTTTAGTGTATTTTTAAGAACAACTGCAGCAACCATTTCTACGTCCCCTTCTTTAACTGTTCCAGGAGCTTTCATATCTGGTAAACATGTACTTAAAACTCCTGTTCCTGTAGGTGATACACCATGGAAACCGTCTTTTGCTATTTGAATAGCATATAAGTCTGTTAAGCCCTCTTCTGAAATCTTAACACAAGGTGTCGTATTTACACCATCAAAATATTCTTCTAAATCAACTAATGGTATGTTATCCCACATATCTATGCTTCTACCAAATGCATCCTCTGATTTAGTATAATATCCTGCTCTTCTTGCAATACCTTTAATTTTTGTAATTAATTTGTTGTTTCCTAAAAACATTGTTGGCTTACCTTGCATAATAGAAACGAAGTCATCCATTTTGTCTAAAAATTCTTGATAATTATCATCCATTTTTTTAGATGTTGATAAATCAAAGGCATTTTTCAATTCATAATATGTACCTATATTTGCTTTAGCTGGACTTGCAACTTTTGTATATTTATATGGAGAACTTGTAGTTCCTGAACCGCTTCTAGTGTAATATGTCTTTCCTTCTAATATATCAGTATCTGTTGTTTGTGCATATTCAGCTGCATTATATTCAGTACTAGAACCTTTTAACATAACATCTAATCCATTAAATTCATCTTCATTTACTGCTTCATTTCCATTTATTACTGTATTATGGAATAAATTTATAGCTCCTTTTATTTTTTCTTTCATTTGGAAGTCTAATTCATCAACTGCTCCAGATGTATTTATTAATACACGATCAATTTTAAAATTTCCTCCAAATATTTTTAGATCAGCACTTGCTTTTTCTCTTTTAGCTTCGTTATTTGTATACTCACCATTTATTTTTCTGAATCCTGCTGTTGAAGGTGTTTTCAACTTCATGTATCCATAAGTTAATGTGCTTCCTCCTGTCCCAGGTGCTACCGCATTGTCAAATATTAACTTATCTAGCAATAAAGACCCTCTTCTAAATTCATCAATGACTGCTTGGTCTACTTTATCAGCCATTCCTACTTTTGCTTCTTCTAATGTTATCATAATTCTTTCCTCCTAATTTTTATTTAAATTTTTATTTAAATTTTTCTTTTAAAGCTTCTCCAAGAGATAATTCTTTATTATTAAAATTTGGATTATTGTTTGGATTTGCTCCTGTAAATTTTGGTAAAGGTTTATCGCTGTCAAATAAATAATCATGGCTTTCTTTAATAGAGTTTATTTGGTCCTCTAATCCTTCCACAATTTCAAATTTGTCATTATATTTAACCTTTTCCATATCTAGCATTTTACTTAAAATACTAGTATCTTTTGCTTTATACTTAGATAAAGCTTTGTCTAAAGCATTTTGCTTTTTGAAAACTTCAATTTCTTTAGAACCTTCTGTTTTTCCTCTTTCATACTCAGACTTTTTAATAGCTTCGACGTCTACTTTCTCAAGTTCAGCTATTTTGTTGTTCTTTTCTGAAATAGTAGTGTCTTTAACATTTATTTGTTCTGTTAAGTCATCTACTCTTGCTTTTAAAGATGTAACATCTTTTCCTGCTTCTGCCATTATTTTTTCAATAGCATCTGTTTCAAGTCCTAAATCCTCTAAAAATTTTCTTTTCATATTGTTCCTTTCTCCTACTACGAACTTTTACGTGTTTTTCTTCACGATGTAGTTATGCACTTATTCACGACCTGCATATAGTCGATTTTGGATATAAAAAATAGAAGTCCATTTTTGAACTTCTATGATTTAACTATTTAATTATTATTGAGGGTTAGGTATTCCGCCACCTCATATTTTTATTAATCTTCTATTTTTCTAATTATTCTTTCTTCTGGTATCGGAGATGTTCCTGCTATATAACATTGTTCTCCACCTATACTTCCTTGTATGTCAGTTATAACTACAATACAACCATTAGTTAGTTCAACCTTATCTCCTATCTTATATTTCATAAATATACTCCTTTCCAAAATATTTTACACAATTAGGTGTATAATGGCATTTACTGCCCCTTACTACTTCTAACGTACTATTATTTTTTATTGTGTATGCTTCTAAATCATCGGCAAAACTATATGATATTTTCTGTTCTTTTAATACTTTCTCAATCTCTTCTTTTGTTCCATCAAAAAGTATTTCTAAAATATCATCTATTTCCATTATTCCACCTCCTCATATCAAAATATCTTTTTATTATTTTATTTATATATATGTGTCTCTCATTATCTCCTATGTTCTTCAATCTTTTATAGTAATTTGTATTTGTGCTCGCTATTTTAGCTTCTAATTTTTCATGCAATAAAGTATCTATTAAAAATTCCTTTGTGTTTTTATCTTGTTTTCCTATTTCTATTTTTGTTATTTCCTTACATTCTCCCCAAGGATACTCAATATATTTAGTCCTTCCATTATCTCCTATCCTTGGATTATATTCTGGATTCTTGGGAAATTTTATATTCTTTAGCTCATTACTACATATATTATCGATTTGTTCTTGTGATATAGTATAAGCACTTCTTTGCGCTCTTTTTTCTTTTATTATTATATCACTTTCTTTAGGTTTTGTCACATTTTTATAGTTTTTTATATGTTCTCTGCTGTAATCTCTTTTTAAGTTGTTTTCCTCTGTAAATGTACTTAATCTGTCTTGCCACTCTCTTGCCTTTGAGCTAGCTTTTTTATACTGTTCTTCATCAAGTGATTTTTTTGCGATTACTTGTTTCCTTTTCCACTTACGAACTCCACTTTCTAAATATCTTTGTTGTTGTGTCTTTTCATAATGTTCTTTATTCTCATCGTAAGTAAATCCCAAATCTTCTTTTTTGGTTGAGCCATACCACACCATAAACAAGTGTTTGCAGTTGATGCCTACTATACCTTGAACATCTCCATAATTGCAATGTTCCATAAAGTCAGGAAGTTTCTTTTCTTCTTCTGTGGCCTTTCCATCATAGTCCCAGCAAAAAAATTGAAGTTCTTGCCACCAAGCATGATTTGTATAATCTTCTCCTCCATCGCCAGTTCTTGCTCCAAAGTGATTAGTAACTCTTACGATGTGATTTCCACTTTCTTTTATTACTTCTTCATTCACTTTTCCCGCCAAGCCTCTTGTTGCAACTAACAAGTCTCTTCTTACTGTTCCTACAACGTCATAATTCTTTATTGAGCCATTTTTATCTTGATAGGTAAGTATTGATATTCCTTTATCTCCCAGCTTGTCTAAACTCTCTAATATTGCTTCTTGATAACTACATACTCCAGCATTTATTTTTATATATGTTTCTGTAACAATATCTGTATATGTTTGTCTTACTTGCTCTTGTATCGTCTTATTTAAACTCAGAAAAGTCTTTTCAACTTCGTTATAACTATACTTTATTAAGTTTTGTATATTTACACTATTCATAATCTTTTCAGGATTTAATAATGCATTCTTTTGAGTCGCAATATTTAGTTGGTCAACTGGTATTGAATTTACACCAATATCTTGCATAGCTTTCAACAATTCCTTTTTTGTTTTGCCTGTATATGCTTCTAATAATTTTAATGTTTCATTGTTCAAGCCACCAAGCTCTTTTAGTTTTCCAAAATACCAGTAATCTGAGTTTATAAATTCTTCATTCAAATTAAAGTGCTTTGCAATCTTTTCTATTAGCTCTAATTCCATCTTAGAATATATTGTTAAGATTGGTTTAATTGCACTTTGTATTTTATCTTCTAACATAAACTATTCCTCTTGTACTTCGTTAGGTATTTGTTCTTTACTTCGTTCTCGCATTTTGTTAACATACTCTGTTGCTTCTTCTTCTGAGTAATCCCTTGTTTGCACAAAGTATTCAATATCATCTATTAGCCCAGCATTTTTTTCTACTAATGCTTGTGCTTGTTTCTTTTCGCTATCAACCAATATACTATCGTCCCAATCAAAACTTACATCAGCACCTACTTTATGTTTTATTCCATATAAACTCATCAAAACATCTATACTATAAATTAAATCTTCAAGTGCTGTTTGCAATGCTCCTTGAACATCTGATACAGTTACATAATAGTCTTGTTTGCTTGATTTGATTTCTGTTGCTGTTTTTTCAACATTCTCTATTTTTGAGATAGTACCAAATGCTAATCCACATTGACTTTCGCATTGTCTTAATAATTCATTTAATCCATTAAATAATGCCGTGTCACGTATTGCTGGACTAAATACATTCCAGGTTTTCTCATCACCAAAATCAATTTTCCTGTATAGTCTTTCTTTTCCTTTAGGCAATATGTCCTTTCCATCGTCATCTTTTTTGAAAGCTGTTTCATCAACATCAATAGCAAGCTCAGAGCCTTCGTATTCCCATAAAGTTCTACTAAACTGTTTGTCTATTTCTGCTAATGTATCAATTGCATTTGCAAATATTGCAACACCCACAGGACTAGTATTGTCTATAGGATTTGCAATGGGGATTTTAAAGTATCCACCTAGTAGTCTATTAACATTATTTATTTCCAGTTCTTCTTGGATATTTGCCCATTCTGGTACTTGTGAGAGCATAATCTGAGCACCTAATATGTTAGAATTATGTACTGTAGTTTTATATGCTTTGTTTTTAATTTTAAGTGTAGTATCTTCCAATTCTTGATATTCAAGTCTAGTATAAACATCTCTTCCTCTTGTAATTTGATCAATAAAAATAGCACCTAGCAATTCGCCAGTGCTATCAAATTTTGTAGGTATAAATTTATCTGCTTGAATACAACTAACCTTAATTTTTCCGTTGCTATAAAATGGCTTGAAGAACATTCCACCTTTTCCAAGAGCATATTCTGTATTGGTTCTTATATTCTTAATAAATCTCTGATATATCTTATCTATTTCTTTATCATCAACTTTTGTTTTTAGTTCTATTGTTACAGCCTTTGCAACTTTTTCACATATTGTCTTTGCGACATGAAGTGATTTAATCTCTTCATTTAGCCAAGGTGCTTTCCCATTATAAATGTTTGACCATCTTTCAATAGCAGATAACACCTCGTCACTTGTTGATATGTCTATATTAAAATCTTTTGCTATATCTGTTGTATTAAACATTTTACTTATTGCTCCTTTAATAAAATTTACTATTCTTTCAAACATTGTGTCCTCCTACGCTACCCTGCTATACTGTCTTAAATATCTTTCCCAGCTGTATTCAAATGCATCTAGTGTATCTATATCAGATGTGCCATCATCTAGTCTTTCATCTTTTCCTTGTTCTTTCGGTTTGTCACTATATACTGCATTTTCGAAAGCTAACTCCAAAGTCTTACAATCATGAGTCATAAAAAATTTGAAACTAGCCATCAAACTTGTCGTACATCTAATTCTATCAATTATTTCATTCTTTATGCTGTTCCTAATAGTTATGTGTGGATATTTAATCGACACCATTGTTTTTATTCCATTTATTAGCGTTTGTTCTGCACTATCTGGATATATTGTACTAACTTGTCCATATTTATTTTGAACTCTCTCAATAAATAGATCTACAGCTTTATATAACTGTTGAGGTGTCATGCCTGTTGCTTCTATTCTTTCAGACATTAATGCCGTAAGCTTTGAATAATTATTTTTTATTCCACTTGCAACAAATGTATGTGCCGAACCATTTCCACCAAAATCTATTCCAATTTGAATGGTGTCGTAATCTGGTGTTTCTGTATAATAAGCTTCTTTATTGTTGCTATAAACAGTATAAATAGAACCTTCTGCTGTCACCCACAATCCTAGAATGTTTCGCTTATAGAATACTCCAACAAACATTCTCTTATATCTCTCTTTAACAGCCTCAGACAATGTCAAATTATCATCCATCGTGAAATGTAAATATAGAATATTCTTTTCGTTAATCTTATCTATATACTCTAATTTAAACCAATGATTTGGATTCTTAGGATTACAATTAAACCAAAACTTCGCACCCTCTACACTTAATCTTGCTATGCCTTGCTCAACAAATGATTGTGGCATTAAAGCAACTTCATCAAAGAATATTCCAGCTAAAGTCATACCTTGAATTAGATCTTGGCTTGCTTCATCTTTTCCTCCAAACAAATAAAAATAGTTAGTCTTACCATTTTTACTAACTATTATTAGATTCTCACTTCTTTTATGTTCATATTTATATTTTAGAGAATGTAGTTGTTTCTTTAATGTATTTATTACATTTCTATTTAATGAACCAATTGTTTTTCCACAGATAGCAAAGTCACATTCGTCATATTTTTCCATAGCCCACATTACGAAGCTTGGTGCCATACTAATAGTTTTACCACTTCTTACTGCTCCATCTGCTATTATTCCGTCTTTATCTTTCATTGGAGAATTATCATTCCACCAGGTAAATACTTTTTGTTGCTTGTTAGACATTGGTTTCCACTTGAAATTAGCCTTGTTTTTCTTCTTCACTCCAAATGTCCTCCGTCTTATTATTTAATGCTTCTATAAATGAATTGTCTTCATTATCGTCATCTGTTTCTTTATCTAATCCTTTTGCTAACCTTTGTCCTCTTTGCGTCTTCTCTAATATATCTACCATTTTTTTTAATTTATCGTAATCTGGCATACCTAAATGCATATATTCACTTGGCTTTTTAAAGCTGCCTTCTAATACATCAAGAAAACTGTCATATAATTTTAAATGTCTTGTATTTATATCTACTTCTTTTTCTATTTCTCTTTCAGTAACTTTTTCTATTATTTTTGTCGCTTTTTTGTCTTCTTTTTGTCTCTTTTTGTCTTTCCAGCCTGATGTATGTTTCCTCGTCGTTCCATTGTTGTTTATTCCTTTATCTTTTAAGAAGCTACTTACTGATTTATAATCACTTAATATGTATTCTTTTTCTAACTGCTTCCAGTCATACTTAGCCACCTCGCTCACCTACTTTGTTTGTCTTTATCTTCGTCTTTCAATAACACTTGTCTAATAACTGTGCCATCTATTCCATGTATAATTATTTCATCTTCTGCTTTTGAATATTTACTTACTATCTCATTTATAAAATCATTGATACTTGCTACTACTTCACATACATCTTCGTAGGTAAACGTTTTATCGTCATTTTGATTATGTCCGTATTCATACAACCATACATGAGTTAGTTCGTGTTTTAAAGTCTTAATTATATTTGCTTGATCTTTTAACAACATTACCTTTTGAGTTTTATATATCGTTACTCCTAACGTTCCATTATTTTTCATCTCATTATTTATTGTGGCTTCGTCTACTTCTTCTATCGTCCACTCTGTATTGTTTATCTTGAATTTCATATCTTTTTTCTTCCTTCTCACATTGTTTGTTATACCTGCACTGCTCACACTTATATTTCATACAGTGCGTATAATTAATCTTTTCTTTCATAGTACGCACACTTTGTTATTACTACATCATTTAAAACAGATATTCTTATCTCGCATAAGTCCTTATCTTTGTTTTTACAGTTCTTACAATTTTCTTTTACATATTTCTCATATCTTTCTTGATTAGTCATAACAACACCTCTTTCGTTATTTTATAAAATACTAGAAAATGATGTAACTGCACATCACTTTATACTATTTTACGGCACTAGGAGCTCCTATACTAGAAAGGAGCAATTACCTATAACCTAGATTTATAACTTTATTGTTATCGTAAAAATTACTAAAACCGCTATTTGTTTTCGTATAATAGTAAACCGCTCTTTGTAATTACATCTAGCATCGCCAAAAGAGTAAAAGCTTTGGTTTTGGAATCTAGATTTGAACTAAAAACTAGAGGTTCAAAGCCTCTTGTGATACCTTTTCACCATTCCAAAATATTTATCAAGGCAATGTATTTTAGCCTATTGCCTTAAAGGCTTACTATATTTCTATTTATATCCCTCTAATATAGAAAAAGGTTAAGGCCTAACTAGAATTGCCTTTTATATATTCTTAAAGGAGATGTGCCTAGTAGCAACACATATATATTAACTGTATCTAGTGTTAGTTAATAACTAATTATTTGTAAAAATTTCTCCACTTTGTGTATCATAATATTTAAAGAAGTTCATACACCAAGCAGTTACTATTTTCACTTCTTTATTCATACAATGAACACAATTTTCATCATATGCTTTTGTATAAAAAGCTAACTTATTATCCAGATTTTCATATCTATTTACTATTACTTCAGTAGACTTTTGTCCTGGTACAGTTACTTCTATTGCTATATCCATTTTAGTTAATTTAGCTGTATCAAATACGCTTATTAAGTTTTCTCTTTTCATCTTTTCCTCCTTCCCATAAATAATAGAGCCTATCTTTTGATAAGCTCTTCGTTTTAACCTAAATTTTTTTTATTTTTAAGTAATTCTATTATTTGGTCTAACTTTTCACAAACATTATCCAAATTATTTTCTGTATATGGTGGTTCATGCCCTTCAATCATACTTAAAGAGTTTATCATTATATCTAGTTTTTTCTCTAAGTCTTGATTCATATATAACACCTCCCTTCTAGAAGATATTATATATGATTTATTTTACAAATGCTGTCGAAATACGTCGAAAGAGCCAACTTTTTGTTAGCCCTTTTCTGTCTATATAGTCTTTTAACTCCTATTACTATACCATTCTGGTAGCATTCCATCGTTTTCTTTTCTTATTTTTTGTCTCTTGTCTCTAACAGCCCTTATGGCTGGTAATAATCTTCTTATGTTTTGATTTATCAATACATCAGTTATTCTTACCACTTCCCAGCTTGGTCCTAAATTCAATATTATTACATTGTCTCGAACGTCTTCTTTCTCTTTCGTTTTTTCTGTATGAAAAATTGTACCATCTACTTCCAACACTACTTTTTCGTCTGGCAGTATAAAATCGACTCTATAAATTCCCATTTTTACTTGGTGTTTTAATTTTATTTTTCTTCTTATCAATTCCAGTGCCACCATTATTTCTTCTGTACTCTCAAACCATTTATCTCGATAAAGATATTTTTTTATAATCCCTACTGGTCTTTCATATTCTTTGATTTTGTTACCTACTTGTTTTTTTATTCTTTTAATAGCATTGTCGAGTTTTCTGTCTTTTGACTGTGTGTCTAAACTTGCCTTTTTCTCTTTATCTTCCATATGCATTTTTATTCTGCATCTTTCACATATATATTTAAATTTTCTTATATAGTTATATGAAAGCATTTCAACTCCACAAATACTACATTTAGGATAATATACTGTTCTTCCCATTGATGTTTCATTACGCTTTATTTTTATATTATCTTCTACTGCTTCTTTATATCCCATTAAATACCACCTTTCGTATTTGTCCTTGATTTTATATTAGATACAGAAGGCATCAAGGTTTATGCTTTTCGGGAGCTACCCTATCCGTATCCTTTTTTACAACAATCATTATAACACGTTTTTTTATTAAAATTACGCCAATTTTACGCCAATTTTTTTAATTCTCTGTGTACTGCAAAAATCAAGTCTCCTTTTCTTCTGACAAATGTCCTCTCTGATATTCCAGAATTAATTATTTCCCACTTTGTTTTGCTTTTAATATACATTTCTTCAAATATGTATCTACTGTCTTTATTGACTAACTGTAAAGCTTGTACAACTGCTTTATATTCTTTTATGGCTTCTTGTAATTCTTCGTTTTCTTCCATTTCGATTATACTATCAAGAACTTTATCAGAAGTTGTGTATGGTGCTTTAGGTAGTCCATCTATTACTGGCGAACCTATGCTCATTATATCCGACTTAATATTAATTATCTTTATGCAGTTGTAATTATATCTCTTTAAACAATCTTTTGCTTCTTTGTATTCTTCTTTACTAAGTTTCATTTGTACCTCCTATATTTTAACATTCTCTGGATGCACTGTTAGTTTCGGCGGTTCAATCTGTTGTTTTAGTACCCCTAATTGATACAGACTGAATGTTTCCTTGTATCCGTACTTTTTATTTTGATATAAAAACGTTGTTTCATTGTTTCTTTTTACAAATTCGTATTTTTGATTATTTTTTATTACTACTTTTGGTATTTTCATATGTTTCCCTCTTTCTTTTTTTAAATTCAATACATTTTGTACTTGTTTTTGAGAACTTCACTTAATTTTTTATATAAACTTTACTGTTTTTTTGTTTATTTTGTAATTTATAATAATTCTTGTAATGTTTTTATTCTTTCATCAGTTCTAATCTCTAAACACCATAATACAGTTTCCTCTTCCTTAGTTTTTGATTTTTCTCTTCGTCTAGATATATCTTCTAATTTACCTTTCAATTCTTCTATCTTATCTTTTATTTCTTGCTTTGATATATAATTCTTATCTACATAGTCTAAATCTAATTGTTTTGAGTATTCTTCATTTTCTTTTTTAAGTTTTTCTAGTAAATTTAAAACTATTTTTACGCTTTTTGAATCTTCTGATGATATTTTTTTATAATTTTTTGTCTTGCTTCTAAGTTCAAATGTATTTAATATTTCAACAGCTTTCTTTTCTTGCTCGATCATTTACTTTTACACCTCTTTTTTAGTATATTCTGTATTTTTTAATAATCCTTTTAAGACTTTTTTTGCATATAAAAATTTTTCAAACATTCTTTGTGTATTATTATACGTATTGATATTGTCATCTAAAATTTCTATCTGTCTTTCTATTTTTCGAACGGAAACAAAATTTTCTAAAATAAGTTTTGCAAATTTATAGTACATCTCTTTTAACTTTTTATTTTCTTCTTTCACTCTTCTATAGTCTGATAAAATCTCTATACTTTTGCTTAATGCTTTGATGTCTGGATCACAATTCATACAGCTTCCTCCAGCGCATTCTATTATTTCTTTTTGCTCTTTACGAACTTTTAACATTAGTTCTAATTGCTTTATTGTTTCTTCTATACTATTTTTCACTTAAAACACCTCCTAAAATACAATAAAATTATGAATACTATCTGTATATTCTTTATATTCTTGCCCTTCTTTTATAGATATTTTTAAATCGTATTCACCATTTTCAATTACAGTTTCAATTCTTGTTACTATTCCACTGTGCTTACCATCTTTAGTAGTCAATCTATCTCCAATATTGAATCCTTTCATTCTATCCACCCCAGTTCTTGACATTTTTTATTTATTGCTTGTAATTCTTGCGTATTAACAGCTTTCCAATACTCAAAATCAAAGTTTTTTATAAAATCTTTAGTTGCCTTATCTATGACAATATAATCATTATCATGTGGCTTTCTATATTTTATAAATCTTTCATCGTCTCTAACTTTTTTATATCCTAACTCTTCAAAAAGTTCATCTGCTGTCTTCTCTTTATTTAAATCAACTACTAAATTTCTTTTTTTTAAATACTCTGAAATTCCAAATTTTATAATTTCATCTACAATTTCTTCATCTAAGAATTTGAATCTTAAATTTTCTTTAGGATATTTCTGTTTAAAATAATCTTTTATTGCTTGTCTTGTTATTTCATCATCTTTTTTTACTATTTCCATTATTAATCTATCGTTATATGTAATTGTACTAAAATCAGTTATCTCATCTACTGTTTGCACTATATATCACTCCTCTCTCCAATTTTCATCTAACCATTTATCGAAAATTCTATCTACTGTTCCAATTAGCATTCCACTTATAATTAAAAGAACGCTATTATCTGTTAAAAGTACAGTTAAAGTTCCTATTACTAATATTAGCAAAATAAATAAAACAGCTTTTATTATTTCTTTCTTCCAATCTTTTTTCATATCTTATTTACTCCTTTACTACTAATCCTGCTTTGATTAAATCGTATAATATATCTAGTTCATCTCCATCTAATATTATACAATCGTCGTGATATTTATCTTCGTCATAAAGTTTCTTCATTCTTATTATTCGTTCATAGTCATATAAATAAATTACACATTCATATACATAAGCTTTTGCTGGCTTTGAACTATAACGATAAGTACCCGCAATCTTTTCAAATCCAAACTTTTCAAGCTCTTTTAATTTTACATCATCACGAATTTTAAGCATATCTATTCTCCTCCTTGGTCATTCTTCTGTACAAGTTCTAATATTATTTTCAAGCCTATATTAGGAATTATTGTATGTATACGATCAGCCTTGTACTTTTGCTTTAATTCCTTAACAATTCTCTTTGCTTCTTCTTTTTCAACCTTTTTTATTTTGAATCGGTCTTTTCTTGCATCATTACCAATACAATTAAACAAACACTTATTAGCTCCTTTTTCTGTTGTTTCACAAATTCCAGGAAATTGATATTCTTTTTTTACGTCGTTATATATCATATATCTATATTCCATTCATGCCTCCTATTCTTCTGGCATTTCGAATACTGCTGTCTCTTGCAATACATCAATATAGCCATCACATTCTGCTGTTCTATATTCTCTATAAGCTTTTATTATTTCTTGTAATACTTCTTTTGCTCTTTCTTCTGTTTTGTATTCTGCTATTGTATATTGATTGTCACTTGTTGTATCACAAAGTATCTTGAATTTTCCATCATTGTTTTCTAATGGATTTTCTATTTCTATGGTCTCGATATATTCAAAATTTAAAATCATTGTTTTATCTTGACTTATTATTATCATATTTATCTCCTCTCATTATTGCTGTAGAGCATCTATAAGCTCTATCTGTTGCTCTACTTGATTTTGTAATTCATTAACTTTTTTCTGTTTATTCTCAGCATCTATCATCTCAACTGCAATAAAATATATGATAATGCATAATGCTATTAATGTCATACATATGTAACATGTGATATTTTCAATCGTTTTTCTATAATCCACTGTTTAACTCCTCCAATTCTACTATTACCTTACTACTGTTTGAATACTCAAAACTATCTGTAAAGTTCGTTACTATTTTTCTGTTGTCGTCCTGTAATACTCCTGCTTGCACTAATGCGTCTAATATGAACTTTTTTGCAAAACAAATATTGTCTAAATCTCGACGTTTGTTTTCCTCTATCCAAATAAAATGTCCAATCAAAGGCTTGTCTATTTTGATATTTCCTAATTGCTGCTTTATGCAATTAATTATGTACTGCTGTTCTTTCTTTTTTGCTCCAGCTCCTGCATATTTGTTTGTTCTGTTATACTTTGTATATTCGTTTAGTCCCATAAGCCTTTTATTAATTTCAAATTTATATCTCATCTTTTGTCCTTTCCACTAATGTATCAAAACTTATTTGACCATCTGCTAATATTCCGTGTAATCTATCTAAACTTATTTTGTGATATTCTGGATCTATCTCTATTCCTAAAAATTGTCTTTCCAATTCTTTAGCAGCTACACAAGTTGTTCCACTTCCGCTAAAACAATCTAGAACTATATCGCCTTTATTACTTGAATTTTCTATAAGTGTTTTTATTATTGACAAAGGTTTAATTGTTGGATGCTTGTATTTTTTCTTGTCTTCTACATTGCACTTAGTCGTCCAAACAGTTCTTTTATTTTCTACTGTTCCTTTAAGTTCTACGCCTTTATCTCTAAAAAATAAGCAATATTCTTTATCGCATAAATACGTCCCATTAATCGTAGGAACTGGATTTGTTTTGTGCCATATTAATATTTCGTACAAATTGGTCTTTGCTAAGAAATAGTCTAAATACTTCTTTATTTGAGCCTTAGAGCACCATATATATATATTAATTCTCTTCATTACCCTGCAAAATTCATCTAATATTTCTTCATTTATTCCTCTATCGAATTTTCCCTGAATGTTATCTAAAAATCGAGTTTTCCTATCTTTCAAAATTCCTGCTCCAGTTGTTATTATTTCGTATGGTGGATCTGTAATAATTAAGTCAATACTTTTATCAGGAATATCTTTTATTAACTTATAACTATCTCCTAATGTTATTGTATTTAACATATTTTCAAATTTCATCTTAATTCTCCCTTTAAATTCAGTTCAATTTGTTTTCCTTGGTTATTTGTAACATATTTGCACTGTTTAACTCCCCTAAAATATACACTCTCTAACTGTTGACATCCGTCTACATAGTCCATATTTCAGTGCTTTTGCACAGATTCCGTTCTAATTGTTGATAACTCATATCATTCTCCCTTTTAAACATCAAACCAACCAAATATCGTTGGTGTACTTTGTCCTGCTACTGCTATTGCCCATTCGTTATGCCACTCTAACTCTATTATGTACTTACAAATATGTGCTAACTTATTAATGTTTCTTGTTTTAAATGTTATAAATAATATTTTGTTTTTAGCTTTATATTTTTTAATATATCTTTCTATTTCTTTTAATGTGGTATCTGCATCTATTGATTGCTCCATATTTATTAAAAATTCATTAAGTTCTTCATATTGCTTTTGATTAAGATTATGAACTAGATTTTTTAAATTTTTTAAATATTCTTCATACTCTTTGTATTCTTCCATAATCCCCTCCTAATAAATTCTTGAAATATGATTCATATTTAGGGCTTCAAATCCCTTCAATGTCCTCTCATAAGCAGCTACTGTTTTGCCTGTATACTCACATTTCTTTTTGTCTATTGCTTTTACCATTCCCATATCTTCTAGTTCTGACAAACGTGGAGCGGTGTAATTTCTTTCTGTGCTTGGAATAAACCCTAAGTCAAATAACTCCACAGCCAACTCTTTGGCCGTTTTAGGCTTGTCTAATCTATTCAATATTTGTATGTATCTTATTTTTGTTTTATCTTGTATGTCATCAAAACTCATTTGTCTTGTAGTTTGTGTTATTGTACTCATTTGTTTCACTCCTTCCGTTACAAACCTAATTCTTTTAAGGTGTATTTCTTGTTTGTTTCCATTCCTTTATACATAGAATTTTTTTTGAAATTAGGTAAATTTGCCATGTCATTATTTTTTAGCAACATTATTAAATAACATAAGCTACTATCGCCAATTTTGATTGTTTTCTCAATAGTCTCAATTTTATTTTTAAATGGTTTAATTACACTTGCTAAGTATCTCTTCTCTGTTTCATCAAGTATTTCTTCTTTTCTCTCAAAGACTGTTTCATATTTGACTGGCCTTTCTACTTTGATTATGTCGTTCTCTTCCTCACCATCTATGTCCTTCAAATCCTCTGTATAATATTTCAATAATACAAAATGATTACTGCCATAAAATTTATCTTCAAACACAATCTTCTTCCTGCCGTCTCTGTATGTAACTATATCTCCATTTTGCAAATCTGATTTTGTGAATTGTTTTTCTAAGATTAATTCAATTTCGTCAAATTCTATGCACCAACACTCATTTTCTTTAAATTCTACATAACCAGTTGTTGATATTCTGGATATAGTAAATCTATTATTATATTTTTCTATATCTGCTTGTAAATTTTCTCCATGAACCCTATGATTTGCAACTTCCCCTATAAATTTTACTTTATCTCCAACTTTAAACTTCATTTATTTTTCCTCCTCTTCTAATCTTTTAAAAATATTCCTGTACCTATTACCACTCCTAAATGGGCAATAGACGCTCCAATTCCGCAGAATGCTATCCTCAATATTCCTAATGCTATCCCTAGCCCATTTGCAGGATTTATTGAATTAACTATCTGTATTATTCCTCCCACAAACATTAGCCAAACTCCAACATATATTCCTAAAATAACTCCTGTAATTGCTATTAAAATTCCTATAATCTTTTTCATTTTTCCCCCTTAATATTCGCATATAAGCTATCTAAATTCTCATAGCTTCTTTGGCTATAATCGTTATATGCGGTTTTCTTTGAGCTGTATTTGCTCTCTTGCTTTCTTTTCTTAGCTTCGTCCACAACCCAGCTTAAAATGGCTCTGTAATCACTTTTATACTCTTTATCCTTTGAGCCTTTGTAGTTATCAAGAATTTTTATACATTGGTCTGTAAACTCTGTTCCATAAGTGCTTACTAGCTTTTCGTGTTCAGCATTGGTCATGGTTACAAAATCTGCAAAGTGTATTTTTTCTTCTTGTTCTTTTTTATTTATTTTATTTTTATTTTCTTTACTTTCTTTTACTTTATTTGCATTACTACTGCATTGCTGTTGCATTGCTATAGCATTATTATTCCATCTTTTCTCTGCTTTTTCTTTTGCAACAGCTGATTTTCTGTCTTTTTCTAACATTCTTTTTAACAATGAATTACTGAAAAAGTATCCATTATCTTCTTTAAAAAGCTCATATTCATTAATACAATCTTGTACGTATTTTTCTACATCTATATTAGTATTTGTTAGCGTCTTTATTGCCCTATATATTTTTTTATCAGCCTGTAATTTATAGCTTTCTTCGTTTCTCATCATCTCTATAATTGCCCAAAATAAACCATACCCTTCTAGTCCATAATCAGCTCTCATGTTAAGAATTTTAGTATCAGTTATTGCATTACTATCATGTGAGAAATAATAAGTTTCTTTAGCCATATCTTCTCATCTCCCTATGTTTTCTCCTTTCGTTAAATTACAGAGGACATAGAAACCTTATAAGAATTTTATAAGTATGTATTTCTATGCCCTCCTTTCTTTTATAAATAATTTCTTCCATATCTTCTTATAAAATCTTCTTTTGTTTTGTTGTAATGTTTACACCATGTTTCTTCTGCTACTCTCTTTGAGTATTCCATAAATTCTTTGTTAAAGTGGATTCCTTCATTGCTCATATTATGCATTTCAGGTGTTAAGTATATAAACAATCCATCTTGTTCACTAAATTTTCTATTTGAAGCTCCATATATATGATGTTTATGGCTTCCTATAAAGTACCTATTGCTCCATCTTATATCTTGTGGCATTATTGAATTATTTTTCATTTTCAACCCACCTCAATTTAGCAATTTCATCAGGTGTTAGTGTGCATATTCCTAACTGTTGTGCTTCTTGTATTACACCATCTAAAAGCACTCTAAATTCGTTTTTGTCCATTTGAGAACTGCCCTCATATACTTTATATATTTTAAAATCTACTCCGCTTATTTGAGCTTCTCGTTCAAATTCGTAATACTTAAAGAACTTTGATACATCTATATCAGCTCTTATTGTTACTAACATTGACTGCGAATAATCTTTAATCATCTTTAAATATGTATCTTCTTTTGACAATCGCATTTTGTTTGCAATTTCGTTAATTAAACTCCACATGTATGCATTTTGAGTTAAAGTCCTTTTTGCCTTATGCTCTTTGACTTCAAATATCTTTTCTCTGCTTTGATTAAACAACCATTTTACTAATGCTTCTGCTGTTCCTACCATGATAGCCTCCTAACTAAAAAGGTAAATCATCTGAATTAGTAATCTCAAAATCATCTGTTGGGTCATTTTGTGCTTTCTCTTTCTTTTCTCCTGCAAAGTAAACTTCTTCTGCAATTACTTCTGTAATATAGTGTTTAACACCTTGCTCATCATCATAGTTTCTAGTTTGGATTCTTCCAATTACACCTACTTGCTGACCTTTGCTAAAATACTTACTTACAAACTCTGCAGTTTTATTCCAAGAAACAATATTTATAAAATCAGCTTGTCTTTCTTCTCCTTGCTTAACAAATCTTCTATTTACTGCAAGTGTGAAACTTGTTACTTGTGTGTTTGTACTTTGTGTATATCTTGTTTCTGGATCTTTAGTTAGTCTCCCTAATAAAATTACCTTATTCATGTTGTTTTGCCTCCTTTGCTTTTTTTATTGCTTCTAATATTTTTACGTATTGACTTGCTGTTAAATCTGTTGTTTTTGAGATTTTATAATTCTTTTGTAGCAACTCTTCAACATTCCAGCCCATTTCCTTCATCATTGCTTCTACTTTTTTTGCATCTGCTTCGCTAATTTGATTATCTGTAGTATTGCTTTTCTTTGTTGATTGTTCTGGCGTTTCACTGTCTGGATCCTTCATTTCGTCTGTTGGAATACAGAATACTTGAAATAGTGCATATTTCATTGCAATTGCCATTGCCTTGTTTGTTGCTTTATCTCCACTATCCATTCCTTCTCCAATCGTGATTGCCTCAACACTACTTCCATCTTCTGCATAAAATTTATATTTTATTTTGCATATTGAGTAGATTAAATTTCCACCTTTAGAAGTTGTTCTTTCTTCTCTCGTTTGCTCTAATATCTCTGGTACTATAAAAACTTTATTCTTGGCTAATAGTGGTTGTAATGCATTCATAACATCATCTATTCCTCTATACATAAAGCCTTGAGTTTTATTTCTTTGAGTTTTTCCTATACTCGGAACCTCTTCCATAATTTTCGTTATACTTTGATATATATTCATTATTCAAACCTCTACTTTATTCTTAAATTTGTATTGTCTGTATGTATCTCAACACCTTCAATAAGTTCTCCAGTTGACTTAAATGCTTCTGCTATTTTCTTTTTATCAACTTTTGTTGTAAAGATAACTTCTTTATATTCATCTGGAATTTCTTCTTCATTTACAATCTCTATACTTATAGGGCTTCTTGCTATACTTAATGTTCCTAAATCTGTTTCGATTTTGTTAATTCCATTGCCTTCCATACATTCTTTTACATATTTTTTAAATTGCTCTAGCCTATTTTCTAAAGTTTTCCTATTGGTTGATATTCTTGTTTCTTCTTCTTTCATCGCTTTAATTGCTAGCTCTATATTTTTAGAATATGCAATTACTGAATTACTTTTCTTTTGCAATAGTGTTGTAAGTTCCTCTTCAACCTTGTTTTTATCTTCTTCACTCATTTCTTCTTGAGCCATTAGCTTTGGAAATGCTCCTGTTATTTCATATAAACTTAAACCTTGTTCCATTACATACCCTCCATTTCATCAAAAACTCTATCTTCATAATCTCTGTCTGCTTCTTCAAGCTCGTATTCGTATCTAGCTTGTCTTTCTTCTGAATCCGTTGTTTCTATTATGTAACCATTTACTATTCGTACCATTTGACTTTCTCCTTCTCTCCGTGCTATAATAAGCATAGAGTTCATATTTATGTGATTCAATTGAGTTAGTAATTGCTGTCGAAATCTTTTACTAGCTCTTTAATTTTGTTTAAAATACTTTTTTCATTATTGTAATTGTTGCTTTCAGCTAGATTCTTAATTCTTTTAACTAATTCTGAAAGTTCTTCATTATTAAATCTTAAATCTTTGTTTTCGTTATATAATGCCTTATTTTCTTCTTGCCATTGATGTATTTCTGCTCTTTGTCCGTCTATAAGTTTGTCTCTGTTAGCAATTTGTTTTGATTTTGTTTCTATGACTTCCTTTAAATGTCTCTTTCTTTCAAACATACTATTTCACTCCTTTCTTCAATTCTTTTAATCTTAATTTTAGCTTTGCCATTGTTACCACATGCCATATGTAGCATTTATCTAGCTTGTCCATACTCTTCCTCCTTAGTTTAATAATTTACTTGCTTTTTTCATTGCAAATTTATATATACTAAATCCGCTTAGTCTATATACCGCTATTTGAATTAATAACAATATTGCAATAAACTTTGTTATTTTTGTTGCAAAATATAATATAAAAAATGCTATTTCAAATAAGCTATACATTTTTATCATCTCCTTTCATTCTTTTCTTTCTATATTTACTACAATCTTAATGCCATTCTTTTCGGCTATAATATCTGCCATCTTTTGTAATAACTTTCTTATTATTTCTTCATTCATTCTCCCACCTCTCTAAAATATATTCATGACTGTTTGTCTACTTGTTCATGTCTTTTCTTCTTGTTTTTCGACTTATTTCGTTATATAATCAACTCATCTTTACATGAAAGGTGGTGACTATTATGAATCAATTTAAAATTCCTAAAGAAACATTTAATAGTTTAAAGAAACCTAACAAACTGTTAATAATTTCTTTACTAACTATAATAATAAGTAATTGCATTACTATATTTGGCTTCAAACTTTTAGATATAAAAATTAAAATTATAATCTCTTTAGCTATATTTTCCTTGGTTTTATTAATTGATGTTGTCATACTATATACTCAGTATTATATGTTCTATTATCAAACAGAATATTTTAACAAGATTTATCGTTTAATTGATCTCAATGTTGAAAATCTTGATCAAACTCTTTTATCATTAGAAAAAGAAAGTACTGAGATAAGAGACTCTGTAAATGAAAACAACAAAGAGATTGAAATGTTAAAATCTAAGATTTCTTAACTTTTTCTTATACTCGTTTATATTTTTTATGTTTCTTGTTATTTCTTTAATGCCATACAAGATATAAACGAGCATAATTATTATCAATAATGTTTCCATACTCTCCTCCTTCTTTTCTGTACCTTGTCGCGTTTATTTTGTTGATATTTTATCAACTTTCTTTGTAAAAAAATATTCAATTGTTTCTATAGGACTTAAATTAAAAATCTCTATGCTTTCTTGTATTTCGTCCTGATCAAATACAGTCTTATTATTTAACTTATTGCTTAATGATGTATCTGATATTCTAAGCTTTTGTGCAAATCCAGACTGTGTAGCAAAATATTCTTTTATTCTACCTTTTAATTTGCTATAATCATACATATTCATTTTTTGCTCCTTTCTGTTGATTTTTTATCAACTTTATGTACTTATATTATCAGACGTAAAAATATTTGTCAATACTATTTTTGATTTTTTTTCAACTTTTTTTAAATTTTTTTCAAAAAAACTTGATTTATTGTCAATTACACTTTATAATATACTTGTTAGGAGGTTTTTATATGACAATCATAGAATCATTTGCAAATAGACTACAAAAAGCTATGAATTATGCAAATATGAAACAAGTAGATTTAGTAAATAAAACTGGTCTTGATAAGACTCTAATAAATAAATATTTAGCAGGAATTATGAAAGCCAAGCAAGATAAATTAACAATATTAGCTGATGCATTAAATGTTAATGAAGTCTGGTTAATGGGTTATGATGTTCCTATGGAAAGAAACTTAAATGCATATAACGTTGATGAATTAGGAAACTCTGTAATACCTATTCCAATTTTAGGTACAGTTAAAGCTGGTTATGATTATCTGGCTCAAGAGAATTGGATTGGAACTATTGATGTTGAAACTTCTTTGGTTGGAAATGGCGAAGACTACTTTGCATTAAAAGTACATGGAGATAGTATGAGCCCTTCATTAATAGAAAACGACATTGTTATTGTAAAGAAGCAGAATGATTTTGAAAATGGTAATATTATTGTTGCTATCATAAATGGCAATGAAGCTACTATTAAAAGAGGTAAAAAAAGTGAAACTGGAATATTATTGCAACCACTTAATACTGCTTATGAACCTTTAATTTTTACAAATGAAGAAATAAAGAACATTCCCGTTCTTATTGTAGGAGTAGTAAAACAATTAAAAAGAGAATATTAGGAGATTTTATATATGAATGAAGAAAAATATTGTTCTTGCAAGACAATAGGCAAAATCACAACTTCATTTGATGATTGGTGTGAATTTGATATCTGTTGTAATTGCGGAAAAATGATAAAAGATAGTTACAGATACTTAGACCATTATGATGGCGAAGATCATGTAGATTATGATATTGATTAAAAAAAGAGAAATATGTTCTAGTTTGCGACAAGGTACATATTTCTCACTCATAATCACTATTGAAAATGATTACTTTATTATTATACATGATAAAGTCTCTATTTTCAATAGTAAAAAATAAATTATTGGGAAATAGAGGTATTTTTTATGGATAAAAAAATAAATAATAATATGAATGATTTTACGAAAAAAGTTGAAGAAGTAGCTCTTTATATAAGAGTATCTACAGAAGAACAAGCTATCAATGGAGACAGTTTAAGAACCCAAAGAGAGGCTCTAACCAAATTTGCTTTAGCAAATCATTATCACATATATGGCATATATGAAGATGATGGTTTTTCTGCTACTAATTTAAATCGTCCAGCACTTCAAAGGTTGCTTGAAGATGTAAGAAAAAATAAAATTAATAGAATATTACTTACAAAATTGGATCGACTTTCTCGTGGTGTAAGAAATTATTATAAGGTTCTTGATGTTCTTGATGCACATTGCGTATTCTGGCAAACAATATTTGAAAAATATGATAGTTCAACTGCAAGTGGAAGACTACATATTAATATTATGCTTTCTGTAGCTGAAAACGAATCTGCTCAAACTTCGGAAAGAATAAGAAGTGTTTTTAATAATAAAATACATCAAAAAGAAATAATTAGCGGAAAAATCCCTATTGGTTACAAAAAAGAAGAAAAGAAACTCGTTGTAGATGACGATAAAAAAGCTCTTGTTATTGATGCTTTTAATTTCTATCTAAAAAGTGGAAGCGTCTATAAGACATTTGAGTATTTAGCTCTCTTCGACCCATCAATGAATTATCCAAGAACGGCAAGGTTGCTTGCTAACCCTCTTTATATTGGCACTAAAGTATGTAAATATGGATCTATCGAAAACTATTGTGAGCCAATCATATCTAAAGAAACATTTGATGAAGTTCAAAATCTCTTAAAGAAAAATCAGAGAAAAAGAGACAATTCTGATCATGAATTTCTATTTTCTGGTCTTTTACGATGTAATGAATGTGGATATAAAATGTCCGGTAAATACTGCAAAAACTTCCCTACTAATTGTACTTTTTACTATTTATGCTCTAATGCACGACTTAAGAAAAAGTGTAATATGCTTAAGCAACTTAATGAAACAAAAATTGAAAAAAAATTGTTAGAACAAATTGTTCCAGAAATTAATAAGTACATCGACAACAATAATATTTTAGAACAAGAAAAAGTGCAGATACGAGATATTTCAAAAGAACGTGACAAAGTTAATAAACAACTGGAAAAACTAAGAGACTTATATGTAAATGATTTAATTCAAATTGACCACTACGAAAAACAATACAAAGAACTTACTTCAAAGTTAGACAGTCTTAAAGAAGAAGAAAAACCAGTTGAGGAGAAGAAAACTGTCAATTATGACGAATTTAAATCGTTTTTAAGTAGAGATTTTGTTTCTCTATATAACAACTTATCTCGAACAGAAAAAAGACTAATATGGGCTTCTGCAATTGACACTATATATATTGATGATAACTATAATCTACGTATAGTTTTTATTTAAAATTGTTATTGGTATATTTTTTTGTTGCCAGAAGATAATAGAAATGTTATTTATGGTATAGTTAGAGATTGCTACAAAGATCCTGTAAAAGACGCTGTTGTAAAACTTATAGAAGTTGAGTGCAAAATGGGAAAAGACATTAGAAAACCTGTCTCTCACACATTTACTGATGAAAATGGAGAATTCGTATTCGGACCACTATGTGCTAATAGACTTTATGAAGTTGAAATTTGGGTTAACAACGTAAAACACGCGAAAATATGTACTGAATGCCACCGCCAGGGTGAATGCTTAAAAGGTGTTGACATGGATTGCAAGAAAGACGACTGGAAACCAGGAAAGCCAGGAAAACCTTGCGACGACAAACCATGTTGCAATAGAGATTCAGAAGCATCATCAGAACAATAATCTTGCAGAAAACTAAGGCTAAATATTAAAAATATACAGCCTTTTGATTAGACAAAAAGATAGAAGGAATGGATTTTTCCGCTCCTTCTATGATTTTAATTTAATTCCTCTTTTATGTATTTTAATCTTTGCTTTGTATCTTGACGAGAATGAATCACAGCCAAAATATGAATATTCTCATCATTTATAGAATAATAAATTTTATGTTCTCTATAAATTAATTGTCTTATTATTGTTCCTTGTACATATGTATATACTTTTCCTAATCTTGGATTTAGTTTCAAATCATCTACATATTCTACTAGGTTTTTTAGATATTCCTTAAAATTTATTTTCTTGGTATTATTTTTATAATTTTCTAAATCCATTACTGCTGGAGTCGTCCATATAATTACCATTCTTTCATCTCCTCTAGTAATTCTTCTGTAGATAATCCTTTTCCTTCTTTAACTGCATTCAGCCCTTTTTCAATTTTAATCCTTGTATAAATTGCTTCAATAATATCATCAAATGTCGCAGTATCTGGAAGTGAATTTGTTACTTCCATTACTAATTCCTTAATCATCTTTATCCCTCCTTAAATAGTTCATAAAAAATTATATTTTCTCTTTTTTCTAATTAATATTATACTATGCCTAAATATAAATGTAAACTTTTCTTAATATTTTTTTAGCATTACAGCAATTTCAAATATAGAAAATAAATAGAAGGAATGGACTTTTCCGCTCCTTCTATGATTTTTATATTTAAACTAGCCCCATTTTTCTTGCAAATTGTTTTCCTTTTTTCATCATTTTCTTTGTGTCACTTTTTGATATCCAGTCTGTACAAAACATTGTTACACCGACTGTAACCATACTTCCAACTAACATTCCTTCAATAAATTTCATGTAATTACCTCCTTTTTAGTTTAGTATTGTCTTTTTTTACCTTTTATATACAGTTTAAAATAGGAATATATTTCATATGCACTTATCAATAATAGGAATACTCCAAAAAGTTTTCGTAATTCTGCAACTGGCATATTCTTTGATACTATTGCCCCACAAACAGCTCCTATTACTCCAAATACTACGAAAAAAATTGCATTCTTAAAATTGATTAACTTTCTTTTTGTATTAAGAATTATACAAACTAATGCAGATGGAATAAAGAACAACAAGTTTGTTGCCTGTGCTACATGTTGTTCTAATTTTAAAAATAATGTTAAAAATAAGATTAATACAGAACCTCCACCAAGGCCTAAACCTGTGAATATTCCGGCAAAAATTCCAATAATTATTTCTAACATTTCATGTCTTCCACCTTTCTATAGTCTTTTAGAAAAACACTATCTTTATACCAGAATAAATTAGAAATAAAATAAAAATTAATTTTAAATATTTTCCTTTTAATATAGCCAATAATTTTGATCCTATAAAACTACCGATAATTCCACCAATACAGCACAGTATTCCAGTTTTCCAATTTATATAGTTACCTGTTCCATATAATATTGCTGTAACTAGCACCATTGGCAATATACAAAATATAGCCGTGGCTCTTGCTTCTTTTTCTGAAGAATCGAAAAAATGAATATATGCTGGAATCAATAAAAGTCCTCCACCAGATGCAAACATTCCACTAATAAATCCTACAATTAAACCTACTAATATCTTTTTCCACATAAAAAATCCTTTTTAGTATTATTAGTAAAAATACTATATTTATTCATTGTATATATAATTGATAAAAAAATAACAGTCTAATACTTGTTATCAAATATAATCCCGCCTCAAATGTCTATATTTAATATAGCATTTTTAATACAATAAATGAATTTTTAAAAAAATATTTTATATAACCTGTTTTTTTAATGTAAAAGACTTGTTTTTTTAATAATTTTATGATATCATATTTAATAGTCGATTTTAGTAAATCAATAGGAGGTGCAATAGTTATGGCAAAATGTGCAATTTGTGAAAAAGCAGTATCACACGGAAATAAAATTAGTATAGCACGTTCTCATGTTAGTAGAAGAGCTTCTAGAACATGGAAACCAAATCTAAGAAGCGTTAAAGCTGTTGTAGATGGAGAAACAAAAACAATTCAAGTATGTTCAAAATGTCTACGTTCTGGAAAAGTAAACAGAGCATAATTAAAAATCGTCGTTCCATTTAGTTGGTCCTGACGATTATTGTTATTTTGAATAAACGAAATAAATTATTATACAGAAATAAAATGATGTATTTAATAGGGCTACTTTTTAGTAGTCTTGTTTTTACATCATTTTATTTTTTTCATATGTATTATTCTTCTTTCAATCCGAATATTAATTTAACAAAGCCTCTTAAAAATTTTGGCACCTTTTTTACCACAATTTTCATATTTAATCACACTCCTCCCTACAAGGTACAAATCTGGTTTGAAAAATTTAAATTTTGGCAAAATTTAAAAGGCACTGGAACATACTTTGTGTATGTTGTTGTAAATGTAATTTAACGAAACCAAAATGTAATTATTTCTCAACCTAAACTACTATTTTGCTACTTTTTGCAGAATAACCACGCAACACCTAATATAAACAATGCGCAACCTATTATAAATAGCCATCCTGTAATTGGAAGTAATAACACAAGCAATATTCCCGAGCCTATTCCAATAAGGCAAACTCCTATAGTCTTTTTTAATGCTTCAAACATATATTACCTCCTTTTTTATATAATATTATTTGTTTTACATAAACGTGCTTCTATTTATTTATTTTGAAAAATATTGTATAATTGAGCTGAGCTTTAAATGAAATTATTTATTGTACATTTACTGTACTAAGATTAGAGCTTTATTTTGGAAAAATTATATAAGTTTCTAATTATTTTTCCTTGAAATCAAAATACGAAAGGACTCTTTATGACAAAACAAAATGCAATTAAAATTATAGAAATTTTAAAAGAATTATATCCAGATGCAAAGTGTAGTTTAGATTTTAATACACCATTTGAAATGTTGGTAGCTGTTTGTTTATCTGCCCAATGTACTGATGAGCGAGTAAATAAAACAACTCCATCTATATTTGCAAAATATGATACTCCGCAAGACTTTGCTAATGCTGATATTCATGAATTAGAAGAACTTGTTCACCCATGTGGCTTTTATAAGAATAAGGCTAAAAATTTGAAATTAGCCGGTGAAAAAATCATGAAAGATTTTAATGGAATTGTTCCACAGACTATGGAAGAACTTATGACTATTCCTGGTGTTGGCAGAAAAAGTGCCAATGTTATAATGTTGGAGGCTTTTAATATGCCACAAGGAATTGCAGTAGATACGCACTGCAAACGTATTGCAAATAGACTCGGATTTTCAAAAGAAACTGAGCCATCAAAAATTGAACAAGATTTATTAAAAGTAATTCCAAAAGAATATTACAAAGATGTTAATCATATTTTTATTTGGCATGGAAGAAATTTATGTACTTCTCAGAATCCAAAATGTGATAAATGCCCATTAAAGAATTATTGTAAATTTCATTGACATTTAGCCATTTTAATTATATAGTGTTTTTATAAATTACATATAGAAAGGGGAAATTTTATGAAATTTTCAAAGAAATTAAAATCAATTTTATTTTTTGCCTTAGTTTTAATTGTTTTACTTTCATCTGTTGTTTTTGCAGATAATGAAACACCAATTACAAAAGCAGATAACGAAGCAGGAATTATGCTAGTTGACGAAAATTTAGAAGCTACTTCAAACGTTGTTTCAAAAACATTGTATTTAGCAGATTCTTCTGTAACAATCGACTATCCTGTTGAAGGAAATGTTTTTGTAATGACTCAAGATCTTACTATTAGTGGTAATATTTCTGGAAATGTTTTTGCACTTGCACAAAACTTAAAAATAGAAACTACTGGTTCTATTAATTCAACTTTATTTGTTTGTGCAGAAAACGTTACAATTGATGGTACAGTATCTGATGTATTCTCTATATCTAGCAATTTAACTATTAATAACAATGCTAGAGTTATTCAAGACATCACAGCTGGTGGTAATACATTAAAACTTGGCGGAACTATCGGAAGAAATGCAAACTTTGGATTTGATGAAATATATGTATCTGATTCTGCAGTTATTTTAGGAGATTTATCTTATTCTTCAAGAGCTGCTGCAATTTCAGAAGACATTGTATCTGGTACAACATCATTTAAACCAATAGAGGAAGTTAAAATTGAGCCAAAAGATATTATTAGAGAAAAATTAAATGATTTATACACTTTATTAGTAGTTTCTTTAGTTATAGTTTTAATTGTTGTATATGCAATGCCAAAATTTGCAGATAAAGAACAAAAAATTGTTGAAAACAAATTAGCAACTACATTTGGATATGGTGCTTTAGCACTAATTCTAGTCCCATTTGTATGCTTACTACTATTCTGCACAATATTAGGAATATTACCAGCAGTTGCACTTTTCCTTGTTTACTTATTTATAATTATGCAAGTTGCAACAGCATTAGTAGCAATTGCTATGGCTAAAATAATTTGTCAAAAAATTAACAAAAATACTAAAGGATTTACCCTATTGTTTAGCATGCTGTTAGTTTTAGCAATTTGGGTATTAGAACTAATTCCTGTTTTAGGAAGCATTGTTTCATTGCTAACAGCTATGTTAGGACTTGGAATTATTGTGTATGCAGTTTTTCATTCGACTATAGAGCCTAAAAAAGACTCAAAAAAAGATGACAAAATTGTTGCAGAAGCAAGTGCAATTATAGAAACAAATGGAAAAGATGAAGAAAATAAATAAAAATTCACTTGTATATCTAGTGTTTTTTGTATTTATAAAACCCATAGATTATTGTACTGAACTTAAAAAGCTGGACAGTATAAATTAAACTACTAACATGGAATGTTCTCTGTATTGAACAAGGGACATTCCTTTTAGTTTACTCTTAATTCTTCTGTTATTATAATATTCTGTAGAAATTGCTTTTATTTTTAGTCTTATCTAATATAAAAAATATATCCGTTAATAAATATTTATACATTTTGCCTTTACAACGTTAGTTTCTATATACCCATTTATAAATACTTTATCATTTGTATTTAATTTGCTATAAACAAAATCTGCAAGTTGATTATACGCTTGTATCCTTACTATTTGTTTATCGTTCGTTTCTATTTCAAAGCATGCTATTGCTTTATTTTTTGAATTTATTATAAATTTAAATTCTATATCGCTAATTATTTTTCCTATTAAAAATACCTCATTCATTTTTTTATTTTCCCTTACACTAGAAATAAATTGCCTCTAAAAATTTTCTTTAAGTCGTTCTTTTATAAAATTCTGCTTTTAATTTCAGCCAGAATTTATTATTATTTTTAAGCCAGTAATTTATTAATATTATTACTGGCTATTTTTCGTAAAACACATGTATTCCAATTTTGTACTAACATATGTTTTACTGATTCATGTTTACCTAAATTAGGATGGGATAAATCTCTTTAATACTAATACTTTCATTGTACATATTCCGTAAAATATGTAATCTAGAAATTGTATTAGAGTGAGAGACGAAAACCAATATTGTTGTTGGCATTGGTCGTATTGTTGTTATTGCGGTTGGCTGCTGGATTGTTTGAACCATTGTTGTTATAATTGCCCCCTCGTTTCGCACAAGGATTACTATCGTTGGAAGTCTTCGATTTATCCCAATAGATTAATGTCGATTTTGTCTTTCTTTTTTTATATTAAATTTCTTATTCTAGTATTAATTTACTAACTACTCCTTATATTGTATCTCATATTTTTCATTAAAATCATCAATAATGTATATATTTATGCATTTGTAGCAAATAGCTTATTTTCTAAGTTTTTTGTGTTTGCTACATTTATATAACCTAAATGACCACTTAAATATTTATGTGCTTCTATGCAGGTCATTTTTCCTTGTTTTACTTGCTTTTCTAAAAATTTTACTTTTTTCTTTAGCTTTTGTTTTCCTTTATCTCTTATTTTTAGTCTATATTCATTTATTTTGTAACCACAAAAGTTTACTCCTTGTGTACTTTTAAATATCTGTGTTTTTCTGTTTAGTTCTAAACAAAGCTTTTCTTTTAGAAAGCTACGTATTAAATTAAGTTTTTCAATTGCCTCTTCTTTAGTATTTACAAGTGCTACAACATCGTCCATGTAACGACACGTGTATTTTAGCTTTAATTTATGTTTCATATATTGATCTAGTTCGTTTAAATATATGTTAGCAAAACATTGGCTGGTATAGTTTCCTATTGGTAAGCCCTTATCTGCTCCATTTGAATATAGTATTTCTCTGGTTAGCCATAGCAAATTTTTATCTTTTATTTTTCTGCATAAAATTTCATATAAAATTTGTTTGTCTATATTTTGAAAATATTTTGCTACGTCCATTTTTATTATATAGTAGTTATTCCATATGCGTTTGCAATGTTTCATCATTTCTTGTACATACAAACATGCATTGTGCATGCCCTTGCCTTTTAAACAAGCAAACGAACTATAGCTGAAGCTCTTTACAAAATGTTCTTGCATAAAATTGTCTACATACCATCTATGTACTATTCTATCTATGTATATGCTTTTTTCTATTCTTCGTAACTTTGGTTCTGTTACATAAAAAGATGTATAGCCACTATGTCTGTATGTTCTGTTTTTTAGCTTTTCATATAACCACATTATATATTCTTCTTGTTTTAGATTAAATTGTATTATTTCTTTTCTTGTAGATTTGCCTTTTCTACTTTCTAAGTGTGCTTGCATTAGTTTTTCGTATGATAACTTTTTATAATATTCATTTCTTATTGTTTTTGGCATATTGTTTTATTAGCCCTCCAAGTATTTTCCCTATTTCGTATAACATTTCCATGCTTACTTTAAACTTCTTTTCGTCTATCCATCTATTTTTTACCATTAGCCTTAGCATTACTCTTTGTGTACTTAGCAAGGCATCTATTAAATTTAAATAATACCTTCGCTTATATATTTCTACTTTATTTATATACAAGATGTTTTCTAATGTTTTGTACATTACAGTTTTAAACTCATTTCCAATATTAAATTTTTCTGTTCTGGGCATTTTTACTATTGCTTCTACCATGTATTGCATATATTTTTCATACTTTGGAATTAATACTAGTTCTTCACTTTGGCTCATTTTATTACCACCTTTTAGATTTTTATTACACCTTAAGATTATAAATAATTTCATATTGTATTTTGTATAATTTTGAGAATTTATACTTAAAGATTTATGAAATTTATTTATCTTCATCAAAAAGGCTTATAATTTTGCCCATTTTTTCAATTTTTTCTTGCTTTTCTTTTAATTCTTTAAACTCTTGTATTCTTTTCATATCTGTGAATATATCTATATTGTTGTAGCTTTTTTCATAGTATTCACAGTCTTTGCAATCCAAAAGCAGATTACTTTTGTCTATAGGCTTTCCTTCAAATCTGTAACATTCCGCATATTTCTTGCCATTATTAATAATTTCGTCTTTCGAATAATTGTATATTACATAATTGTAGCCTAATGAATCTAGCCTTTTTACGTAGTTATACAATGCATTTATTGGTACTCCAGCTTTACACAAACCTTTCTTCCAGCATGTAAGCTTTAGCCCTAATTCATTTGAGAGTGCTATTGCATTTGCTCCAATAGATGTGAAGAAAGCTCCACATCTTATAACTATTAGATACCCTTCATTTTCTTGTGCCACTTCGAGTTCTTTTGCAATGTTATAGAACGAGTCTTTTGTTGGCATATCTTCTCCTCCTTTATTTTTATGTTAACCCATCCTTGTTTTTGCAAAAAAACAAGGACTAGTCCGGTAGGACTAGTCCGGTAGGGGGGCGGCCTGACTCTCGGCTTTGCCAAGACTCAGAACGCCTCCTACCTTCTCTACTTGTTATATTTCTGCTTCTCAGTTTATGGTAAAGCCTCCCTGTTTCTAATTTAGCTCTCTGGACTCTGTTTTTAGCTATGCTCAAATTCGAGCATACAGGGCTCAGGTCTACCAAAGTGAGAGACGAAAACCAACATGGCAGTCGGCAAGGGTCGTAGTGTAGATGTAATTGCAATCGGCTGCTGGACCGTCTGAACCATAGTCGCCACAACTGCCCCCTCGTCTCGCACAAGGATTACCATCGTAGGAAGTCTTCTCTAAAGTCCACTCCCATACATTTCCAGCCACATCATAAATGTTCATTACTTTATTTTTCTCTGATGTTCCTGTTGTTACTAATATTCCGTTTCCTTGTGAAGATTGAGCTATTTTATTTCTACTTGAATCTACAAAATCTGTAGTTGATGTTGTTGTTGGATTCCATGTTGAGCTTAATGACCACTTACTCATCGTTGCATATTTTCCAGTCTGGCTTAATTGGAATGTTGAATTATAATAATTTCCTATTGTTGTACTATCTGTTGTTAAAACATCTGTTGATGTAATTTTTGCTGTATCTTTACTCATAAACGCTAGCACTAAATCCCATTGCACTCCAAACATTAAACTACTTGTTTTTGTTCCTG
>ENA-ORTY01000340-ORTY01000340.1-human-gut-metagenome-genome-assembly--contig:-NODE-340-length-63763-cov-8.544625_pt1 | contig 63763 bp, 57 predicted proteins | sample MGYA00241917_ERZ509198 | MGnify/ENA primary metagenome ERZ509198 (study PRJEB26280, sample SAMEA2338857) | human gut metagenome | biome: human gut; feature: human-associated habitat; material: faeces...
CCAGACTGAGTCTGGACGCAATTCGCGTTCCAGGCTCTTTTTTTATCGAAATGAGTAGCTCGCGTTTCAGCCAATCGAAACCGACCACCCTTTCTACCAGACTGAGTCTGGACGCAGTTCGCGTTCCAGGCTCTTTTTTTATCGAAATGAGCGGCTCGCGTTTCAGCCAATCGAAACCGACCACCCTTTCTAGCGGCGTTTTCCCAAATCAAAAACCACATAAAAAATCCGACCTGCAAGTTGCCTCACAGGTCGGATACAGCTGTATGATTATTTTAAGAATACCTCGATGACCGGCACCAGCGAATTTGGTTTGACGTGCGGGAGGTAGAAGAAGGTTGCAGTCTCATCGTCCTCCTGCTTGTCGTCGCTGAGCAGCTCAACCGTTCCGTCGGTGAATTTGACCTCGCTGCCGTCGTGCAGGAACTGGGCATATTCCACCTTGCCAGCCAGTCCCTGTACCTTCATGTTGTCAAACGGGTAAGCGTACAGGTGGATGTACAGGCGTTTTCCGTCCTCGCTCTGGGTCAGGCGGCAGTCGGTCGGGGTCTTGAATTCCGGCTCTGCCTTGGTACAGCCGTAAATCGAGCGGCTGTTGTACTTCATCCAGTCGGCATAGACTGCCAGCGCTTCCTCGGCGCGGTGGTCCAGATAACCGCGGGCGGTCGGTCCCACGTTCATAATCAGGTTGCCACCGTTGGAAACGGTGTTGATGAGCATGCGAATCAACATCTCCGGCGATTTCCAGGTGAACTCGTCGCGGTAGTAACCCCAGGAGCCGGAGAAGGTCTGGCAGGCTTCCCATGTCACCAGTTCACCGGTCTTTGGATGGCGGAACCAGTCGGTCGGCTGGAACTGCTCCGGTGTCCACAGGTCCTGCTCCAGCTCTGCGCGGTTGTCGATGATGATGTGCGGCTGCAAGTTTCTTGCGGTGCGGATCAGCTCCTCCGATTCCCAATCATCCTTGCCCTTGCCGCCCAACCATGCCTTGTCTCCTTCACCGTGGCGCTGGCTGTAGGAAAAATCCAGCCACAGGATGTCGATTTTTCCGTAGTTGGTCAGCAGCTCGGTGATCTGGTCGCGCATATATTTGGCATAGCGGTGCATATCCCTGCCCTCGTTCTGCTGGCGGGCATCCGGGTCATCGCGGCGCGGGTGGTTGACGTCGATGGTGAAGTCCGGGTGATGCCAGTCAATCAGCGAATAGTAGAAGCCGACATGGATTCCCTCTGCACGGAAAGCATCCACATACTCGCGGGTCAAATCTCTGCCCGCCGGTGTGTTGGTACATTTGTAATCGGTGTACTGGCTGTCGAACAGACAGAAGCCCTCGTGGTGCTTGGTGGTAAACACTGCATAGCGCATACCGGCTGCTTTGGCGCGGCGTGCCCAGTCCTTCGGGTCATACAGGTCCGGGTCAAAGTGCTTAAAATACAGGTCATACTTTTCTTCCGGTGTGCGCTCGCGGGTCTTGACCCACTCGTGGCGCGCCGGCATCGAATACAATCCAAAGTGGATGAACATACCAAATCGGTCATGGGTAAACCAGGCGGTGTCGCCCGGAGTCGGTTTGGTTACATAACTAGACATAAAGGTGTCCTCCTGTACATTTTTTATTACATCAGCTTCTCTTATAGATGCTGCCGTTGCCAAATTCAAAGTGACCCTGCAAGAACAGCTGCTTCATCCCAATCTCAAAATGCAGCTTGCAGATACCAAGGTCCACCAGGTCAAACGGTTCATCGTCCGCTACTCCCGCATAGATTTTGTCCCCTGCAAAGATAAAGACCGGCTTCTGGGTGTTTTTGGCGGTGGGCGCCAGCTGCACCAGCTGCATCGCCTGCCTTTCCTCCTCGGTCAGCGGGCGGTCGGCGCGGACCATCTCCTCGATGGTCTTGCTCTTGCGGTGGATCACTCCGCGGATCATCCGCTCCTTGCGGCTGCTCTGGGCAACCTTTCCAATCGGTACCACACAAACCATCTCTTCCTCCGGTGACGGTTCAAAGACAGCGGAGCGCCTGTCGAAGGTCCCTCCGACCCAGCAGCTGCCCAGTCCCAGCTCGGTCGCCTTTAAAATCAGCTGCTCGCCGTAGTAGCCGACCTTCTCCTTTAAAAAGGCAAGCTCCCGGTTTCCTTTCAGCACCAGCATCGCGCGCACGCCGTCAAACATCCCATAGCTTTTAAAGCCGGCAAAAGCATCGCTCCCGTCCTCCAGATAGGAAACGGTCAGCCCGCTTGTTTCGTTGACCTCCTCGATTGCCTCGAGCAACTGCCGAAGGATTTGCTGCTCGATGGGGGTTTGCAAAAAGCTGCGCCGGGAAATCCTCTGTTCGATTGCCTGTTTTTGCTCCATGGCACAATCCTTTCCTCTGTCCAACACCATCATCTACCCTTCCAGTGCCACTACCTTGGAAAATAACGCATGATAACGCGGTGGAATCACCTTATCCATGTGGTAGCAGCCAAAATACCAGCGGTCAAACTGCACCTTCTCCCCCACCTCGTCAAAAAAGTAGGTCATCAGGTTGCTGTGTTCCTCATCCATTTCGATAAAGTGGCGCACCTTCGAGCTGCACTCGTGGGTCACGATAAAATCGACCCGATTCTGGCAGGCAGCCAGATTTTCCCTTGCCCGCTGCACCTCCTCGACGCTGGGCAGCTCCTGCTGCCACCAGGTCCCGTCGGCTGCGCGCAGCTCCATCTCCGGGCTTTCGCCTCCGCCAAAAGCAAAAAAGCGCTTGCCCTCCAGCTCAAACACCTCTCCGCGCTCCAGCTTGAGCAGCGAACCGCTGATTCTGCGCACCTTGCCGCCGTTCCATTCCTCCTGCGGATACTGCGAGAGCAGGTCGAGGTTATCGTGTGTTCCTTCGATAAAAAGGATTTGATATTTGCTCTTTCCCAGCTTTTTGAGGATCGACTGCTCCTTCTTCGAGCCGTCCCATACAAAACCGAAATCTCCGCAGACGATCAGGGTGTCCCCCTTTTTGAGCTTCTTCATTTCTTTGGAACGAAATCGCTCAAAATCGCCGTGCAGATCTCCCGTCAGATAAATCATCCTGATTCCCCCTGTCAATTCTATCTTATCTTACCACACAGCACCTCTTTTTTCCAGAAGGAATATGAACTGAAAATGAATAATACCGGCAAATTTTTTTGGTGTGGAAAATGATTTTACAAATCCCAGAGGATATATTATAATGGAATTGTTCTTATTTTCTTTTTACATAAACGATAGAAAACGATACATTCCCCAAACGGACCAGAAAGGAAGATGACTTGATGAAACGATTGACCGCCCTGCTGCTCTGCTGTTTGATGGTAGGCTCCTTTGCCCTCCAAAGCGCAGCGGCTCCTCTGGGCGACCTGTTGTCCGCCCAGGCACAGGTTGAACAAAAACAGCCCGAGCAAAGCGACGGCGACACCACTCCAAGCACACCTGCCATCGACAGCGACTATGCCACCGGTGCACAAAAGCTGGATGTTTCACAGGGCACAGTGCCCTTTATCGACGAAAGCGACCCGCTGATGCAGAATCTGGCGGTCTATATGGTGGAGCTGACCACCGATACCCTCATCCATTCCCGCAACGCCGATGTGCAAAAATATCCCGCATCGCTGACCAAGATTATGACCGCCATCCTCACCCTCGAGCATTTTCCCGACCTGAGCCAGGAGCTGACCTTCACTGCCGAGCTGCAAAACTATGTTTATGAAATCAACGTTTCCTACGGCGGCGGTATTTCGACCGGCGGCATTGTGCTCAATGAAACGCTGACCGTCGAACAGCTGCTGTACGCCATCATGCTGCCCTCTGCCAACGAGGCTGCCGTCATGCTCGCCTATGAGATGGGTGACGGCTCACTGGAAAAATTCGCGCAGATGATGAACGACAAAGCCCGGGAGCTTGGCTGCACCGGCACCAACTTTGTCAACTCCAACGGTCTGTTCAACGAAAATCACTACTCCACCGCCTATGATATGTACCTGATTACCAAGTACGCCCTGCAAAACGAAACCTTCCGCAAGATTGTGTCCACCCCAAGCTATGACACCGGTCCGACCAACAAGCAGGAAAACCTGCACTGGGATTCGACCAACAAGATGATTGTGGAAGGCTCGGGCTTTTACTATCCGCAGATCACCGGTGTCAAGACCGGTACCCTGGAGGAAGCGGGCAGATGCTTAATCACCACCGCGCAGAAGGACGGCTACGAATACCTGCTGGTGCTGATGGGTGCACCCTATCTGGATGGAGCCGGCGGATATGTCACTCCAAACCAGGCGTTTGTCCTGACGGCAAAATTTTATGACTGGGTGTTCGACACCTACAAGGCAAAGACCATCGTGGAAAAAGGGGACAAGGTCAGCAGCATCAACAACGTCCGCCTTGCCAAGGACGGCAAAAACCACCTACAGCTGGTCAGCGCACAGACCTTCTCCGCTTTGATTCCCAACAACATCGATGTCACCAACGTCCGCCGCATCGCCTATAACAACAACGGCGAGCGCATCGGTGAAAATGACTATGTCACCGCACCGATTGAAAAGGGAGCCAAGATGGGTACCCTCAAGCTCATTTTGTACGGCAGCGAGCTGGGCTCGGTCGACCTGATTGCTGCTGAAAGCGTAGAGGAAAGCCCGATGCTGGTGCTGATGGACAAAATCAGCCAGTTTTTCCAGAACTTCTGGTTCCGCTTTGCCTTCCTGTTTGTGGTGCTGGTCGTATTGTTTGCCATCATCATCAACATCATCCAGAACAAGCGACGCAAGAAATACCGCCGCGTCAACCGCCGCCGCTACCTGTAAAATCAAATCGCACAGTAAGGAGAGTATCCCACTATGGTACAGATGACCTGTCCGGTCTGTAAAAACCGCTGTCTGCTGACCGTCGAACAAAACGGCAGTGACATCCTGGTTCAAGGAAACAAATGCGCCCGCGGAGAGCTGCACGCCCGCGAAGAACTGGAGGGCAAAGGCAAGATTGTGACCTATCACGCTTCCACCTGCTTTGAGCAGGTCCCCAGCGTCGAGGTCAAAACCACCTCCATCGTCCCCACCGAGCTGGTTTTTCGCCTGATTCGCCTGATCAAAAAGGAGAAGATTACCCGCCCGATGGCGCGCGGCGAAGTGCTGCTGCATCATCCGCTGGGGCTGGAAACCGATGTCGTCATCGACAGCGATGCCCTCGAGCATCTTTCCTGACGACAAAGAATCCTTTTACAAACGCTACAAGAAAAGGCACAGCAGAAAATTTCTGCTGTGCCTTTTTATTGTATTTACGGATTGACCACATTCTGCGGATGTCCTTGCTGGAATGCGCGGATGTTGTCCTCGACAATCTGCATACAGCGTTTGCGCGCCTGCAAAGGAGCCCACGCGATGTGCGGTGTCACCAGACAGTGCGGCTGCTCAATCAGCGGAGAATTGTGAACCGGCGGCTCTTCCTCCAGCACATCGATGCAGGCATAGCCCACCTTGCCGCTTGCCAGCGCATTGGCAAGGTCAAGGTCATTGATGATCCTGCCGCGAGCGGTGTTGATGATGATGACCCCCTGCTTCATCTTAGCAATGCTGTCCTTGCAAATCATCTGGTCGGTTTCTTCTGTCAACGGGCAGTGCAGTGAGATAACATCTGCATTTGCCAAAAGCTCCTCACGGGAAACAAAGTGCAGCTGATCGTCCTCTTCCTCCGGGTGCGGGTGGTTGCCGTTGTAGCACAGCACCTGCATTCCAAACGCCTTTGCCACCTTGGCTACGCTCATACCGATGCGTCCAGTCCCAATAATGCCCATCGTCATGCCAGCAATCTCGGTGATAGGTGTCTTCCAGTAGGAAAAATCAGGTGCCTTCTGCCAGTCACCCGCTTTGACCGACTGCACATGCTCCGAAATGCGGTTGGTCACCGCCAGCAGCATTGCAAACACATGCTGGGTGACCGATTCGGTGGCGTAGGTCGGAACGTTGCACACCAGCACCCCATGCTCCTTTGCCGCCTCCAGGTCGATGGTATTGTAGCCGGTCGCTGTCACACAAATCAGCTTGAGGTTTGGGCACGCCTCAATGGTCTCTCTGGAAATCGGACATTTATTGACCAAAATAACCTGTGCATCGCCGATGCGGTTGAGCAGTCTGATGGGCTCAGTACGGTCATACACGACCAGCGTCCCCAGCTCCCTGATTCCCTGCCAGCTCAAATCGCCCGGATTCAATGCAAATCCATCCAGAACCAGAATTTTCATAAAAGCATTCCTCCTCCGCCATATCATAGGTTTGCATTTATTCTATCACAATTAACCATATTGCACAAGTGTCAAGCGGTTAAAAGTTGTGCAAAGTTTTTGTTCGGTCTTGCCTAAAAGATTTCTGCCAGCAGGTCGCTGATGACGCTGTTGGAGAGCAAAAAGCCCTGCGGGGTCAAAAAGAGCCTGCCCTTTTGCAGCTCGAGCAGCCCGTGCTTTTGCAAAAACTCTGCCCTTTTGTACATCGGCTCCAGCTCCAGCGAAAAGCTGCGGGCAAACCACCCAAGGTCGATGCCCTCCCGCAGGCGCAGGCGCATCATCAGCTGCTCCTGCGCATCTCCGCCGCTGCCGTCCTGCACCACCTGTTCCCAGGGGTCGGATGCGTTGACAAATCCTGCAAGGTCACGCGGAAAGTAAAACCGCCTGCCATCCAAAAAGGAATGTGCTGCCGGTCCCACTCCCAGATATTCCTGACACCGCCAGTATTTCAGGTTGTGGCGGCTTTCCCGCCCGGGAAGGGCAAAATTGGAAATCTCATACTGCAAAAATCCATGCCGCTCCATCAGTTCGACCGTATCCAAATACAGTTGTGCGCTCTGGTCCTCGTCGGGACAAAGCCGCTCGATTTGATTTTTGGCAAATGCCGTTCCCGGCTCTATCTTTAGCAGATAGCCGGAGATGTGCTGCACGCCCAGCTGTGCAAAGGTGCTGACAAAATGCTCCACCGACTGCCGTCCCTGTCCCGGTGTCCCCAGCATCAAATCGACCGATACGTTTTCAAAACCCGCCTGCTGCGCCATCTGCACGCTCTGCACCGCCTGCTCAAAGCTGTGCCGCCGCCCCAAAGTTTGCAACTCCCGGTCCGATGCCGACTGCACCCCCATCGAGATGCGGTTGAATCCTCCCCCGTGCAGCTGCCGCAGAGTTTGCAGGGTCATCGCCGCCGGGTTCGCCTCCAGTGTCACTTCGCAGTCCGGCTGCACCGAAAAGTTTCGGTACACTCCCTGCAAAATTTCCAGCAACGCACCGCCCAGCAGCACCGGTGTCCCGCCGCCAAAGTAGATGCTGTCCACCTCTCGTCCCTTTCCGGGAGCGGTGTCCAGCGCGTGCAGCAAGGCGCCGACATACTGCTGTGCGTTCTGCTCACAGTAGGGCAGCGAGTAAAAATCACAGTACGGGCACTTGCTTATACAAAACGGGATGTGAAGATAAATCCCGATTGGGTTCGACATAACATACCCTCCTTGTCAAATCAAAAAGCCTTCGCTCCTACACGCAGCGAAGGCTTTTGCTTATCCTGTCCGATTTTCTTATTCTGCCAGATAGATGGTGGAAATGCTGTTGACATCCTCCAACAGACAGCTTGCCTTCTTCTGACCATATTGCAGGAACATCAGGTCGGTCTGCTCCTCCTGCTCCTCGCCGGATTGACCTACCACCGGCTGCTGCTGCGATTTTTGCAGGAAATACAGCCCATGGCTGGTTGCAACCGCCTGTGTCACATCCGATGCAATGCGCTTTGGATTGGAGCGGCTGGTCAGCGATTTTGCATACAGGCTGTTGTCCTCCGAAATGAAATAGATATTCTCTCCATCGTTGTCCATGCCAATCAGATTGAGCTGACCGACATTTTCCAGAATGGTGATGCTGCTTTCATCATCAAAGTTTTTGAGCACCAGCTTCTGCTCGGTTTCTTCAACGACATCTCCGCTGCCGGTGACAAAATAGCCTACCTGTGCATCGTTACCCGCCTTATCCTCCAGCGATTCGTCCAGCGGCAGCACCTGTGGGGACTGCATACTGCCCAACTGATAGCGGTAGAGCTGGTCGCCCAGACTCCAATAAAGCGCCTTGTCGGTGGCGCTGGCAAAGTCAATATCATAATTGATGGCATAGCCGTTCACACTGTAAAAATTCTCAAAGATGGTAAAACCCTGAAGGCCGCTGTCCCCTACTGTTGCGCTGCCCTTTGCCACCACGCACAGGTTGCCCTGTCCGTCGATATAATGCAGTTGTCCTGCATACAGGGTGTCTCCCTCCTCCGAGCTGCCCATCATCTCGCCGGTGGCAAGCTCTTTGGCATTCTCATTGAGCCAGCCGCTCGAACGGACGGTCGATTCCAGCACAGCGGCTACATTGTCCGCCATCTTTTCGACTGCACCGGTGGCTGGGTCATACAGATACAGGCTGCCGATTGGGTTATATTTGTTGGAAGCAAGGTCGCAGTCGCCTACAAAGCTCACCGAACCGTCGCCGTACAGCATTGCTTCGCTGATTTTGCCACCCAGCTTTTCCAACTCGCCGGTTTCCAGATTGCTGACCCGGTACAGCTCCACCAAACCGTCCTCGCCATCCATCTTGATGGCAAAGACATCCTTGGTTTTGGAGGAAATATTGTAGACAGTGTATTCGCTGTCCAGCAGGTGCAGCTGACCGTTGTACAGGTAGCCGCCGCCGATGGTGTTGCGTTCATCGTCCAACTGGAGCACCTGCAACAGAGTGTCGTCCGCAGAGGCTTTGACCGCTACGATGTTCTCCTGCCCTGCCACCTCCGACATCGGGCTAAGCTGACCGTCCTTGTAACGAATTTGCTGCAGCTTTCCGTCCTCGTCCAGCTTGTTGTAGTAAACTGCCAGACCGTTGCTGCAATAGATTAGGTTTGCAGCCTTGTCCAGGATTTCCTCCTCGCCGGACGTCTTTTTCACACGCAAATCGCCCACCATCTCTGCGGTGGTTTCAAAGGTCATCGGCAGGTAGACCACATCGCCGTTGTCCAGCTCCACATAGTTTTTGCTGCCGATGTAAGGGGATGCCAGCGACAGTCCGTTGGCAACCTGCCGGTGCTGCTCCTCATCCTGCGCCTCGTTGAGATACATCCCGATCATCTTTTCGCCTTTCGCAAAGCCGATGGCATCATCGCTGGTGTAGGCTAACACGGTCGGATTTTTGTGGTCCTGTGCGGTGACTGTCTGCTGCGAGCCGCCTGCTGCCAGCCAGATGACCGCCGCTGCTGCCGCTGCCAGCACGATTGCACCCAGTACAAACGGCAGTGGGCTGCGCTTTTTCACCGGCTTTTGTGGCTGTTCCTGTTGGGCATCCCCGTTCTCGTTTGGCTCCGGCTGTTCCTGCGGCTGTTGCCCGGTTAGCTGCTCGTCCGGCTGCTTGCCGCAGTGCGGACAAAGCCCTTTATTTTCTTCCAGTTGCTCGGCAGAAATCTCTCTGCCGCAATGACTGCATTTCATCTTTTTTAGACACACCTTTCCTGATTTTGCCGTACAAACGGCTGTACACATTGCTTCATTATAGCGGATTTTCCTTAGAAAAAATAGACCTCAACTATTAAATTTTCCAAAACAGCCGCCGAGAATCCTTTAATTTGCTAATATTTAAAAAGGATTTTTGTTTATTTTAATGAAACAACCTGAATATCATTTTCGCATCCGAAAAGGTATGGTATAATAAATATAAATGAATTTGAAATTTTAGCCTGATTCGATCTATGGCAAAATTTTCAAGGCTTTTCTATCTAATTTTATTGCCAAGAGGTGACTGATCATAATGGATGCCCGAAAAGAAACTATCAGCCCCAGACAGCTGAAAATCTTAAAAATGGATACCCTGCATCTGAACCAATACCTGAATGAGGCGATGCTGGAAAATCCGGTGATCGAGCTGGAGGAAAATCTGACCGGCTACACCGATGAAGATATGCGCGCCCGCAAAGCCGAGTGGCTGGAATCCAACGACTTTGAGGAAGGCTTGGGCTATTTTGACAAGGAGATGGAACTGCCCGCTCTGGAACAGCCCGATTATGCCATGCTCAACGTCGGCAGCGACGAAACGCTGGAACAGCATCTGACCAAACAAATCGGCGTGCTGCAACTGCCCGAACGGGTGCGCAGCGCCGCCATCTATCTGGCAGGCTGCCTGGATGAAAACGGCTACCTGCTGGCACAGGCGCAGGACCTTGCCAAAGAGGGCTACTGTGAATCGGAATTTGAGGAAGCGCTGTCTGTCCTGCAAAATCTGGAGCCGCTGGGCGTTGGCGCTACCAGCCTGAAGGAATGTCTTTGCTTACAGCTGGACGAGGACGACCAGACCGCCAGACGGCTGCTAGATGAAATCGACCTGACCGGCAGCGCCGACGTGCATCAGCTGGCAGAGCAGTTTGGACAATCGGAACAGCAGATCGAGCAGGCAATGCTGCGCATCCGCCAGCTCAACCCGAAGCCCGGCTCCCAGTACAGCAGCCACGACCGTTCCTCCTACATCCTGCCGGACGTAATGATGATTAAATTTGTCAACGAGTATTACGTTGCCCTCAGCGACTTCTCCCTCCCGCAGATTCGCATCAGCGAGGATTACCGCAATCTGCTTGCCCGTTCCCGCGGAGAGGAACACCGGGAAGAGCGGGAATATCTGGAGGACAAGATCGCAGATGCACAGCTTCTTGAGCAGGAGGTCACCTTACGCGGCAACTTGTTGGTCGAAGTGACCAAAGAGCTGATTAAATTACAGGAACCGTTCTTCCGCTTCGGTCCCCGCTACATGAAGCTGCTGCCTATCCAGGAGCTTGCCGAGGCAGTCCATCTGCCGGTGGAGCTGGTCAGCGCTGTTCTCAAGCATAAATACCTGCAATCTCCATTCGGCGTGTACCCGATGAAATTCTTCGTTGCACGGGAACACCAGCCGCAGCAGGAGGGCATGGAGGCAATCCGCACCCAGCTGTCCGCCATCGTGCGCACAGAACAGCCCGATGAGCCGTACACCGACGAACAGCTTGCTCAGCTGCTGGCACAGGACGGCATCTTTGCCACCGAAGAGCTGGTGGAACGTCTGCGCGAGGAGCTGAACATCCCCGACAGCGAACACCGCATCTTCTATGACCCGCATCAGGCTTGCTGTGAGGAAGAGGATTCCTGCGGTTGTGAAGACGAACATTGCAGCTGTGGACATGACCACTGCGGATGTGAAGACGAGCATTGCAGCTGTGGACATGACCATTGCTAAAATAAAAAAATAAATTGCAAAAGCCACCGGACCTTTTAAAGGTCCGGTGGCTTTTTTGTCTGCTTTATTGTTGAAGCGGTGCATACTGCCCGATAATCTGCTGGGCAATCCGAACACCGTCCACTGCGGCACTCATAATGCCTCCCGCATAGCCTGCACCCTCTCCACAGGGGTACAGTCCCTGCATCCCCAGCGCCTGAAAGCTCTGGGCATCGCGGGTGATGCGCACCGGCGACGAGGTTCTGGTCTCCACGCCGGTCATCACCGCATCGGCATCGGCAAAGCCCGGCAGTCTGCGGTTAAAGCGGCGCAGTCCCTGCTCGAGCATCCGATTGATGGGCTGCGGGAACAGGCTGTGCAGATCCGCTTCCCGCACTCCGCAGGAAAAGCTGGGTGCGGTGGCAGCCTGCGAAAGGTCGGGAGCAGCTGCCTCCAGATAGCTTTTGACCGACTGCGCCGGTGCGCGGTAATCCTTGCCGCCCAGCACAAACGCCTGTCGCTCCAGTCTGCGCTGAAACGCTACGCCGTCCAGCACGCCGCTGCCAAAATCGGAAGCATCCACCGACACCACCAGCGCTGCGTTGGCATTCTCTCCATCGCGGGCATATTCGCTCATTCCGTTGGTGACCACCGTCTCCTCCTCCGAGGAGGAAGCCACCACATATCCTCCGGGACACATACAGAAGGTGTAGACCCCTCTGCCCTGCTCATCCCGCCAGGAAAGCTGATACTCTCCTTTTGGCAGAGCCGGATGCCCCGCCTGCTTGCCGTACAGTCCGGCGTCAATCACCGATTGCCGCTGCTCGATGCGCACACCCACCGAAAATGGCTTCGGCTCCAAAAATACACCGTCGGCACACAGTTGTTCGAAGGTGTCCCGCGCACTGTGACCGATTGCCAGCACCAAGACCTGTGTCGGAATCTCTCCGGCGCTACTCTTGACCGCCTGCACCCGTCCCTGCCGCAAAACCACACGCTCCATCTTGGTTTCAAACAACACCTGTCCACCCAGCCGGATGATTTCCTCTCGGATGGATTTGACCACCCCGCGCAGCAGGTCGGTCCCCACGTGCGGCTTCTGCCGGTAACGTATCTCCTCCGGCGCGCCGTGGCGGATCATCTCTTCCAGTACAAAATCGCACCGCGGGTCGCTGATGCGGGTGGTCAGCTTGCCGTCCGAAAAGGTTCCGGCTCCCCCTTCGCCGAACTGCACGTTGGTTTTGACATCCAAATGCCTTTGCTGCCAGAAGCCCTGCACTGCCTGCACCCGGCTGTCCACATCCGCGCCACGCTCCAGTACAACAGGACAGTAACCCAGACGGGCAAGGGTCAAGGCGGCAAACATCCCTGCCGGACCAAAGCCTACCACCACCGGCGGATGCTCCATCGGGCTCTGACCCTGCACAAATTCCAGCGGCTGCTTTTCCTCCCATTTGACCGACGAAGCTGCCTTTGTCCTTTGCAGCCGTGCCACCGTCTGCTGTTCTTCTTTCGCTGTATGAAGCTCAAATCCTACCGAGCTGACCAGCAATATGTTCTCCTGGTGTCTTGCGTCCACGCTGCTTTTGATGAGATAGCTGCGCTTAATCTGTTCCGGGCGCAGCTGCGCTGTTTTTCTTGCCGATTCGATGATCTGCTGATGGCTGCTGCCATCCTTCAATCTGGTTTTGACTTGCGAAACAATGATCGCCATATCCGACCGCCTTTCCTGTTTTCTTCCGGCAAAAAGCCCGCGGGCTGTCATGCAGACGGCTGCGGGCTTCCTGCTCTATCTTCGTTTTATTCTGTCTGTTGCTCGGTTGACTCCGACTGCGGCTCCTGCGGCTGTTCTGTTTCATCCTCCGTCGTTGTCTGTGAGCCGTTCTGCTCGGCGATGGAGATGATTGCCTTATAGCTGCCGCTTGCCCAGACCAGACCCTTTTTCGGAATGGAGATCTTGACCGGCAGCTCAATCTGTCCCGAAGCGATGCTCGAGCTTTCCTCCAGATCGACCGTTGCCACGATGTCGCCCGCTACCAGATTCTCTACAATCGACTGCGGACCCACCACCTTGACATTCGGAATCTCCTGGGTGGTTGCGGTCGCCTGATAGTTGAGCGGCACATTGTTGACCAGAATGGTGCTTACGTTAAAGTTTTTGCTGACCATTCCCTCCGAATTGAGCTGAACCAGAACGCTCTGGATATTCTGGGTGTTGACAAATCCGGTCGGCAGCTCGACTGCAAAGGATTCTGTCATACCAATATCCAGTGTGCGCAGGTCAATCTGTCCCAGTGGAATCTCCTTATAACGGTCGATTGCCTCCGCCGGTCCTGCCACCTCGATCTCCTCGTTGGAAATATGGAAGCTCAGCTGTCCGACCGGGAAGCCCTCCGGCACATTGATGAAATCCAGACGAACCGGAACGACCTTCTTCTTGAGGATTGGGATGGTCACTCTGGCTTCGGTGACATCGCTGACCACATATTTTAAATCCAGTTCGTTGCCGTCCACATCCAAAAATTGAATCGGAAGGGTTTCACTGTAGCTGCTGGTCAACTCCTGGTCGATGTCCTTTTCCACCACGCACTGGCTGATTCTTGCAATATCCTCTGCCGGTCCGGTCAGCTCCACACTGGACGGGCTGACGCTGACATCGCGAATCAGATAATCGTCTGCCGGTGCGCTGTACCCGGACAGCCTTGCTTTGATGTCCATGGTAACGGTTTCCAGGCTGTCAAATTTGATTTGGATGCTGGCCGGTGAGATGGACTCGATGCTGATATTCTTGTCGCCGTCCTCCACCTCTCCTTTGAGCTCCACCGTGTGTACGCCTGCGGTGGTCACCTTGGAAATATCCGGGTAGACCCGCACATCCGAAGCGGTCAGGTTTCCGATGTCATAAATTACACCCTCCACCCGAACGGTCACCTTCGGCTGCTCTGCTGAGATGGTGCTCAAGCCCAGCTTGCCAATCGATTCGTCCACCTGCTGCATATCAATGGCAATGCCGCTGATGGTCTTTCCTTTGGTATCATTGGAGTTGAGCGACACAAAAATCCACGCCAAAAATGCCATGACGACCGAAAGCACTACCAAAAAGGTTTTGTTATCAAAAATAGATTCTTTTTTCACCCACAGATCATCCTCTCCGCCGTCTTACTTTTTGACCTTGCGCAGCAGCGCCTTGACGCTGCTCTGCTTGCGCTGACCTTCCTCGTTTTTGTGAAGGATTTCATGGCGCAGACGCTTTTCCAGCTGTGGAATGGTAAAATTCCGCTCGATGACGCCGCCCTCTGCAACGGAAATGGTCCCGGTTTCCTCCGAAACCACCACGACCACTGCATCCGAGTTTTCACTCACGCCCAGCGCTGCGCGGTGACGGGTGCCCATCTCCTTGCTGATGGTATAGTTCTGGCTCAGCGGCAAGAAGCATCCCGAAGCGCAGATGCGTCCGTCTCGAATAATCATCGCGCCGTCGTGCAGCGGCGAGTTGACAAAAAACAGGTTGCCAATCAGCTCGTTGCTCGGGGTTGCATCCACCACCGTTCCGGTCTTAATGATTTCCCCCAGCTTGGTCTGCCGTTCAAAGACAATCAGAGCACCGGTCTTGGTTTTGGAAAGGGTTTCGCAGGCGTTGGCAATGACCGAAATCGACTCGTTCCAGACGCCGGTCAGCTCGCTGTCCTTATCCTGCGAGGGCTGAAAAATATTGAGCTTGTTGAGCTTGGTCTGTGCCACGTGCTCAAGCATCCTGCGCAGCTCCGGCTGAAAGACGATGACCAACGCCAGCACACCGGTTGCCACTACATTCTGCATGATGAATCGCACCGTCTTCATATTTAAGTTGTATGCTACAAAATATAACAGCAGCAGCAAAATCAATCCCTTTGCCAGCTGCATCGCTCTGGTTTCCCGAATCAGTTTGATCACCTGATAGATCAGCAGGGCAACAATCACAATATCCAGAATATCCCAAATTCCGATTGCCTTTACCGTACCGATGATCTGGTTCCATTCACTTACCATCGTCATCATCCTTCTCTTCTCTGCCTGTTTTTTCGTTGTTCAACAGCCTGTCCCCTCTGGCTGCCGACGCTGCCGTGCAGCGCCGGAAGATGATGTGGCTGTCCTTATTTTATTTTAACATATTTTGTGCAGCAATCCAACAGCTCCTACAAAATTTCCCGCAAACATTTTTCCCTTTTCACACAATCTCACAAATTTTACGATAAAATAGCTCGCACCGCTGCACAGCAGGCATCCGCCTGCGCGCGGGTGTTGAAGGCGCCCAGACTCATCCGCACCACACCGTCTCGGTCGGTGTGCATCTTGCGGTGTGCCAGTGCCGCACAGTGAAAACCTGCCCGCACCGCAATCCCCTTTTCATTCAAACACTCTGCTGCCGTAGTCGAATCCAGATTTCCCAGATTCAGCGCAATCACCGGCAGATTTTTTCCTATACACGGCGGCTGCGAATACAGCTGTACGCCCCGAATCCCGCACAGCTGCTCGTAGAGAGAAGCACACAGCTGCATCTCCTTTTCATACAGCCGCTGCGGCGTGTTTTGCAGCACAAAGGAGATGCCGGCGCTCAGTCCCAGGATTCCGGGTGTGTTGACCGTCCCGCCCTCCAGCCGGTCGGGCAGCAGGTCGGGCATCACCGGCTCCATCGAAAAGCTGCCCGTTCCGCCGGACAGCAGCGGCTGCGGCAGCACCGGACAGTTGACGATGAGCAGTCCGGTCCCTGCCGGTCCGTACAATCCCTTGTGACCCGGCAGACACAGGTAGTCGATTGCCTGCCGTCTGAGGTCCAACGGCAGCAATCCCGCGCTCTGCGCAGCGTCCACCGTCATCATCACGCCGCGGCAGCGTGCCATTGCACCGATGCGCTCCACCGGCACCCGCATTCCAAAGACGTTGGATGCCTGGGTGCAGACGATCATGCGGGTGTTCGGGCGAATCAGATGCTCAAAATTCCAAACAGTCTTCTGCTCGTTTTCCTCCACCGCAGCCACGCTGTATTCGATTATCCCCTGCCGCCGCAGCTGCTCCATCACCCGGTAGACCGCGTTGTGCTCCAGGTCGGAGATGATGAAATGGTCCCCCGGCTGCGCCAGTCCCTTGATGACGATATTGAGCGATTCGGTGCAGTTTTTGGTGAACACCACCTGCTCGGGCTGACAGCCGAACAGGGCAGCTGCCCGCTCGCGGCAGCGGTGGACCATCCTGCCGGTCTGCATCGAAAGGTCGTGACCTCCTCTGCCCGGATTGGCTCCATAGTACAGCATCGCCTGCTGCACCGCCTGCACCACACAGCCCGGCTTCGGGAAGGTGGTGGCAGCGTTGTCAAAATAGATCATCGCCCCTCACCTGCCTTTGGCTGAGTCGAGCGCGCCAGCTTGATGCCGCCCGATTGCAGCAGCTGTTTTGCGCGCTGTGCATCCCCCTTCACCGTTAGCTTGTATCCACAGCCCTGGATGCGGTCATGGTCTCTGCCCGCCCAGACACGAAATCCCTTCTGTTCCAGCAGCTTCTGCCCTTTGAGTGCATAGGTCAGCGAGCTGACCGGTATATCGGTCGATAAATATTCTTTGTTCATCTGACGTTCCCCCTTTCTGATTATCGGACAAACAATGTCCTCTTCCATTCTATGCAGGGAACCGGATGCACGCGCCCATTGCGGCAATGTATTTTTTAGACTAGCCTCGGGTAATCAGACAAACGCTGTGGGCGCTCATCCCTTCACCGCTGCCGGTAAAGCCCAGCTGCTCCTCGGTGGTCGCCTTGACGTTGACCTGTTCTGTGTCGATTTGGCAGGCATCGGCAATGTTTTTTGCCATCTGTGGGATATAGTTCTTGAGCTTTGGTCTTTGTGCAATGATGGTGCAATCGATGTTGGAGATGGAATATCCCTTTCCCTTCAGCAGCAGTACCACCTGCTTCAGCAGGCAGATGCTGTCTGCTCCGGCATAGCGCGGGTCGGTGTCGGGAAAATGTCTGCCGATGTCCCCCAGTGCCGCTGCACCCAGCAGGGCATCCATCACTGCGTGTACCAGCACATCTGCATCCGAATGACCCAACAGTCCTTTCTCCCACGGGATTTCCACCCCGCCCAAAATCAGCTTTCTCCCCTGTGTCAGTCGGTGTACGTCGTACCCGTGTCCTGTGCGAATCTCCATCCTCTTCTCCTCCTGTTGCTCCTGCTGACCTGCCATCGCCTTTGCCACCGCAATGTCCTCTGGCGTAGTAATCTTGATGTTGCGGTAATCTCCTTCACACAGCTTCACCGCATGACCGATGTGCTCCACCAGCTGGCAGTCATCGGTAAAATCCAGTCCTTCCCGCTGCGCCTGCTTTACTGCACGTCGGTACAGTCCTGCCTCAAACACCTGCGGTGTCTGGGTCAGATACAGCCTGCTGCGGTCCGGTGTCTGCTCGATGAAACCTTCCTCGTTTGCCTGCTTGATGGTGTCCTTGACACGCACCGCTGCCGTTGCCGCTCCATATTCGACCGCCGCCTGGATGCACCGTTCAATCATCTGCGGCTGGGCAAAGGGTCTGGCTCCGTCGTGGATAACAAAATATTCCACCTGCTCGGACAACTTTGCAATCCCCGCCTGCACCGACTGCTGTCGGGTCGCACCTCCGGTGGTGAGGACAAAATCGGGCAGGTGATACTGCTCCTTCCAGCTTTGCAACTGGGCAAACTGCTCCTGCCGCGCTACCACCACCAGCTCCTGAATCGACCGGACCTGTGCCAGCGCCTGGATGGAACGCACTAAAACCGGCACTCCGTTTAACTCCAATAGCTGCTTGTCCACTCCCTGCATCCGCTGTGCCATTCCTCCTGCGGCAATCACAGCTCCCACTCTTATGGTGTCCTGCTTCATTTTGCTGCCTCCTCTAATTCGGACCGGTTTGCCTACGGTATATCCTACCAGCAAACACCCGATATTTTTAGTGATAAATGTAAAAGTTTTGCAAAAAATAAAAATCAGGCTCCGACCAATCGCCGGAGCCTTCCCATACGCAAACTGTGATTACCCAAACAGCCTATCCTTGCCGCTGTGGACATAGACGCTCAGTACCACACCGATGGCAAGGTAGAGGGTACCGGTCGAGGTTCCGCCTGCGGACAAAAACGGCAAGGTGACACCGATAACCGGCATCATCCCCAGACACATTCCGATGTTGATGATGATTTGAATGCCAATCATCGCAAAGACTCCCACGCAGATATATTTTCCCAAATCATCGGGTGCGCGCAGACCGTTGCTCAGGATGCGGATGCACAAAAACGCCAGCACCAGCAGCACCGCCAAGCAACCGATGAAGCCCACCGTTTCCCCGATGTAGGTAAAGATGAAGTCGTTGTACACCTCAGGGACATAGCGAAACTGTCCGGTTTCCATGAACACACCGTTGCCCCACAGCCCGCCGTTGCCAATCGAAATCAGTCCCCGCTGCTGCTGCCAGGAATCCGCCGCCTCCACCAGCGTCGGGTCGATGACCGCCAGGATCCGGTTCTTTTTGTCGTCGTCCAGCAGGAAATTCCACGCCACAATGGCTGCCGGCGGAATCATCGCCGCTACCGGCAGGATGTACTTCCAGGAAAGTCCCGCTGTAAACAGCATCGCTGCAAAGATGACCGCCATGACCAGCGCGGTGCCGTCATCTCCCTGCAAATGGATGATGGCAACCGGCAGCAGTCCGTGCAGCAAAAGCAGCAGCAGCTGTTTGGGACGATTCAATGTATCCTTTACCTTGGAAAGATGATAAGCAAAGGTGATAATAAACGAAATCTTGAGCAGCTCGGAGGGCTGAAAGTTGATCCCTAAAAACGGGATAGGCAGCCAGTTGCGGTCGTCTACCCATTCGACACGCTGCACTCCAAAGGGAAAAAGCAGCAGCAGCAAACCGTAGCAGACTGCTGTATGAAACTTCCACATCCGCGCCATCGTGTGGTAGTCAATTTTGGAAAGAACGATTGCCGCAGCAATGCCGCACAGCGCCATCGCCGGCTGCACCACAACGGTATTGATTCTGCCGATTTCCCCGTTTTGGTACAGGCTGTAAATCAGCAGGGTGCTGAATACCGACAGACCGGTGCAGCACAGCAGCAACAGCCAGTCGGTCTGTTTAAAATATCTGCCTATGGCAGAAAAAATATTTTTTATCATCTGTAAAAAAGCCTTTCTGTTCCCGTTTTTCGGCTGTTTGACCCTCAGAACAGTCTTATTATATTATGAAACCTGTCGGGATTCAAGCTAAAATCTATAAATATTCGCCTGCATTTCTCTTCCACCTTTCACAAAATTATGGTATACTGTGGATACCAGTATATGACAGAACCGGTTTTCAGACCGATGGATGCATATACCTGCGGCAGTTTCGCGGGACATCCGCTTTTGGTCAGTCGGCATCGTTCCGCACTCTTTTTGAGTTTTCACTGCATCTTTATTTTATCAAAGACACCAAGGAGGAAATTACCCATGCTTACAGACATCGAAATCGCCCAGCAGTGTGCTATGAAGCCCATCACCGAAGTAGCCGGTGCGCTCGGTATCCGTCCTGAGGAGCTGGAACCGTACGGTCACTACAAGGCAAAGCTTTCGGACGACCTTGCCAAACGTCTGGAAAACCAGCCGGACGGCAAATTGATCCTGGTCACCGCTATCAACCCGACTCCTGCGGGTGAAGGCAAGACCACCACAACCGTCGGTCTTGGACAGGCGATGCAGAAGATTGGCAAAAAAGCCATCATCGCTCTGCGCGAGCCTTCCCTGGGTCCTGTATTCGGCATCAAGGGCGGCGCTGCCGGCGGCGGCTATGCACAGGTCGTTCCGATGGAGGACATCAACCTGCACTTCACCGGCGATATGCACGCCATCACCGCTGCCAACAACCTGCTGTGCGCCATCCTGGACAACCATATGCAGCAGGGCAACGAGCTGAATATCGACCAGCGCCGCATTCTCTTCAAACGCTGCATGGACATGAACGACCGCGCACTGCGCTTTGTCAACGTCGGACTGGGCGGAAAAGCAAACGGTATCCCGCGTGAGGACGGCTTCCAGATTACCGTTGCCAGCGAGGTTATGGCAATCCTGTGCCTTGCATCGGATATGCAGGACCTCAAGGAGCGTCTGGGCAACATTCTGGTCGCTTACACCTATGACAACAAACCGGTCTACGCCAAAGACCTCAAGGTAAACGGCGCGATGGCAGTTCTGCTTAAAGACGCCATCAAACCAAACCTGGTACAGACTTTGGAAAACACCCCTGCCCTGATGCACGGCGGTCCATTTGCCAACATCGCACACGGCTGCAACTCGGTTCGTGCAACCAAGCTTGCCCTGAAGCTGGCAGACTACACCATCACCGAGGCAGGCTTCGGCTCGGACCTTGGCGCTGAAAAGTTCCTGGACATCAAGTGCCGCTATGCAGGACTCAAGCCATCGGCTATCGTTGTGGTTGCCACCCTGCGCGCACTCAAATATAACGGCGGTGTACCAAAGGCAGAAACCGCTCAGCCAAACGTGGAAGCTGTCAAAGCCGGTCTGTGCAACCTTGCCGCTCATGTAGAAAACATGAAGAAGTTCGGTGTTCCGGTCGTTGTTGCCATCAACCACTTCCTGACCGACTCGGATGAGGAGATTGCTGTGCTGGAAAACTACTGCCGTGAAAACGACGTCGAGTTTGCTCTCTCCGATGTATTCGCCAAAGGCGGCGAAGGCGGCGTGGCTCTGGCAGAAAAGGTGGTAAAAGCCTGCGAAAAACCTGCCAACTTTGCACCGCTGTACGACGTAGAGCTGCCAATCAAGGAAAAAATCGACATCATCGCCAAGAACATCTACGGAGCAGACAGCGTTGTTTACTCCTCCGAGGCGCTCAAGTCGATTGCCAATATCGAAAAGCTCGGACAGGACAAACTGCCAATCTGCATGGCAAAGACCCAGTACTCGCTGTCCGACGACCCTTCCAAGCTTGGACGTCCAACCGGATTCAAGCTCAACATCCGTGATGTCAAACTTTCTGCCGGCGCCGGCTTCATCGTCGCTCTGTCCGGTACCATCATGACCATGCCCGGTCTGGGCAAAGACCCTGCGGCTTACCGCATCGACATTGATGAGGACGGTCACATCCACGGTCTGTTTTAACGCAGTTTTCAGGGAGGTTTCCGAAGGCGGGGACCTCCCTGCCTTTTGGTTGCCGCCCGGTTGGGAAGAAAGGAAATCCATGAAAAATTATATCAGCCACAGTCCCGAGCAGACCGAACAGATTGCCGCCGAGTTTGCCTCGACTTTAAAAAGCGGCGATGTGATCGCCTATAAAGGTCCGATGGGCGCAGGAAAAACAGCCTTCACCCGCGGGCTTTGCCGTGGGCTGGGACTGGACGATCCCGTTTCCAGCCCTACCTTTGCTCTGGTCCATCAATATGGTAACGGAGAACACGCCCTGTATCACTTCGATATGTATCGGGTGGAAAGCTATGAGGACCTGTACTCCACCGGATTTTTTGATTATCTGGACTACGGAGGCATCCTTGCCATCGAATGGAGCGAAAACATCGAGGCGGTCCTTCCGCCAAACACCATCACCGTTACCATCCAAAAGGATGAAAACGACCCCGACCTGCGCCGGATTCAAATTGACCGACCCTAAATAAGGAGGAGCTTTTTCTTGATCATCTTTGCTATGGATACCTCGGCTGCCGCCGCTTCCTGCGCTTTGCTCGAGGACGACCGACCGATTGCTCAATTTTATACCGATGCCCACCTGACCCACAGCCAAACCATCATGCCGATGGTGGAATCGCTGCTGTCCTGCAGCCACATGACCATCCAGCAGGTGGATTTGTTTGCCGCTTCGGTGGGTCCCGGCTCCTTCACCGGTCTGCGCATCGGGGTAGCTGCCGTCAAAGGGATGGCACAGGTGCTGGACAAGCCCTGCGCTGCCGTTTCCGCACTGGAAGGACTGGCATACAACCTGTCCGACCGCACCGGCATCATCTGTCCTGCACTGGATGCGCGCTGCGGTCAGGTCTACACCGCCTGGTTCGACGCCGACCGGCAGATGCAGCGGATGCACGAGGACTGTGCGCTGATGGCAGACCAGCTGTGCGAACAGCTGATTCCTCTTTCCCAACAGGCTCCCATCACGCTGGTGGGCGACGGAGCGCAGCTGGTAAAGGACACCATGCAGACCATCGACCCGCAGCTGGCTGACCGACTTTTGCTCCCGGGCAAGCACCTTCTGCTCCAGCACGCCTATGGCATCGGGCTTGCCGCCTGGCGCCAGGTGACCCAGCAGAAGCTGCCGCTCATCTCTGCCCAGCAGCTGGTTCCTGTCTATCTCAAGCTGCCGCAGGCACAGCGGGAGCTTCAACTCAAACTGAAAAAGCAGCAGTAACTGCTCCTGCTTTTTGCAAAGCTATTTTTACACCATCTTATCCAATCATCTAAATACGACGGAGGGTATCATTATGCTCGTAATTGGTAGTGACCACGGCGGTTTCCTGCTCAAACAGGAAATCAAAAAACATCTGGAAGAAAAAGGAGTCGACTTTGTAGATGTCGGCTGCTACGACGAAAACTCGGTGGATTATCCCGACGTTGCCAAGGCTGCCTGTGACAAAATCACCAGCGGAGAATGTGACATCGGCATCCTGATTTGCGGCACCGGCATCGGCATCTCGATGGCTGCCAACAAGGTCAAGGGAATCCGCGCTGCCTGCTGCTCCGACTGCTTCAGCGCAAAATACACCCGTTTGCACAACAACGCCAACGTTCTGTGCTTTGGCGGAAGGGTTGTCGGCGCAGGACTTGCCTGCATGATGGTCGATGCCTTCCTGGAAACCGGCTTTGAGGGTGGACGCCATCAGAGAAGGGTGGACAAAATTCTGGCTTTGGAAGAAAACTTTGGCAAATAACGCATTTTCCCCGTCTTTTTTGAGTAAATTGCCGATTTTCCCATTTCTGAAAAAAATGGTGAAAAAAATATTTTCTTCTGACCGCGTTTGTTGTAAAATAGAGGTATAGGTTCGGTGTTCGATTTTGTTGAATTGCCACATGACCTATCCTCATCTTATTAAAACTGAAAGGATTCGATCATTATGACTCCTATGATTTTTGATCACCCACTCATCCAGCACAAGATTTCCCTGCTGAGAAACAAAAACACCGGTTCCAAGGAATTCCGCGAACTGGTCGGCGAGGTATCCATGCTGATGTGCTATGAAGCTACCCGCGACCTGCCGCTTAAAGAGGTTGAAATCGAAACTCCTGTTGCTCTGGCAAAGACCAAGGTCATTGCCGGCAGAAAACTGGCATTCGTTCCAATCCTGCGTGCCGGTATCGGTATGCTCGACGGCGTGCTGTCGATGGTTCCTGCTGCTAAGGTCGGTCACATCGGTCTGTACCGCGACCCACAGACCCTGCAGCCGGTCAAATACTACTGCAAACTTCCTTCCGACATCAACGAGCGCGAGGTCATCGTTCTCGACCCAATGCTGGCAACCGGCGGTTCTGCTGTCGCTGCCATCCAGATGCTCAAGGAAAGCGGCGCTGCCAATATCAAATTCATGTGCATCATCGCTGCACCGGAAGGTCTGAACGCACTGACCGAAGCACATCCTGACGTACAGGTTTACTGCGCTGCTCTGGATGAAAAGCTCAACGACGATAAATACATCGTTCCTGGTCTGGGTGACTGCGGCGACCGTATCTTCGGCACCAAATAATTTTTCTACAATTTATAAAAAGCAGCGGCTGCACAAAAGTGCAGCCGCTCTTTTTGTTATCAAACCCGCTACCGAATCACAACACCCAAAAATCCTGCCAGCATCATCGCCTGCTCCGGTGTGACGATGGCTCCCTTTAAATCCTGAGGCGCCAGACGAAAGCCATCCAGCTCGCAGCTGCGCAGGTCCATCCCATTTAAAGCGGTATGCAGCAGCTGGGATTTGCGCAGGTCACAGTCGGAAAAGGCTGTTTCCTTCCATCTCCATTCGCTGCAATCGCTTTCCTGCAAGCTGCACCCGTCAAACAGCACCGCCTTCAACCGGCTCCCTCCCATGGCTGCATAGCGCAGATTGCACCCTAAGAAGGACACATCCCGAAGCAGAGAGTGAGCCATCCCGACACCCATCAGCTTGCACCCGCGCAGGGTCACCCGACAGGCGGCAAGGTCCTGCAAACGGCAGGCAGAAAAGCTGCAATTTTCCAGCAGCACATCGGTGAGGGAAAGATTATCCAGACAGCACTGCGAAAACTGGCAGCCGTGAAAGACACAGTTTTTAAACTCGATTCCACTGCCGTCAAACCCTTCCAGCAGCTGGTTTCGGTAGATGCCGCCGTGCAACTCCTCCTCGTCCTGCTGCTGCATCTGCACCAGGTCATACAGCAGATTTCCAGCTGTCAGCGGCTCGGTCAAATTGGTCGGCTGTATTTTCATCTTCATCTCTCCCCTCTTTTTCTTCATTATATTCCCTTTTGAGGAAAGATACAAGGCAAACAGCTCAATGGGAAATCAACTGCTCCCGCCGCAGAATCGGCAGCAAGCGACTGCCTAAAAAGGCTGCTAAGACCATCAGCAGGGTATCCGCCGGCACAAAAATCAAAAAGGTCGAATAGAGGATTGCCCCTGCGCTCATTCCTTTTCCCAGCCAAAGGTTGGTAATCAGTGCAAAGTATCCGCACCCGACGGCAAAATCCACACCTGCTGCCGAAAAACAAGCCACCAGCATCGTCCGAAAGCTGCTGCTTTTTCGAACCTCGATGATTTTTCCGCACAGCCATGCTGCCGGAACAAATCCCAGCAGATAACCAAAGGTCGGCTGAAGCAGGTAGGACAAGCCCGCTCCCTTGGTAAAGACCGGCAGCCCGCACAATCCCAGCAGCAGATAAATCACAATGCTCATCGCACCTTGTCGCGACCCTAACAGCGCACCTGCTAAAATTGCGAAAAAAATCTGCAAGGAAAACGGAACCGGCGGCACCGGTATGGTAATAAAAGCTCCTACCGCTGTCAACGCGGCAAACAATGCCATCAAGCTCAAATTGCGAACATTTACCTTCTGTTTCATCCTCTTCCTCCTAAAATGTATCTTTAGTTACAAAAGTATCAATAGTTACAAATTATATTGGACAACAGCAGATTTGTCAAGTATCTGCTGCAAAAATCTCCGGCATTTAGAAAATCCACCCAAAAAATCATAGCATCCAGCGGATGGATGTGCTATAATGTGGAGGAAATGGTTGTGTGTACAAGAAAATGCTTTCCCCACATTTTGAAGATAGAAGCATTTGTACATCCACTACAAAACGGCAACCAACAGAATTTTTCTGTTTATGGCTATAAAATTTTAAGGGAGGATGTTAATATGAATCAAAAAAGATTGCAGCAGGTTTTGGAAAACATGAAAAAAGCGGGTCTGGAGCAGATCATCGTCACCGAAACCGAACCTGTCTACTATCTGACCGGAATCTGGGTCGCACCGCTGGAGAGAATGATGGCGGTGTACATCCACAGCAGCGGCAAGGTCACCTTCTTTGGAAACAAGCTGTTCGGCGTACAGCCACAGGAAGGGATGGAGCTGGTGGAACACACCGACAGCGACGATCCGGTCGCTCAGCTGGCACAGAGCGTGCAGCCCGGCAAACTGGGCATCGACGAAACCTGGCCCAGCCGCTTCCTGATTGGTCTGATGGCACACCGTCCCGACGTACAGCTGGTCATGGGTTCGCTGCCGGTCGAACAGGCTACCATGTACAAGGATGAAGAGGAGCGCGAGCTGATGCGCAACGCTTCCCGCATCAACGACGCCTGCATGGATATGGTCATCCACGCTGTACACGAAGGCGCAACCGAGCGCGAACTTTCCACCAAGGTAGAAAACTTCTTTAAGGAACACGGATGCAATTCTCTTGGATTTTCCATCGTAGGCATGGGCAAAAACGGAGCCGATCCGCACCACGATGCCGACTCCACCGTTTTGCAGCCGGGCGACAGCATCGTTCTGGACATCGGCGCTCCTTTTGGTCACTACTGGTGCGATATGACCCGCACCATCTTCTACCGCTCGGTCAGCGAAGAACAGCGCAAGGTCTATGAAACGGTCCGCCGTGCAAACGAAGCTGCCATCGCCATCATCAAACCGGGCGTTGCTTTCAAGGAATTTGACCTGGCAGCGCGCAAGGTCATCGAAGATGCCGGCTATGGAGAATACTTCACCCACCGTACCGGACACAGCATCGGCATGAAGGAGCACGAGCGTCCGCCGGTATCCTCTGAAAGCGAAACCATCGCCCGTCCCGGCATGGTCTTTTCCATCGAGCCCGGCATCTATCTGCCCGGAAACTTTGGCGTGCGCATTGAGGACCTGGTGCTGGTCACCGAGGATGGCTGCGAGGTGCTCAACCGCTACACCAAAGACTTGATCGTGGTGGAATAATCCCCCTCTTCTCCCATTTTTTAAACCAAAGCGAAGGACTTCCTGCAAAGTCCTTCGCTTTTTTGGTGGAAGAAAAGGGTAAATTTGGGCAAAACCCTTTTATTCATCCAGATTTTGTGGTATCCTAGTATCTATAAATCCCCGATTTTATCTATATAAATCCATGCTGTTTTGGCTTGTCCAAAGGCGGCGTTTTCATAAAAGGAGAGATTATACAAATGGATTACCAGCGTCTTGCACAACTGCTTTTTCCAGATATTACCACCACACCGGCAGACATCGAAGCGATGTACCCACCACGCAACCTGCCGGAAGGCGCAAAGGTCACCCGAATCGCACCCAGCCCAACCGGCTTTATGCATTTAGGCAACCTGTTCAGCGCCATCGTCAGTGAACGTCTGGCTCACCAGAGCGGCGGCGTTTTCTTCCTGCGCATCGAGGACACCGACCTCAAGCGTGCAGTAGAGGGCGGCGTGGAAACCATCATCCGCGTCTTCAACCACTACGGCTTAAACTTTGACGAGGGTGCCACCATCGAGGGCGACAACGGTGCCTACGGTCCTTACCGCCAGCGCCAGCGCGCCAAAATCTACCAAACCTTTGCCAAGGTGCTGGTGGAACAGGGAATGGCTTACCCATGCTTCTGCACCGAGGAAGAGCTGACCACCATGCGCGAAAAGCAGCAGGAGATGAAGATCAACTTCGGCTACTACGGTCAGTGGGCAAAATGCCGCGACCTGACTCTGGAAGAGATCGAAGAAAACATCCAGGCAGGCAAGCCGTATGTCCTGCGCTTCAGAAGCCCGGGCGACCCGAACAAACGCTTTGTTCACCGCGATTTGGTCAAGGGTGACATCGAGCTGCCGGAAAACGATCAGGACATCGTACTGCTCAAATCCGACGGCATCCCGACCTACCACTTTGCCCACATCATCGACGACCACTTCATGGGAACCACCCACGTTGTCCGTGGCGAAGAGTGGCTGGCTACTTTGAATATCCACCTCCAGCTGTTCCGCACGATGGGCTGGAAGGCTCCAAAATATGTCCACACTGCCCAGCTGATGAAGATGGACGGCGGCTCCAAACGCAAACTTTCCAAGAGAAAGGACCCGGAGCTGGCGCTCGACTTCTACAATGCAGAGGGCTATCCGGTGCCATCGGTGCTGGAGTACCTGATGACCCTGTTAAACTCCAACTTCGAGGACTGGCGTCTTGCTAACCCGACCGCTCCGATGGGCGATTTCCAGTTTACCACCAAGAAGATGGGCAACAGCGGTTCGCTGTTCGACATCGACAAGCTCAAGGATGTCAGCAAAAACACCATCTCGGTGATGAGCGCAGACCAGGTATATGATGAGGTCACCGCATGGGCAAAAGACTTTGACCCGCAGCTGTACACCCTGCTCACCGCAGACCAGCAGAAAGCAAAAGCCATTTTTGCCATCGGACGCGGCGGCGCCAAGCCAAGAAAGGACATCGCCATCTGGAGCGAGGTCAAGGATTATGTTGCCTTCTTCTATGAGGAGCTGTTCACCGCTGCCAGCGAGTACCCGGAAAATGTCAGCACCCAGGATGCACTGGACATCCTGACCCAGTACCGTTCCCTCTACTCCCCTGCGGACGATGGAGAAACCTGGTTCAACAAGGTGCGCGAGCTGGGCGAATCGCTGGGCTTCGCTGCTAAACCAAAGGATTACAAGAAAAACCCGGACCAGTACAAAGGTCACGTCGGCGATGTCAGCCAGGTCATCCGCCTTGCTATCACCGGACGCACCAACTCCCCAGACCTGTGCAGCGTGATGCAGATTTTGGGCGAGGAGGTCTGCCAGCAGCGCCTTGCACAGGCAATCGAACTGTTGAGCAACCGATAAATTTTTCCGCTATCAATTTTTGAAAGGACTGACTTTTCATGGCTGATGAAAAAATCCTGGATACCGAAAATGTATCGAATTTTATCCATGATATTATCGACAGCGACCTGGCAGAGGGTCGTGTAAAAGAAATCCACACCCGTTTTCCACCGGAACCAAACGGCTACCTGCACATCGGTTCGGCAAAAGCCATCTGGATCAACTCCGGTACTGCACAGAAATACCACGGTCTGTTTAATCTGCGCTTTGACGACACCAACCCGGTCCGCGAGGATGACGAGTATGTAAAATCCATCGAGGAGGACCTGCGCTGGCTGGGTGCAGAGCCGACCGGCGGCATCTACTACGGCTCGGACTACTTTGATCAATGTTATGAATTTGCCCTCAAGCTCATCCGTGAAGGCAAAGCTTACGTCGATGACCTGAGCGCCGACGAAATGCGCGAGTACCGCGGCACCCTGACCGAACCCGGCAAGGAAAGCCCGTACCGCAACCGCTCGGTGGAGGAAAACCTTGACCTGTTTGAGCGGATGAAGAACGGCGAGTTCCCGGACGGCAGCCACACCCTGCGCGCTAAAATCGACATGGCGTCCCCGAACATGAACCTGCGCGACCCGGCAATCTACCGCATCGTGCGCGCACATCATCACAGACAGGGCGACAAATGGTGCATCTATCCGCTGTACGACTATGCACATCCGATTCAGGACGCACTTGAAGGCATCACCCATTCGCTGTGCTCCATCGAATTTGAGAACCACCGCCCCCTGTACGACTGGGTCGTGGATAACATCGGCTTTGAGCACAAACCGCATCAGTACGAGTTTGCCCGCCTGAACGTCACCCACACTGTCATGAGCAAACGCTACCTGCGCGAGCTGGTGGAAACTAAAAAGGTAGACGGCTGGGACGACCCGAGAATGCCTACTATCTGTGGTCTGCGCCGCCGCGGCTACACCCCGACTGCCATCAACGAATTTGTTAAAAAAGCCGGCGTAGCCAAAGCATACAGCATCGTGGACATCGGTCTGCTGGAGCACTGCATCCGCGACGAGCTGAACACCACCGCACAGCGCCGCGTAGCTGTCCTGCACCCGATTAAAGTGGTCATCACCAACTACCCGGAAGACAAGGAAGAAACCTTCGAGCTGCCAAACATCCCGAAAAATGAGGAAGCCGGTGTCAGAGCGGTTCCGTTCACCCGCGAACTGTACATTGATGCCGACGACTTTGCCGAAGTACCGCCTCCGAAGTTCTTCCGCATGAAACCGGACGGCGAAGTTCGTCTGATGGGCGCTTACATTGTAAAATGCAATGAAATTATCAAGGACGAGCAGGGCAACATCGTCGAGCTGCATTGCACCGCTGACCTGGAAACCGGCAACGGCAACCCGGCTGACGGCAGAAAGATCAAAGGCACTATCCACTGGGTATCCGCAAAATATGCCATCGATGCTACCGTTCGTCTGTATGACTACCTGTTCACCCTGGAAAATGTCAACGACGTACCGGAAGGCACCAACTATCTGGACTACCTCAACCCGAACTCGCTGACCGAGCTGCACAACTGCAAGCTGGAGCCAGCTCTGGCAGAGGCAAAATCGGGCGACAAATTCCAGTTTGTCCGCACCGGCTACTTCTGCAAGGACAGCAAGGACGAAGGCGTCTTTAACCAGATTGTCGGACTTAAAGACAGCTGGGCAAAGGAAGCTAAAAAATAAGTCATTGCAAAAACTTTTTTCTATAACAAATAGGCGCAGACCGTTTGGTCTGCGCCTATTGCTTTTTCTCATCTTATTGCAGGATATACTTGTATGCACTTTCGTCGGGATGCTGGTAGTAATTTTCCTCCACCCACTCCAGCCGATAGCCACACCTTGTAAACAACCGCTGCATGGCATGGTTGGACGCTCTGGTTTCTCCGCAGAACTTTGTCATCCCAAGCTGCCTCATCTCCCGCTCTGCGTGACGCAGCAGCCGCTCTCCCAAGCCCTGCTTGCGGTACTTTGGATGGACTGCAAGGCTCATGATTTTGACATAGTCCCGCTTTCCCTGCCAGTTGTAGAGAAACAGCCCGGCGACAATTTGCTCGCCGTCCAGCAGAGCATAGTAGATGGCACATTCATCTTTCAGCAAATTCTCCCAGTCTTCCTGCCGCCAAAAGTCGTTCGGAAAGCAAAGGCAGTCAAATGCCACGATTTCTTTCAGGGATTCCTTGCCCAGTTTGCAAATCTCTTCTATCCGTTTCCTCCTTTGGTGCTGCATCTTCTGTTACTCTGCCAAAATCTCCGCATAGACACCGCCGCAGGCTTTGAGCAGGTCGTCAGGCTTGGCTTCAATCTGAAAACCAATCTTTCCCCCGCTGACCACCATCGTTTCCTGCTGCTGTGCCGAGCAGTCAAAGACCGTCCGGTAGCTTTTCTTCATCCCGATGGGAGAGCATCCGCCGCGGATGTATCCGGTGACCGCATTGATTTTGGCAACCGGAATCATCTCCAGCGATTTTTCTCCAAACACCTTGGCTGCCTTTTTTAAGTTTAGCTCGTGCTCCACCGGCAACACACAGACAAAATAGTTTCCGCTGTGTCCCTGGGTCACCAGCGTTTTGAACACCTTGGCAGGGTCCATCCCCACCTTGCGGGCAACGGCAGCGCCGTCGATCTGCCCATCGGAAGCATCATAGGTGTGCATCTGGTAGGAAATCTTTTCCTTTTCCAGAATCCGCATCGCATTTGTTTTTGGAGTGCCCAAGGCAATCCCTCCCGCGTGATTGAATTCGTTCGTATATATGCATCAAAAATAAAATTCCCGTCGACCAGCAGGCGCTGCCCGCTGAACACCCGCCACCTTTTAAAAAAGGTGGACGAAAATTTTTTATTCAAGGCAGCTTGCGGGTGCAAAATTTCCATTTTCCCCACAAAGCTTCGTGCATAAAACGAGGTGCGATACCCCGTTATTCAGCGTAGATTTTAGAAATGTTGATCAGGGTTTCTACCATCTTGTCCATCGCTTCGACCGGAATATATTCAAAGCGACCGTGGAAGTTGTGACCGCCGGTGGATAGGTTCGGACAAGGCAGACCCATGTAGGACAGTCTTGCGCCGTCTGTGCCGCCGCGAATCGGAACGGTCTGCGCCTCTACGCCGCACTGTGCAAATGCTTTCTTTGCGTTGTCAATCAGGTGCATATGCGGCTGTACCATCTCCTTCATATTGTGGTAGGAATCGCTGATGGTCAGCACAAAGGTGCCTTCGCCGTATTTGTGGTTGAGGTAGTCTGCAATTTCCTGCATCACCTGTTTTTTCTGCTCATATTTTGCAGCGTCGTGGTCGCGGATGATATAATCCAGCTCCGCCTGCTCCACATGACCCTTCATCTCGCTCAGATGGAAGAAGCCCTCGTAGCCTTCGGTGTAGCGTGGATTCTGCTCGACCGGCAGCATCTGATGGAACTCCATTGCCAGCAGGGAGGCGTTGAGCATCGCGTTCTTTGCAGAACCCGGGTGGATGCTCAGACCGTTGACCTTCACGTTGGCAGAAGCGGCGTTGAAGTTTTCATATTCCAGCTCGCCCAGCTCGCCGCCGTCGACGGTGTAGGCAAACTGTGCGCCAAAGCCTTTGACGTCAAAGTAGTTGGCGCCGCGTCCAATCTCCTCGTCTGGGGTAAAACCGATGCAGATTTTTCCATGCTCGATGGTCGGGTCGTTGAGCAGCTGCTCTGCCATCGTCATAATCTCCGCTACGCCGGCTTTGTCGTCTGCCCCCAGCAGGGTGGTGCCGTCGGTGACCATCAGGTGCTGACCGACATATTTTTTGATGGAAGGATACTCCTTCTCGGTCAGGTAAATCTGCTTTTCTTCGTTGAGCAGGATGTCGCCGCCGTTATACTCGACTACCTTTGCCCGGATGTTGTCACCGGAAGCATCCTCCGCGGTGTCCATGTGAGCGATAAAGCCGATGACCGGTTTGTCCTCCTTGCCCTTGGTGGCAGGGATACTGCCGTAGACATAGCCCTTGTCATCCACAAAGGCGTCGGCAATGCCGATTTTCTTCATCTCCTCCACCAGGTCGGCAGCCAGCACCTTCTGGCTTGCGGTGGATGGAACGGTTTCGGATGTGTGGTCGGACTGGGTGCCAAAGCTGACATAGTGCAATAGTCTTTCGTATGCGCGCATGATGATCTTCCTCCTGATTCTATCTTGTAAGCAAAAATCCAAATTCCTGCTTTTCATTTGCATCTTTATTATACAACTGCACCGATGCTTTGTGCAAGCTGTTTGTATAGATTCCATAATCAAAATTCCCTTTTCTCCCCTGCAAAGGATGCTGCTCCCTTTTCCTGTCCCATCAAAAGCGGCGGCAGAAAGAAGGGAAAAATCGAATTTCTACGTCTGTACCCCCCCCCGATTGATTTTTTCTATATCTATTGAATTGCATGAAGTAATATGATAAAGTGAAGAAAAGAAACCATTGAAATCTGTCGGAAAGGTAAGGTGAAATGATGTTGAAAAAATGGACTCATCCTGTTGCTCTCCTGCTGGCTGTGCTGTTTTGTTTGAGCGGCTGTTCCAAAGCGGAGAAGGTGGACTACGACACCAACCCCCTCTCCTTTGAGACCGTCTTTGATGACACACCGGACAACCCGGACAAGCCGGACACTGCTGACTCAGAACTCTGTCGTTATGAACCACCAGCTTACCGAATCCGTATCTATCATTTTCGTGAAAACACCATTGCCAAGGGTGCTTTCTATCTTCTACCTCCTGAATATGGTCATCCTTTGGAGGACACTCCACCGGAGGAGGGCATCATCAAGGGTGTTTTCACCTTCGATTATACGAAAAAAGGTGATGACATATGCATCCACAGCTTTACCCTATCCTATGAAACAGCAGAGGGAATCACCATTCGCAACCCGGAAGTGTACGCTGTAGACCTTGCGCGCACACCGGTTGTAGATAACCAGATTTCACTGAAACATCTTCGTATTCTCTCTCGTAAACCCAGCAGCAATATCTTTTTCTCGGGCAGTTTCGATTATAAAGGTGAGGAACATTCCTTCCAAATCGACCTGTAAACAAATCCCCAAGGAGGAAATACGATGAACCGTCTGCCTATCTGCGCTATGCTTATCTGCACTCTGCTTGTGCTGACGCTGTGTTCCTGCCAGCCGGAGCGTCCCTCTGCTCCATCCGACAGGGAAGTTGCGTTCGAGTATCAAAATCACCCGGAGCTTCTCTCTGATGATTTGGACACTCGTTTCCAGCAGCTGTTTTATTATGAATTGGACCAGCCAACGGTGGAGGAACCGTTTCCGCCTGCGCCTTACAGCTCGCCCGAGCAGTTATACGGAGGAAACGGCGGAAACGAACCGCCTGCCCGACTGTTTAAACGGGAGGTTTTTTATCCCCACCTTCTTTCCAAGGGCGCTTTCTTTTTTGTGGAGCCACCCTATGGTTATCTGGCAGTTGGTTTAAATCGCTGCATCGTCCGCGGAATCTACAACATACAAATCGAAGAGGAAGAAGGATATGAGCCATCTGTTCTGTCTGCTTTTTCTATGGAAATCGAGTTGCAGGACTGTTCCTTGACCGATGTAGTTTTGGAGTACCGTGGCACACCGCAGTTTCATCTGCAAAATCAAAAGATTCCGCTCACCATCGAGGAAACGGACGGCATCCTTTCTATCACCGCCGACCTCGACCGTGTGTCCCCCATCGTGACCGACCTTGGAAACAACCTGATTTTCCGCGGTGTGATTACCTATAAAGGTGAAGAATACTCCTTTTCATCCCGCATCTAACCCTATCCTCAAGGAGGAAATATGATAAAAGGTCTGTATTTTCCCCCGATTGATTTTTTCTATATCTATTGAATTGCATGAAGCAATATGATAAAGTGAAGAAAAGAAACCATTGAAATCTGTCGGAAAGGCAAGGTGAAATGATGTTGAAAAAATGGACTCGTACTGTTGCTCTCCTTCTGGCTGTGCTGTTTTGTCTAAGCGGCTGCTCCAAAGCGGAGCAAGTGGACTACGACACCAACCCACTCTCCTTTGAGACCGTCTTTGATGACACACCGGGCAACCCGGACACTGTTTTTGTGGAAACCCGCTACAATGCTCTCCCCGCCCACCGCGTTCGTGTTTATGAGTTTGAGGAGGACACCATCTGTAAGGGAGCCTTCTACGTTCTCCCACCTGAGTACTCCTATGTCCTGGAGGACATCCTGCCGGAGGAGGGCATCATCAAGGGAGTCTTTACCTACGACTATACAAAGCAGGGCAACGGCTTGCGCATCCACCGCCTCACCCTCTCCTACGAAACGGCAGAAAACATCACCGTGCGCAACACGCAAATCTACGGCAAGGGTCTGCAACCCGTCTCCTTTGAGGGCAGTGAGTTTGCGACTGACCTGCGGCTCACCCGATCTGTCCGTTCTAACAACAGTGGACTCTGGTTTTCGGGCGACTTTGAGTACAACGGAGAGGAATATTCCTTTAAAACTAGTCTCTAAAACAGCACAAAAGCGCCGGAACGCAGATGCGTTCCGGCGCTTGTTTTTCCACAATTACACGGTTTAGTTGTTGAAAGCTGCCAGGCTCGATTCAATCTTTGCCAGCAGTTCCTGTGCTTTTTCCAGTTTAGCTCTCTGGTCGTTGATGACCTTTTCGGGAGCCTTTGCTACAAAGCCAGGGTTGTTCAGCTTGCCGGAGAGGAACGCAATGTCCTTTTCACAAGCCTGTTTCTCCTTGGTCAAGCGGGCAATCTCCTTGTCGCGGTCCACCAGCTGCGACAGCGGCATATAAACCTTTGCGCTGTCGGTGATGACCTGAACGCAGCCGTTCGGGTCCTCCGGTGTGCTCAGAATAATCTCATCTGCCCATGCCAGACGGGTCAGGAATGGGGTGGAAAGATTAAAGATTTCCTGCGAAGCGGTTTCGATGTACAGGGTAGCCTTTTTAGACGGAGGTACATTCATCTCGCTGCGGCGGGCGCGGACTGCCTTGATGGCATCCATCACCTTTTCAAACTCTGCCTGCTCGGCTGCAAAGTTGAGGCTTTCCTCATAAACCGGCCACTGGGAAACCATGATGCTTTCGCCTTCATGCGGCAGCGCCTGCCAGATTTCCTCGGTGATGAACGGCATGAACGGATGCAGCAGCTTGAGGGTGTTGCCCATCACATAGACCAGAACCTTTCTGGCGACCTCTGCTTCGGCTCCATCCTCCCACAGGCGGGATTTTGCCAGCTCAACATACCAATCGCAGAAAACATCCCAGATAAAGTCGTACAGCTTGCTGACTGCAATGCCCAGCTCAAACTTCTCAAGGTTATCGGTGACCTCTTTGACCAGGGTGTTGTACTTGGTCAGCACCCATTTGTCCTCGATGGCAAGCTGATCGAGCGGCAGAGCCAAATCCATCTGCTCATCCTTGAGGTTCATCAGAACAAAGCGGGACGCGTTCCAAATCTTGTTGGCAAAGTTGCGGCTGGCAATGACCTTCTCATCGCTGAAACGCATATCGTTGCCCGGTGTGTTGCCGGTGGCAAGGGTGAAACGCAGCGCATCTGCACCGTACTGGTCGATGATTTCCAGCGGGTCGATACCGTTGCCGAGCGATTTGCTCATCTTTCTGCCCTGGGCATCGCGAACCAGACCGTGGAACAAAACGGTGTTAAACGGGATGTCGCCCATGTGTTCCAAGCCGGAGAAAATCATTCTGGCTACCCAGAAGAAGATGATGTCATAGCCGGTCACCAGAGTGCTGGTCGGGTAGAAGTATTTGAGCTCCTCGGTGTTGTTTGGCCAACCCAGAGTAGAGAAGGGCCACAGTGCCGAGCTGAACCAGGTGTCCAGGGTGTCCTCATCCTGATGCAGGTGGGTGCTGCCGCACTTTGGACAAACAGACGGAGCTTCCTTGGCAACGATGACCTCTCCGCAGCTTTCGCAGTAGTACGCCGGGATGCGATGACCCCACCACAGCTGACGGGAGATACACCAGTCTTTGATGTTTTCCATCCAGTTATAGTAGGTCTTGTCCATACGCTCCGGGATGAGCTTGATCTGTCCATTGCGGACAACGTCGATTGCCGGTTTTGCCAGCGGCTCCATCTTGACGAACCACTGTTTGGAAACCATCGGTTCAACGGTGGTTCCGCAGCGGTAGCAGGTTCCTACATTGTGGGTGTGGTCCTCCACCTTCAGCAGATAGCCCTGCTCTTCCAAATCCTTCACGATGGCTTTTCTTGCCTCATAGCGCTCCATGCCTGCATATTTGCCGCAGGCAGCGGTCATGGTGGCATCGTCGTTCATCACCTTGAGGATTGGCAGGTCGTGGCGGCGTCCAACCTCATAGTCGTTCGGGTCGTGTGCCGGAGTGATTTTTACAACGCCGGTACCAAATTCCATATCGACATAGTCATCACCGACAATCGGAATCTCACGGTTGACCAGCGGCAGGATGACGGTTTTGCCAATCAGCTTCTGGTAACGTTCATCCTTCGGGTTAACAGCAACAGCGGTATCGCCCAGCATTGTTTCCGGGCGGGTGGTTGCCAGGATGACCTCTCCGCTGCCATCGCTGAGCGGGTAGCGCAGATGCCAGAAATGTCCTGCCTGCTCCTCATATTCAACCTCTGCATCCGAGATGGAGGTCATGCAGTGCGGGCACCAGTTGATGATGCGCTCGCCCTGATAAATCAAGCCTTTGTTGTAGAGGTTGACAAAGACCTCTTTGACTGCCTGCGAGCATCCTTCATCGAGGGTGAAGCGTTCTCTCTCCCAGTCGCAGGAAGAACCAAGTTTTTTGAGCTGCTCGATGATTCTGCCGCCGTATTTGCGCTTCCATTCCCATGCGCGCTCCAGGAAGCCTTCTCTGCCCAAATCCTCCTTGGTCAGACCCTCTTCCTTCATTGCGTTTACGATCTTTGCCTCGGTTGCAATGGAAGCGTGGTCGGTGCCCGGCAGCCAGAGGGTCTCATAGCCCTGCATCCTGCGGAAGCGGATGAGGATGTCCTGCAGGGTTTCATCCAGCGCGTGTCCCATGTGCAGCTGACCGGTGATGTTCGGTGGCGGGATTACGATGGTGTACGGTTTTTTGTCCGGGTTTGGTTCAGCGTGAAAATAGCCGCCGTCCAGCCAGAACTGATAGGTGCGGTCCTCAACCTGTTTCGGGTCGTAAACCTTGGAAAGTTCTTTCATGGTGTTTCCTCCTTGTGTATTTGCGTATTTAAAAATAAATGTTTTGGGAAATAAAAAAACTCCCGTCCTTTGCTTTTATACAAAGGACAGGAGATCATTTCCTGCGGTACCACCTTTTTTGGCAGAGGATTCTGCCCACTCGGCAGGTGCTTAAAAAACACCCCGAACCGGTAACGGGGTTCAGCCGTTATGGTCTACTGAGCGGTCCTCCCGCCGTTCGGCATACTCTCAAAGGCTACCTTGTCGATCCCGCTTTCTGCCGGTCTTTCAGCTGCCGCCGGCTCTCTGTGAGTGCGCTGGTCGTTTTACTTCCTTCTCATCGATTTATGTGGTATTGACTTTTGGGTATACTTTAATCTACCACGTTTTGTTTTGTTTGTCAACTCAGATTTTTTGATTTGCCATATTCTTCGCTGTTTTCAAAAATCATTTCCCGGAAAATAATTTCCCGGGCAATTTTCGCTTTTTCCCCAATTCAGGAAGCTTTTCCCGGGAAATATTTCTCTTTCATCCCTTCAGGCTCTTCGGGCACACTAATGGACACAAGATATTGAAACGGTGAAGGAGGAAATGGAATGAAAGCGGCAGATAAATTGATTGCGATTGCTCTGGCAGTCGGCAGTTTGCTTTTCCTTGGCTGGCTGGTCCTGCGTTTTTTCCTACCCGCCACCCTTCCCTTTTGGCTTGGTCTGACAATCGCTGCCCTGCTGCGTCCGGTGTCGCTGCTCTTTTCTCAAAAGCTACATCTGCGACGGCGCCGCGCTGCTGCCTTTGTGATGACCCTGTTCTACCTGCTTTTGGGTCTGCTGCTCTGGCTGGCGCTCCTGCTGTTGTGGAGCTGGCTTTCCTCCCTGATCGCACGCGCGCCACAGCTTTATCGGACGGTTTTTCTGCCTGCTACTGCTGATTTCTTCGAATGGCTCAGCCGTTTTTTGTCCCACTTTTCTCCCGACCTTGCCCAGACCGTCGCCCTGTGGCGGCAAAGCTTTTCCGCAGCCGCTGCCCAACTGTCCGCTTCCCTGTCCTCTTCCCTGCTGAAGTGCTGTACCTCTTTTGCTGCCTGTACGCCTCATTTTTTCTTTGGCGTGGTGGTCACCATCCTCTGCTCCAGTTTTATCTCGCTGGACTACCCGCGTGTGACCCAGTTTCTGCTCCGCCTGCTTCCGCCCTCGCTGCGTTCGCTTGCCTGTGAGATGAAGCACTTTCTCTTTTCCACCCTATTTTGCATGGCAAAAGCCTACCTGATTTTAATGGCAGTGACCTTCTCTGCGCTTTCCTGCGGTCTATGGCTGCTGGAGGTTCCCAACTTTTTCCCGGTCGCTCTGCTGACCTCCCTGCTGGACCTGCTGCCGGTCATCGGCATCGGTTTTATCCTGATTCCCTGGGCGGTTATCTCGCTTTTTCAGGGCAACCGCCTGCTGGGATTCGGGCTGCTGCTGTTGTATCTTGCCATCAACCTGCTCCGCAGCCTGTTGGAACCAAAACTGGTGGGAAAAAGCATCGGTCTGCCGCCGCTGGTAACCTTGCTGAGCATCTACGCCGGCTTGCAGCTGTTTGGCATCGCAGGTCTACTGATGCCATGTCTGGTGCTGGCTGCTCTCTTCTTTTATCAAAAATATCGGCAAATCAAAAAAGAAGGAGAGCCGTAGCCCCCTTCCTTTTTAAGAAACACTGTATTTGACCGCATCGCTGCGCACCATCTGGTCCAGCTCGGCATCCGGTCGATAGAGCATATTGCCCGCATCATACTGGTAGATGTCTGCCAACAGTGCAAGATACTTTTCCCGGTTGACCGGTTCTATCTGCACGCCCAACTGGCGCAGCTGCTCCAGGTTTTCCTGCCGATTCTGGTCGGCAACGGTGCGGCAGTATCCGCACGCCATCACCACCGCCTGCTCCACCGCCGCCTGCTGCTTTGGTGTCAGCTGTTCATACAAACCGGTTTGCATCATCAGATAAGCCGGTTTCAGTTGGTGAGAGCTTTCCAACAGCACCAGTGCACTGTCCTGAGATTGCACGGTCTGTACCAGCTCGCTTAGCTCCACCGGCGCGATTTCCACCTCTTTGTCCAGCAGCATCTGCAACGGCTCTTCCCCTTCGATTTCCAATGCACCAATCTCCTGTTGCTGCTCCTGCGAGAAGAAGGAACGGGTGACCGCCAATGGATAGCGTTTGCGAAAATCGGTCAAATCAACCGTTGCATCCGCTGCCAAATCCTCGTAGCCGTACACCACCGACATCTGAATTTCCATCGGATACTCCTCTTCCAACAGACGATTGAGCTGTCCGCGGGTGCGCTCGGAATTCAGCCCGCTGAACAGGTAATCGGCATCCTGAAAAAAGAAGGGCAGGGTAAAGGTTTCCAGTGGCTCGATGGTTTTGCTCAACCGCTCGTTTTCCACAAAAGCAAACTGGGTGTCGTCCGCTGTCAGCACAGCATCCAGCTGGTCGCTGGCACTCAATGAAATCTCCAGTTCCCCATCCGAATAGTATGCCAGACGGTTGGCAAATTCCTGCGCTGCCAGTTGGATGCTCGTCGGTGCATCGGAGGCAATCACCATCGACATCGTCCGCGGCTGTTCCTCCTGCTCCTTCTGCGCCTCCTGTTGTGTACATCCAGAAAGGAGCAGAATAACTGCTGCTACTGCTCCCAACCGTTTGATCATCCTGCGCATCCTGTCCCTCCTCTTTTCTCATCTGCTTACTCTCTATGACCTAACCTCCTGGGCGGGTCCTCTGTTTTGGATGGCTTTGACGGTGTTTCGTTCTCCTGCTTCTCTGCCTGTTCTTTCGATTGATTGCTCATTTCCTCTCTCTGCTCTTCCGCTTCTTTCTCGATTTCCTGCGTCTGCTGGGTCGGCTGCTGCACCGGCTGTTGAGAAATTGGCTGGTACCTCTGGTTTTGGATGCGGCTGAGTTCCCGGATGCGCACATCGGTATTGACTGCAAAGATGTTGTTTAAAAACAGCAGGTCGGTGATGCCATGTTCCTTGACAAAATCGACCAGACCCAGTTCAAAATATCGCTGGTCCACAATATAGACCTCATCGAAGTTGCAGGCTAAAAAGGGAGCAAAGGCATTCCCGTAAGATTCTTTGACCAGAAGGATCTTTCTGCCGGTGCGGTTGTCCGTCTGGATGTGGGTCAACGGAAAATCCCCGTGCAGAAAAACGCTGTATGTGTTCTGTCCGCCGGTTGCATAGGAAGCAAAGATGCTGCTGTCAATCGGCGTAAACGGCACACCCGTTTGATAGCGGGTGGTGGTCGTTTGAACCGGCGGAACAAAGTATTCCACAAAATCCGGTGTCTGTGCCAGCTGACTGTCGTGGGTCTGACTGTAAAAGGTTCCTAAAAATCCGTCAATCTGCTGATGCTCCATCTCCTCGAGCGAAACCGGGGTCAACCCTGCCGATTTGCAGAAGGCGATGTATGCCTCATAAGCGCCGCGTGCCGTCCAGTGGTGGTCGGTGCGGAAATACAGGTAATCCTCCCGATTCTTTTCAATCTGGCTGTACGCATCCACCGAGATGACCTTGTCGCTCATCTGCTGTGCCACAAAGTCGATATTTTCCCGCTCGCTGCTTGCAATGCCCTGATATTTTTCCGGCAGATAAAATTCGATGGAGGTCGGTGCAATCAGATTGTACACCTGTACCCCATTCAGCTGCTGGGCATAGGAGCTGATGACCCGCGCATACTCTTCCGACAACGTTTGACTGGAGCCGAAAATCTGCATCCCCATATTGCGGTACAAAAACAGGCTGCCCACCTGCTCGCCTGCGGTTCCCTGTTCGCTCAAGCCGTTTCCCGGTGCATTCGGGTCGCTGTAAGCGTCATAGTCAACTGTCGGGGACTGCGGCTCTTCTGCCAGCTCTTGCTGTGGCTCCTGCTCAGCTTCCGGCTCAGGCTGCGGCAGTTGCTGGCTTTGCTGAGCATTTCCTCCTGCCGGATGGATGCGAACATCATCCGGGTGAACACCCTGCATCTGTTCCAGCTTCGATGCCAGCGACACCAGCTGCTCCCTCTGCGGAAAGGTGTCGGCATAGTAGGCATCGTACTGCTCGGCATACTCGCCGGAAAACCAGCTGCGCAGGCTCCACTGCGGCTTTGCTGCAAGCTCTCTTTTTTCCACCTCGGAAACGGTGGGCTTGGGCAGAACGACTGCCAGGATTCCCACCAGGACCAGCAACATAATCACCACACTGACGTTGACCAGATACAGCTGCTGAGAGCGGTTTGATTGTTTCATAGCTCCTCCTTATTTCCACCGACAGGGCAACTGCCTTTGCCTGGCAGCGCCTTGACCGGTGATTAACGCCATCAAAAACGGAAATATAAAAACGGATTGTAGCTGTCCCCTACCAGAAGCGCTGTACACACCAGCAGCAGCGCTACATTCATCATCGCTGTCCCGATGGAAACAAGCGCCTGTCTGCCCTGCCCTCTGCCGTCCTGTGCCACCCAGCTCTCCAGATGATTCTTGCACCACTGGGTCAGCGGCAGACAGAACAGCAGCGCTGCCAGCAGCCAGAAGAGGTGATTTGCAAAGGTGATGGAAAGCTGCGGGTCGGTCAGCGGATTACCCGATCCGCCGAACATCACCTGAAAATAGCCTGCCAGACGGCTCAGGTCGGTGGTGTAAAAGAGGGTCCAGCCAATCAAGGTGATAAACAGCAGATACAGATGGGAAAACACCACCGGTATCCTTTGCAGCCAGCGCAGCAGTCCCAGCTTTTCCACCATCAGCAGGATTCCATAAAAGGCGCCCCACAGCACAAAGTTCCAACTGGCGCCATGCCACAGTCCGGTCAGCAGCCACACCACGCTGATATTCAGCAGCTGGTGCCTGCGGTTGCCGCCCAGCGGGATGTAAACATAGTCCCGAAAGAAGCTGCCCAGCGAAATATGCCACCTGCGCCAAAAATCGGTGACCGATTTGGCAAGATACGGGTAGTTGAAGTTGGTGTGATAATGAAATCCAAACATCCTGCCCAGCCCGATTGCCATATCCGAATAGGCAGAAAAATCATAATAGAGCTGGATGGAATAGAGCAGCACCCCAAACCACGCGCCCGCTACCGAAAGCTCCTGCAAAGGCGCATTCAGATACTGCTCCACCAGCTTGCCTGCCACATTGGCAACCACCACCTTTTTGGTCAAGCCGATGCAAAAGCGGGTGATGCCCTCGCTCATGTCCTGCGGGGTGGTGTGGCGCTCCTCGATCTGCGCTGCCACGTCGCTGTACCGCACAATCGGTCCTGCCACCAGCTGATGGTAGCTCGACAGGTACATCAAATATTTATAGTAGCTTTTCTGCGCCGGCACCTGCCCGCGGTAGACATCCAGCACATAGCTGATGGTTTGAAAGGTATAAAAGGAGATACCGATGGGCAGAGAAATCTGCGGAACCGGCAGAGAAAGACCGGTCAGAAGATTCAAATTCTCCACAAAAAAACCGCTGTACTTAAAAACGCCCAGCATCCCTAAATCAAACAGCAGCGAGGCTGCCAGCGCCAGCTTCATCCGGCGGCTCTGCCCGCTCAGGCGAAAATATTCGATACACCTTGCCCAGGTGTAATCCAGAAAGGCGGTGAGCATCAGCATAAACACCCACACCGGCTCTCCCCACGCATAAAAAAAGAAGGAAAAAGCCAACAGCACCCCATTGCGCCAGGTTTTGTTGGACGATATAAAATATAAAATCAGATTCAACGGCAAAAACAGATAAATAAAAAACAGATTTGAAAACACCATCTTGCTTTTCCTCCCGGACCTTTCTCTTCGCTTTTTTAATTATATAACACATCCCTGTGGATGAAAAGAGACTTTTTTCACTCGTCGCAATTTTTTATTTTCCAATTCTGCCGGGTCGTTGGCAGATTGATACACAAATCCACCGCCTGTTGTACACAAATTGCCGCCTTTGACAAACTGTCGATAAAATTTCCCCACAATATTGAGTTTATCTTTTTTTTGGGGTAAAATAAGAATATGTTTACAGGCGACCGAGGTCTGTCTGGAAAAGGATGCGCACAAAGCGGTGCATCCGTCTTTGAAAGGACTGTGAAAAATGAGCGAAGAAAGCTATATCGTAAATGAAGGAAAGAATGAGGTCATCCAGGTGGATGGCATTTCATACCAGCGTCTTGCAATCCGCACCCATGTCATCACCGATAAGGATGATGTATGTCAGGTCATCGAAAAGTATGCCAAGCCATACGCCCAGCCGGACGACATCGTCTTTATGACCGAAAAGGCAGTTGCCTGCACCCAGCGCCGCGCCATCCCGATGAAGGACATCCACCCGCGCCCGCTGGCAAAATTCCTGTGCAAATTTGTCCTCAAAACTCCATACGGCATCGGTCTGGGCATCCCGGAAACGATGGAGATGGCGCTGCAGGAATGCGGTACTCCAAGGATTCTGTTTGCTGCTGCTGTTTCTGCGGTGGGCAAGCTGTTCCACAAACGCGGCTGGTTCTACACCATTGCCGGATACAAAGCACGCTCCATCGACGGTCCTTGCGACTACACCCTGCCGCCGTACAATGAATATGTCGTTCTGGGTCCTGCGCAGCCGGACGAAACTGCACAGAAGATGTCCCAGTGTCTGGGCGGCATCAAGGTAGCCATCACCGACATCAACGACCTGGAGGGTCAGATCCTTGGCACCTCCGACCCATCCATGGACCGCGACCTGCTGGTCAAAATCCTCAAGGACAACCCGCTGGGTCAGTCGCTGGAACAAACTCCAATCGGTATCATCCGCAAGGTAAAATAGCAAAAGAAAAAGGACTCCCGAGGGGAGTCCTTTTTTATACTTCGGTAATGCGCTCTTGTATCAAAGCGGACGGTGACGGCGCCGACTGCGAAAAATGCAGCGCATTTATATACCGCTCGGTTGCCTCCTGCACCCGCTCGGGACGATGGGTGTACAGCAGAGCAATCGTCTGTCCTTTGCAGACCTTCGCACCGGTCTTTGCTGTAAAGCGGATACCCGCTCCGGTATCGACCGCATCCTCTTTTCTTTCTCTGCCTGCTCCCAGCAAGGCGACCACGTTGCCAATCTCATCGGTCTGCATCGAGGCAATATAGCCATCCTGCGGCGCCTGTATCGGATAAACCGGAGCCAGCTGGAATTTTTCCGGCTGCTCGAGATAGCTGACATCGCCGCCCTGCCGCTGCACCATCCGGTAGAAGCACCGGTAGGCGCTGCCGTCCTGCAAGGATGCTGCTGCCCTGCGCAGGCAGTCCTCCGGCTCTCCTTGACCTGCCAGCCAGAGCATGTTGCCTGCCAGGTGGATACACAGCTCGGTCAAATCGGCAGGACCCTTTCCACGCAGCGTCCAGATTGCCTCCTGAACCTCGATGGCATTGCCTGCCGTATTACCCAACGGTGTGTCCATATCGGTAATCAGCGCCGCGGTCCTTCTGCCTGCCCGATTGCCGATGCCGACCATCGTCCTTGCCAGAGCAGCCGACTGCTCCCTTGTTTTCATAAAGGCGCCGCTTCCGGTCTTGACATCCAGCAGGATTGCGTCCGCTCCGGCAGCAATCTTCTTGCTCATAATGCTCGAAGCAATCAGCGGCAGGCTGTCCACCGTCGCTGTCACATCCCGCAAGGCGTAGATTTTTTTGTCTGCGACTGCCATCTCCCCGCTCTGCCCGATGAGGGAGATGCCGACCTCGTTGACAATCTTGAAAAATTCCTCCCGCGGCAGCACTGTGCGGTAACCCGGGATGGATTCCAGCTTATCCACCGTGCCGCCGGTGAAGCCCAGCCCTCTGCCGGACATCTTGGCAATCGGAATCCCGCAGGCAGCAGCCATCGGAGCTGCAATCAGGGTGGTCTTGTCGCCCACACCGCCTGTGGAGTGCTTGTCCACCTTCACACCGGCAATGCCGCTTAAATCTGCCATCTGTCCCGAGTGTGCCATTGCCAGCGTCATCTCGGTGGTTTCCTGCAAATCCATCCCCTGAAAGCAAACTGCCATCAAAAAGGCTGCCATCTGATAATCAGGGATCTGCCCTGCGGTATAAGACTGGATCATCCAGCAGATTTCAGCCTTGTCCAAGGCGTGTCCCCGCTTTTTCTTCTCGATCAAATCGTACATCCGCATTCCAAAGTCCCCTTTCTGTTATTTAGTCACGAAAAATCGGTCTGCCATCCTCAAACCGGTCGATGATTGCCAGCGACTCCAGGCGGATTCCCTTCTCCCGCAGCATCTGTCCGCCCTCCTGGAAGCCTTTTTCGATGACAATGCCGCAGCCGACTGCGGTTGCGCCCGACTGCTCCACAATGTCCAGCAGACCCAGCAACGCCTGTCCCTTAGCCAGAAAGTCATCAATAATCAGCACGCGGTCACCCGGGTTGAGATATTTTTTGGAAACCTGCACATCAAAGGTGGTTCCTCTGGTGAAGGAGGTGACCTGCGAGGTGTACAGCTCCCCATCCAGATTCTTCGACTTGCTTTTTTTAGCAAAAACGACCGGAGCATAGTCAAAGTGTGGTGCGGCTGCCACAGCAATTCCAATGCCCGACGCTTCGATGGTCAAAATCTTGTTGATTTCTTCCCCTGCAAAGCGGCGGCGAAACTCCCTGCCGATTTCATCCAGCAGGCGGATGTCCATCTGGTGATTCAAAAAGCTGTCCACCTTCAGCACATTTCCTTCCTTGACCTTACCGTCCTTCAAAATTCGTTGCTTTAATATTTCCATCCGATTTTCCCCCTGTTCGGTACAAACTGCACCGTTTTAAATTCCTTTTTACCATTGTACCAATCTATCTATTTCCCGTCAACGAAAATTTGAACAAAAACGCCTGCTTTTTTTCCAAAGCAGGCGTTTGTTTTGCTCTTGTTTTTTTTAGTTACCGCCGCGGAATCCTTTTCCAATGACTTCGCTGGTGTTGGTAATCAACACAAAGGCGTGCGGGTCCGCCTGCTTGATGGCTTCCTGCAAACGAATTCCCTGTTTCTTATTCTGTGCCGTCAGGATAACCGTCTTGTCGGTGTGTTCATACAAGCCTTCCGCATGGTAGACGGTCGCTCCGCGATGGAGGGTGATGGTAATAAAGTTGTAAATCTGCTCCGGTTTGTCGGTAATGATGGTAAAGGACTTGTAGGTGTTCATGTCCTCCAGGAAAAAGTCAACCGCAAAGGAACGAATCACCAGACCCACCATCGAGAATAACCCTGTGGTCGGACCGAAGGCAACAAAGGTCATTACCGTGATAAAAAAGTCTACCACCAACAGCGCCTTTCCGATGTGACATTTAAAGTATTTTTTGACGACCATCGCAATGATGTCGGTACCACCGGTGGAGGAACCGATGTTAAACAGCAACGCCGAACCCCACGCCGGCAGGAAAACGCCCAGCAGCAGCTCCATAAACGGCTGGTCGGTCAAAGGCTTCGTCAGCGGAAAGAGAACTTCAAATATCTTGAGCATTGCCGAAAAAGCAATGGTGACATAAAAGGTTTTAAATCCGAACTCCTTGCCCAGCAGCAGCAGACCGACCACCATCAGGGCGATATTGATGACTGATACAATGGTACCGTTGCTCAGCTGCGGGTAGTAGTGGGCAAGCACGACCGAGATACCGGTGACGCCACCGGTAGAAAAGTTATTTGGAAATTTAAAAAAGTAGCTTCCAATCGCTGTCAGCAGGGTACCAAAGTTTAAAATCAAAAAGTCACTGAGCCATATTTTTGTTTTTTGTTCCATAACGCTTCCTCTTTTCTTTCTGATGGATCATGGTCACTCCTTTTCCGACCGGAGATTGACATAAAAAAGACACCGTTCGGAATTTTCCAAACGATGTCTTGTGTTGACAAAACAGCAAAGCAAAGCATCCTTCAAAATATCTTTGAACCATGCTGCTCTCCACAGTTTCTTCATCTGTTTTCCAGAGTTCCGTAGAAAACAGACAACACCCGTTTGGAAACGAGTAAAACACAGGCAAGTATTCCGACTGATAGCTGCTGAAATCAGCGGTATGTGCGCCTTCCCGGAATTTTCCAGTGGCTGAGAAAGCTTTTCTCTGCACATCCCTTTGAGCTAAACACGGCAACGGTCTTGTCCGGGATTTTCACCCGGTTCCTTTTGTGCATCTGCACCTGTATTTCGACCATTCAGTTTTCGGCTTTATTATAGTATATGGCAAAGCATCCGTCAAGTGGTTCATGGGCGCCTTTTTACACAAAGGAAAAAAGCGCCCTTTCGGACGCTTTTCCCCTAGATAGACATGTATCGTGATGTATACGTAATCTCTTATTTAACTTTTGCAGGAGCCTGTTTCTTCCAGTCTTCATACAGCTCTTTTGCAGTACCGGACAGTGCCCACAGACCCAGTACGTTCGGGATTACCATCAAGCTGTTGAACAGGTCGGAGAGGTTCCAAACCAGGTTTACCTTCAGGGTAGAACCAAGAACAATGAATACAACTACCAGAGCCGCATAAATCTTGGTTGCCAGGTTTGCATGTTTGCTGAACAGGTATCTTACGTTCTTCTCACCAAAGAAGTACCAGCCGATGATGGTGGAGAATGCGAAGAAGAACATACAGATTGCGATGAAGATTGCACCGAATTTACCAAAGCCTGCGGTGAATGCAGCCTGAGTCAGAGCAGCGCCGGTCAGGTCCTGGTTGTAGGTGTTCAGCTGACCAGTAATCATTACTGCGAAAGCAGTCAGGTTCAGGATGATGAGGGTGTCGATAAATACGCCCATCATAGCTACCAGACCCTGGTCACAAGGATGTTTTACTCTTGCTACTGCGTGTGCATGTGGAGTGGAACCCATACCAGCTTCGTTGGAGAACAGACCACGGGCAACACCGTATTTGATAGCCTGAGATACTGCTACGCCGGCAAAACCACCGATAGCAGCTTCTGGATTAAATGCACCGACAAAGATCATTCTGATTACGTTTGGCAGATTGCCGATGTTCATGATGATCAGAACAAGGGCGCCGATGATGTAGAAACCAGCCATGATTGGAACCAGCTTCTCAGTTACAGATGCGATACGTCCAATGCCGCCCAAGAAGATGAATGCTGCCAGGATAGCAACTGCGATACCAACGAACAGAGGGTTGATACCGAATGCGCCCTTGAAAGCGTCACCGATCGAGTTGGACTGTACCATGTTGCCGAAGAAGCCCAGAGCCAGGATAATCAGGATTGCAAATGCACCTGCAAGGACTTTACCCAGAGTGCCTTTGTAAGCTGCGCGGATGTAGTATACAGGTCCGCCGGTTACCTCGCCGGTTTCATCGGTTGTCTTATATTTCTGAGCCAGGGATGCCTCTACGAAGATGGTTGCCATGCCGAAGATTGCGGATATCCACATCCAGAAGATAGCACCAGGACCACCCATTACCATTGCGGTTGCAGCACCGGCAAGGTTACCTGTACCTACCTGAGCAGCAATCGCGGTTGCCAAAGACTGGAAAGAGGTCATACCGTCTTTGCCTGCTTTTTCACCGTTGAGTTTGATGTTGCCGAAAACGGATTTAAAAGCACGACCGAACTGAGTAAACTGTACACCGCCCAGACGGATGGTGAACCACAAACCAGTACCTACCAGAAGTACTACCAACAGTTTACCGGACATAAAGTCCTGGAGCGTTAATACCACTTCATTCAATTGATCCAAAAAAGCTTCCATACATTTTCCTCCTCAACAATTTGTTTGTCGGTGATTTCATTATATCGTAATTTGACGGATTTGTCCATAGATTCTTAATAATCTGATTCATTTTCATCATATTTGTTCATATCTATTTTAAATTATCCACTGAAATCACAAAGTTTTTTATCTTTTAGGTACAATCCGCTCAGATTATTATGCATTTTGTACATGATTTTCCTATTCATCTAAAATGCACTCTGCCGTTCTTTTCTCAATCCCAGCAAGTTGCACAACTGTTTTCTGTCGCCATTAGAATATTCTTCCACTTTAGGAAAACATTTGTCCTTTATGCAAACACATTTTTCTCAATTTGATTTTACTACAAAAGCAAAGCGAAGCAAACTGCGGAATTTCTCCGTTTTTGCTTCGCTTTCAAAAGAATAAAATATCGTGTTTCTTGTATACTTTGTAATTTGGGAATTTTGCCTTTTCTTTTCTTTTTCTTCCTTTTTTCTTCTTTTTCGGTCGGAAAGAAGAAAACTTTTTGCGCTGCTTTTTACTTTCTATTTAAAAATTGCGCAAATTTTTTCAAATCTGCCATGGTTTCTTCGTCCTCCAGCGCATGATGGTGGTCGGTGGCAAAACAGCAGACCGGATCAAAAATCTCTTTGGCATTCATCTGGCGCAGCAGCACCGCCGAGGTGTTCATCGATGCGGTCGCCGTGCCCTGTCCTCCGCCCAGCAGAATCATCCCGCCGCGCTTTGGTTTTTCCAGCAGCTTTTCATGGCGGAAGGTCTTGGCTGCCCAATAGACCTGAATCCTGCTGAGCACGCTGAGCACCGGACCGGTGATTTCACAAAAATAGACCGGCGAAGCAATGACCACGTTGTCGCACTCTCTGAGGTAGCTGTCAATTTCCTGCCAGCCGTCCTGTATACTGCACGCCGGGTGTTCCCAGCAGTAACGGCAATCGACGCAGGCACGCACGTTGCAGCTATGAGCATTTACAATCTTGTATTCACCCTCCAGCTGTGCTGTCAATGCATCGATCATGCTCTGCGTTTCTCCGTTTTTTCTTGCGGAGCCGTTAAAAATCAATGTCTTCATCCCAATTTCATCCCTTACTCTTTATTTTCCTTGTGGCTGCGCGGGGATTTCTCCACCGAAGAACAGCCCTTCTACCACCTGTTCAAACAGCTTTCCCTTTTCCCCTTTGTTGGGATAGTAGCTTCCGTTTTCATAAATAGTGTTTTCGTTGGCACCGATAATCACCTGTGTCCCGTTGGTCAGCTGATAGGTGATATAGGCGCGCGGCATCGTCTGCTCGGTTTTACCAAACCATCTGCGCAGACCGCCCGCCAAATCGGCAGCAATCTGCATATCCTGCTGCGAAACCTCCACCGTCTTTCCGTCAAAGGTCGCCTGCGCAGAAGCAATCTGCTTTGCCTTGGGAGCGCCCGACAGCGGCAGCCCGCTCAAGCCGACGAAGATGACGACGGCAATCAACAAAGAAATGATGATATTGCGCACCATCTCTCCCTTGAGTGCCTTCATCTGCTGTTTTCTTGGGTCTTCTATCATGGGTGATTCCTCCATTTTTTATTCCTTGCTATTCTCAAATTCCCCTTCTCTGCGGCAGATTACGATCGAGTATCGCACCTTACAGGGGACTTCTTTCTATTATACAACATTTTGTCTTTTCCGAGAATCCGAAAGAACGCACAAAGAGCATCCGGTAAAATCAGCATTATGCCTTGTTTTCCACATTTTCCAGTGGAAGATGTGAAAAATCCGATAAGAAAAAGGGCGGACCCTGCGGTCCACCCTTTGCTCACCTGTGAAAAGGTACTATTTATTTGCTTCTTCTACTGCAACAGCGCAGGCAACGGTAGCACCGACCATCGGGTTGTTGCCCATACCGATCAGACCCATCATCTCAACGTGAGCCGGAACGGAGGAAGAACCTGCGAACTGTGCATCCGAGTGCATTCTGCCCATGGTATCGGTCATACCGTAGGAAGCAGGACCTGCTGCCATGTTGTCTGGGTGCAGGGTTCTGCCGGTACCGCCGCCGGAAGCAACCGAGAAGTACTTCACGCCGTTTTCCACACACCATTTCTTATAGGTACCTGCTACCGGATGCTGGAAGCGGGTCGGGTTGGTGGAGTTGCCGGTGATGGAAACGTCTACCTTTTCCATCTGCATAACAGCTACGCCTTCCTGTACGTCGTCGCAGCCAAAGCATCTAACCTTCGCTTTATCTCCATCGGAGAAAGCAACCTCGCGAACTACGGTCAGCTCGCCGGTGAAGTAGTCATATTGGGTTTCCACATAGGTAAAGCCGTTGATTCGGGAGATGATGTAAGCTGCATCCTTGCCCAAACCATTGAGGATGACGCGCAGCGGGGACTTTCTTGCTTTATTGGCAGTTCTTGCGATACCGATTGCACCTTCAGCAGCTGCAAAGGATTCGTGACCTGCCAGGAAACAGAAGCAGTTGGTCTCTTCCCGCAGCAGCATTGCGCCCAGGTTACCATGTCCCAGACCTACCTTGCGGTTTTCTGCAACCGAGCCCGGCACGCAGAATGCCTGGAGTCCGATACCGATGGCCTCTGCTGCCTCTGCTGCCTTGGTGATGCCCTTTTTCAGAGCGATAGCAGCGCCCAGGGTGTATGCCCATACTGCGTTTTCAAAAGCGATTGGCTGTACGCCTTTGACGATGGACTCCACGTCGATCCCTTTGGAGAGACACAGGTCTCTGGCTTCTTCCAGAGAGGTCATTCCATATTCCTTCAGAGCTGCCTCAATTTTAGGCATTCTTCTTTCCTGTCCTTCAAATTTCGCCATGATAGTTTCCCTCCTGTTCCTTATTCTTCGCGTGGATCGATATATTTGGCAGCATTTTCATAGCGACCGTATGTACCGATATTCTGTTCATACGCCTCTTTCGGGTCCATACCGTGGCGAATCGATTCGAGCATTTTTCCTACGCGGACAAATTTATATCCGATTGCTTCGTTGTTCTCATCCAGAGCAACCGAAAGGATGTATCCTTCTGCCAGCTCCAGATAGCGAACGCCTTTGGCACCGGTGGAGAAGATGGTTCCCACCTGGGAGCGCAGACCTTTGCCAAGGTCCTCCAGGCTGGCGCCGATTGGCAGACCATCCTCCGAGAAAGCAGTCTGTGTTCTTCCGTATGCCAGCTGCTTGAAGATTTCACGCATTGCTACGTTGATTGCATCGCAGACCAGGTCGGTGTTCAGTGCTTCCAGCAGGGTCTTGCCCGGCAGGATTTCGCCAGCCATCGCTGCGGAGTGGGTCATACCCGAGCAGCCCAGTGTTTCCACCAGTGCCTCCTGGATGATGCCGTCCTTTACATTCAAGGTCAGTTTGCAGCAGCCCTGCTGTGGAGCACACCAACCAATGCCGTGAGAAAGACCGGAAATATCAGAGATCTGATATGCCTTGACCCATCTGCCTTCTTCCGGGATTGGAGCCGGACCATGATGAGGACCCTTTGCGATCGGGCACATCCTCTCTACCTCGTGAGAATAGTTCATATCGATAACCCCTTTCCAATGTTGCTCTAAAAAACTTTTGGACTTTACGCTTCTATTATAAAAGGATTATGAAAAATTATCAAGAACTTTTTTGTTAAAAAATTATCATATGGACAACCTTGGACCAGCTGTCAAAAATCCCTGCATTTATGCTGTTATTTTACTACATTCTACACAGTCAACAACCGGATTTTTCCTTCCAATAACAATCGATTGCCTCTGCCAAAAAGCAGGCTGTTCCCTTGCCATAGCGGTCAAGGTTTGCCATAAAACGCTCATCATACCGATACATCTGCGCTAAACCCGCTAAAATCTCGTTGGTACACTCGTAATGATATTGGGTGATATGTGCTTTCCACGCCTCCACCAGCTGCTGTGCCGGCAGAGCAGCCGGGTCTGTTTTTCTCAGCTGTGCTGCCCGCTCAAAGATTTCTTCCATCTGCTGCTGCATCTCTTTCCCTTCCTCCTCTCCACGCTTCTGTTCCTTCTCCCGACTTTGCTGCCAGGCTTTGGTTTTTCCCCAGCGCTCCTTTGCTTCCTTTTTATATTCTTCCAGTTTTCTTTCATCAAATGGCTGAAAATTCATTTCCATTTCCCCTTTCCAAGCTTCTTCTGTCAACTGAATCAAACGCTCTAACCGTTCCTTTTGTAAAATCAGCAGCTTTCTATGCTCCTGCATCGCCTTTTTTCTGTCAAAATCCGGCTGATGGATGATTTTGATAATTTCTTTTAACGGAAACTGCAACTCCCGGAAAAACAAAATCTGCTGCAAGGTTTGCAAATTTTCCTGTGAGTAATAACGATACCCATTTCCCCCGACCTCCTGCGGTTTAAGCAAGCCGATTTGGTCGTAATAGTGGAGTGTACGAACGGTGACTCCGCTCCACTGTGCCGCCTGCTTGATGGAGATTCCGTTTTGCTTCGACATTTCCTCCCTCCTATCGGGTGTATTCTGACCTCATCCTTACCAAGGATGAGAAAATATCCAGCGTTTTTCCCTGACCTTGCTGAAAGTATATACTATGACGCAACGTTAATGTCAAGTATATTTTGTAAAATCAAATTTTTCTGTTGAATCGCTCTCTTTTCCCGGGACATCACCCGCCGAATGGCTCTTCTTTTTCACAAGGGCTGTGTAGAAAAATCTTCTTTCCTTTATTTTTTTGAATCCGCATCTGAATTGATATACCTTTTTCCTTAATCTTTCCTGCATCCTTTTTTACAGAATCGACTGCGACAAATTCTTTAAAAATCAGGCGTTTTTTCTTTCGTTCGAAAAAAATTCGCAATTTTTTCTTCTTTTTTCCCTTGACAAAAAACATTTTCTTGCATATTTGACAATTTACTTCTTTGCGGCAGAATGATATACTTATCTGCGGAAAAAAGGGAAGAGAGGTCTTCCTATGAAGAAAACGTACCAACTGTCCGAAGCTGCTTTTCAGCTCGACGGTAAAATGCCTTTGAAACAGGCAATTCCCCTTGGCTTGCAGCATGTACTTGCCATGTTTGTCGGGAACTTGACTCCCCTGTTGATTATCACCGGCGCCTGCGGCATTGCCGGCGGCGAATTTGCCGACCTGCAACTGTATCTTTTGCAGAACGCCATGCTGGTTGCCGGCATTGTCACCTTGATTCAGCTGTTCTCTATCGGTCCCATCGGCGGAAAGGTTCCGATTGTAATGGGCACCTCCTCCGGCTTTATCGGTGTGTTCCACTCGGTTACCGCAACAATGGGCGGCGGTGTGATTGCTTACGGCGCTATTATGGGTGCTTCCATCATCGGTGGCATCTTTGAAGGAATCCTGGGATTTTTTCTGAAGCCGCTGCGCCGCTTCTTCCCTCCGGTGGTCACCGGCACAGTGGTCATGTCCATCGGTCTGAGCCTGATTTCCGTCGGTATCAATTCCTTTGGCGGAGGCAACACCGCTTCCGATTTCGGCTCGATGGAAAATCTGCTGCTGGCAATCTTTGTTCTGGTGATGATTCTGTTCTTTAAGCACTGCACCAAGGGCTTTACCAGCTCCTCTGCCATCCTGCTGGGCATCATCTGCGGCTATCTGGCTGCTTTTCTGATGGGATTTTTCCTGCCCACCACCGGCGTCACTGCCGAAGGCGTGGAATACACCAAGGCATGGGTTTTAAACTGGGACAAGGTGGCAAGCGCTCCCTGGTTTGAAATCCCCAGACTGATGCCGATCAAACCGGTATTTGACCTGCGTGCCATCCTGCCGGTTCTGATTATGTTCATCGTCACCGCTGTGGAGACAGTGGGCGACATCTCCGGTGTTATGGAGGGTGGACTGGGTCGAGAAGCTACCGACAAAGAACTGTCCGGCGGCGTCATCTGCGACGGTCTGGGCTCCTCCTTTGCCGCTCTCTTCGGCGTTCTTCCCAACACCTCCTTCAGCCAGAACGTAGGTCTGGTTGCAATGACCAAGGTGGTCAACCGCTTTGCCATCTCCACCGGTGCAATCTTCCTCATCCTGTGCGGTCTGTGTCCGAAGCTGGGTGCTGTGGTTTCCATCATGCCGCAGTCGGTTCTGGGCGGCGCTGCCGTCATGATGTTTTCTTCCATCGTTATCAGCGGTATCCAGTTGATTACCAAAGAGCCGCTGACCCCACGCAGCCTGTCCATCGTATCGGTTGCTTTGGGTGTTGGCTACGGAATGGGCGCCAACACCGGCGTTCTGGCTCATGCGCCACAGGCTGTCCAGCTGATTTTCGGTGGCTCCGGTATCGTGCCTGCCGCTATGGTTGCCATTTTGCTGAACATCCTGCTGCCAAAAGAAACTGCTGCAAAATAAAAAAGAGGAGCAGCTTTCATCGCTGCTCCAACAATTCGACCAGGTCCTCCGGGCGGTCGACATCCTGTAATTCATATCTATCCCGAATGTTTACCGTGCGTAAGCGTTCGGGATATTTTTTTAGTAAAATTCCGCCGCCCTTTCCTTCCGGGAGATTTTTTAGTTGTTCAAATGTCCATTCTGGAAATACCACCGGAGAACCGGGGACACCTTCACAGCTCAGACGCCAACAATATGGCGAACCTTTGGACACCAGTGCCAACGCCGCTACCGTCTCCCTGCGCAGCAGCGGTTGATCTGCCGGTGCAAACAGACAGCGGTCCATTTCCTCCATCCCCTGCAAACCCAACCGCACTGTGTCGTTGCGGTTGGGAAGCGAGTGAAGGACCACCGAAATCTCGCGTTCCCTGCACAGTCGGGCTATCTCCTCGTGGCGGGTCACCACCACACGCCGGCGGAAGATGCCCTCGGTTGCATCCAGAATCCGACAAATCATCGGCTCGCCGCCAAAATCCGCCAACAGTTTGTTTGAGCCAAATCGTCTTCCCAAGCCCGATGCCATGATGACACAGCCGATTTTTCCAAATGGGTCGTCCAAATCGACCACAAATGCGTCCTTTCGGCTGCAAAGCTCCTGCAAAAAAGCAAGCGGCTGCTTGCGAACCACCGCTGCGACCTGCTTATTTTCCAGAAGGGTGCGAAATGCCTGCTGATACCCCTCCATTCCCGATTCCAGATAGCCAACCTCATCGACGGTGACCCACGGGGTGTCTAAATGGGCACAGCGCAGCAGAGCGGGTATCCCCAATTTGGTAAAGCCTTCCGGCAAGGAAGGGTCAAAAGCACCCACCTGCACCGTTTCCCCGGAGAGATTTTCCCGAAGATAGACCGCCTGCCCGGGTTTTGCCCAGCTGGTCATTCCCGGCTGCGGCTCGGAAAAGAGCTGATGAAGCAAGGTGGTCTTGCCGCTGCCCCTAGCTCCGGTCAAAATCAGGTGTCGCTTTTGGCTGCTCTGAAAAGAACTCCAGATACAGCCTGCTGTTAGCCTGCTTACAGGCATCTCGATAGGCTTCATAGCGGCACAGCCACTCCTTTCCTTCCTGTGTCAAGGTACTTCCTCCGCCATCCTTCCCGCCGGTCTGCCGATGAATCAGGGAAAAACCCAGTGCCGCTTCGGCATTGCGAATCAGTTTTAAGGCTTTGGTATATGCCATATTCATGGAGATTGCCGCAGCTCTCAATGAGCCTGTCTCTTCAATGGCGTGCATCAGGCGGGCAGGTCCTTCGCCGAAGAACTTTTCGCCCTCATCGTCCAAAAAGATGATTTTCGTTACCGCTTTCATCCTCTTCCTCCTCACTCAGCATCACAAGCCGGGCTTTTCCCTGATGATTTTGGCAGCGGTGCAGGCTGACCTTTCCATATACCTGACAAAGCAGCTGCTCCATCCGTTCCAATGAATCTTTCTGCGGCTCCAGAATCCCCAAAACATTGCCCTGAGAAAGCAAAAGCAGCCGGTCACAAAAATGCAGCGCAAGGGAAGGGTCATGCAAGGTGACCACCACCGCGCGCTTCTCCTGTGCGACCCATGCCTTCAGCAGATTGAACATCCGGTGGCGGTATCGAAAATCCAGAGCACTTTCCGGCTCGTCCAACAGCAGCAGCCTGCTCCCGGAGACCAGTGTCCGCGCCAGAATGCACAGCTGCTTTTGCCCTTCGCTCAGGCAAAGGTAGTTGCTCTGCTCTCTTCCACCCAGTCCCACCTGCTCCAGCGCCTGTGCAGCCAAGTCCTGCATTTTTCTTCCCGGACGTTCCAGCAGACCCAAGCGAGGATTAAAGCCCATCAGCACCACATCCAGCACCGATATGTCGATGGAGATGCCGCTTCTTTGGGGAATATATCCAACCAGTCGTGCCATCCGGCGGGCAGACAGCTGCTCCAGCACCGTCTGCTCCAGCAGGCAGGTTCCTTTATGCGGCAAGATTCCGCATATTGTCTTGAGCAGGGTGGTTTTTCCGCAGCCGTTCGCTCCCAGAATCCCCATCATACAGCCCTGTTCCAACTGAAAGGAAACATCCGCAAGAATCGGGTGCCCGCCATAGCCGGCAGAGATTTTCTCAACCGATAAAAAGCTCACTCTCTCTGCCTCCCCTGCACAATCAGAAAAATCAGAAACGGCGCTCCCAGAACACTGGTGAAGATGCTGACCGGAAGCTCTGTCGACGCCACCGACCGCGCCAGAATATCTGCTCCGCAAAGCAAAATCCCGCCCAGCAGTCCGCCCAGCAACATAGTGCCCATTCGATTTTGCCCGGTCAACAGCCTTGCCCCATGAGGCGCCAGCAAACCGACAAAGCTAATCAGTCCGGTCAGGCTGACCACCGATGATACCGAAAGGGTTGCCACCATTAAAACGAGCAAACGAAGCTGTGCAACTTGAACACCCAGCATCCTTGCCTCTCCCTCTTCGGCAGAAAGCAGGATGATTTGCCGGTGCAGCAAAAACAATACCCCCATGCACAGAACACACAAAATCAAATTTCCGCCGATGGAGTGAACGCTGACTCCGTTTAGGCTCCCCATCATCCAATATTCAATGGAGGCAAGCTCCCTCTCCGGGTCGGCTGTCAGCTTCAGGCACATCAGCACCGTCTGGGCAAGGAAGTGAACTGCAATTCCTGCTAAGACGATGGTGCTGCTTTTCCCGCTACGGTTGAGGGTCGACAGTGCCAGCGCCAGCACGACCGCCAGCAGCGCTCCGGCAAAGGCAGATGCTGTCACCGCAGCAGCGCCGGACAAAAACAAAATCCCGGCGGCAGCACTTTTTGCTGTCGCCCCTTGATTACCCACCAGCAAGGACAGACGGGGCTGTCAACAGTGGGCGTAGCCCATTCACTTGCCGTTGACTGGCTCGGATGGATTTGCTATTTTACTTAATATTCTCTTTTGTGATAGACATAGGCGGTTACAGGACAAGAAATAACAAATACAAGCAGTGCACACGCAAAAATAATTACGCCGCCTAAAATTATCTGCATTGTAGTCATAGGTGCTGGAAACAAAGTGTTTATAAGGGTCGTAAGCCCCATAACAAATCCAATCCCACAGAGCAAGCTAATTACTAAAAATACCTCATTTCGTTCTTCTCCGCCTACATAGAACAGCGGGAAAAATATGGCTCCCATAAACAGGCTTATTCCAACGCCTATCACAAACAGCATGAAAACATCTGTATCCTTGTCAAAAGGGAAACCATGTAGCATGATTGATAAAGCTACTCCAATTCCCGCAAAAACCATTCCGACAATCAACCACAATAACAAGCTCAAAAAATAACTCTGTACAATGGCAGACCTCTTTACAGGTGTGGTAAGTTTGTATTTGCTCCATTTGGTAGCACTTTCCTTTCGCAGGCTCGCAATCGAATTGAGAGAAAAACCAATCATAGCCAACAACATATAACCAATTATTAGCGACGGGATTTTATTGTCCATAGCGACAACAAAAATACCCAGTAGGAGCATGATAGCGGCAAAGACTTTCGCATTTGAAAGTGTCGCATAAAAATTATTCTTCAAGAGTCCTTTCATACCCGTTCCCCCTTTACCAATAGTAACATGATTTCATCAACAGAAACATGGTCTACCACAACACCCTTATACTTTTTCTGTGCTTCTTTCCCGTTAGAAACCAGCACATCAATTTGAAAATCACGTTTCCGATAAGCAAGAATATCTTTCGGGTCTAATGTAAGGAATTGACTTTCCTTACAGCGCATAACAGCATAGTTATATACCAAATCATTTTTCGATACGGTCATAATGAGTTTGCCATTATGGATAAAAGTGATATAATCCGCAACTTTTTCTAAATCGCTTGTGATATGAGAAGATAACAGAATGGAGTGATTTTCTTCCTGTACAAATTCCAGAAAAACGTCCAACATTTCATCACGCATAATTGGGTCTAAGCCGCTGGTCGCTTCATCCAAAATCAATAATTCCGGGTGGTGCGCCAGTGCAGCGGCAATCGCCAGTTTCATTGTCATTCCTCTGGAATAATGTTTGATTTTTTGCTTCGCCGATAGGTGGAAGTCCTCTAAATACTTCTGGAACAGGGAATTGTCCCACTGTGTATAAAGCCCCTCCATGACTTTGGATAATTGCTTTGCTGTCCAGTAAGCGGGAAAATTGTCGCCGTCATAGACAACACCAATTTTTTCACGCAAGCTCGTATCTGCGTCCAGCATTTCCTGTCCAAATAGCTTTACTGTTCCGCTGTCTTTCGTGATTGTATTCAGAATACAACCAATCGTCGTAGTTTTTCCTGCTCCATTTTCTCCAACAAATCCCAAAATAGCCCCATACGGTAGGGAAAAGGTCACATTTTCCAATGTGAAATTCGACTTGGGAAATGTCTTGGAAACTTGCTGTAATTCCAAAATATTTTCCATGCTCATTCGTCCTCCTGATAGAATAAAGCCAACAACTCTGTCAATTTTTCAAGAGAGATATTACTTGTCCGCCCAATCTCGGCAGCGGCTTGTAAATGTTCCTCTGCAATACGTTGTTGTTCTTCTTGATAAAATTCCTTGTTTTGTGCTGACACAAAACTCCCTCTGCCTACTGTGGTTTCTATGAAACCGTCCCTTTGCAAATCTTCATAGGCTTTCTGAACAGTAATGACGCTTACATGGATTGATTTTGCCAATGCCCGCATTGAGGGGATTGCGTCTCCAGATTGTAGCTCCCCACTCATTATCATAGCTTTAATCTGTGATGTGATTTGCTCGTATATCGGCTTGTTGGCGTTATTACTGATGATGATTTCCATAACTCACCGCCTTTGCTGTTATAATGTACTTAATGTACAAGTACATTATAACACATATTTAATCATAGTCAATCCTCAAAATAAAATTGTCAGATACAGTTATCAAAAATAGCTGTATCTGACACTCGGAATAGGGGGGCTGCTGTCTATCAAATTGTTGTGTGTTACTTTACCGTACATGAGCATTTGATTCGGGTATTAACCGAGCGCTGTATGACCGAACTGGGAGGAATGTAATATGGAAATCAAGCTCAAACTCAATGGCAGAGCCATTACAGCTTTGGTGGAGGCAGACACGGTCCTTCTGGACTTTTTGCGCGAAAACGCTTGCTTGAGTGTGAAGCGAGGCTGTGATACCTCCAACTGCGGACTTTGTACGGTCCTGATGGATGGCAAGCCTATCCTTTCCTGCTCCACACTTGCGGTCCGCGCAGACGGACATGAAATCCAAACTCTGGAAGGTTTACAGGAGGAAGCTTCCGATTTTGTCGGATTCATTGCAGACCAGGGTGCCGACCAGTGCGGCTTCTGCAATCCCGGATTTGTCATGAACACCATCGCTTTGCTGCGGGAAAACCCGGACCCGACCGATGACGAGATTCGCGCCTTCCTCGCAGGAAATCTGTGCCGCTGTTCCGGTTATGACGGACAGCTGCGCGGAATCCGCAGCTACCTAAACTCCCGAAAGGCATAAGGAGGCAATTATGGAACATCAAGAATATAAAGTCGTCAACCAATCGGTCCGCAAAAAGGATTCGATGCAGCTTTTACTGGGTAAACCGGTCTATACCGACGATGTAACCCCTAAAAATGCTCTGGTAGTTAAAATCTTACGTTCTCCCCATGCCAATGCCATGGTAGAATCCATTCAGACAGACATTGCAAAAAAAAGTTCCGGGTGTTGTAGACATCTACACCTGGGAAGATGTGCCTCAAACCCGATTTGCCATCGCCGGTCAGACCTTTCCCGAGCCTTCCCCTTATGACCGTTTGATTCTGGACCGCCATCTGCGCTTTTCCGGCGATGCTGTCGCCATCATTGCCGCTGAAACTGAAAAAGCTGCCCTTAAGGCAATGAAGCTGATCAAGGTCAGTTATCGGGTTTTACCTGCGGTGCTGGATTTTCGGACTGCCAAGGACAATCCGGTTCTGGTGCATCCCGAGGAGGACTGGTTTCCTCCCTGTGATGTAGGTGGTGACCCCAAACGGAACCTGGTTGCCAGCGACTCGGAGACCTATGGTGACGTCGATGGTATCCCTTGCCGACTGCGACATCGTTTTGGAGCGCACCTACCACACTAAGGCGTTCAATCAGGCAATGATGGAGCCTTTCACCACCTATGCCGATTTCGACCGTTATGGTCGTCTGCACATCATCTCCTCCACTCAGATTGTTTTTCACACCCGCCGCATTCTCTCTCGCGCGCTGGGGATTCCCAAAAGCAAAATACGAGTGGAAAAGCCCAGAATCGGCGGCGGATTCGGTGCCAAGCAAACTGCCGTCTGCGAAGTCTATCCTGCCTTTGTTGCAATGAAAACCGGTCGCCCGGCTATGATTTGCTATACCCGTGAGGAAGCGCAGATTGCCGGCTCTCCCCGCCATGAAATGGAAATCACTGTGAAGCTTGGTGCGACCAAGGACGGAAGAATCCGTGCGATGGACCTGTACACTCTGTCCAACTCTGGAGCCTATGGAGAACATGGACCTACTACGGTCGGTCTGTCCGGTCATAAATCAATTCCTTTGTACACCGGCTCTCTGGAGGCACACCGCTTTGGCTATGATGTCGTTTACACCAATCATCAGGCTGCCGGTGCATACCGTGGCTATGGTGCAACACAGGGTATCTTTGCTGTGGAATCCATCGTCAGTGAGCTGGCAGAGCAGTTGGGAATGGATGCCACCGAAATCCGTGATAAAAATATGATTCGGGAAGGCATGGTCATGCCCGCTTATTATAATGAAATTGCCAATGCCTGCGCTCTGGACCGCTGCATGGAGCACTGCCGAAAGATGTTCAACTGGGAGGAGCGTTCCAAGGTCCGTGACATGGGCAACGGAAAAGTACGAACTGCCGGTGTTGCCATGGCAATGCAGGGCAGCTGTATTTCCAATGTGGATGTCGGCTCAGCCACAGTAAAACTCAGTGAAGACGGCACCTATAACCTGATTATCGGCGCTGCTGACATGGGCACAGGCTGCGATACCATCCTGGCACAGATGGTGGCAGAACTGATGGACTGCTCGGTGGACGATGTTGCTGTCTTCGGTGCAGACACCGATGTTTCCCCTTATGACTCCGGTTCCTACGCGTCCTCCACTACCTACATCACCGGTCAAGCGGTCGTGAAGGCATGCGGAGAGCTCAAGCAACGGATTTGTGCTATTGCAGCTAAAATGCTGAACTGCGAAGAGGAAGCTGTCGTCTTTGAAGGCACCCAGGTCCGCCGCATCAACAGCGAGCAAGCTGTTTCGTTGACCGACATTGCCTATCAGTCTCAGGTGGGCAACAGCATCTCTGCGGAATCGACTGCCACCCATTCTTCCCCTGTTTCTCCTCCTCCTTATATGGTCGGCATGGTGGAAATTGAGCTGGACAAGCTCACCGGAAAGGTGGATATTTTGGATTACATGGCAGTTGTGGACTGTGGCATCCCCATCAACCCGGCACTGGCAAGAATCCAGACAGAAGGCGGCATCGTTCAGGGCATTGGTCATACTTTGATGGAAAACGTGACCTACAATGACAGCGGTCGTCCACTGGAATCCAGCTTCATGCAGTATAAACTTCCCACTCGCCAAGACATTGGCAGATTGCAGGTTGAGTTTGAGCATAGCTATGAACCAACCGGACCTTTCGGTGCAAAATCAATCGGCGAAATTGTCATCAACACCCCTGCTCCAGCCATTGCTCACGCCATCTACCGAGCAACCGGTGTATGGCATCGCGAACTTCCTATTACTCCTGAGCAGATTGCACTCTCCCAAATCAACTGAATCATTTTATAAAATATGAAAGAGGTCCCCAGAAATTCAGTGGGGACCTCTTTTGATATAAAATTTTAACATAACAAAAAAAGCGACTTAAAACAAGTCGCTTTGAAAAGTGTTGGCACCGCTCTATTTTCCCGGGCAGTCACCCGCCAAGTATCTTCGACACTGATGAGCTTAA
>ENA-ORTY01000342-ORTY01000342.1-human-gut-metagenome-genome-assembly--contig:-NODE-342-length-63607-cov-9.457358_pt1 | contig 63607 bp, 82 predicted proteins | sample MGYA00241917_ERZ509198 | MGnify/ENA primary metagenome ERZ509198 (study PRJEB26280, sample SAMEA2338857) | human gut metagenome | biome: human gut; feature: human-associated habitat; material: faeces...
TCACCGCAACGGTGATGGCATTCGGCTCATAGTAATAGCAGGGGAAGAACCGGCCATCATAGACCTGTTCCAGCTTCATGCCGTTGTCGTAGACCACACCGTAGGGCGTGATCGTGCCGCTGCCGCTTTCAATGAGCTGCCGTGCCGTTTCCTTGCCGTCCAGCGTGTTCAGCTCATCCACGCTTGCGCTGCCGCCGTGCAGGTTCATGTAATGTTCGCGGCCGATGGCGGCGAGGTCGGAAAAGTCGGTAATGACTGTGGCCTGTTGGCAGCAGAAGGTCAGGTTGATGAGATCCTTCAGTTCAAACAGCTCCAGCTTGTGTGCCATCGCCTGAAACTGCGCGGCCTCGCCAGTGTCGAAGCTTTCCAGCCGTTTGGCGAGGTAATTCAGCTCCTCCACGTTGACCGTGAGCATTTCCGTGCGCTTGAGCACAGAGAAAAAGCTATCAACCGCCACCACCTTGCAGTCGGTCTTGACCGCATCGCCGATCTCCAATGCCTCCAATAGCTCCATGCAATGTGCGTACTGGTCATGCGGAATGGGGAACGGGATGGTCGCCACACCGTATTCCGGGTGGTTGGGATTACTCAAAACTGCGCTCATCATGATCATTGTCCTCCTTTTTCTCGTTGATCTCGTTCATTCGGCTCCGCAGGCAGGTTCCGTCCGCGCCCCAGCAGAGAAAACCATGGCGGGGGTAAGGGCAGTCCTTGCACTCCGGGGAGCGGCTGCAAACAGGCTCCGGCAGCGGCTCCTGCTGAAAGCCGGGGAAGTGCGGAAGAATGAGTTTGAAGTGGATCGTGCCATGAATTTCCATCATTTTTCCTCCTGTTAAAATAAAAAGGCCGAGCAGAAATGCTCGGCCCGCGTGGATACCTATTTCATTGTCATGCCGCTCTGTTCCGGCGCGTCCCGTTGCCGTGGCATATTCGGGGGCAGCAGTCCGCCGACCTGTTTCATCAGCTCCGCCAGCTTCTGATCCCGTCCGCACGAAAGGGTTTCGTCCTGTTCGCGGACGAACGCCAGCGCGCGGTAGATCTCCGCAAGCTGCTCCGGTTCAAAAAGGGCGCCTTTTTGAACAAGCCCGCCGCGCACGGTGAAGTCCCGCTTGGCGGCATCGTAGTCGTCCTGGAAATAGTGCCCGTGATGGACGCCCTCTCGGTCGAAGTCCCACTCCCAAGTCACGAATTGGACACCGCGCTCGGTGGGGTGGCCCGCCAGCACTGCGCTGCCGAAGTCCGCGAGGATACGGTAGTCGCCATCCAGTCCGCTGGCCTTGAGAAGCGGCGCGGTTTCCAGAATTGCCATGTATTCCGAAGTCATTTTGGCGATGTCGATCACCGCCCGCAGTGCGTCCTGCGCACCGGGGACGTCGACACACTCCTGCCGGTACAACACGCTGCCCTTGCCGGATACGCGGCAGAGACGCTCTTTTTCCCAGCAGATGGGCAGGTGGTGATCCTTGATCGGTTCTACCGTAAAACCATTCTGCCGCAGCAGAATGGCGGTTTCTTCAAGGTAACGGAGCTGTGTGGTTTCGTTCTGATCGTTCATTGTGAAGTCCTCCTCGTAAGCAAAAAAATAAGCCGGAGCATCCTAAAAATGCTCCGGCCGGGTGATGAATTAGACACAGACGCCCTTTTTGACGTCGGGAAATGAAAAAGGGCGCCTTTTTGATGGCTTCGACGAAACCAACAAACAGACGTCCGAAAGATCGTATGAAATTTTGAGGAAAGATCGCTCTATTTTGCGCCCGCAAAAAGGGCGCTTCTCAGGATTTTACCTTTGAATCTGTGAAAGAGGGAGTTCGAATCTCCCCAGTTACCAAAATAACGCGAAAATATCTTTTTTTCTGAGTGCGGAATTTGAAAAAAAAAGGTGGCAACCCTTTGGTATTCTAAGCGTTGCGCTTAAAATATCCGAATTGTTGCCACCTTATGGCGCGGAAGGAGGGATTTGAACCCTATTCTTTCTGACTGTTTTCAACAGCCTGCGGGTTTCTGTGTTCAAAACTGTGTTCAGTCGGAAAATATGTGTTCAGAAGCCCTTTTCCATTTTTTCCGCAGCGGCCTTCAGCTGGCCGTCCCGGACGTGGGTGTAGATGTCCATGGTGGTGGACAGCTGGGCGTGGCCAAGGAGCACCTGCGCCGTTTTGGGATCCACGCCGCTTTCCAGCAGGGCAGTGGCGTAGCCGTGCCGGATCTGGTGTGCCGTGACGGTGACGCCGCTGGCGTCCCGGTAGGCATCGTACAGCGCGGTGTAGTGATCGTTTGTCAGGAGGCCGCCGTCCGGCTCCGCGAACAGGTAGCCTTTCCCCAGCTTTTTGGGGAGCAGCTGGGCCAGCGCCGGGAGAAGCGGAACGTCCCGGCATCCGGCATCAGACTTCGGCTGTTTGATGTGGGGCGAGTTGCCTACATGATACACAGATTTTTTGATGTGCACAAGATTTTTCTTTCGGTCGATGTCGGCGCCGGTGAGGGCCAGCGCCTCGCCCCGGCGGCAGCCGGTATAGTAAACGAGGAAGGCGAACAGGCCGAAGGGGAGGCCTGCGCCTTTTTTTATGAGTTCGATCTGCTCCGGAGGGGGCGCGTCCCGGTGGGTCTGCGTCAGGTTCCGGGGCGGCTTCACGGCGCTGGCCGGGTTATAGCTCACAACGCCGTCCACTTCGGCCTTGCGGAAGATCTGGCGGATGATCTGCAACTGGGTCACCACGGTCTTCCGGGCGCGGGTGGCGGCGAAGTCCTTGATATACTGGTCGATCTCCTTCGCGGTGATCTCGCCGGGTGCCCTCCCGGCAAATTCCGTCTTGGCCCGGGCCAGCGCCGGACGGTAGCTTTTTTGGGTATTGTGCTCCAAAGTCGGCTCGATCTCCGCCCACCATGCGTCCGCGATTTTCTCAAATACGGCGGCTTTTTCCGTTTCGATGCGGTCCGCCTCCCGGTCGAAGGCCTTGACCTTCTCCCAGACCTCCTTGTCGGTTTTCCCACGGAAGGCCTTACGCTTGCCGTTGATCCGGAGGATGGTCTCGTGGAGGCCGTCAGGCCGGACGTAGTATTTGGGGTATCTGGCCATGGGTCACCCTCGCCAGAAGCCGATCTGGACGCAGTGGAAGTCCAGATACAGTGCGTACATGGCAACCAGGAACAGGAGCACGATCAGGGCGGCGATAATCCGGTTCCGGGTACGGACGCCATCCATCATGATCTTCATGGTTTTGCCGTTGTCAACCAGATGCTTTTCCAGCTCCTTCTTGTGTGCCTTTAGAGTATCATTCTTGGCGTTGAGCAGTTCCTCCGACATGGTGAGCCGGTCGGTGATCTCAAAATACTCATCGAGGGACACGCCCAGAAATTTACAGATGGGTGCCGCAGTCAAAACGGACGGCGCTTTAGAGGCAGCCGAGAAAAAATTGCGGACGGTTTGGAGCGGGATGTTGGTGGCGTCCGATATTTCCTGGTAGGTCACGCCCAGAGCCTGGGCTTTTGCTTTACAAGTCTCTTGTAATGTCATGCGATCACTCCAAAACAGAAAGTCATATTGCAAAATACACATGAAAAGTGTCGAATATTGTCGAAATTAAAATCTGGGTCTTGTGAATACAAGGCCGTGTCTGGTACGGTCTCATTGCGGACAGGCAGACGCCCCCTCTGCCGGAAACGCAAAGTGCCCCCGCCGCTTGTTGCAGAGGCGACGGGGGCACTTTTTATTCAGTTCCGTCCAGTGCCTCCACAACGTTTTTGTTTATACTAACAGCGTTGATCCAAAATAAGCAAAACCCAAAGACCAATAGGCACGATAAAAATCCCAAGTGCCCCATATTGCCAGTGGCAGATTGAATAACTCAGAAGCAAAGCGTCACCGATAACGCTCAACGCTGTGCCGATCGCCAACCATACGCCAAAGGCGGGCGCACCCATCCTGCAAACCTTTTCGCAGCCCGGAGTATATCTGGGCTTGCTGATACATACAGGCAGCCAAAATGGGCCGAGAAGAAAACCACCAAGGGCATGGGCCCAGCATGTGGACGATGCCCACCCTTTGGTCCGTGTTATGACATAGCAAATCAAGCCACACAGCAGGAGAGCAACCAACCCTCCGGAAATATAAATTACCATAATAATGGCCCCTTTTGTATGATTAGGCCGTAGGTTTGGCCTTGGGTATATGATTGGAGGTACTTATGAGCAGCCAGACCACCCGCACCGTGTCCGAATCGGACACTACATATGCATTGGACCTGTTTGCATCTCTGTCCCCCGCAGATCAAGCGGAGATCATGGCTCTTGCCGTCTCCGCTTTAGCATCTCCGCAATGATCTCATTCTGAGCCTGCGGAGATAGCTGGTCGAATATCCGGGCAAATTCCTGCACCAGTCCGGCTCTTTCGGGAGCCGGGCTTTTTTCTTCTTTCCCGGTCAAAATGTACTCCGCCGTGGTGTCCAACGCTGCCGTAATCTGCGGCAAGCTTTTCACAAAAGATTTGGATATGCGCTTGCGCCACTGGCTGACGATTGACGGAGTAACGCCAATTTCGGCGGCAAAGTCTTTCTGCTCCTTGTATTTTTCATCCACCAGAGCGAAAAGACGGTCTACGGCATCCATGGGAATCACCCCCAACAAAATGTACAATCGCAATAACATAAACTGTGCAAGATTACAAAAATTAGTAAATTGCGATTTTTGCCTTGAAATTTATGAAATTGCGATTTATGATATAGCCATAGAGGACATAGCCCCAAGGACAATATACCACACCGGGGCAACGCCGTCAAGGCGGGAAAGGAGCAATCATGATCGTTAACAGAGTCAAGGAGCTGCGGACGGCTGCCGGTATGACCCAGAAGGCGCTGGCGGATCAGCTGGGCGTCACCGTCCCCACGGTGAGCAAGTGGGAGCTGGGCCAGCGGACCCCGGAGCTGGAGAAGGTTTTCCGCATGACGCTGATCTTCGGCGTCCCTATTGAGGAGATCGTCCAGCGGACGGAAAGCGCGTGAGAAGGGAGGAGCGGACATGGCACGAGAGCGTGAGAGCTTCCGGGATCAGCTGCAATCTTTACAGGCCAAATTCCCGGAGCAGGAGGTCCTGACCAAGGATCAGGCCTGCAAGCTGCTGGGGCTGGACTGGGACGCGCTGGTCCACAATGACGAGTTTCCGGCCAAGAAGGTGGGGAAGCGCTACATCATCCCCATTGTACCATTGGCACGTTGGATGGTTACATGGTAGCGCAGGAAGGAGGAAAAGACAATGGACAAGAAATGCCCGAATCTGTATCAAAGGGCAAGGCTGAGTACCGGAATGAGCCAAGAACGTGCAGCGGAGCTGCTTGGGCTTTCCCCGGAAAGTTTGAAACAGTACGAGGGCGGCAAGACGGTGCCCAAGGACGAGACGGTGGCGCGGATGGTGGAGGTGTATCACTTGCCATGGCTGGCGCTGGAGCACGCGCAGGCCACGGACACGCTGGGCGTGATGCCGGAGGTGAACGTGCAGAGCCTTCCAACGGCGGCAATCACGCTGATTAACCGGGTGCTGGACTTTGCGGAGCGCCACCGGGACCGGCAGTTGCTTCGCATTGCGGAGGACGGCATCATTGATGAGAATGAGCGACCGGACTTCGACGCCATATGTCGGGACCTGGACGGCATCGTGGGCGCGGCACTACAGGTGAAGTACACGCCGGATGCGCCGCCGAATACAAAAAGAGAACGCCCCGAGGCGGCAACCTCAGAGCGTTCAGGGGGAAAAGTGTGTGGTATTGGATCAACCACTGGATGTATCAATTATAGCACAAGATCCACGCTGCACGCAAGCCCTAATTTTCGCCGGGAAGGGGGCGTATCCCTGTGACCGGTTGGGCAATGTTTTTTATGGTCGTCGGCGTGGCGACGGTGGCGGCAATCCCGCTGCGGATCGTGGATCGGATGGAAAGATAAGGGGGCAATATGGCAGAGCATGAGATTAGGTCTGGCCGTGGAGACGGCTTCACGGTCCTGTATAACTCAATGGTCAAGGATGACCGTCTGCCGCTGGAAGCAAAGGGTCTGTTTGCCTATATCATGTCCCGCCCGCCGGACTGGAAATTTACGGTTTCCGGTCTGGCGGTCAGCACCAAGACGGGCAAAGATAAGATCCGTCGCATTTTGGCGCAATTGGAGCAGGTGGGATATCTGCTGCGGGAACAGGGACACAAGGAAAACGGCACTTTTGGCGGCAACGTCTACGTTTTACAGGACTTTGCGCCACCGTTGTCGGAAAACACCGACAACGGTGAAATCCGGCAACGGGAAAAGCCGTTGACGGCTTTCCCGACACAACCCAATAAAGATTATAACCCAGTAAAGATTAAATATAACCCCCCTATAGTCCCCCCAGGGGACCCGGCGTTCGACACCTTCTGGGCTGCTTACCCACGGCATGTGGACAAGCAGAAGGCCCGCCGGGCGTGGGCGAAGCTGAAGCCGGACGGTGCGCTGGTGGAGATCATCCTCCGGGCGTTGAAGGCGCAGGCAGCCTGTGAGCAGTGGACCCGGGACGGCGGGGCGTACATCCCCTATCCCGCCACATGGCTCAACGGCCGCCGGTGGGAGGACGAGCTGCCGGGGCGGTCCGAATCGGACCGGGGCGGCGAGAGCCGGGAGGTCAACGGATGGGAAACGTAAGGACAGACGAAAAGCTGGAGCACCTGCTGGACGCGGAGCGGGCGGTGATCGGGGCCATGCTGGTGGACCCGGATGTGGTGCAGCCCCTGTTGTCCCGGGTACGGGACGCTGATTTTTACAACCCCGCCAACCGGCTGATCTTCCAGGCGGCCCGGGCGCTGTTCCGGGCGGGCGTCACGCCGGACGCGGTGACCATCCGGGACAAGATCGGCCCGGATTACTCCCGGTACATGGCGGAGCTGGTGGAGATCACGCCCACCGCTGCCAACTGGGAGGCCTACGCGGAGGCCATGCGGTCGCAGGCCACCGTCCGCCGGATCCACGAGTTTGCCGACGCCCTGAGCGCGGCTCAGACGGTGGAGGACTGCCGGCCGGTGTGCGCCAAGCTGTCCCGGGAGCTAAGCGAGGGGACCAGCGTGGAGGCATGGACCATGGCGCAGATGACCGAGGACTTCTGCCAGGCGCAGGACCCGGACGCCCCGGCCCCGGTGTACATCGACTACGGTCTGGACTTTCTCAAGGGCCGGACTTACACGAAACCGGGAGACGTGGTCATCATCGGCGGCTACCCCAGCGACGGAAAGACGGCGCTGGCCTTGCAGATGGCCTACCGGATGGCGCAGGATCACCGGGTCGGTTTTTTCAGTCTGGAGACGGACAAGGCCAAGATCCGGGACCGGCTCATGGCAGCCGTGGTGCAGATCGACTTTGACCGGATTAAAACCCGCACTCTGACCGAGGACGACTGGCGGGCCTTCGCGGAGAAATCTGCCGACATGGCGGGCCGGGGCCTGACGGTGGTGGAGGCATCCGGCATGACGGCTACCACCATCCAGCACGTCAGCCAGGCATATGGCTTTGACGTGATCTTTCTGGACTACATCCAGCTGGTCACCCCGGAAATCGACCAGCGGGCGCCCCGCAGCGAGCAGATGGCGGCGGTGTCCAGGCAGCTGCACACCTTCGCCCAGAAATCCGGGACGCTGGTGGTGGAGCTGGCCCAGCTGAGCCGGCCGGACAAGGCCGCCGGATGGCGGGCGCCGGTGATGAGCGACCTGAAGGAGTCCGGCCAGTTTGAGCAGGACGCGGACATGATCTTCATGGTTTACCGCCCGGACCCCAAGGCCAAGGACGGCCCAGAGCTGGACCAGAACAAGCACCGGGTTCTGAAGATCGCGAAGAACAAGGAAGGCCCCCGTGGGGCTTGGTACATGGTATTTGACGGGCCGAAGCAGACGTTTTCGCTTCTGGTCAATCCGGACGGCCGCTCCGTTATGCGGCAATTCTCTGCCGCCGGGAAGGCGGCCAAGCAGCGGCCCCGGCAGGTGAGCTTCTGGGGCGACGGGTCCGACTGGACCGAGGCCACGGCGGACACCGAGACGCTGTGGGATGACGAGAACAAGGGGGAGAAAGCGTGAAGATCGGAGATATTTTGCATTTGGAACCGACGCTGGAGGCGACCAGCGGGCTGGGCACTGTAGGGCCGATTCGGTCGCGGGTGATTTACATCCACCCAGCGGGGCGGTACTACACGGTGGAGTTCTGCAATCCCATCACCGGAGAGCGGTGGCGGGAGGCCTTCTGGCCTGAGCTGGCGCCGCATTTCAAGGCCGTAAGCACTGCGGTCTGACGGAAACACAAGGGGGAAAGGTGAAGTATGAGAGCAATCGCGATTATGAACAACAAGGGCGGTGTCGGCAAAACCGTCACTGCCATCAATCTGGCTGATATTTTAGCCAACGACTACAAGCAGCGGGTCGTGCTGGTGGACTGCGACGGCCAGGCCAACCTGACCAATTTTTACCTGCCGGGCATCGAGGTAGACACGCCCACCACGGGAGACATCCTGACCGGGGATTGTGAGCAAGTGTGGAGCGACAACCTGATCCCGCTGCGGCACAACATCCAACTGCTGCCCAGCTCCTCCGGGCTGTATGACCTGGACCTTCAGGCCATCAAGGACGGGGCCAGCGCCCCGGAGCGGCTGCGGGAATTTGTGGATGCCGCCCGGGAGGACGGCGACACGGACTGGATGATCTTTGACTGCCCGCCAGGTTATACGGTGTCCAGCGTGGCGGCTCTGCTGGCGACTGACGAGGTTTTGATCCCGGTGCTGGCGGACAAATTCAGCCTGGACGGCGTCCACGCCGTGGCGGAGCAGGCGGGCAAGCTGGCCGCCGCACGGCCGGGCCTGCGGGTCCGGGCGCTGATGACACAGACCCGGACCTCCGACGTGGTGACGGAGGCGGAGAAAGTCCTGGCGGCCATGCAGGTGCCGGTATGCCGGACCAAGATCCGGCGGACGGACAAGGTGCCGGAGAGCACGGTGACGCTGCTGCCTTTGCGGGAGTACAGCCCCGGCAGCAGCGCCGCCCGGGACTACCGGGCGTTGGCGGCGGAGTTGATGGAGGAGGTGCAGTGATGGGTAATACTCCTAAGTGCGTAGGATGCACCTATGCCAAACTTGCTTCCACCGCCCGGGTAACTGGGAATAATTGGCATTTGGGCGGCCCTCGGTCTGAGTTTATGTGCCGCCACCAGGATGCAGAAAAAGTCTTTAAGCAGGTGTGTCCTCGGAGCTACAAAATGCCCGGCTTTATCGGCTATTCGCGCCCCGGAAAACTAGTCCCCGCGATTAAGACTTCTCCGCGTTGGTGCCCATTGCGGGATCGTAAGGAGGTGCAATGATGGCGGGCAAAAATTTTGACATCTCCAAGTTTGCTGCCGGCATTAAGCCGGTGCGGTCCGAATCGGACACCATGATGGAGATCCCGGTTGACAATATCCGGGACAACCCCCGGAACTTCTACCCAACGCCTGACCCTCAAGCACTGCGGGCCTTGATGGACTCCATCCGGGCCAACGGCCTGTTGGAGCCGCCCACGGTGGTCCCTGCCGGTGACGGCACCTATCGCCTGATCTCCGGCCACAGTCGCATGGCTGCCATTAAGGCCCTGCGGGAGACGGAAACTCCGGATCAGTGGGCAACCGTGCTTTGCCGGGTGCTGCCCCCTATGTCGGAGGGGCAGGAGCAGGCGGCGGTGATCGAGGCCAACCGGCAGCGGGTGAAGTCCAACGCCCTGCTGGCGGATGAGGCGGAAAAACTGACGGAGGCCTACATCAAGCGCCGGGAGGCCGGTGAGCAGCTTCCGGGGCGCATCCGGGACTATGTGGCGGAGGCCCTGCAAGTCAAGGCCACCAAGGTTGCCAATCTGTCGGCCATCAAGAACGGCCTCAAGGTGCCGGGGATCGTGGAGCGCTGGAAGCACAACGAGATCCCGGAGGCGGCGGCCCTGCTGATCGCCCGGATGGACCTTGATGAGCAGTACCGGCTGCTGGACTGGATGATCGAAAAGTACCGGCCCTATTCCATCAACGAGGTGCGCAAGTTTTCCACTTGCTACACAATGGCGTGCCGGAGCTGTGAGCACACCGGCCGGATGTGCGAGAACGCGGAGCGGATGTACGATCATGACTACCGATACGGCGAGTGGCACGGCTCCAACTGCTGTCTGAACTGTCTGGACCGGGACACCTGCCCGGCGGCCTGCAAGTATGTGGAGAAAAAGCCGGTGGAGCAGCCGGAAGCCCCGGCTGTGAATCCGGCGGCGAAGGACCCAAGGCTGGACTACAAGGTGATGGTTCCCACCTTCTGCCAGCGGGTGCGGGCGCTGCGGGAGCAGACCGGCATGAGCCGGAAGGAATTTGCCCAGAGCATTGACGAGTTCCCCGGAACGTACAGCGCGTGCGAGAACGCCTCCATGTGCGGATCGGAGAAGATCGCCAAGCTGGCGCTGTGCTTCGGCGTCAGCACGGATTACCTCTACGGCCTGACGGATGAGTTGACCCCGCCGGCGCTGCCGGAGGGACAGCTGATGATCGCCGGATGGATGCCCGGCAGCACCAACCCGGCGGAGCCGGGAGAGTTTGCAACTTATGTGGATCTGGGTGACGGGAAGATTCTAAAACGGTTTTTTGACTGGGATGGCCAACACTGGATGATGCCGGGCGGCATCGAGGCACAGGCCCCCGTGGCCTGGTGGATGCGGCTGCCGCCTGTCCCAGCGGCAGGGAAAGGAGCGAACACATGACCCGATACACAGGGCGTGGAAAGCGCCGCAGCCGGGTCCTCCCGGTGCTGACTCTGGCGGCCGCCGTGGCTGCCGTGATCCTGCTGACGGTAGCGGCCAAGGGCGTGGCCCTATGACCGCGCCGCCGTGCACATACCTAACTGTTACGGGAAATCGCTGGTTTAACACGGAAAGATATGGCGAAAAGGCGGTCAGACGGTTGCAGTTGCGGGAAGAAGCTGCGGCGTTTTTCCTGGCATTTGTAAATGCCAACGTTTGTAAAATCGCGGTAGAAAATCCGGTCGGATATATGTCTACATACTATCGCAAGCCGGATTGCATTATCCAGCCCTATGAGTTCGGGCACCAGGCAAGAAAAAAGACTTGCCTGTGGTTAAAGAGCCTTCCCACTTTGAAACCGACAAATATTGTAGACGCAGGAGAAATTTTACCAGGTGGATACAGTGTAGGTGCGAGTGCGAATTATGCGAAAGATAAAAAAGGGAAAGCCCTGAGATGGAATGACCCGCGCACGGCAAGGACCAGAAGCAAAACCTTCCCCGGCATCGCCAGAGCCATGGCGGAGCAATGGGGCGGAGATATAAGGGAGGATAAGTGATGAAAAAATGCACTGGTGAAAACTGCCCCATGCAGATGGGCTATGACGTTGAAAAATGCGCCGCAATCGAAAAGTGCCCGTATCGCACGTGGCCCGTTACCATCGCCGATCGGATCCGGAGCATGACGGACAATGAATTGATCGGCCTCTTTTCCAAATTTCGGAGCGATGCAGAAATGAAACACATTGCTGGCATTTCGACCATGCCCGAAACTTGGAAGGAAATTAAAAAATGGCTTGAAACCCCGTGGGAGGGCAAGCCGTGAGCGAAGCTCAGAATGGAGGCGATGAAGGATGAGTAAGGCTGTTATGCTGAGCATCCGCCCCAAGTGGTGTAAGAAGATCGTCAACGGCGAAAAGACGATTGAGGTGCGGAAGACACGCCCAAATATCGCAACGCCGTTTAAGTGCTATATCTATTGCACTATGGATCACCCTTACATTTCTGTGTCCTGCATGGAACTGGACAAGCTCAATTATCGCACAAATACCGTTGGTCGGTGTAATGGCAAGGTCATTGGGGAGTTTACCTGTGAAAGAATCGCCCTTATTGCATACGATGGCGGCGAGTTAAGTAGTACAACAAATGCCGCCTTTTCCCCCGCGACGTGCTTAACTCAGGCAGAAATTATAGCTTATATCGGCGATAAGGGGCGTTGTTACGGCTGGCATATCTCCGACCTGCTGATCTATGACCAGCCGAAGGGGTTGGACGAGTTTACTCGTCTGCGTGAAACGAAATTTGGCTCGGAGCCGGTGACAATTAAGCGCCCGCCCCAGAGCTGGTGCTATGTGGAGGCGATGAAATAGTGGATTGCTTTAATCATTTATGCCCGTTTCGGGAAAATACGACAAGCAGCCTCAATAGATGCGAGTGTGTAGCATGTCCCAATAGATGCCCAAAGGATATGACATACAGCACGAGCAATCAAACGACGCAAACAGAATGGAACAGGAGGGTTGACAATGGCTGAATACATCAAGCGAAAAACTGTGATTGATCTAATCACACGTCGGTACGAAAATCCAGAAATCTGCACGAAGGAGATCAACAGTATTCCCGCCGCCGACGTGGCCCCGGTGGTGCATGGAGCGTGGCAAGTAACAGACAGATTTAAGGCCTGCAGCGTATGCGGATATGCTTTTGCTCGATTATTGCCAGACAAATACTGCCCCCACTGCGGGGCCAAGATGGACGGAGGTGCTGACCATGCGGATGATTGATGCGGATAAACTGGTTGATATGCTATATGACAATGAGTTTGCTGTACTTTGCCCGTTGGATGAAGTAAGCTGAGTAGTTGACGCTTGCCCTACTGTGGATGCCGTGGTCGTGACGCGGTGCAATGATTGTCGGGCATACAACAAACCGAAAACGGGATGGTGTGAAGTCCATCTTGACCGTGAACATCCGGACGATTTTTGCAGCTACGGCAAGAGAAAGGACGGCGGGGATGGCTAAACAATCCGCTTACTTACAGCGGCGGGAGGCGGAGCTGGACGCCACCTTCAACGCCGGGGCGGCGATGGCGATGCAGTTTGCCATGGACACGCTCCAGATGGCCCTCCACCAGACGGAGGGCTGGGGCTATGACCGGATCATGCGGATCACCCATAACTGGGTGGCCGTTCAGCGGGAATACAAACCGGCGCTGGACTGCCGAAACCCGGAGGCGGACGTCCGACAGGAGCACATGGATCGGGTGCTGGCGGAGATTATCAACGGGAAGGCGGAGCTGATCCGTTTCCCGGACAGATACCCGGATCTGAAAAAGATCAAATACGGGAGGTAAGGCATGGAAACTGAAAAAATGAGTTATGAACCAATAGAAATTGACCGCGTACCGTATATGGGCTTGGCAGATTGCAAGGACTGCCCGGAAAAACGCTCAACGGTCATTGAGCATCGGTTGTATGGTAATTCTGGCTGTGTGGCAGTTGATACGCATGTGGAATGCGCAAAACTGGATCTTTGCCTCAAACTCAAGCAGCGTTTGATGGAAAGCCTTCGGGATGGGATCATCTGCGGGGAGGGCGACAGTAAGCCGCTGGGCCTGAGCCGTGCGGAGCCTCCTGCCGATGACTGATCCGTTTGTGTGCGTCAGGCAGCGGGCGGGGCCGTTGGTCAAGGCGCTGGTAACGGACAACTACGGATATCTCCGTCGCTACGGGCCAGGGGCGGTGCGGGGCCGGTGCGGGCCGGCCCTCAGCCGCACCACCGTTGACAAGCTAGAACTCCGGCTGGCGCTGTTTGGCTATGACGGTATTTTTTACACGCTGACCTTTGACGATGACCACCTCCCGCCGGATCGGGCCGGGGTGGATCGGATCTGGGACGCATTTGCAAAGCGTCTCAGGCGGTGGCAGCGCGGACCGGTGGACTACTACGTTTACCGGGTGGAGGGTCTTCACGGTGACCACCGGCTCCACATCCACGTGTTTCTCCGGGATCGGGACTTCCCGCCGGCCGTGGTACAGTACCTCTGGCGGACGTGGGGCAATGCCTACGATGTGCGCTGGGACCGGACGCGGGTGCTGTCAGAGGGCGGCTACCGTGGGCTGGCGATCTATTTTACCAAGGAGATTCCGGAGGTGGGGCGCCACCCGTGGGGCTGCTCACGGGCGCTGAGTAAGTACCTTCCGCCTCCGGAGGTGACCACCTGCAAGAGCGGCATGGTGCGGCTGCCCAAGGGCGCCACGCCGCTGTCCATGCAGGGCCGGGACCGGCCTCAGCTGGGCGGGTGGGGGCTCTATGGGTATAGCCGGTATCTGCTCCCGGAAAAATAGCGCTTTTATTTTAATAACAAAGTTTAGTATATCTATCTATAGATAGCGTATCCTCTTGAAACCTACGGAATATCTACGGATAACCGCAAGAAAGTGAGGGAAAAGCCTTGATTCCAGCCAGAAACGGTGATAAAATAAGCACAAAGGACGGATGGTTGACTTGCCCGATCTGCAAGCGCAACCACCGACTGCTGAGGATCACAGACGCCACCAGGGCGAGAGGCCTGCCGGTCTACTGCCGGACGTGCCACAGCGAGGTGATCCTGGATATCGACGAAGGCCAGAGCGTCAAGCGCCAGAGCCAATGACTCCCCGGAGGGGGCGTTATTGGGTCCGGCGCTTTTGTTTTTACCCGGAGGTGATAGCCCGTGGCACAGAAGCCGCTGAGACCGTGTTTATACCCGGGCTGCTATCGGCTGGTGCCCGGCGGGTACTGCGCAGAGCACCAGCCGAAGCCCAAGGAGCGGAGCCAGGAGGCGCAGGCCTGGCGCTGGATGTACCAGACACAGGACTGGAAGACGCTGCGCAGTGAGCAGCTCCTTCGGGAGCCGTGGTGCCGTGAGTGTGCTCAGCATGGCATCCGGACGAGGGCCACGGACGTGGACCACATCCGGGACCACAAGGGCGACTGGGCTGTGTTCACGGATCCCGGCAACCTCCAGAGCCTTTGTCATCGCTGCCACAGCCGCAAGACTGCGGCGGAAATGAGCAAAAACAGATCACTTCGGCGGCGCTGATTGCGGCGGAAATCGGCGAACGCTTGGGCGCACGGAAGCCCAGGCCCGCGCCTGCGGGGTTCCTTGCACCCTCCCCCCCGGCCTGTTGAAGTTTTCACCGCTGCCGGAAATACCGCGGGCCCCCCTCCGTGCGGGATTTTTTCCCCACGGGAGATCTCGGCGAAGATTCGGCGGCAGTCCGGCGGCAATCCGGCGGCGAGAAAACGGGGCGGATCGGCGAGGCAAAGGCGCTGCGGGAGCGCAGCGCGAAGGCACAAAACGCTGCGAAAGCGCAGCGGGAATTGAATCACATGGCATAGACCAAAAGCCTGAAAGGCAAGAGTCAGCACGCACCGGAGACCGGTGCGCGTCGGCCCTTGCCTTTTTTGTTTTCCGGCTTGTGACCCGGCCCCTGTGCCGGTATTCATCCTTTCTTCCCTTCCCTTCCGGTCTCCGTGCCCTACCACGGAGGCCGGGTCATGAGCCGGAGCTGCCGCCCTGCCTGCGCCGAAGGCCTGCGCTGGATGCGCGGGGTATTGACGTAGACGCGGTGGGGCGGCACGGTCCGAATCGGACACATTTCCCCGACGCACACGGCGGCGTTCGCGCCGCAGCGGGTTTGATATCCTCCTGCGGCGGCCCTGGCTGCCATGCGAGGGTCGCCGTGTGCGCCGGGTATCACAACAGGAGGATCAGCATGGCAAAGAAAAAGACACCCGGCGGGACTGCCGGAAAGGACGGCGTCAACCCGGCGCCGACGAGAGACGATCAGACGGTGCGGATCGCAGCGGAGCAGCTGACCATGGTTCCTATTGACGATCTCATCCCCTACGCGAACAACGCCAAGAAGCACGGCGTGAAGCAGATCAACCAGATCCGGGCCAGCCTGCGGGAGTTCGGCTTTGTAACTCCCGTACTCATCGATTTTGACAACAACATCATCGCAGGCCACGGCCGGGTAGAGGCCGCCAGAGCGGAGGGCATGAGCGAGGTGCCCTGCGTGCTGGTGACCAACCTGACGGAGGCTCAGCGCAAGGCGTACATCCTGGCGGACAACCGGCTGAGCGAGACGGCAGTATGGGACACGGAGCTGCTGAAAATCGAGCTGGAGGGCTTGGAGGCCTTAAACTTTGACACCGGAATCGCCGGTTTTGACGCTGAGAGCCTGAAAGCCATCGAGGTGAACGCCTACACCCGGGCTGCTCCCGGAAAAGCTGCGGAGCCGGAAGGTAAGCACTTCTGGGGCGACGAGGCGGGCGAAAGCTCCGAGGAATACGAGGCGTTTACCGATAAGTTCAAGCGAAAACTGACCACGGATGACTGCTATACCCCGGAGAACATCTACGCGGCAATCAGGGATTGGGCGGTGGAGCACTACGGGCTGGGCGACGCTCAGATCCTGCGGCCCTTCTTTCCCGGCGGCGACTATGAGCATGCGGACTACCCGGATGGCTGCGTGGTGATCGATAACCCGCCGTTTTCGATCCTCTCCCAGATCTGCCGGTTTTACATGGAGCATGGTATCCGGTTCTTTCTGTTCGCCCCGGCGCTGACACTGTTTAGCATTGCGGCGGGCGAATGCAACTATCTGCCGATGTCCTGCCGGATTACCTACGAAAACGGCGCAGATGTGCGCACAAGCTTTGTGACCAACCTCGGAGACTGGAAGATCGAAACGGTGCCGGAGCTATGGCGCATGGTGGATGATCTGAACACTCAAAACACTCGCGAGGATGCGGTTGAGCTGCCCGGCTATACATACCCCGAATGCGTGATGACTCCCATTCGGATCGCACCGACGGCAAAATACATGGCCTTGCAGGTGCCGCCGGAGGACGCCAGCTTTGCCCGCGCTCTGGATGCGCAGGCTGAACAGAAAAAAACTGTTTACGGAGCTTGCTTCCTCCTGTCGGAGAAGGCAGCGGCGGAGAAGGCAGCGGCGGAGAAGGCAGCGGCGGAGAAGGCAGCGGCGGAGAAGCGTGCCCAGTTTGTCTGGGAATTATCCGACCGCGAAAAGGCGCTTGTAAAAAGCCTTGGGACGCCCGGCGGTGCCGTATGACGGTGCAGGAGGCTGAGCAGATCATCGCGCGGACCAGTAGCCCGTACTTGAAACGGGACATGCAGCGGTTTATCAGAAACCAACGGAGAAAGGAGGGCCGGAATGGCCGGGAAAAGACAGCCAACGGATGTGGTGCTTGCCAACGGGCGAAAGCATCTGAGCAAAACCGAGGAGGCGGAGCGGCGGGCCGGTGAGGTAAAGGTCTCCCCCGCCAAGACGGCCAAGCCGCCCAAGTGGCTGCCGGAGACGCTGAAAAAGGATTTCCGGGCTATCGGCAAGCGGCTGATCGCCTCCGGGCTTTACACGGAACTGGACGCCGACACCCTGGGCCGCTATCTGGTGGCCCAGCACCAGTGGCTCATTGCTACCGGCGAGGCAGAGAAGGCGCTGGCCCAGCGGGATCAGGAGAACGCCGACGGCTGGGGCAAGATCCAGGAGCGCTATTTCAAGCAGTCTCGAAACTGCGCCAACGATATGGGCCTGACCGTCACCAGCCGCTGCCGTCTGGTAGTGCCGGATACCGGCAAGCAGGCGCCGGAGGACAGCAACCCCATGCTGGAGCTGATCCGGGGAGGCATGGATCGGTATGCCTGAGATGCTGACGCTATACCCCGGCATCGAGGTACCGACGCCGGATGACGGCGCGGAGCTCCGGTACAACCAGACCGAGGTGGACCGTGTGGAGAAATTCTTCTCCATGCTGGTGTTTGGCCAGAACCAGTGGGCCGGTCAGCCCTTCCACCTTCTGGAGTGGGAGCGGCGGGCCATCCGGGAGTTCTTCGGCATCCAGATCCGCAACGATCGCGGCCAGTGGGTGCGATACCGCCGGTTCCTGTATGACGAGATCGCCAAGAAAAACGGCAAGAGCGAGTTTGCGGCAGGGCTGGGGCTGAATCTGCTGGTGAATGACGGCGAGAGCCGCCCGCAGGTGGGCATTTTCGCCGCCGATAAGACCAACGCGGATATTATCTACCAGTGCGCCAAGTACATGGTGGAGCACACGGCACTGGGCCAGCCGGCTCACCGGCCGTTGGCATGGTGCCGGGACAGCGTCCGGGAGATCCGCACCCGCTTCGGCGGCATAATGAAGGTCTACAGCAGCGACGCCGACACCAAGCACGGTTTCAGCTTCTCAGCCATTATCATCGACGAGCTGCACGCCCAGCCCAACCGGCGGCTGTGGGACGTCCTGACGGTGGGCTCCAACGCGGCCCGGCTCCAGCAGGCGGTGATCGTGCTGACCACGGCCGGCGATGATCCGGACCGCAAGTCTATCGGCTGGGAGATCCACGAGAAGTGCCGCAGGCTGCTGGCATGGCGGCGGGGTGAGCCGGAGCGTCCCATGGATAAAGACGATCCGCAGTGGCTTCCCATTATGTACGGCATTTCCACCCTGACGCAGGACGATCCGGACAAAATCGCGGAGCTGGACATCTATGACGAAGCACTGTGGGAAACCTGTAACCCCAGCTATGGCGTGACGATCCAGCCCCGACAGTTCCGGGATGACGCCCGGGCGGCCAAGGCCAGTGAGGCGGCGGAGCGCAATTTCCGGTGGCTCCGTCTAAACCAGTGGATCTCAACCAAGGACGTGGGGTGGCTGCCTCTGACACTCTATGACAAGACCCAGATCGGCCCCTCCGCCAAGGCGGAGCGGGAGGCGTGGGTGGATGAGCACCTGACAGGCAAGACCTGTTACGGCGGGCTGGATATGTCCCTGCGGACGGACCTCAGCGCTCTGGTGCTGGTGTTCCCGCCCCAGCCGGGACTGGATCAGGGCGTGGCCCTGTTCCGGGCTTGGCGGCCCCTTGAGGGCGTGACGGAGGCAGAGCAGCGGGACCATGTCCCATACCGGGACTGGGAGCGGGCCGGGTTCCTTACCCTCTGCCAGGGCGACATGATCGATAACCGGGACGTGATCGCGGCCATTCTGGACGCCAAGGAGCGATATGACCTGCGGGCGCTGGGCGTTGACCAGTTTTTAACAGAAACAATGACGCCGCTGCTCCAGGACGAGGGCGTGGAGATTATCGCCATCCCGCAAACCATGTTAGGGATGAGTCCGGGGATGAAGGAGCTGGAAATGCTAATCCGCAAACATGAAATGCTCCACGTCCACAACACTTGCGCCCGGTGGTGCTTTGGCAATGTGCGGTGCGCGGTGGACGGCAACGAGAACCAAAAACCCATGAAAAACCGTAGTATCGGACGCATCGATATTACGGTGGCGTGGATCATTGCCGTGGCGGCGTGGATCGTGAAAAGAAATCAGAAGCCGGATCTGGCGGCGGCGATGAGACGTCCCAGTTTTAGCTTATAACGCGGTCCGATTCGGACCGGAAAGGAGACCGCATGAAAAAAGTAAAGAGCGCTCTGGCCCGGTTCGGCCCGGACGTGCTGTTGGTCTGCGGCGCGGGCACCGTGGCCGTGGGCTGCGGGATGATCTGGCTTCCTCTGGGCGTGATCGTGGCCGGCGGGGCGCTGATCGCCTTCTCCCTGCTGAGCGGTCCGGGAGGTGATGAGCGGTGAGCATGACCAACAGGCTGCGGCTGGCCGTCAGCCGCCCACAGCAGGTACGGAATGACGTGACCGTCAAGACGCTGGCGGCGTCCGGCGGGCTGGCCGTGGGTGATCTGACCGAGACCACCGCCCGGAAGCTGAGCGCGGTGGACGGGTGCATGGAGATCCTGAGCAACTCCATCAGCAAACTGCCAAACTTCGTGATGGACGGCAAGACCCGGGAGCACGTGGACCACTACCTCCTGCGGCTGCTGAACGTCCGGCCCAATGAGGCCATGACGCCCAGCATTCGGCGGAAGGTGCTGGAGAACAGCCGGAACGAGGGCGGCAACGGATATGACTGGATCATCCGGGACACCCGGACGGGGATCATCCGGGAGCTGATCCCGGTGCCCTGGTGGCTGGTGCAGCCCTGGCGGGATGAGGCCGGGCGAGTGTGGTACACCGTGACCCATCCGGTGACCGGCACGCCTATGGTGCTGCCCAACGAGGACATCTGCCACTACAAGGCCACCACCCGGGACGGCCTGACGGGCATCTCGCCCCTGCGGCGGGCCAGCGAGGTGCTGGCAGCGGCCCAGGCGGCGCAGGCGTATGATCTGGCGTTTTACGCCAACGGCGGCCAGCCCAGCGGCGTGCTGGAGACCGACAGCGATCTGGGCGGCTGGGCGGAGGACGTCAACGGCAAGCACATCCAGAACGCGGACGGCAGCTATCAGACCCGGAAGGACCTGCTACGGCACGAGTGGGAGAAAGTCCACGCCGGACCCAACAACAGCCACCGGGTGGCCATTCTGGATCTGGGGCTGAAATACACCCCCATTGCCGCCACCAACAAGGACGCCCAGTTTGTGGAAAACAAGGAGGTCACCATCCGGGATATCGCCAGATACTTCGGCGTGCCCCTCTACAAGCTGCAAGAGGGCAAGCAGGCCTACGGCAGCAACGAGCAGAACGCCATCGAGTATGTGGTGAGTACCCTCCATCCCATCGTCAACCAGTACGCGGAGGAGCAGACGTGGAAGCTGCTGACAAATACGGAGCTGCGGCAGGGCTTGGAGATCCGCATCAACATGATGGCAGAGCTCAAGGGCGACACGGCCAGCCGTGGCGCCTGGTACACCAACCAGAGGAACAACGGCGTGTTTTCCGTCAACGATATCCGGGCACTGGAGGACCTGCCGGATGTGGAGGGCGGCGATGAGCGCCGGGAGAGTTTGAACTTTGTCCCCTTGAAGGACTGGGCACGGCTCAGCGAACAGAGAAACGGAGGAAACGCAAATGCGGGTAACACTTAACGGCATCGTCGCAGCCGATGACGATGTGGAGATCTACCAGTGGTTCGGCTTCGCGGCCTTTTCGCCCAAGGCGGTGCGGGACGCTGTGGCGGCCACTCCGGAGGGCGAGGATCTGGTGCTGGAGATCAACAGCTACGGCGGCAGCGTATTCGCCGGGTCTGAGATCTACAGCGTTTTGAAATCGTCCTGCGTCCACACGGTTGCAGAGGTCCAGAGCCTCGCTGCCAGCGCGGCCAGCTACCTGTGCCTTGGCTGCGACGAGGTGCAGATCTCCCCGGTGGCGCAAATGATGATTCATCTGCCGTCCACCTGCACAGAGGGCAACCGGACGGATCACATGCAGAGCATCCAGATGCTGGACAGCACCCGGGAGGCCATCCTCAACGCCTACGAGCTGAAAGCGGGCGGCAAGGCTGACCGGGCGGAGTTTCGGCGGATGATGAACGCCGAAACGTGGATGACGGCTCAGGAGGCCGTGGACTGCGGTCTGGCAGACGGTATCATCGGCGAAACGGCCAGTATTGCCCCGCAGAACGTGATGAACGCCATCGGCAGCGGCATCCGGGCACTGGGATGCGCCGGGATGCCGGACATCACGGAGCTGCGGGCCAGATACATGGCAGAGCAGCACCCCACGCCGGAGACGGCCCCGGCACCCACAGCATCAACGGGCGGTGAGCCCGATGCAGATACCGGAGACTGGCAGGCGCAGGCCCGCCTGGATCTGGAAAAAATCAGATTTTAAACGGAGGTAGCAAAACATGAACAATCTCAGACGCGATCTGGTGGATCTGACCACCCAGCGCACCGCCCGTCTGGAAGCCGCGCAGGCGGCTCTGGATGCGGGCAACCAGGCGGACTACGATTCCGCTATGGCGGATGTCCGTGATTTCAACGGCCGCATCCAGAACATCCAGGACCTCATCACCGAGCAGGACCGCCAGATCATGGCCGCTCCCGCTCCCGCCGGTGCAGAGGCCCACGACATGGCCGAGGAGCGCGGCCATGCCCTTATGACCGGCAAGGCCGTGACCTTCACCGCCGACGAGACCCGCCGGGCCGTGATGAACTCCATCACTCTGGCCACCGGTACTCTGGTGGAGCCCACCGGCGCCGGCAGCAACATCCGGGACCCTCTGGGCAACGTGGTCTCCTCCATCGTGGATCAGGTGTACGTCCAGAACCTGACCGGCATGGGCAGCTTCCTGGAGCCCTATGTGATCTCCGAGATCGACGCCAAGGGCGGCAAGGTGACCACCAACGCCGGCAAGGCCCGCACCACCAGCGCCGACCCCACCTTCGGCGTGGCCAAGATCAGCCCCTACGAGCTGAACGTGACCCAGTTCGTTGACCGGAACATTTCCCGCCTGAGCCCCGCCGACTACTACACCAAGATCTACAACATGGCCATGCGTGCCATGCGGCGCAAGCTGGCGGCTTTGATCGTCAACGGCGACGGCCAGGCTTCCCCCGATATGTTTGGCATCAAAAACGCCAAGAACGTGGCGGGCGCCGCGATCGCGGCCAGCGTGGACGTGTCCAGCATCGACGAGAACCTGCTGGATGACCTGTTCTTCTCCTACGGCAGCGACGAGGCCATCGGCCAGAACGCCCGGCTGCTGCTGAACAAGACGGACCTGAAGGCCATCGGCAAGCTGCGCAACAGCGACAAGCAGCGGGTGTTCAAGATCAACCCCGCAACGGGCAACCCCAACATCGGCACCATCGAGGACGGCGGCAACATCGTGCCCTACACCATCGTCAGCGATCTGACCGCCCTGTCTGCCTCCACCGCTGGCAGCGCTGCCATCCAGACCATGCTGTACGGCGATCCCGCCAACTACGAGCTGGGCCTGTTCGGCGACTACACCGTGCGGGTGGATGATAGCGTCAAGGCTGTGGAGCGCATGGTCACGATCCTGGGCGACGCCATGGTGGGCGGCAACCTGATCGTGGACAAGGGCTTCGTTATCGCGAATCTGCCCAAGTCCGGCGGCTGATCGGAGGGGTGACGGATGGCGGCGTTTAGTGACCGGCAGGCCAGCATCCTGAGCTACTGCCGGATCGACGATCCCACGCCGGAGGACCTGAGCCTGCTGGAGGGTTTCCATGCGGACGCCGTCAGCTACATGCGCAACGCAGGCGTGGCGGAGCCGGAGGCCGGTTCCGCCCGCCTGCCCCAGTACAACGCCTGCATTCTGGCGCTGGTGCTGGACGCCTGGGACAATCGGGGCATCCAGACCGCCGACAAGGCGTTTGCAGACAATCCGGCTTTCCGGAGGCGACTGAACCAGCTGAAGCTGACGGAGCCGGTGCGGTCCGAATCGGACACGGAGGGCTAAGCCATGGACGTGAATGCTGGAAAGCTGAATAAGCGGGTGGAGATCGTGCGGATCTCCACCTCCCCTGACGCTGACGGCTACGCAGCCCCCACGGAGACGGTGATCCGGCGCCCCTGGGCGCAGTTCTCCCGGGTCAGCGGCTCCGAGGCGCTGCGGCAGGGCGCGGACATGGGCGACGTCAAGGTGCGTTTCCTGATCCGCTCCGGGCATACGGCCATCAGCCGGAAGGACCGGGTACGGTACAACGGCGCGGACTACGAGATCGAGTACGTCAATGACTACGGCGACAGCGGCGAGTATACGGAGCTGATCGCCAAACTGCTGACGGCGGGAGGCTGAGTATGAGCATCAACGAGACCATCATCCAGGCGGTGACGCCCATCGTGCCGGTATGCGTTCCGGATGTGTACCGGCCCGACGCCGGGGAAACTCCGGCAGAGGTCTACTGCGTGTTCAACTACACGGAGTCGCCGGATGTGTTCGGAGACGATGAGCCTCAGGCCATTCGGTACCTGATCCAGCTGCACCTGTATCTACCGCTGAGGCAGACGCCGCTCCGCCTGAAACGGCAGCTCCGGCGGGCCATGCTGGACGCCGGTCTTGCGGTGGGGGATTATACCAACGCCAGCGATCTGGAGGGCCAGCACTACGTTCTGGAGTGCCGGGCGCTGGATCTGGAGGTGGGCTGATGGGCTTCACGGTCAATGGCTTGGACGAGTTCTCCCTATCCCTTCAGGAGCTGGCAGAGCTGCCGGACGCGGTGCAGGATGACATGCTGGAGGCCGGAGCCGCAGTTGTGGCCAAAGCCCAGCGAGACAAGGTGATGGCCTACGGCATCTATGACCGGGAGAGCACCCAGCATGTGGCGGATTCCATCAAGCCGGGAAAGGTGAAACTGAAAAAGGGCGAGCGGGTCATCTATGTCAGCCCCACGGGCAAGCGGAAACGGGGCAACACGGAGACCCGCAACGCGGAGATCTTATTTGTCAACGAGTTCGGCAAGAAGGGCCAAAGCGCCCGGCCTGCCGTGCATGACGCCAACGAGGCCAGTGCGGAAGCCACCACGCGGGCAGAGTTCGAGGTTTATGACAGGTGGCTGAAATCCAAAAAATTGTAAGGAGGAAACCATGGGCAACAAAGCAGTTAAAACACCTCTTGGTATGGTGTCCAGTTACTTCTTCCCCTTTGCCAGTGAGCCGGTTGGCACCCATCCGGTCTACGGCGAGAAGGTGGACATGGGCGCAGCCGTCAAGGGCTATCTGAGCCTAACCACGGCCTCCGGCGACATCACCGGCGATGACGCCATGCTGCTGTATTTCGAGCAGTTCGTCTCCGGTCAGGTGGACGTGGAGACCACGCTGAGCGATCTGGAGGTCAACGCCAAGCTCTACGGCCACAGCTACAAGGCGGGCCGGGAAACCGCCAAGGGCGAGGACAGCGCCCCCAACGGCGCCTACGCCTTCATTGAGCCGATCCTGAAGAAGGACAAGACCCTGGTCTACCGGGCCTCGTTCTTCTACAAGGTCACGGCCATGCTGAGCGCTGAGAAACAGGAGGCGGACACCCGCAAGAGCGACTTCAACCCCAAGATGAATGCGGTGAGCCTGCGGGTGATGAAGGACAACGCGGACGCATGGCGCGAGCGGCAGGAGTTCCCCACCCAGTCCGAGGCGGAGGCGTTCATTGACTCTCTGGCGGGCGGCACGGCGGCCTACGGCGTGACCATCACCCACATCGGCACCGGCACCAGCGATCCCGGAGAGGGCACCACCTATGTGACCGCCGGGCAGAGCCTGGCCATCGACTTTGGCACCAAGGACCCCACGGCGCTGTATGACAACGCCGTCAACGTGACCAGCAATCTGGCCGCGCACAAGTACACCGTCAGCTCCATCGCGGCGGCTCACGAGATCGTGGCCGTCTGGAGCACCTGATCTTTACCGCAAGGACGGCCCGCAATGGGCCGCCCTTGCAGGAGGTTTTTGCCATGCGATACGTTACGTTTGATTTCGACGGCAGCCCTCTGCCGCTCATGCTGACGGCGGGGGCGCTTTTTGATATTTATGACCGCTTCGGCGTCCATGACAGCATCCTGCGGGCCACCGGGGCCATGGAGGACACCCCCCAGGGCTGGATGGCCTGTTGTGAGCTGGCGGAGCTGCTGATGCAGCAGGCGGCGCTGTGGCGCAAGCGGCAGGGCTATACCGACCGCAAGCGGACGGGCTGGCCGTTACGCTCTCAGGACCGGGCAACGATCCGCACCGCCGTTCGGCAGGCCATTGCGCGGGGCTTTTACCGGGCAGTTCCCTTCGGAGAGGACACCGGGGAAGTCAACTTAGTTCTGGCGGCCCGGGAGGATGAGCAGGCGGAAGATCCGGAGCGGCTGCGGGTCGGTTTTCTGGCCGTATGCGCCGCCCGGCTGCATCTGGCCCCGGCAGACGCCCTGCTGCTGACGCCAGGCGAGTATCTGGACATGGTGACGCTTTTGAGCGGCGGAGAGGAGGGAGACTATGGCGGTCCGGCAGATTACAACTGAGATCTCGATCAAAAACGAGGCGGAATTCCGGAAGCAGATGAAGGCTGTGAACAACAGCCTTTCCGGTATGAAGTCCGAGATGGCCAAGGTCTCCGCCGAGTTTGACGGCCAGGCAAACAGCGCCGATGCACTTCGGAAGAAACAGGCCATTTTGCAGCAGCAATATGATCAGCAGAAGGAGAAGGTCCAGGCACTGGCCCGGATGCTGGCGAGCGCTAAGAGCGCCTACGATGAGAACAGCGATGTGGTGTTAAGCTACCAGCGGCAGCTGAACACGGCCACGGTGGAGCTGATCAAGTTCGACCGGGAGCTGAAGAACACCGACAAGTATCTGGATGAGGCCGCCCAGTCCGCAGACGGTACGGCGTCCAGCATCGACGAATTCGGCAAGGCCGTCAAGGACGCCGGGGATGAGGGCTCCGACGGCATGGGCCAGCTCAAGGAGGCTTTCAGCCAGCTGGGCGATGCGGCCAAGAGCGGCGATATCAACGGCGTTGTGGCGGCTCTGGGCTCCATGAAGGGCGTGCTGGTGGGCGGTGCTGCTGTGGCCGGGGCCAAGGCTCTGGCGGACGGCATTATCAACATCACCGAGTCCACCAAGGAGTACCGGACCATTTTAGGGACGCTTGAGACCTCCAGCAAGCAGGCCGGTTACACCCAGGAGCAGACCACGGAGATCTACAAAAAGTTTCAGGCAGTACTGGGCGACACGCAGAAGGCCGCCACGGCTACCGCCAACCTTCAGGCGCTGGGGCTGAGCCAGGAGAACCTGCGGGTCATTGTGGAGCAGGCCATCGGCGCATGGGCTACCTACGGCGACTCCATCCCCATCGACAGCCTGTCCGAGAGCATCAACGAGACGGTGCAGGTGGGCAAGGTCACCGGCGTCTTCGCGGACGCCCTTAACTGGGCGGGAACCAGCGAGGACGAGTTCAACGAGCGTCTGGCCGCGTGCGCCGACACTACCGAGCGGGCCAATCTGGTGCTGACGCAGCTATCAGAGCAGGGCCTACAGGCCACCGGGCAGGCGTGGGTGGAGAACAACCAGGACATCATCGCCGCCAACACCGCCCAGGAGACCATGAACGAATCCATGGCCCAGCTGGGCGAGGCGCTACAGCCTGCGGCCAGCTTCCTGCTGGAGTACGGATCTGCTCTGGTGGACGTGGCAACGATGGGCGTCAACGCTCTTTCGAGCCTGGTGGAGTGGTTCGACAATCTTTTCAACGCGCAGCAAAAGGCCACGCAGGCCAGCTTTGAGGCCATCGACAGCCAGTACAGTCTGGCGGACTATCAGGCCAACGGTCTGGTCAACGCCGGCGGCGTCATCGACTATGCAGCCGCCAAGCGGATGCAGGACGCCGGGACATTCAAGCGGGCCGCCGGCGTCTCCCGCGAGGAAGCCCTCAAGCGTGGCTGGAAGCTCAGCCCTATCAACGGTTCCCACGCCGACGGGCTGGATTACGTCCCCTTTGACGGCTACGTGGCGGAGCTGCACCAGGGCGAGGCGGTGCTGACCTCCGGCGAGGCCAGTTTCCTCCGCAGCGCTATGGCGGCGGGGCGGACGCTGGGCGGCAGCCGGCGGAGCAGCCGGGGCGTGTCCGATTCGGACACCGGCAGCAGCGGCGGCACGCCCAAGGTCTATGACCTGACGATCCCGGTGGAGCTGACCATTGACGGCGCCACCTTCGCCCGGAAGGAGTACAAGTACCGCATCGCAGAGGACAACCGCCGGGGCGTCTCTCTGGCGGGGAGAGGAGGCAGCCGATGACACGGCCACCCTATATCGTAGACGGCGTGGATTTCACGGACTACGTCAACCGCTGGCAATACTCCGTTGGCTATGTGTACCGGGAGGGCTCCAACGCGGCCCTGCGGCTCAGCGGCTTACAGCCCCGGGACTTGTTGGCCATCAAGACCCGGGTCTCCGTGACGGTGAATGACCAGCAGGGGCCGCAGCTGGCGGCGCTGTTGACGGCGGTGCTGAAGAATTACGTGCAGCTTACCTACTTTGAGCCCAAGGACAACGCCGTCCGGACGGCCACCTTCATGCCCACCGTGGAGGAGGTCAGCATCCCGCCGGTGCCCGGCTCCGTCCGATGGGGTAAGGGCTTCCGGATCACCATGGAGGAGGCGTGACAATGGCAGTCAACGAGATCCGCTACAAGGGCGTCAGCTACGCCACGGACGATGATATCAAGGTCCCCTCCGGGATCCTATACGAGGTCAAGGCCCTCCGCTCCGACAGTCTGGAGGCCAACAGCCTCACCGTCACGGTGTTTTCCAATGACAAGGCCATCATGGGCTTTGCCAAAAATGACAAAGTTGAGTATTTCCGGGATGGCCGCCGGGTGGGCGTGTACTATCTCCAGACGGTGGAGCGGGTCGGCAGCGACGCCTATACGCTCTCCGCTCTCTCCGCACTGGGACGGCTCCTCACCATGCGCCACGTGGGCGGTATCTACACCGGCCAGACGGTGGCGGAGGTAGTCCCCCAGATCTGCGGCCCGGTGGCGGTGATGATCGAGAGCGTATACGCCAGCCGCAAGCTGTACGGCTACCTGCCGTACAGCAACCCAGACACCAGGACCGGCAACGGCCGCAGCGCCCGGGATAACCTCTCCCAAGTGCTGTTTGCCATCGGGGCGTCTCTGGGAACTGACGAGAACGGCGTCATGCGGGTGGAGAAGCTGTGGGATGGCGTCTCCGCCGCAGTCACGGCGGACCAGATCAACGAGGACAGCTGCTCCACCGTGTACGAGACCCCGGTGAGCGCCGTGGAGATCACGGAGCACCAGTGGGTAAAAAGCCAGGATGCCGTCACCTTTTTTGAGGGCACGGCAGAGGACGGCGCTCTGGTGACGTTTGAGGAGCCCGCTTACAGCCTGACGGCAAAGGGCTTCACCATCATTGAGCAGGGGGACAACTACGCCATTCTGTCCGCCGGGACCGGCACCCTCACCGGCAAGAGCTACAACCACCTGACCCGCATCGTCCGCCGGACGGTGACGGAGGGAGCCGAGGAAAACGTGGTGCCGGTGAGCGATGCCACGCTGGTGTCTCTCACCAACAGCGTGGACGTGGCCAAGCGCATGGCGGACTACTACCGCCACCGGGAGACCATCCGGGTGGACGTGGAGCCCGGCACGGAGCGGGCGGGCAGAGTGGTGCAGATCTTCCACCCCTGGGACAAGAAGATGGTCCAGGCCTGCGTGGAGAGCCGGGAGACGGTGATCTCCGGCATCCTCAACAGCCAGACCAGCGCGCTGGTGGGATTTAAGCCGGCGCAGCCGGATACAAGCCAATATTATAACGTCCGTCAGGAAATCCTTGAGGACACTGAAATTGTAATCCCGGAAGGAACCACGTCAATTCATGCAGTGCTTGGCTCTGCAGGGGATGATGGGCAGGCCGGAGCAAATGGCGAGGCTGGTACTGACGGAGGATACGCCCGGATCAATTCCCGTGAAACAGGAACGTCTGTAGGTACACAAGGCAAAGGTGGGGCAGGAGGAAAGGGTGGCCTCGGCGGCAGCGGCGGAAAAGTTCTGCCGGTTGATCTGGATGTCTCCCCCGGCGATGTGCTGCACATCCATATTGGCTTAAACGCTGGGCAGAAAGAAACCACCATTACTTTGAACGGGAAGCTCGTCAGCAGCGCACAGGGGGCCGTTATGGCTGCTGGATACACAGACCCTACTACGGGGGACGTATACTCTGTTCCTGGCGTTTCCGGGATCGATGGCGCAGCGGGCGGCAATGCACAGACGACCACCGCTGATGCTTCCTCTGGTGGAAATGTTGGAGAATTCACGGGTGCCCATGGAACCTCGGCCAGACTGGAGGATTATACCAACACTGATAAGGTAGCGGATGGATACACGCAAAGTACAAACTCTTCTACAAGTCAGTATGGCACATTCACCGGTAGGGAAGATATCTCCACGGACAAAGACGGCTACGTCACTTTCCTGGGTCGTGAAAAGACGATTGGCGGCACGGCCAGTTCGTTTGCTGACGGCACGGCATATAGATTAGTGTCTTCTGATTCTAACTACACGCAGTACAGAAAGGGCGTGGCCTCCAAGCCAAATGTCACTGTTACTACGGTTACAAATACGCATAAGTACAAGACCATCCGTGCACGAACAACCTATGGCAACCTCGGAAGCGGTGGCGGCGGGGCTGCACAGGGGGCAAACGCCAGCGATGCTGCCGGTGCGAATGCTGCTGCGCCGGACGCACCCACTAAGCGTGGGAGCGGTGGCAATGGTGGCAACGGCGGCGGTGGCGGCGGTGGCGGTGGCGGTGGTTACGTAGCGATCACCGGAGACGCCGCAGCCAGCGCGGGCGGAAGAATGTATGGGCTATCCGGAGGAACACCAGGCCAAGGAAGCGAGGGCTCCCACGGCTCAGACGGATACGCCATTTTGTACTATGGTCTTATCAGAAAAAGCCCCACAGGTCCTCTGGTCACATCCGAACAAAAGTGGCTGCTGGATAGCCTGGGGCGAAGAATCATCGTATAAGGAGGCAGCTATGGCAACATTAGAGGAACGTGTGGCGGCGCTGGAAAACCAGCTGGCGGCACTGACCGCCCCGCCCACGGAATATTACACCATGGCGGAGACCGGTGAAACGGTGGACACCGCCGTACAGGCCGTGAAGAATGGGGCCTTTGTGGTGCCGTCCTCCACGGCGGGAAGCACGAAGAAATTCAAGCTGACGGTGGATGATACCGGCACAGTCAGCGCTACGGAGGTGACGTCCTGATGGTACAAGGTGATGCGTATAGCATTGATATTACAATCCAAAATCAGGGCCAGCCCCTCAGCGTGGAAGGCGTGGAGCTGGTGGAGGTCACGTTGCTGAACATCACCCGCAGCTACCCGGAGGAAGTCACTTACTCTGACGGGAAATTCCATTTCCCCATCACCCAGCAGGAGACCTTCAAGCTCCCGCCCATGTGCCCCATGCAGGTCCGGGTGAAGTTTACCGGCGGGGACGTGGTCGGCTCCATGATCCAGATGGTGGAGGTAGCCGGGGCCATCAGCAAGGCGGTGCTGTGATGATTACCTTTGACCTGTCCCCTCGTCCGGCGTTAGAGGTCAGTTTTGAGGTTTCCGTTTCCGCCGTGGGCGGGAACCCTTACACCGGAGATTATCGGGTCGCGCCTAAGATTTATACCCCCGTGACCCTGCCCACCAAAAGCAAGACCATGAAGGACGATGTTACCGTCCTGAAGATCCCCCAGTACGAGGTTTCCAACGAAGCCGGGGGAAATACTTTGATTATGGGAGACGAATATTATGGCGGATAAGTACATCAACAAGGTCATCATCGGCAATGACGTCAAGCTGGACCTTACCGGGGACACCATCACTTCGGAGGACCTGAAAAAGAACGTCACGGCCCACGACAAAAGCGGTGCCCCCATCGTGGGAACCAACACCTTTGACGCCGACACCCAGGACGCCACGGCGGCAGCGGCGGAGCTGCTGGACGGCAAGACCGCTTATGCCCGGGGCGCAAAGCTCACCGGCACTATGCCCAACCAGGGCAGCAAAACCTTGACCATTGCAGTGAAAACAGAAACCCCCGCTATCCCCATGGGCTTTCACGACGGCTCCGGCAAGGCCCAGATCGACGCGGACGAACAGGCAAAGATCATCCCCGGCAACATCAAGCAGGGCGTGTCCATCCTTGGCGTAGAGGGCACTTATGGCGGCGAGGCCGTCAAGGCCCAACCCAACAAGAACGTCACCCCCACTATGGCCCAGCAGATCATCACCCCGGATGCGGAGTATGACTATCTGGCACAGGTGACCGTGGCGGCTATCCCCATCACCTACACGGACAACGCGGCGGGCGGCCAGACGTTGGCGGTGGGAGCGTGATGGTATGGCGGTCAATAAAGTGGAAATCAACGGGGAGACGAAGCTGGATCTGACACAGGACACCGTGACCCCGGAGAATCTGCTCTCCGGGGCCACCGCCCACAATGCGGCGGGGGAGCGGATCAGCGGCGCAGTTGCTGTCGCGGAGGCATCCACCACCACGCCGAAAGCCCCCGGCACGGCTGCGGTGGGCACGGAGCAAAAATACGCCAGAGGGGACCATGTTCACCCAAAAGAGGTCAGCGACACCGACCGGGCAACATGGAACGGGAAAGCCGATCTTGTAGACGGCAAAGTGCCTGCAAGCCAGCTGCCGGAGATTTCCTCCGTCAAGACCTACACCGCCACCATCGGGACCACGTGGGTGGAGGATGAAAACACCGGCATCAAGACGCAGAGCGTTGCCATTGCCGGGGTCAAGGCCACCAACACCGCCACGGTAGACCACGTTTACACGGGGGCGGGGACCAGCGACGATTACGCGGCCTTTGTGGAGGCGGAAAACCAGTACCTGACGTACATCACCAACGGCTACGCAGAGACCTATGACGGCGGCATCAAATTTACGATCTTCGGGGATGCCAACACGGTGTCTATCCCCATTGTTGCGGAGGTGAGCTGATGGGCAGAGTGATTTTGAGCGGGGCGAGTAAAGGCATGACCAAGCCAACCGTAGGAGCGCCTATTTCGGAACTTGCAGTTGGCTCCCCAGTCAGACTAAGCGTGAATGGCACCGTAACTGATTTTCTGATCGTTAATCAGGGTATCCCTTCTAATTCCATCCTGTATGACAGCTCCTGCAACGGCACTTGGCTGCTGATGAAGAACATCTACGAGAACCGTGTCTGGCAGAGCGGAAATATCAACAAGTACGAAAGCAGCGACATCCACACCTACCTGAACAACACGTTCCTGAACCTGTTTGAGAGCAATATCAAAGACGCAATCAAGCAGGTCAAGCTCCCGTATCGCAAGAACAGCGGTTCTGGCGGCACTGACCAGAGTGGTGCGAACGGTCTACTCTGCAAGATTTTCCTATTGGGTGGTTATGAGGTTGGCTTCACGACCAGCGACAGCGAAGACTTCCCGGTGGACGGTGCGAAGCTGTCCTACTTTACGTCTGGGACCGGCACGTCCGCTAACAACAAGCGTATTGCGTACCTGAACGGCTCGGCCGCCGCCTGGTGGCTCCGCTCCCCGCGCGCCAGCAATGCCGCCAGCGTGTGGGGCGTCTATACCAATGGCGACTCCTTCAGCAGCAGCGCAGTCAACTCGCGCGGCATCCGCCCCGCTTTGATTCTTCCCTCTACACTCTCGGTCAATAAAAACGGGATGGTGATTGCCTAATGGGACACTGTTTATTTTTGCGGAAGGGCGAGGTGCATACGGCACCTATGCCCCTGCCTTCCGGATACACAAAACTGGCGTATATCCAATCCAGCGGGACACAATATATTGATACCGGTGTCAAACCGGATCAAACATATACTCTGAAAATAAAATTTCAGACAACGCAAACGTTATCGGGTGGCGTTGCAGTCAGTGACCAGAACTGGCAATCAAACGGCTTCGGCCTTTGGTGCAATGCCGCCGTATTTGGGGATCAGGCGATGCAGAACGCTCCATTAAACGGAACAGACCCAATCGAGGCTGTGCTTAACCAAAGCGGCCTGACCGTCAATGGTGAACAAATATGGACACCGACAGCGGCAACTTTTGCGGTTCCTGCAAATATGACGTTGATGGCGCTCAACCGTAACGGTTCCATTGCTGAACAGCTGTCCGGAAAACTGTATTACGCACAGTTATACAGCGGAGATAGCCCAATCCGAGACTTTCTGCCCTGCAAAGACGCCAGCGGGGCGGTGGGACTTTATGACCTTGTAGGCAAGCAGTTCTACGGCAATGCGGGGACGGGGACATTCACCGCTGGGGAGGTGGCATAATGGGCAGAGTGCTTATGAGCGGCATTGTGCCGCTGCTGAAAGCGCCGGTGACGTATAACGCAAATTTCGCGGATAACGATTGGGCCACGATCATTAAAGCCTGCCACAAGAACCAAGTGCCGGAGACGTGGGTAGTTGGGAACCAGAAAGCCATGACGATTAACGGGGCAGATTACGTTATCGACATTATCGGAAAGGGGCACGATGACTATGCCGATGGCTCCGGAAAAGCTCCCCTGACCTTCCAGCTGCATGACTGCTACGCGGACAGAAAGATGATGAACGGTGGCAACACCAACAGCGGCGGCTGGACGAGCTGTGACATGCGAAGCACACACCTGCCCGCCATTCTGGCGCTGATGCCAACGGAGGTACAGAACGGCATCCAAGAGGTGAATAAGCTAACCTCGGAGGGTTCCCGGAGCACCACCATCAGCACCACGGCGGACAAGCTATTCCTGCTGAGCGAGATTGAGATTTTTGGTAACATCACCTATTCTGCAAGCGGCGAGGGCACACAATACGCCTACTATAAGGCAGGCAACAGCAAGGTGAAGAATTACAACGGTAGCGCGAACTACTGGTGGCAGCGCTCTCCACGCATTGGCAACTACACGAGTTTCTGCGCGGTCAGCAACAGCGGCCTCGCCGACTACATCAGTGCGAATGATGTGTATTGCATATCTTTTGCCTTCTGCTTTTAAAAAAGCCGGAGGTCAATCCTCCGGCAGGCCCCACAGGGGCCGTGTCGAAATGCGTCGGAATGTGGGCCTTAAAACTGCAACTTTTAAGGAGTTAGAAATGGAAATTGTACAAATCGTAATCAGCGCCGTGACAGGCTCCGGGGTTACGGCCATCATTCTGGCTTTGCTCCAACGGAAGTGGGCCAAGGATGACAAAAGCGATGCCATCGTGGAGGCCCTGAAGGTTCTCATGGTGGATCGCGTCCGGCATTTGGGGCAGGCGTACATTGCGGATGGCTCCATCAGCCTGTCGGACAAAGAAGCCTTGGGAGAGATGCGCCGTGCGTACAAGGCGCTGGGGGGCAACGGGCATCTCAACACGATCATGGCGGAGGTGGAAGACCTACCGCTGAGAAAGGAGTAACCATGGAAAATCTAAAAAAGCGGCTGGCAAACCTGCTGGCGGTAAAAAGCCTTGTGACCATCACCTTGACGGTGATCTTCGCGGTGCTGGCTCTGCGGGGTGACATTTCCGGGACGGAGTTTCTGACCATCTTCACGGTGGTCATCGGCTTTTACTTCGGCACCCAGAGGGTCAACGAGGACAAGAACAGTTAAAACCGGTTGAAGAATCAACCGAATTTTGAAAGGAGTACATTTTATGAACAAAACTTTTGAGAACATCATCAACGAGGGCAAGAAGAACGGCAAGAAGCTGAGCGAGATCAACGCCGAGCTGAAGGCGGCGGGCGCGACCTTCCATCTGGACTACACGATGACGCCGGACGGCCCTCAGACCGGCTGGTCTAAGCAGGAAATGAAGGAGGGCTTTATCCCCGCGGAGAAGGAGCCGGAGGACGTGAAGCACCTCCACGACTACATGAAGTTCAACCCCGCCGAGGCCAACACCGAGGAGGAGGTCTGGGTGCCGGAGGGCCATTACCGCATCACCTTTGATGAGGACGGTCACGCCACCAAGGCCGTGAGAATCAATGGTTGATACGTTTGACTGCGCCCGTGCGCAGATCTACCACAACACCGGCAAGCTGACCCCGGCGCAGATCAAGGCCAAGACCGGCTGCACCCACATCATCAACGGCTATCTGTTTAACAGGAAGTTCCAGCCGGTGGGCTGGACGGTGATCGACGGCAAGGTCATCAGCCGGGACAAATACCAGGACTGGGGCGTGTCCATTGGCAGTGACGGGGTCACCAAGATGCTGACGAGCCGGGGAGTATCCTTCCTCTCCGGCGTCCCCATCCTCAAGGGCGGTTCCAAGCTGTACCGGGAGCTGACGCCGGACGTGGCCCGGTCTGCCGCCCGGACTGCGGTGGGCTGGCTGGCCAACGGCAAGGTGGTGCTGTGGTGCGATAAGACCAGCCTGACCCGTGAGCAGCTCCAGAACAAGCTGCTGGGGCTGGGCGTGGTGGACGCCCTCATGCTGGACGGCGGCGGCTCCACGCAGGGCATTTTCCCCGGCGGGAAGGTGGTCAGCAGCCGGAAGGTGCCCACGCTGCTGCTGTTCTGGGAGCGGTCGGCCAAGGTGGAAGATCAAGCCCTCGTATGGGGCAAGGCTCACGGCCTGCTGACGGACGCCAACGCCGGTGACACGGTGACACGAGCCGACATGGTCCGGGCGCTGTATCAGATCTGGGGGGATAACCATGGTTGAGATCCACGCTTACAGCAAAGCCGCCTCCGGGGGCAAGCAGCTCTCCGCCCATTTTAAGGTGCGGGAGTTCGCGTGTGGAGACGGGTCTGACGCTGTTTTGGTGGCTCCCCGGCTGGTGATGGTGCTGGAAACCATCCGCGCCCACTTCGGCGCTCCGGTGGTCATCCACAGTGGCTACCGCACGCCCCAGTACAACGCCAAGGTCGGCGGTGTGGCCCACAGCCAGCACTGCTACGGCATGGCGGCGGATATTTCCGTCAGCGGCCAGAAGCCGGAGACGGTGGCGGCCTTCGCCCGGTCGATCATGCCAGACTGGGGCGGCGTGGGCGTGTACGCCAAGAAGGGTTTTACCCACATCGACGTGCGGGAGAAGAAATCCGACTGGACGGGCTAAACATCTGAAAGGAGGGCCAGAAGATGGCAACATCCACGCGGAAACGCGCTCTGCAAGTCTGGAAAACCCATGGAGAAAACAAACCGAGAGATCCGGGCGCTGTTGTCATCCATGGCCCCGGCCCGGGCGGCGCAGGCCGTCCGGCTGGTAGGCCTGCCGCCTGACGAGGAAGCGGCGGTGCTGGCGGTGGACGTCCACGGCCAGAGCTGCCTACAGGCGGCGGCGCTGCTCCACGTCAGCGTGGACGGGTTGGCCAAGATCCGGCGGCGTGCCTACGCCAAGATTGCGGATGATATGCAGGGATGAGAAAAGCCGTGTCCGAATCGGACACGGCTTTTCTTTGGGCAGTTTGAGGGCAGAATACAGGCAGTTTCCGGGCAGTTTGGCTGTCCGGATTTTTTGTATCATTGGGATAGGAAAAGGAGGTGCGCTATGGATCAGCAATTTGCGATCGCAGGATACACGGGCTCCAGCTGCCTGATGTGCGCCATCGACGGCGCGGACATCTGGCAGGTGGACTATTTTGGCAACCGTCAGCAAATCATCGGCAAGACCGCAGCGGCCTACACGGAGCTGGAGGGCACCACTCAGCAGTACTATGACAAGCTGGTGGAGTTGGGCGTTATCACCCCGCCCAAGACGCAGGAGGAGCTGATGGGTGAGATGCAGTCGGCCATGAGCGACATGGCCGAGATCATCAAGGGCCTATCGGCCCAGGTAAAGGAGCTGAAGGAGAATGGATCTCAAACAGATCATAGCGGCCGCGTCGAAGATGTTCCCCAGCGCCGACCTGCAAAACGCGGTGCAGAAGGCGGAGCAGGCGATCAGCGGGACGGCTGACACGCTGGAAGGCGTTCAAAGAACCGCCAGGCGGCTGGGCATTGACCCCAATATCGCCAACAGCCTGTATGCCCGCTACGGGAAGACCATGCAGGCAAAGGCCCTGTGCGGCCTTCTGGGGACTACACCGGAGGCTTTGCGCTCCGATGCTAACAAGATCCTTGGCGGCGCACAGAACGGCTCCCAGGCCCCGCAGAAGGGGAAAGCGGGCGGTTCCACCAAATTCCCCCGGCTGAAATAGCCGGTTGGAATAAAAACACGAAAGGAGCACAAACACATGGAAGATCGTAGCACTGGTATGAGCTGGATTGCAGTCCTCTTTATCATCATCGTGATTTTCGCCATTTTCGGCGGGAATTTCGGCGGCGGCTGGGGCTGGAATCGCGGCAACAATCCCTATCCCCCGCAGGAGGGCTGTAACCGGGTGAGCAACTGCGAGATCGAGAGACAGGAGATCGCCGACACGGCCCGGACCCAGTACCTCATCGAGCAGCAGAGCAATGACACCCGTATGGCCATCAACGCCAGCACGGAGGCCATTACCTCTCAGGCCAGCCGGATCTATGAGCAGCGCCTCCAGGAGACCATCTTCGATCTCAAGATGGAGAACCAGAACCTCAAGAACGGCATCTTCACCAAGGAGCAGACCGACGCTCTGGCGGCGAAGATCTCCGACTGCTGCTGTGGCTTCAACCGCCGGCTGGATGCCATCGAGGGCCGGATGCTGACGAAGCCGAATCTGTACGGCGTAGCGTCCACCTGCAGCGGCCAGATTATTCCCGCATCCTGCGGCTGCAACGGCAGCGGCAACATCTGAGCAACTTTTCCACATCGGAAATAGTTCAGGCCCCTTTGGCCGGGTAATGGGCGGGGCCGGTGCCCCGCCCTTTAATTTTGAAAGGAGAGTATTATGAGTTGTAAATCTGCTTTGTACACTGCCATGCAAACTCCCACGGCGGTAGCTGTTGGCGGCGTCATTCCTCTGGGCGGCCTGATCCGGCGGTACGGCTGCGACATTGCCCTCAACGGCAACGCGGTCAACCTTGCCGGGACCGGCTATTATGACGTGGACGCCTCCATCACCGCCACCCTCACGGCGGCCGGAGCTGTCACCGTCACCCTCTACAAGGACGGCGTAGCTGTCCCCGGCGCCACTGCCACCGAGACCGGCGCGGCCAGCGGCACGGTCAACCTCGATCTCACGGCGCTGGTGCGGCAGCCCTGCTGTACTGCCGGTGCGGCTCTGACTCTGGTGCTGACCGGCGTGGAGGCCACCGTTGACAACGTGGCCCTGCGGGTCCAGCGGATCTGACGGAGGCGCGGCATGATGCAGCTGTTAATCGGAATGCTGCTGGGCGTCATGGCTGCCACACCTACCGGCCGCAGCATCGGCAACCAGATCGGCAACGCTGCCATTGATAAGGTCAAGGAGGCCATGAAGGCCCCGGCGGCCGGAGAGGAGGACAACCATGGAGAATCTGCATGAGCAAATCAAGGCGTATATTCCCAAGCTGGAATACAGCATCCGGGAGTATATGCGGAACCCTGCCACCCCTAACGCGGCGCAGGGGATCATGGCGATGGTGGAATGCCTCAACATGCTTAAGGGTGCCGAGGAAGCGATCTGCACAGGCCGGGAGATGACAAAGGCCGACGCGGAGGCGTGGGCAGCTCACATGGTCAACGAGGACGGCACCACCGGCCCGCACTGGCCTATGGAGCAGACCACGGCGCTGGCGGAAAGCATGGGCCTTTCGTGGGACCATATTTCCCCGTGGTGCTGGTGGATCACCATGAACATGATGTACTCCGACTACGGCAGCGTGGCCATCCATTATGGCGTCAGCACGGCGGAGTTCTTCGCGGAGTTGGCCCAGGCGTTCCTTTTTGACAAGGACGGCCCCGGCCCCAAGGCTAAGCTGGCGGCCTACTACCACGGCATCGTCAAGGCGGGGGAGCAGGGCTGACTGTGTTCGGGACTGTGTTCACGCATCACTTTATAACTGTTTCTATCCGGCTCTAACAGCCAGTTAAAAACAGCGAAAAACCGTTGAAATTGCAAGCATTACAAGCAATTCCAACGGTTTTTCATTTGGCGCGGAAGGAGGGATTTGAACCCTCGCGCCGGTTTTATCCAGCCTACTCCCTTAGCAGGGGAGCCCCTTCGGCCTCTTGGGTACTTCCGCAGGTCGATGGTGTTTTATGAAATTGGCGGAGAGAGTGGGATTCGAACCCACGGAGACTTGCGCCTCGCCGGTTTTCAAGACCGGTTCCTTAAACCACTCGGACATCTCTCCATCGGCAGAGGAGTTCTCCGGCTCTCAAACGCTTGATTAGTTTACCATAGATTGGGGCGGTTTGTCAACCGAAAACGGAGAATCTTTTTATAAAAATTTATCAGATGGAAAACGTTCACAATTTAAAGATGACTTTTCTGACAGGAACGGTTATAATAATGCCATCTGTCCGGCGGTTTTTGCCTCCGGCACACCTGAAGAATGACAGGAGGACCCATTTTGAAGAAACTGAACCAATGGATCGACCGGTTTGCGTACAGCCATCCCCGCTTCGGCATACCGAACCTGATGCTCTACATTGTTATCGCCAACGCAGTGACGTACATTTTGACGCTGTTCGCCGGGTCGGCGGCCCTGAGCTTTTTGAAATTTGACCTCTACCATGTGCTCCATGGCGAGGTGTGGCGGCTGGTGACCTTTGTGCTGCTGCCCTTTACCTATCGCCCCATATCGCTGTTTATCATGCTGTCCTTCTGCTACTTCGTGGGCGGGACGCTGGAGCGGGAGTGGGGCACCGCCAAGTTCACCCTGTACTATCTCAGCGGCATGCTGTTCAGCGTACTGTCCACGGTGATCCTCTCGCTGGCCACGGGGTATTACGGCTGGAGCCTGTCCGACGCCTATTACATCAACCTGACGATGTTCCTGGCCTTCGCAGTGATGTATCCCGACGCGCAGGTCTGGTTTTACGGGGTGATCCCTCTGAAGGCCAAGTGGCTGGCATGGGCGGACATCGCTTTGATGGCGTGGAACATCGCTCGGTCCGTGCGGTACGGTGCCTACGCCAGTGCTCTGGCCGCTGTGGTGGCAATTTTGAACTTTGTGATCTTCTTCTGGGAGGATATCAAGAGCATTTTGGGCATCCAGAGCCGCCAGCGGTCCAGACAGACCATTCAATTCAAGTCCGCCGTCCGGCAGCAGAAGAAGGCAGAGACGGAGCGGGGCTACCGCCACAAGTGCGAAGTCTGCGGCCGCACGGACGCCGACCACCCGGAACTGGAGTTCCGGTACTGCTCCAAGTGTCAGGGCTATCACTGCTTCTGTTCGGACCACATTTTCAACCACCAGCACTTCACAAAATAAAGCACACCCGGCGTGGATCATCCGCGCCGGGTGTTTTTCACGCTTACCGCTCCAAGACGGCAGCGTACAGCTCGTTTTTGGAAAGGCCGGTGTGCTCCGCCACCTCCTTGGCGGCGTCCTTCAGCCGCATCCCCTGCTCCTTCAGAGTGAGGACCTGCGCCACGCCGTCTTCCAGTGTCACCACGGCGCCGGTTTTGGGAGCGGCTCCGGCCACCACAAGGACGTATTCGCCCTTGGGGGCGTTCTCCTCGTAATAGGCCACGGCCTCGGCCAGGGTGAAACGCAGGACCTCCTCGTGGAGCTTGGTCAGTTCCCGGCACAGGGAGATCCGGCGGTCCGGGCCGAAGGCCTCCATCAGGTCATTCAGTGTGGTGCGGAGCTTGTGAGGGGCCTCGTGGAAGATCATGGTCCGGGTCTCGTCCTTTAAGGAATTCAGGTGCTCCCGGCGGCTTTTTTTATTGACAGTGAGGAACCCTTCAAAGGTGAAGCGTCCGGTGGGCAGACCGCTGACAGCCAAGGCGTTGACGGCGGCGCAGCAGCCGGGAATGGCCCGGACCTCCACGCCGTTTTCCGCGCACAGCCGCACCAGATCCTCGCCGGGGTCAGAGATGGCGGGGGTGCCGGCGTCCGTCATCAGAGCGCAGGATTCCCCGGCCAGCAGTCGATTCAGAACGCTCTGCCCGGCGGTGACGTGATTGTGCTCGTGATAGCTGATCAAAGGTTTTTTCACGCCGAAATGGTTCAAAAGCTTCATGGACACACGGGTGTCCTCCGCGGCGATGAAGTCCGCGTTTTCCAGCGTTTCCACCGCACGGGGGGTGAAGTCCCCCAGGTTGCCGATGGGCGTAGCTACCAGATATAAAATGCCTGCCATGGTCAGACCTCCTGATCTCGAAAGTAAATGACGTTCAGCTCCCCGGTGGGAGCGCCGGTATCCGTTTGCAAAAGAAGGGGCGGTTGAATGTCCACCCCCGGCTTACCGCCCCGGCAGCCCTCTATCAAAAAGAGGGAAGGGGCTGTGTCCGGTCGATTCTGGACGAAGCGCAGCCGCTTGGGTTCCATGCCCGCCTCCCGCAGAGCGCAGGCTGTGTCCGTCAGCCGTTCTGGCTTGTGGACCAGACAGAATTTTCCGCCCCACCGCAGCAGATAGGACGCGGCGGCGCAGATATCCGCCAGACTCGCCTCCGTTTCGGAGCGGGCAGTGCGGCGGGCGCTGTCCCCGGAGACTTTTCCGCTGGCGGGCGGGTAATAGGGCGGGTTGCAGACCACCAGATCAAAGGAGCCGGTGGAAAAATGCTGCCGCACCTGCCGGAGGTCGATACTCTGAAACGTGAGCCGATCCGTCAGGCGGTTTTCGGCGGCGGCCCGCTCTGCCAGCGCCACAGCCGCCGGTTGAATGTCGATCCCGGTGACGGTCAGTTCCGACTGCCTTTGCAGGAGCAGCAGCCCCAGCAGGCCGGTGCCGCAGCCCAGATCGCAGACCCGCAGTCCGGCGGAGAGCTTCGGCAGGGAGGACAGCAGAAAGGAGTCCGTGCCGGGGCGGAACAGCGTATCATCCCAGACGAACCGCAGCCCGTCCGGCTTCAGGTATTCCCAATGCTCCACGCCGTCACCTCCCATTGAACGCTTCTATTATTATATAGGGGAACCGCTTTCTCCGCAAGTCCCGGCGGCAAACAAAAAAACCGTCTCAGGATCGGGCCTGAGACGGTTTTATGTATCCCTTTAAGAATTATTCCTCGGGGACGATGGCGCCGTTGGGGCAGGTGTCGCTGCAAGAACCGCAGTCCAGGCAAGCGGCAGAATCGATCACGTACTGATCGTCGCCCTGGCTGATAGCGCCGGCGGGGCAAACGTCTGCGCAGGAACCGCAGCTGACGCAAGCAGAAGTAATCTTATAAGCCATGTGTACACACCTCCATTAGAATGTGCCTTCATTGTATCATACAATTTCTAAAAAGCAAGGGCGATTTGTTAAATTCTTACCAAGGAAAAAGAAAACTGTGAAAATGTCACAAAAACCGGAAAAACATTGGAAAAAGCAGGGCCTTTCGGCGGTTAGAGATATTGAACTGCATATGCGAACTATGGGGGGAAATGAGCGTTCACAAACTGTTTACACAAATGGTCAAAGAAAGTCAAAAATAGCTATTGACATTGGAAAAGATGGTGCTATACTACAATCAAACAAAGGTTAAAGATAGTCAAAGTCAAAAGACGGAGACGAGAAAGGAGATGTCCCCATGGGGATTTCAGATTTGATCGCCAGCTTTTTGCAGGATAGCTTGGATACGGCGGAGGACGGTGTGCTGGAGGTCCAGCGCAGCGAGCTGGCCCAGCGGTTCAACTGTGTACCCAGCCAGATCAACTATGTGATGTCCACCCGGTTTTCACCGGAGCGGGGCTACATCGTAGAGAGCCGGCGCGGCGGCAACGGATATATCCGCATCACCCGGGTGCAGGTGGACCGGCAGACGCTGATGATGCACGTCATCAACAGTCTGGGCAGCAGCGTGGATCTGGCTTCGGCCAGAGCTATCCTCAGCAATCTGGTGCAGTCCGGCGCGTTGGAGCGGGACATGGGTCAGACGATCCTCACCGCCGTGGGCGATAAGGCCCTGAGCCGGGTGCCCCGGGAGAGCCGGGACGCTGTCCGGGCGGATATCCTGCGACAGGTGCTGATCTTACAGGTGTGAACGCCTGAGGAACGGCACGCAACACAGTTAAGAAAAAATTTATATACAGTTTATGGAGGAATGCATTATGAAATGTGAGAATTGCGGAAAGAATGAAGTCAGCTTTGTATATCGCAGCAGCATCAACGGAAGAACAGAAGAACACCATCTCTGCCAGGCCTGCGCGGAAAAACTGGGGTATACCCAGAAGCTCTTTAACCGGCGGCCGTCCATGCGGGACAGCTTCTTTGGCAATGATGATTTCTTCGGAGATTTCTTCAGCCCCATGCCCTCTCTGCTGGGTCGGATGAACCGGATGCTGGAAAGCCCCTTCGATGATTTCTTCGACGCCATGCCCGCCATCGGCGCAGCGCCGGTGCAGGAGGTCAAGGAGGAAAAGAAGGATGACCTCATGAGCCATGAGGAACAGAGCCGGTTCTCCTATCTGCGTCAGCTGAATGCGTTGAAGCTGGAGCAGAAGAAGGCTATCCACGAGGAGAACTTCGAGCGGGCCGCCCAGTTGCGGGACGAGATCCACAAGCTGGAGGAGGCCCACAAGGAGGCCAAGGAGTCCCACAAGGACGGCAAGGAAAGCGCTTAACAGGCGCGTTCAAACAAAACGCACACCCCAGAATAAAAGAGGTATTGAATTATGAATGAAAATAAATTTACTCCCACTGCGGAGGAAGCCCTGCGGCTGGCACAAGAGGCCGCAGGCGAATTGGGTCACGGCTATGTGGGGACGGAACACCTGCTGCTGGGCCTGATGCGTGAGGACGAGGGCATGGCCCACACCGTCCTGACGGAGGCGGGCCTGACCGATGACCTGCTGACGGAAATGGTTCGGAAAAGCGTCGGCGCCGGTCTTCCCGGCGGCAATCCCGCTCAGGGTCTGACCCCTCGCGCCAAGCACGTTGTGGAGATCGCCATGGAGGATTCCATCCGGGGCGGCTATGCCTACATCGGCACCGAGCATCTGCTGGCCGGTATTCTGCGGGAGGGCAACAACATGGCAGTCCGTATTCTGCGGTCCGCCGGTGTGGACGCCCGTCAGCTCTATACCGCACTGATGAAAAAGCTCACCGCCGCGCCCAGAGCGGCCCAGAGCGGCGACAGCCGTACTCCGGCAGCCGGTTCCGCCAAGGAGGACGGCAAGGGCAGCAAGACACTGGCAGAGTTCACCCGTGATCTGACGGCGGATGCCCGGACCGGCAAGCTGGACCCTGTCATCGGCCGTGATGACGAGATCCAGCGGGTCATCCAGATCCTGTCCCGCCGCACCAAGAACAACCCCTGCCTGATCGGTGAGCCCGGCGTGGGCAAGACTGCCATCGCCGAGGGTCTGGCTCGGAAGATCGCCATGGGCGATGTGCCGGAAAACCTGCTGGATAAGAAGCTCCTGTCTCTGGACCTTTCCGGCATGGTGGCCGGCACCAAGTACCGGGGCGAATTTGAGGAGCGTATCAAGAAGGTGATGCAGGAGGTTCAGAAGAACGGCAACATCATCCTCTTCATCGATGAGCTGCACACCATCGTGGGCGCAGGCTCCGCCGAGGGCGCGGTGGACGCCGCCAATATCATCAAGCCCGCTCTGGGCCGCGGTGAGATCCAGATCATCGGCGCCACCACCCTGAACGAATATCGCAAGTATATCGAAAAGGACGCCGCTCTGGAGCGCCGGTTCCAGCCGGTGACGGTGGGCGAGCCCAGTCAGGAGGCTACGCTGGAGATCCTGAAGGGCCTGCGGGAGAAGTATGAGCAGCACCACAAGCTGCACATCACCGACGAAGCATTGAAGGCCGCCGTGGAGCTATCCACCCGGTATATCAATGACCGGTTCCTGCCCGACAAGGCCATCGACCTGATGGACGAGGCCGCCAGCCGGGTGCGGATGGAGCAGGAGGAACCCTCCGAGGAACTCAAGAGCCTGGAGGAGAAGATCAACGCCCTGTCCAAGGACAAGGACGCCGCCATCAACGCACAGGACTTCGAGAAGGCCGCCCAGCTGCGGGACATCGAGAAGGACTATAAGGAGCAGGTGGAGATCGAGCGGGACAAGCGCCGCAAGAATGATCAGGAGCACCGGGACGTCAACGCCGAGGACATCGCCGCTGTGGTGTCTGGTTGGACCGGTATCCCAGTGACCCGTCTGACAGAGGACGAGGGCCAGCGCTTGCTGCACATGGAGGATATCCTTCATAAGCGTGTGGTGGGTCAGGACGAGGCTGTAAAGGCTGTGGCCCGGGCCATCCGCCGTGGCCGTGTGGGTCTGAAGGACCCCAAGCGACCCATTGGTAGCTTCCTGTTCCTGGGTCCCACCGGCGTGGGCAAGACGGAGCTGTGCAAGTCTCTGGCAGAGGCCATGTTCGGTGACGAGAACGCTATGATCCGGATCGATATGTCCGAATACATGGAGCGGCATACAGTATCCCGCCTCATCGGTTCCCCTCCCGGCTATGTGGGCCATGATGAGGGCGGCCAGTTGACGGAGAAGGTGCGCCGTAAGCCCTACTCCGTGGTGCTGTTCGATGAGATCGAAAAGGCCCACGAGGATGTCTGGAACATCATGCTTCAGATTTTGGACGATGGCCGGATCACCGACTCTCAGGGCCGCACCGTAGACTTCAAGAACACCGTTATCGTCATGACCAGCAACATCGGCGCCAAGGCGCTGACCGCTGCCGGCGCCAAGCTGGGCTTCGATGCTGATGACAAGAAGGCCGAGGCGGACGCCGACGCAGCCTATGCACAGGCCAAGGAGACCGTTCTGGCCGAGCTGCGCCAGACCTTCCGCCCGGAGTTCCTGAACCGGATCGACGACATCATCGTGTTCCGTGCCCTCACCGAGCAGGACATTGAGGAGGTCGCCCGCCGGATGCTCAAGACCGTGGCGGACCGTATGGAGACCATGGACATTCATCTGGACGCCTCCGACGAGGCGGTGAAGGAACTGGCCAAGGAGGGCTTCGACCCCAAGTACGGTGCCCGTCCCCTGCGCCGGGCCATCCAGAGCAAGGTGGAGGACGCTGTGGCCGAGAAGATGCTGGACGGCACCCTCAAGACCGGCGATACCGCCAAGCTGGCTGTGGAGGACGACAAGCTGGTCGTCACCAAGTAACGGCTATACCAACAAAATCAAGGTCCCTCTGCCGCCGAGCGCGGCAGAGGGACCTTTTGGACCAACGCCTGGCAGTCGCCCTTGATTTGTTCATACTTTTCCGGTATGATAAATCTGTATCAGTTTTGATAACTTTTGGAAAGGAAGGCAAACCCTATGCCCTTTACCTTCAATTTCGGCGGCTTCAACCCCGGAGATTTCGGACAGGGGGGCGAACGCCCTCAGCGGGAGCGCAAGCCCCGGAAGCCCATCGGCACCCCTGTGACCCGGACCCTTATCAACATCGCCGTGACGGCGCTGGTGGGGCTGGTGTACTTCTATGTGGAGCTGCCCGCCCTGAACCCCCATGCGGAGGAATTCTACTTCTTCGTGTTCCTGCTGTGCGCCGTATACTGCGGCTGCGCCATTCTGACCTCCGGGTTTCAGGGCACCGGCGCGAGAGGGTATCTCGGCTTTGTGAAAAAGCAGTGCACCATACCCTTCTTCGTGGTGATCGCCATGATCGCAGCCATCGCCATCGGTTCCCTCACATCATGGGTGGTGCTGCGGGCTGGGGCATACAGCAAGCTGCTGCCCTTGACCACCGGTGACTTCGTCACAGAGGTGGAGGAGATCCGCTATGACCAGATCCCCATGCTGGACAGCGACTCCGCCGCCCGATTGGGCAGCCGGAAGCTGGGTGAGCTGGCGGATATGGTGTCTCAGTTTGAGATCCTGCCCAACTACACCCAGATCAACTATAAGGGCCGCCCCGTGCGGGTCACGAGCCTTGCCTACGGGGATCTCATCAAGTGGTTCACCAACCGCTCCAACGGCCTGCCTGCCTATATCGTCATCGACATGGTGACCCAGGAGGCGGAGGTGGTCCGGCTGGACGAGGGCATGAAGTATACCACGGCGGAACACTTCTCCCGGAACCTCTACCGCCACCTGCGGTTCCAGTATCCCACCATGATGTTCGACGAGCCGGTGTTTGAGATCGACGAGGAGGGCACCCCCTACTGGGTCTGCTCCCGGATCGTCAAGCGCATCGGGCTTTTCGGCGGTACGGACGTGAAGGGCGCCGTGCTGGTGAACGCCGTCAGCGGCGAGAGCCAGTATTACGAGGACGTGCCCACCTGGGTGGACCGGCTGTACTCCTCCGACATCATCATGGATCAGTATGACTACTACGGCCAGTTCCACAACGGCTTTCTGAACGCCTACTTCGGCCAGCGGGACGTGACGCTGACCACGGACGGCTGGAACTATATCGCCATCAACAACGATGTGTATATGTACACCGGCGTGACCTCCGTTACCAGCGACCAGTCCAACATCGGCTTTATCCTCACCAACCAGCGCACCAAGGAGACCCGGTTCTACCCCTGCGCCGGCGCGACGGAGACCTCCGCCAAAAGCTCCGCCCAGAGCCAGGTCCAGCAGATGCGCTATTCCGCCACCTTCCCGCTGTTGCTGAATATCGCCGACCAGCCCACCTACTTCATGGCTTTGAAGGGCGAGGACGGTCTGGTGAAGATGTATGCCATGGTGAACGTCCAACAGTACAATATTGTGGAGACGGGGCAGACCGTGGCCCAGTGTGAGGAGAATTACCGGAAAACGCTGCTGAATAACGGCATCATCGACCAGGCCGACGCGGAGGTGCCAGCGGAGGAGCAGGAGCTTTGGGAGACAAAGGGCACCATTGCCGAGATCCGCAGTGCCGTGATCGAGGGGACCAGCGTCTATTACCTCCGCTTTGAGGGGGAGAGCAGCTTCTCCGTGTACGTCAGCGCCGCCCAGGTGCCGGAGGCCCCGCTGCTGAACGTAGGAGATACCGTCACCGTCTATTGGAATGATGGTGCACAGTGGATCACCGCACGGAAGATCACAGTGGAGAACCGGGCCGTGTCCACACCGCCGGAGACGCCGGCTGAGGAGCCTGCGGAGCCGGAAACGGATCTCCTGCCAGACACCGGGACGGAGGAAGGCTCCGGCGGCTGGCAGCAGACGGTCATTTACGGAAAAGCGTGACTTTTCAAGGGAAACCGATCAAAACGAAGAGACCCCGCGGCGGGCAAAATGCCCGCCGCGGGTTTCTTGTGGGAACTGTCAAAATCCAAAGGGAAATTTTGGCTGACGCAGGGGCCGCTTTTCATTGTAAACGTTCACGCAGTATGGTATCTTTGTAACAACAACATAGGGGGGGGACTGCGTATGCTGGCTTTGGACTTTATCAACATAGGCAACGGAGACTGTATTCTCATTCGGGAGATGGAGGGAACGCAGCAGAAGTTTGCCATGATGGTGGATTTTGGCCATGACTGTCTGATACGGGACGATCATCCGGGAGAACTGGATCCCCGGTCTCAGCGGATCTATGCGGGAGATTTTCTCCGGGAACTGGGCGTGACCCATCTGGACGTGGCTCTGGCTACGCATTTCCACCGGGATCATATCGGCGGTCTTGGCCGGGTGCTGGATGTCGTGACCATCGATCGGTTTTACACCACCTACCTGCCTCCGGAGAACGCCCCGAAGCTGGACCCCTTCCATCCGGATAACAACTTGCCCAAGGCTGCGAGAAGCGCCCTTCTCTGCCTCCAGATCTTTACCGAGGCGCTGCAAAGCCACCCCGGCCGTATCAAGCAGTTTGAATTGGTGCCGGGGACGGAAACGATTTCCCTCCAGCTGACGCCGGACCTGAAAATGGATATCCTCTGCGGCGAACCGGCCCTGTACCGGCGGCAGAAGGAGGTCTATGATGCGGCCTTCAACGGAGAGCGGAACGGTTATGAACTGGTGCGCTGGGCCAAATCCATGAACGTGTGCTCTTTGCGCCAGCGGCTGTATTACCACGGCAAGGAGATCGTTCTGGGCGGAGACGCCTATGCCCATGTGTGGGAGACCGTGAATCTGACCCCCTGTGACATTCTGAAGGTGCCACACCATGCCTCCTTCGATTCCACCTCCCGGAAGCTGCTGGAAAAGCTCCAGCCCAAAACGGCGGTGGTGACGGTGGCGGCCCGGCGGCCTGACGAACGGCCCCATCCCTATGTGGTGTCCCTGCTGCAAGAGTACGTCGAGAATCTGTATTTTACCGACGCCGTGGAGATCCCCGGCCTAGTGGAGCCTCAGTTTCATAAGTCCGTTCACTTAGAAGTGGAGTGAGGAAGCTGTTTGAACGCTGAATCGCGTTTGTATCGAAAAAGCAAAAGCGCCGGAGAAAACTCCGGCATTTACAGAAAAAGGAAAAATACGGAGCCTGACCATTGGTCAGGCTCCGTATTTTATATTGGATGGTGAGATTACTTGTACATCTCGGGCTTTTCCATGGTCTCCACCTTCATGAACTGAGAGGTGCCGCGGGAGGCGTTCAGAGCATCGCCAGCCACGCAGGCCACATAGCCGTCCCAGGAGGAGGGGCCGGTGAGCTTGCCGGCGTGGACAGACTCCACCCACTTGCAGAACTCGATGTCATAAGCCTCGATGAAGCGCTCCTTCCAGTCGGTCATGATGGGCATGGACTCGGCGGGCTGGACGCTGTCCCAACCGGCGGGACGAGAGCGGCGGACCACAGCGTAGGGATCGGGCAGCTTCACGGTGCCGTTCTCGCAGACAACCTCGCACTGGATGTCATAGCCGTAGCCGTCAGCAACCTGAACTTCCACATCGATGAAGCAGCCGTTCTTGGTGCGCATCAGCATGACCTGGGGGTTGTCATAGCCCTTGTTGGAGTTGGAGCTCTGACGGACCTTGACGCACTGCACGTCCTCATACTCGTCGCCCAGCAGCCAGCGGCAGATGTCCAGCTCGTGGATGGCCACGTTGGTGACGCCGTTCTCGGTCTTGAAGCCCGGGCCCTGAGCAACGTTGCGGTGGCAGCACTTGATCAGCAGGGGCTTGCCGATCTCACCGGAGTCGATGATGCGCTTCATCTCGGCGTAGCCGCGGTCATAGTGACGCATGAAGCCCACCTGCACCAGACGCTTGCCGATCTCCTGCTCGCGCTTGATGATGTCCTCGCAGTCAGCGGCGTTCTGGCTCAGGGGCTTCTCGCAGAAGCACCACTTCTCCTCAGCCAGAGTCTTCATGACATAGTCATGATGGGTGGGGTCGATGGAGGTGATGACCACGGCCTCAACCTCGGGATCCTTGATCATACCATCGCAGTCATTGCCGTAGGACTTGATGCCGTACTTGGCGGCGGTGTCGTCAGCGGCGGCGGCCACATAGTCGGACACGGCCACAACGGTAGCACCGGGGACGGTCTCAATGATGCGGCGGCAGTGATCCTTGCCGATAGCGCCGCAGCCGATAATGCCGATCTTCAATACCTTTTCCATGTTAATAACCTTCCTTTTTTATAATTTAGATGGGTTTTCGTAAATAAAAATGATCTTAGTACTTCCGGACTTCCTTCAGGTGAGCCTGCAGGTCGGCATAAGCCGCCAGGTTCTCCTTGCGTTCGGACACCTCGGTGTCACCCACGCGCCACCAGGAGGAATAGCCGTCGGTCATGGTCTTGGGCAGGACCTTGATGTCGAAGAGGACGGGGATGTTCTTTACCTTCTTGGCATCCTCGAAGGCGGCCACCAGCTCTTCCATGGTGCGGACGGAGTAGCTCTTGCAGCCGTAAGCCTCCGCCACCTTGGCGTAGTCGATGTTCATGAAGTTGCCGAACAGACCATCCTTATTGCGATAGCGCAGCTCGGTGCACAGCGTAACGTTGCCGTGGCCAACCTGCAGGTTGTTGATGCAGCCGAAGGAGGCGTTGTCGAACAGGCAGATGTTGATCTTCTTGTGCTCCTGGCAGGCGGTGATCAGCTCACCGTGGAGCATATTGAAGCTGCCATCACCGCAGAAGGAATAGACCTCGTGCTTGTCGCCGATGGCCAGCTTCACGCCCAGAGCGCCGGCCACCTCGTAGCCCATGGTGGAATAGCCGTACTCCATGTTGTAGGTGTCAACGCCGGTGGGACGCCACATCCGCTGCATATCGCCGGGCAGGGAGCCGGCGGCGCCGATGGCAACGTCGCCCTCGCTCATCATGGCGTTGATGGCGCCCAGAGCGGAGGTCTGGGTCAGCTGGGCATTGACGTCCTGCGCGAAGTGCTTGGCGGAATCGGCGTTGGCGTCATTGATCTCCGGCTTCCAGCTCTTCTTGTCGGAGAAGGTGATGTGATCCAGACGGTTCAGCTCATCGATCCACTTCTCCTTGGCGACCTTGACCTCATCCTTATAGGCGGTCTGATAGCCCTCCAGCAGCTTTTCCAGACGGGGCAGGGCTTCCTTGGCGTCAGCCACCACGGGGACAGCCTCCATTTTCAGGCTCTGGAACTCAGAGACGTTGATGTTGACGAATTTGCAGGTATCCTTGAACAGCCACTTGGAAGCGGTGGTGAAGTCGGTGTAGCGGGTGCCCACGCCGATGACCAGATCGGCCTTCCGGGCGATCTCGTTGGCTGCGGAGCAGCCGGTGGTGCCCACGCCGCCCAAGTTCAGGGGGTGCAGCCAGTCGGTGGCGGACTTGCCTGCCTGAGTCTCGCCGTAGGGGATACCGAAGGTCTCGGCAAAGTGCAGAAACTCGGCGTGCGCCTCGGAATAGCGGACGCCGCCGCCGCAGATCATCATGGGACGCTTGGCCTTGCGGATGGCCTCGGCAGCGTCAGCCAGAGCGGCCTCGGTGGCGGGGCGGCGCTCCAGACGCCAGACGCGCTTGGCGAAGAAGCTCACGGGATAATCATAGGCCTCACCCTCAACGTCCTGGGGCATGGCAACGCAGACCGCACCGGTGTTGGCGGGATCGGTCAGCACCCGGAAGGCGTTGATCATAGCGCTCATCAGCTGCTCGGGACGGACAACGCGGTCCCAGTAGCGGCACACAGCCTTGAAAGCGTCATTGGTGGTGGTGGCCAGGGAGTTGGTGTGCTCCACCTGCTGCAGAACGGGGTCGGGCTGACGGCAGGCGTAGGTGTCGCCGGGCAGCACCAGCAGGGGGATGTTGTTGGCGGTGGCGGTGCCGCAGGCGGTGACCATGTTGGCGGCACCGGGGCCCACGGAGGAGGTGGCAACGCAGATCTGCTTACGCTTCATCTGCTTGGCGAAGGCCACGGCGGCCTGGGCCATGCCCTGCTCGTTCTTGCCCTGATAGATCTCCAGGTGCTTGGCCTCCTGGCTCAGCGCCTGACCGAGACCCACCACGTTGCCGTGGCCGGGAATGATGAACACGCCGCGGACGAAGCGGTGCTGGGCACCGTCAACCTCCATGTACTGATTTTCCAGAAAACGGACCAAAGCCTGCGCCATGGTCAAACGGACAGTTTTCATGCTTTTGTTACCTCCGATCAATGATTGGGATAGATGTGGTCATTGGCATCGGGCTTCCACAGCCACTCGTGCTCCTTGTCGTCGATGCGGGTCTTCAGCCAGGGATCGCCCTCCAGATGCCGGATACCCCAAGCGTAGCACATGGCGTAGCCGGGAGCTACCACCTGAGAGTGGAAGCCGTGGTTGATGACGGCGCAGCCGTTCTGCTCGGTCTTGTAAACATCGCCGTTGGCAAAACCGGCACCGAAGCCGTGAGGATAGTCGAAACGGTAGAAATAGACCTCCGGCTGGGGATGATGATGAGGAGGATAGGAGGACCACTTGCCGGGACGGTTCAGCACCTCACCCAGCACCATGTTGGAGAAGGGGGCGTTGTCATAGTCGAAGAAGGTCTTGATCTCACGCTCCATAGCACCCATCAGCTCGCCCTTGGAACCGGCGTGCTGGGTCTGGACGGTCTCCGGAGTGTACATGACCGGCTCATAATCCTTCTCGTTCAGGGTGTCCTGCATGTAAAGCTCGCTGTGGCTGTGAGCCGTCAGGGTGATCTTGGTGCCCTTGGGAGCCAGCAGGCAGTAGGCTTCGTGATGGAAGCAGTTGGGGCGGTCGGCCTCAACGGTCTTGCCGGCGTATTCATAGGTGACCTTGCCCTCGAAAAGCAGAATGGCAACCTCGCGGTCGGCGCTTTCGTAGGTATAGGTGTCGCCGTCCTCCATCACCAGCAGGCCCACGTTCATCAGGGTGCCCATGTAGTTGGTGGATTCGTCGATATAGGCGTTGTAGCCCCGCTTGAGTTCCTTGTTCTTATTGAAATAAGTCATTGGAAACATCTCCTGTTTGATGTCAAAAAGTGGTATGGAAACGCGGTGGGGAGGACCGGGGTCCTCCCATCGCGCGATTTACAGACCGGTGTGCTCCCGGATGTAGGTACGGCCCTTGATGGCGTACTCCAGAGGATTGGCCTTGGCGGGATCCTGCTCAGCCTCCACCAGCAGCCAGCCCTGATAGCCGGCATCGGAGAGCACCTTGAATACGGGATCGAAGTCCACGTTGCCGTCACCGGGGACGGTGAAAGCACCATTGCGGACGGACTGCAGGAAGGACCAGTTGTTCTTGCGGGCTTCCTCCACCACGGGCAGACGCATATCCTTCAGATGGACGTGGCCCACGCGGTCCACATACTTCTTCAGCATGGCCAGGGGGTCCTCGCCGGCGAAGGTGAAGTGGCCGGTATCATAGCAGAGGAACACATACCGGGGATCGGTGCTGGACATCATGCGGTCGGTCTCCTCGCTGGTCTGGACCACGGTGCCCATGTGATGATGGAAGCACAGCTTGAAGCCACGCTCGGAAGCGATCTGGCCCAGACGGTTCAGACCCTTGCAGAAGCGATCCCACTCCTCATCGTTCATGACATGCTTGTGGCCGCCGGTGAGGATGGGCACGTCCACCTTGCCCTGGATAGAGTAGCTCTGCTCGGAGACGTTGATGTGATTTGCGCCGACAGCCTCCAGGAAGTCCAGGTTGGCGATGAAGTCCTTCTCCTCTTCCTCCATGGAACGGGTCAGGATGAAGGAAGAATACCAGCGGCTGGCGATGCGCATACCGCGCAGGTCCAGAGCCTTCTTCAGCTCGGCAGGGTCGGTGGGATACTTGTTGCCGATCTCGCAGCCGGTGAAGCCGGCCAGAGCCATCTCGCTGACGGTCTGCTGGAAGGTGTTCTCGGCACCCAGCTCCGGCATATCGTCATTGCACCAGCCGATGGGAGCAATACCCAGGGAAACAGTTTTCGGATCAAACATAAAACGTCCTCCTTATGAATATTTAGGATCATTATTTGGATAAGCGTACAAATAGAAAATGGTTTGCGGGGAAAAGGTTGGCGAAAGCGCAAACGGATTTTTCTGTGTCCGTTAACAGATATGCGGGAACTACATCCGCAAGAAAACGATTTCGCTTGTTATCAAGATAGCACGGTTCCCGAAAAAAATCAACGCTTTCCCACGGCAAAACCAGATTTTTTCCGAAAGTGCCAAAGGTGGGCTGTTTTTTTTATTGCTTTTAGAGAATGGCGGGGGACCGTGTGCTGTTCCGGCGCATAGAATGGAACGCGCAGACGCGCGAACCTGAGCGATTTTAAGGAGGCTTGTTTTATGCCCACATCCTTTCAGAATATGGCGACCCTCACCTATACCGGCGGCACCGTCAATTCCAACATTGTCACCGGGGAGCTGAGGGAGGTCCTGACCGCCGCAAAAACGGCGGTGCGGGAGAATTACGAACCGGGCGGGACGGTCACGTATGTGGTCAGCCTTACCAACAGCGGCATCACGCCCCTGACGGGCCTGACCATTTCCGACAATCTGTGCGGCTACACCTTTGGCGGAGCGACTCTGTATCCTCTGGCCTATTTGCCGGGCAGCGTTCGGTACTATGTAAACGGCGCGCTGCAAGCCGCTCCGGTCGTTAACGCCGGACCGCCCATGACCGTCACCGGCATCACGGTCCCGGCGGGGGGCAGCGCCCTTGTGATCTATGAGACGGAGGTGACCCGCTACGCGCCGCTGGCAGCGGAGTCCAGCGTTGTCAACACCGTCACCGTGACCGGCGGCGGGCTGGCCGCACCTGTGACGGCGGAGGAGACAGTTGGCGTGGTGAGCAGCCCGAGACTGTCCATTACCAAGGGGCTGAATCCCACGGTGGTGGCGGAGAACGGCCGGATCACCTACACCTTTACCATCCAGAACACCGGCAATACCCCCGTCACCGCAACGGACGACGTGATCCTCCGGGATACCTTCGATCCGGTTCTCAACGGTCTCACGGTGACCTACAACGGTGCACCCTGGACTGCCGGTACGCAGTACACCTATGACGGGACCACCGGCCTGTTCGCCACAACGGCGGGGCAGATCACCGTTCCCGCAGCAACGTATACGCAGGACCCGGTGACCGGGGCGTGGACTGTGACCCCCGGCGTCAGCGAACTGATCGTCACCGGCACGGTGTAAGCACCGGTCAAGGACAAAAGGGAGGGCGAAGGCCCTCCTTTTTGCACCGTGTTCGACAGAAAAATGATTGACAAGCGCGGACGCACATGGTACGATTTGACCTAATTTGTTGAATCAGGTCTTTTTTGAATACAAAATGAGCAAAGGCGTTCATTTTCAGCGGGAGCATGGCTCCCGTTGGAAGTGGACGCCTTTTTTGTTGCAGAACGGGCTGGCGGTTGGAAAAGAATCGCCGCAGAGCGCAAAACAGGACAGGAGACCAGACCAGCAGCCTCCAATGTGTGAGCATGACGGAGAATAAGTCTCGGAAAACCATGATTTTTTCTGTTTTACATATTGTAAATTCATAAAAAGGTGTGCTATAACAGTTGCATCAAAAAATGAGGGGGCCTGGATCGCCGGGCATGCATACGGAAACCATAACGGAAAGGCGGAGACAATATGCAGTATTCGGTTGAGGAGATCAAGCAGTATGCGGCGGAGGAGGACGTGAAGTTCATCCGCATGGCCTTCTGCGACGCGGCGGGCCGCCAGAAAAATATCGCCATTATGCCGGAGGAACTGGGCCGGGCCTTCCAGTACGGTATTGCCATCGACGGCTCCGCCATTCCCGGCTTCGGTGGGGAGGTCCACTCTGATCTGCTGCTGCGCCCGGATCCGTCCACCCTCTGTGTGCTGCCCTGGCGGCCGGAGCATGGACGGGTGGTGCGGATGTTCTGCGCCGTGACCCAGCCAGACGGCACCGTCATCGGCGCGGACGCCCGGAGCCTGTTGAAAAAAACGGTAGAGGACGCCAAAAAGGCCGGATTGACTTTTGCCTTCGGAACGGAGATGGAATTCTATCTGTTCCGGCTGGACGAGGACGGCGAGCCTACCAAAATTCCCTATGACCGTGCCGGTTACATGGACATTGCCCCGGCAGACAAGGGGGAGAATGTCCGCCGGGAGGCCTGCCTGACGCTGGAGCGCATGGGCATCCGGCCGGAAAGCTCTCACCATGAGGAGGGCCCCGGCCAGAACGAAATTGATTTCCGCTATGCGGACCCGGTCACTGCGGCGGATAACGCCGTGACCTTCCGGGCGGCTGTGGATACGGTGGCGGCCCGGAACGGGCTGTATGCCGATTTCGGACCCAAGCCTCTGGCAGACAAGGCGGGCAACGGAATGCACATCAACTTCTCCGCTGTCAGCGAGGATAAGCGGGACGTGATGCCCCAGGTCCTTGCCGGGGTGCTGGCCCATGTGGAGGCCATGACGGCGTTCCTGAACCCCACGGAGGAATCCTACCGCCGCTTTGGAAGCTGGAAGGCACCCGGCTATCTTTCCTGGTCCGCTGAGAACCGCTCTCAGCTCATCCGGGTCCCGGCGGCGGTGGGGGAATACCGGCGGGCGGAACTGCGGTCTCCGGACCCGCTGTGCAACCCGTATCTGGCCTTTGTTCTGCTGATTCGGGCGGGAATGGAGGGCGTTGCTCACAACATGCAGCTGCCGCCTGCTGCGGATCTGAACCTTTACACGGCACCGGAGGAGATCCGGGCCCGGTACCGCAGACTGCCGGAGACCTGGGCGGAGGCCAAGGCAGCGGCCGCCGCCAGTGATTTTATCAAAGAACATCTTCCTGCAGCGATCATCCAATACTATACCTGACCGCTCAGAAAGCACGCGGTAAAAAACACAGAAAAGGAGGGGGACAACGATGGAGCTTGGCCATGCGTACAGCGTTCTGGTGGTGTCCGCCTCCGCAAAATTCAATGAATCCGTCCGGAGCCTTCTGCCGGAGCGGTTCTATTGGCCGGTCATGGTGCTGGCGGACGCCGCCGGTGCCCGCCGGGAGCTGCTGGAAAACAGCTACGATCTGGTGGTGATCAACACGCCGCTGCCGGATGAGTTCGGCACCCGACTGGCGCAGGATATCTGCCAGCACAGCGCCGCCGGGGTACTGCTGCTGGTGAAGGCAGAGCATTTTCCGGATATTGACGGACGGCTGACGCCACAGGGCGTTCTGGTGCTGTCCAAGCCTATGTCGACCCAGCTGTTTACCCAATCCCTGCGGCTGCTGTGCGGTACCCGGGAGCGTTTGCGGGGGCTGGAAAAGAAGAATGCCACCATTGAGGAAAAAATGGAGGAGATCCGCCTTGTGAACCGGGCCAAGTGGCTGCTGATCGGGGAACTGAATATGACGGAGCAGGAGGCCCACCGATACATCGAAAAGCAGGCGATGGATCGCTGTGTGACGAAGCGGGCCGTGGCGGAGCAGATCTTGTCGACTTATAAATAAAAACTGCCAAAGCGGGACTGCGTAGACAGAACGTGAAATTTTCGGAGGAGGACGTATGACGAAATATATTTTTGTGACCGGCGGCGTGGTATCCGGGTTGGGTAAGGGCATTACTGCGGCGTCTCTGGGCCGCCTTTTAAAGACAAGAGGGCTGAAGGTGGCCGCTCAGAAGCTGGACCCCTACATCAATGTAGACCCCGGCACCATGAGCCCCTATCAGCACGGCGAGGTCTACGTCACCGAGGACGGCGCGGAAACGGATCTGGATCTGGGTCACTATGAGCGGTTCATCGACGAGGATCTGAACAAATACTCCAACCTCACCACCGGTAAGGTGTACTGGAACGTTCTGAACAAGGAGCGCCGGGGGGAGTATCTGGGCTCCACCGTGCAGGTGATCCCCCACATCACCAATGAGATCAAGGAATTTGTCTATCGGGTGGGTAAGCAAACGGACGCCGACGTGGTCATCACCGAGATCGGCGGCACCATCGGCGATATTGAGTCCCAGCCCTTTCTGGAGGCTGTCCGGCAGATCTCTCTGGAGGTGGGCCGGGAGAACAGCCTCTTTATCCATGTGACGTTGGTGCCCTTCCTCCAGGGCTCCGATGAGCACAAGTCCAAGCCCACCCAGCACTCTGTCAAGGAGCTTCAGGGCATGGGGATCAATCCCAACCTCATTGTCCTCCGGTGCGACGAGCCGCTGGAGCCTTCTATTTTCCAGAAAATCTCCATGTTCTGCAATGTAAAGCCCGACTGCGTCATTGAGAACATCACGCTGCCCTGTTTGTATGAAGCGCCGCTGATGCTGGAGCAGTCCAACTTTTCCTCTGTGGTCTGCCGGGAGTTGGGCATCGACGCCCCGGCCCCGGAGCTGACGGAGTGGGAACACATGGTGGAGCGGATCAAACATGCGGACAGACGTGTGACCATCGGTCTGGTGGGCAAATACGTTCAGCTTCATGACGCCTATCTCTCCGTGGCAGAGGCACTGCGCCATGCGGGCTATGCTCTGGGGGCTGAGGTGGACATCCGCTGGATCGACTCCGAGACCATTACGGAAAGCGATGCGGAGGCGGTTTTGGGCGCGTTGGACGGCATCATCGTCCCCGGCGGCTTCGGTCAGCGGGGGATCAACGGCATGATCCTGACGGCGAAATACGCCCGGGAGCACCATGTTCCCTATTTCGGCATCTGCCTGGGAATGCAGATCGCTGTGATCGAATATGCCCGCCACGCCGCTGGGATCGCCGACGCGGATTCCGGCGAGTTCAACGAACTGTGCGAAAACAAGGTCATCGACTTCATGCCGGGACAGAGCGACGAGATCGACAAGGGCGGCACGCTGCGGCTGGGGGCCTATCCCTGTGTGATCCGGCCCGGCACCACCATGGAGCGGTGCTACGGCACGCTGGAGATCTCCGAACGTCATCGCCACCGCTACGAATTCAACAACGACTACCGGGAGGCCCTCACCTCCGCGGGACTGGTCCTCTCCGGGCTGTCCCCCGATGGGCGGCTGGTGGAGACGGTGGAGCTGACGGACCAGCCGTTCTTTGTGGGCGTTCAGTATCACCCGGAATTCAAGTCCCGGCCCAACCATGCTCATCCGCTGTTCAAGGGCTTTGTCCAGGCGGCGCTGGAGCGTGAAAACGCATAAAGCCGCAATATCTGAATCGTTATTTTTCAGGAGGTCTCTATGGCATCACAAATCGTTTTAGTTCTCGATTTCGGAGGTCAGTATAATCAGCTCATCGCCCGGCGGGTCCGGGAATGCAGCGTATACTGCGAGGTCAAGCCCTACACCACCCCGGTGGCGGAGATCAAGGCGATGGCCCCCATCGGCATTATCTTTACCGGCGGGCCCAACAGTGTGTACGATCCCGTGTCCCCGCAGGCAGACCCGGAGATTTTCAAGCTGGGGATCCCCATTCTGGGCATTTGCTACGGCTGTCAGCTCATCGCCCACAATCTGGGCGGCCGGGTGACGGCGGCTACGGCGGATTCCGCCCGGGAGTACGGCAAGACGGAGACCTATTTCAGAACCGACTGCAAGCTGTTCAAGGGCCTGCCTGCCGAGAGCGTTACCTGGATGAGCCACGGCGACTATATGGAGAAGGTGCCGGAGGGTTTTGAACTGGTGGCCCATTCCGACGCCTGTCCCAATGTGGCCATCTGTGACGAGCGCCGGGGCTTTTACGGCGTCCAGTTCCACCCGGAGGTGAATCACACCGCCTACGGCACCGCCATGCTCCGCAACTTCCTCTATGAGGTCTGCGGCGCAAAGGGGCAGTGGACCATGGGGGATTATAAGGATGTTGCCATCCGTCAGATCCGGGAAAAGGTGGGGGACGGCAAGGTACTGCTGGCCCTCTCCGGCGGCGTGGATTCCTCTGTGGCGGCGGCGCTGATAGCGGAGGCCGTAGGCAATCAACTGACATGCGTATTTGTGGACCACGGCCTCATGCGTCTCAACGAGGGAGACGAGGTAGAGGAGGCCTTCAGAAAGTGGGACATCAACTTCGTCCGGGTCAACGCGGAGAAGCTGTTTTTGAGCAAGCTGGCCGGCGTCAGTGAGCCGGAGCGCAAACGGAAGATCATCGGCGAGGAATTCATCCGGGTCTTTGAGGCGGAAGCAAAAAAAATCGGCCAGGTGGATTACCTGGCTCAGGGTACGATTTACCCGGATGTGATCGAGTCCGGCGCCGGTGACGCTGCTGTGATCAAGAGCCATCACAATGTGGGCGGTCTGCCGGATTATGTGGATTTCAAGGAGATCATCGAGCCTCTGCGGATGCTCTTTAAGGACGAGGTGCGGCAGCTGGGCCGTGAGTTGGGTCTGCCGGAGTATCTGGTGATGCGTCAGCCCTTCCCCGGCCCCGGCCTTGCCATCCGCTGTCTGGGGGATGTGACGAAGGAAAAACTGGATATTCTGCGTCTGGCGGATTTCATCTTCCGGGACGAGGTTGCCAAGGCGCATCTGGAGAGCGCCATGAGCCAGTATTTCGCGGTGCTGACCAATATGCGCTCCGTAGGTGTGCAGGGCGATGGCCGGACCTATGATTATACTCTGGCCCTCCGCAGTGTCACCACCACGGACTTTATGACCGCCGATTGGACCCGGATCCCCTACGATGTGCTGGACCGGGTCTCCGTCCGTATCGTCAATGAGGTGCCCCACATCAACCGCATCGTCTACGATATTACCTCCAAGCCCCCCGCGACTATTGAGTGGGAATAACTGACAAAACCCGCAAAGCCTTGAAAACACTGGGGTCTTAAAGCGGAAACGGGGCATTTGATAGCAAATTGATAGCAGATACCAAAACCGGATTTACTTTGTTCACTCCCGTATAACGGGTGGCTTGCGGGTAAATCCTCCATATCCTAAGAAAAAGGTCTTGCTGACTTTCACCAGTCGGCAAGACCTTTTTTGTTATTTGTCTTTTCTCTGTTTCTTCAATCCTTTTATCAGAGCATCGCTTAATTCCTTCGAGGGGACTTTGGCCCACCGCTGGGTGGTGTCGTACTTCGGGTAGTTGTAGCGCCAGCGGTCATAGTCCTCCTTGGTGATCTCCCCGGCCTCCAGCTTCGCCGCCTGTTCCCGCCACGCAATCAAGATTTTGTTCAGCTCACTGGCTTGACGGCCTCCCTGAAAAATATCTGCTTGCAGGCAGGCACGTCCATCCGCCTCTACCACTTTCAGACTGTAAACATCCTCCAAGGCGAACAGCGTATGGGCCAAACCTATGTAGTTGTCTATGTCCGGGACGCTCAACGCCTGGGGCGATACATCTAATGTTTGCGCCAGGGCAGCGGTCAAGTCGGCCTTCGGCGTCCGGGTGCCTGTTTCGTACTGTGCCAGACGAACATCGGCGGAACGCTCTGGAAAGCCCACCGCCATACCAAGATACTTCTGTGTCATACCCCGGAGGGTGCGAAAAAAATGGATGCGCTCTCCTATTGCCATAAATGCCAACTCCTATCTGGTGGTTTCTGTCGAAAGTAGTATAACATATTCGCTTAGTAACAGTCAAGAGTATCTTAAACAAAAAAGTTAAAAATTATTCCGCAAGCCACTTGACAAAGCAAATTTGCTTAGTTATAATAGGTTAAGCATAAAGGCTTAGTTCTGGGGCCATGAAAGGAGGTGAGCGCACAATGGCAAGCACCATGTTCATGCGGGTGGACGAGGTAGCGGAGGAATTAGGGGTTTCTGTCCCCTATGCCTATAAGCTGATTCGTTCTATGAATGCGGAGTTGAAAAAGACGGGCTGTATTACCATTTCAGGCCGCATCGACCGCAAATTCTTCCACGAAAAATTTTATGGCACAAGAAGCCAGAGCGAAAGGAGTGATTAACCTATGGCGGCGTTTAAGAACAAGGCCAACGGCACTTGGTACGTCCAATTCCGCTATACGGACTGGAAAGGAGAGCGCCAGCAGAAGTTAAAGCGTGGCTTTGCCACCAAGAAAGAGGCCCAGGCGTGGGAACGGGAGTTTCTGATGCAAAAGCAGGCCGATGTGAACATGACCTTTGAGAGCTTCGCCCAGCTCTATGAGAAGGATATGAAGCCCAAGCTGAAACTGAACACCTGGCTGACAAAAGAAAGCATCATCCAGAAGAAAATCCTGCCGTATTTTGGAAAACGGAAATTGTCGGAAATCACCGCCAAGGACGTGATGGACTGGCAGAACGCGATCCGAGGGTTAACGGACGCCAAGGGAAAACCCTATTCCCCTACCTATCTCAAAACCGTCCACAATCAGTTAAGTGCCCTCTTTAACCATGCTGTCCGCTACTACGGCCTCCAGGTCAATCCTGCGGCCAAGGCCGGGAACATGGGGGTGGAGGAACGGCGTGAAATGCTGTTCTGGACGAAGGAAGAGTATCTGAAATTTGCCGACGCCATGATGGACAAGCCCCTCTCCTACTATGCCTTTGAAATGCTCTACTGGTGCGGTATCCGGGAGGGGGAGCTGCTGGCTCTCACCCCAACGGACTTCGACTTCGAGGCGGGTACAGTGTCCATCAACAAATCCTATCAGCGGCTCAAGGGCAAGGACGTGATTACCACCCCCAAGACGAAAAAGAGCAACCGTGTCATTAAGATGCCCAAATTCCTCTGCGGAGAGATGGAGGACTACTTAAAGATGTTTTACAGCACCGGAGCAAATGAACGGATTTTCCCTGTCAGCAAGCACTATCTCCACCATGAAATGGACAGAGGTGCGAAAGCGGCGGGAGTGAAGCGGATCAGAATTCACGACCTCCGACATTCACACATTTCCCTGCTGATTGATATGGGCTTCACCGCCCTGGCAATCGCTGACCGGGTGGGGCATGAGAGTATCGACATCACCTACCGCTACGCCCATCTGTTTCCCACAAGGCAGACTGAAATGGCGGACAAGCTGGACTTTGAAAGGATGGGGACGTAACCATGTCGCTGAAAAACCGAGACAACAAAAATCGCTGGAGGAACAAGACCGTGGCCTTCCGGGTATCCCCGGAGGAAGATGAACAGATCGAGGCCGCTGTGCGGCTCTCCGGCCTGACAAAGCAGGACTACATCACAAGACGCCTCCTGTGCCGGGACGTAGTGGTACAGGGTAATCCCAAGGTCTACAAAGCCCTGCGTGACCAGCTTGCCGCCGTTCTGGACGAACTGCGGCGGGTCGGGGACGGGGCTGGCGTGGACGATGAACTATTGGACACCATTCAGATGATCGCCGCTATCATGGGCGGCATGAAGGAGGATTGATAGATTGATGGATTCCAGAGAAACGAAAAGGA